>Ga0335072_10006733_pt1 | contig 16777 bp, 17 predicted proteins | sample Lox_Sample_21_FD_206725 | JGI IMG/M metagenome (GOLD analysis project Ga0335072, IMG submission 206725) | Soil microbial communities from Loxahatchee National Wildlife Refuge, Florida, United States - Lox_Sample_2.1 | ecosystem: Environmental > Terrestrial > Soil > Wetlands | place: USA...
CTACTTTGCCGGCGTGACCTACGCCGATCTGGGCCAGAACAGCCAGGCCGAGACGGAGCTGAAGGAAGCGGCCGGATCGTGGGACAGGAATATGGCCAACCTGGCGAAGCTGGCGCTGGCCGGGGTCTATCACCAGACGGGTCGAGACGCGCAGGCTATCGACCTCTACAACGAGATCATTGCCAAGCCGTCAGCTACGGTGACGGCGCCGGTGGCGCAGCTAAACCTTGCCGACCTGTATGTGGCTGAAGGCAAACAGGAACAGGCGCGCCTGCTATGGGCCAAGGTGAAGGACATGGACAAGGACGGCGCCGCCGGATCCATTGCTGCGCAGAAGCTGACCGGACCTCAGCAGTAAGCCGATCGGCAACGGTTACGCGCGGGCCAGGGCGGCTGTCAGCGTGTGAGCACTTTGGCGAGGGGCTGCGTCGTGTAGTGGTATGAGCGCAGGCCAGTCCGTTCTCGCCGGTTGGATGGAGATCGCCCCAGACGTAGTGCGCGACCAGACCCACCAGCACGAAGAAGAAGCAGCGCTCGCTGCTCTCGTGGACGAGTATGCGTCCACACTCTACCGCGTGGCCTATTCGGTGCTACGCAATTCCTCAGACGCCGAAGATGCCGTGCAGGAGACCTTTCTGCGCGTGCTGCGGCATCGCGACTCTCTGGGCGAGGTGCGCGACCACCGCGTGTGGCTGGTGCGCATTGTGTGGAACATCGTGCTGGACCGCAAACGGCGGGCCAAGACACGGCCGGAGACCGACGACGTTACGGAATTGGCAAAGGTGCTTCCCGCGGACGGATTGACCGCGGAAGAGCGGGCGGCGGCGGCGCAGCATCATGCGCATGTGCTGTCCTGCGTGGAGCAGTTGCCGGAGAAGGAGCGCGAGGTACTGATGTTGTCAGCGTTTGAGGATCTCTCGAGCGTGGAGATTGCGTCGGTACTGGGAATTACGGAGTCCAGCGTGCGGTCGAGGCTATTTCGGGCGCGGAACCTGATGGCCGATCTATTGAACTATACGAGGAGTGCGCGATGAGTGCGCCAACAGAGCACAGAACGCGGCAAGACGCAAACTCTGAAGCCGAGCAGACGCTGCGGCTGATTGCGAGCCTGCCTTCTCCCCAGGGGATTGAGAGCCGGGTGCACGCGGCGCTGCGCAAGGGAGCGCAACCGGCCAGCGTGGTGCCGTTTCCGGGCGCTCTGGGGCGCAACAACTCGTGGATGCGAAGCGGGTGGGCTCGGGGCGCGGCGGCAGCGGCGATCGTCTGTGTCGTAGCCGGCGGCGGCTGGAGGATCTATTCACGGGTGCAGCCACCGCAGGCGCAAAAAGTGGTCGTGATGCCGCGGATCGCGCGGCCGGGCGACTTCTCGAATGCGGGCGCAATGCGGACGCCGCATACGCTGGTGGGACCGACGATCGCGCAGAAGCAGAAGGCTACTGCGGCTGAGCCAGCTGCCAGGAAACCTGTCCACTCCGCGAAAACGACTCTCAGGGCCAAGGCCGCGCATGCGGCGGCAAAGTGAGCGGACGCTCGCCGCAGCAGGCTACTCCTGGGAGAAGGCGCGGATGACGAGGCCGAGGACGACGAGAGCGCCTGCGGCCCAGGCTGCCGGCGTCCAAGAATAGACGTAAAAGCCGTCAACCATCTGCGAGGCCCCGAGGATGAGGGCGCCATTCAGGACAACAAGAAGCAGGCCGAAGAGGAAGATGCCGACTGCTGAGGTCATGGTCTTCATCAGATAGCCGAGGCCGGCGTTCAGGAAGCCGACGACGACTGCGGTGATCATGACCGGGCCCAATCCATTGGTGAAAAAGCCGGGCACCACTTTCGACGCGATAAGGACGGTTACGGCGGCAAGCAGCCAGTGAATGACGAAGCGAAACATGCCTCGAGTCTCCTGCTGGCGGGGGAGTGCGCCAGAATCAATACATCCTGCGACGGTACCTACGATATAGCATAGCGACAGATGTGAGGGAAGACTATCTTCCAGGCCCCAGGTGGGCTACCTGAAACGTGAGTAATGTAACCATGCGGAGGGGACAACATGACATTTCTGTCATGTCGGGTTTCCGAAGGTCCAAAGTGCGTTGTCTCATAAGCTCTTACCCGGAATCCGGCCTTTTTAGGCTCCGGCGGAGTCCAACACGGCGTGGGCCTTTTGGGAAGAACTGGAAGCGGCTCAGGCTTTTCAGGATCGGTCATGCAGCTTCGGTATCTCATGCGACGGGATACGGCACTTGTAGTGTTGCTTTGTTGTGCGGCGGCGCGGGCAGAGCAGGCGCATGCGCCGCTACCGGACATTCGGCAACTGATGCAGGAGGTGCAGGCGCACCAGCGGCAACTGGATGCGGTGCGCGAGTCGTACACCTACAGCTCCCTGATGACGACCCAGGATGTTGATGCCAACGGTAAAGTGACGAAGACGCAGACGGAAGAGCATGAGGATTTCTTTGTCAACGGCCATGTGATTGAACGCACGGTGAAGCGCAATGGCCAGCCGCTGGATGCACATGACGAGGAGAAAGAAACGGAGCGGGTAACCAAGCTGGTGCAGAAGGCTGAAAAGACGCCGCGAGGCCAGCCGTTGGAAGGACCCGCCATCAGCGTCGGTCGGCTGCTTGAGATCATGGACGTGCGCAACGAGCGGCGCGTAGATTATCGCGGGCGGCCGACGATCGTCTTCGATTTTGTGGGCCGCAAGGATGCAAAGACGCATGGTCTGCTGGAGGATGCATCGAAAAAGCTGCAGGGTACTATCTGGATCGACGAAGCGGACAAACAGGTGGCGCACCTGGAAGTGAGTTTCATGGACAACTTTCACGTGATGGGCGGGCTATTCGCAAACATACAAAAGGGCTCGAACTTTCATTTTGATCAGGCTCTCGTGAATCGCGTGGACGACGATCCGGGGCCGGGCGCAAAGGAAGCGGCCGGGTTGTGGCTGCCAACCGGTGGCGAAGGGACAATGCAGGCGCGGGTGCTTCTGTTCAAAAATATGCGCCAGCATTTTGTGGAGCGCGATTACGACTACAAGCGCTTCAAAGTGGAAACGGAGCAGGGCAGGGAAGCGAAGGTTGCCGCAGAACCGCGGCAATGATCGCACTGGTTCACAGAGAGGCGAAGCGATGTTTGCGCGACGGATTGCGATTGAGCGGGTGGACACGGAGGGCAGGCGCCACCCGTGCCCGATTCGCTGGATCGACAACTTCGCCATGCGCAACTTTACGAACGATGCGGTTTTTGACGATACGTTGCCGGCGGGCGACGGGTTGCTGGAGGCAGGGTACCGGGTTCCGCTGGACGAGTTGGGACGCGCGATGGAGGACTGGTTTCGCAGGAAAGGCTACCTGCATGTGGCGGAGCGGCTCGCTGTGAGGGAGCTGTGAACGATGGCCAGTGCAAGAGCGGAACCTGCGGATCAGCGACTTCTCGCAGGCGCAGCCTGCAGGTTGCAATCCCGTACCGGCTGCCGCGAGAGTCGATGCCCGGGAGACTACTGCCGCGAGACCTGCCCGCCTGAGACGTCAGGTTGCTGAACGGCGGGCATGCCTTCAGACTCGGATGGAAGCGGTGCGGGCAGCGGGCTTTCAAGCGCCAGCGAGAGCACCTCATCCATGTTGTCGACGAAGTGGAGCTTCATCGAGTTCTTGATGTTGTCCGGCAGCTCGGCTACGTCTTTCTCGTTGGACTTAGGCAGGATTGTCTCAAAGATACCGGCGCGCAGAGCGGCAAGCAGTTTCTCTTTAAGGCCGCCGATGGGCAGAACCTTGCCGCGCAGCGTGATTTCGCCGGTCATGGCGATGTCGCGGCGCACGGGGATCTTCGCCAGGGCGCTGGCCAGGGCGGTGGCCATGGTGATGCCGGCTGAGGGGCCATCTTTGGGGATCGCCCCCTCAGGCACGTGCAGGTGGATGTCAAGGTTGCGATAGAACTCGCGGCTGAGGCCGAGGGCAGAGGCCTTGCTGCGGATGTAGCTGAGCGCGGCCTGCGCGGACTCCTGCATCACGTCGCCGAGTTGGCCGGTGATGGTGAGCTTGCCCTTGCCGTCGAGCACCTGGACTTCAGTGGTCAGAATGCTGCCGCCAACTTCGGTCCATGCGAGACCGGTGACGAGGCCGACTTCGCTCTTCTCGTGCACTTCGGAGTCACGGAACTTGACCACGCCGAGGAATTCGCTGACGTTGGCCGCGGTGATCTCCTCTTTGGTCTTTGCGCCCTTCTTGACGACCCGGCGAGCGACCTTGCGGCAGGCGTTGCCGATTTCGCGCTCGAGGTTGCGCACGCCGGCTTCGCGCGTGTAGCTGCGAATGATTTCGAGAATGGCGTCGTCGTGGAAGACGATGTTCTTCTCGCTGAGGCCGGTCTGCTCGCGCTGCTTCTTGACGAGGTACTGGCGGGCGATTTCGAGCTTCTCATTCTCGGTGTAGCCCTGCAGGCGGAGCACTTCCATGCGGTCCTGCAGCGCGGCGGGGATGGTGTGCATGACGTTGGCCGTGGCTACGAAGAGCACCTGCGAGAGATCGTAATCGACATCGAGGTAGTGATCCTGGAAGGTGGTGTTCTGCTCGGGATCGAGAACCTCAAGCAGGGCCGAAGCAGGATCGCCGCGGAAGTCGGAGGCCATCTTGTCGACCTCGTCGAGGAGAAAGACGGGATTTTTGGTGCCAGCCCGCTTCATGTGCTGGATGATCTGGCCGGGAAGGGCGCCGATATAGGTGCGGCGATGGCCGCGGATCTCAGCTTCGTCGCGCACGCCGCCCAGCGAGAGGCGTACGAACTTGCGGCCGGTGGCCTTGGCGATCGACATGCCGAGCGAGGTCTTGCCAACGCCCGGAGGTCCGACGAAGCAGAGGATCGAGCCCTTTGGGTTTTTGACGAGCTGACGCACGGCCAGGAATTCGAGAATGCGGTCCTTGATCTTCTCGAGGCCGTAGTGGTCTTCGTTGAGAACCTTTTCCGCGAAGTCGATGGAGCGGGTTTCCTTGGACTTCTTCTTCCAAGGCACGGCAAGGAGCCAGTCGATGTAGTTGCGGCTGACGGTGGACTCGGCGGACATGGGCGGCATGGCCTCGAGCTTCTTGAGCTCCTGGACGGCCTTGTCGAGGACTTCCTTGGGCATGCCGGCGGATTCGATCTTCTTGCGCAGCTCATCGAATTCGCTCTTTTCGCCGCGGCCCAGCTCCTTCTGGATGGCCTTGATCTTCTCGTTGAGGTAGTACTCTTTCTGCGCGCGCTCCATCTGGCGCTTGACGCGCGACTGGATATTGCGATCGAGGTCGAGCTTTTCAATCTCGATGTCGAGGACGTCGGCGATGCGCGCAAGACGGGCGGCTGGGTCAAAGATGCCGAGCAGTTCCTGCTTTTCCTCAATGCCGATCTGCAGATTGGCGGCGATGGTGTCGGAGAGCTTGGCGGCTTCGTCCATGCGGACCGAGGCGATGATGGTCTCGTAGTTGAGCGACTGCTGCAGCTTGACGTACTGCTCAAAGAGCGAGGTGACGCGTTGCATGAGCTGCTCGGCGGCAGGCGTCATTTCAAAGTCGGATTTGCCGGTGCGCACAGTGGCGACAAAGAAGCCGTCGCGGTCGCTGACATCGACGGACTTGGCGCGCTCGACGCCTTCGACCAGCACCTTGATGTTGCCGTCGGGCATCTTGACGCTCTGCACGATATTGCAGATGGAGCCGACCTGGTAGATCTCCTTGGCCTTGGGCTCGTCGATCGAGGCGTCGTGCTGGGTAGCCAGAAAGATCTTGCGGTCGCCGTTGAGGGCCTCTTCGAGGGCGCGGACGCTGGAGAGGCGACCCACCACGAAGGGGGTCATCATGTAGGGAAAGATCACCATGTCCCGGATGGGCATCATGGGCAGCTTACGGGGCTCGGACTTTTCGCGGTTTGTGGTCATCGTGAGTTCCTTATTAGACGCGCGAAGCCGGCTGCGGCTGCAGGGAAGTTACCTCGGCTCATGTTGGGATTGTACAGCGGAATCGCGAAAGTGGCCTGTTGCAAGGACTTGCAAAACGCGGCACGTTGGAGAGCAGGGAGGCCGGGGAAGGGCTGGTGAAAACGGCATGGCCTCCGGGGGTACCGGAGGCCATGTGTTCCACACGAAGTTGGAGGAGATCAACCGGCCTTTTCGAGCAGGCAGAGCGAAAGATCGCGGCGCTCGACCATCTCGCGGGTGATCTCGAGATCGCGGACGCGCTTGTTGCTCGGCAGGTGATACATGAGGTCGAGCATCAGTTCTTCGAGAATCATGCGCAGGCCGCGGGCGCCCACTTTGCGCGCCAGGGCCTCGCGGGCGATGGCGGCGGTGGCGTCGTTGGTGAAGTGCAGCCGGACGTTCTCGTACTCCAGCAGGCGCTGGTACTGCTTGAGGATGGCGTTGCGGGGCTTGGTAAGGATCTCGACCAGTGCCGCTTCGTCGAGCTCGTCGAGGATGCCCATGACGGGCAGACGGCCGACAAACTCGGGGATGAGGCCGTACTTGATGAGGTCCTGAGGCTCGGTCTTGCGCAGCAACTCGGTGTCGCGGTGGGAGCGGGTGGTGGCTGCATCGGCTTCGGCATCGATGGTTTTGAAGCCCAGAGCCTTCTTGCCGATGCGGCGGCCGACGACGCGCTCGAGGCCAACAAAGGCGCCACCGCAGATGAAGAGGATGTTGGTGGTATCGACCGCAGTGAACTCCTGGTGGGGGTGTTTGCGGCCGCCCTGCGGAGGCACGTTGGCGACAGTGCCTTCGAGGATCTTAAGCAGGGCCTGTTGCACACCTTCACCAGAGACGTCGCGGGTGATGGAGGGGTTCTCGTCTTTGCGGCCGATCTTGTCGATTTCGTCGATGTAGATGATGCCCTGCTGGGCGCGTGTGACGTCACCATCGGCGGCCTGCAGCAGTTTGAGAATGATGTTCTCGACATCTTCGCCCACGTAGCCGGCCTCAGTGAGGGTCGTGGCGTCGACGATGGCGAACGGCACATCGAGCATTTTGGCGAGAGTGTGCGCCAGAAGGGTCTTGCCGGAGCCGGTGGGGCCAATGAGGAGGATGTTGGACTTGGCCAACTCCACCTCATTGTTGCGCATGCGGTTCATCTGGATGCGCTTGTAGTGGTTGTAGACGGCGACGGCGAGTTTTTTCTTGGTCTGGTCCTGGCCGATGACGAAGTCGTCGAGAAAGCTCTTGACCTCCTGCGGCTTGGGCAGGTGGCCGGCGGTGGTGGCGGGATGCGCCTCGCCGCGATCGTCTTCGAGGATCGAGTTACAGACGGCGACGCATTCGTCGCAGATGTAGGCGCGTGGATAGTCGCTGGGCGACGAGATCAGTTTGGCGACCGCGTCCTGCGACTTGTGGCAGAACGAGCAGCGCAGCGCTTCTTCGGGTCCCGTGCGCGTTTTCATTGGACTACCCCCTGAAATGAACCAACCATGGATCGTGCTCTTTGTGGAAACCGGCCGCTAAGTTCTCGGCCGGTCGATGATTTCGTCGATGATGCCGTACTCTTTTGCCTGTTGGGCGTTCATGATGAAGTCGCGCTCCACGTCATGCTCGATGCGATCGAGCGACTGGCCGGTGTGGCGCGCCATCAGGTTGTTGGTGATTTCACGGATGCGCAGGATTTCGCGCGCGTGGATGTCAATGTCGGTAGCCTGCCCGCTGAGTCCGCCCATCGAAGGCTGATGGATGAGGATGCGTGAGTTGGGCAGGGCAAAGCGCTTGCCCTTGGTGCCGGCGAGAAGCAGGAAAGCTCCCATGCTGGCGGCCTGGCCGATGCAGTAAGTCACCACGTTGTTCTTGATGAACTGCATGGTGTCGTAGATGGCGAGGCCGGCGGTGATGGATCCGCCCGGGGAGTTGATATAAAGCTGCACGTCCTTTTCGGGATCCTCACCGGAGAGGAAGAGCATCTGGGCAACGATGAGATTGGCCACCTGATCATCAATGGGTGTGCCGAGGAAGATGATGTTATCGCGTAGCAGACGGGAATAGATGTCGTAGGCGCGCTCGCCCCGGCTCGTCTGCTCAACCACCATGGGTACCAATGCCATTGAGTCTTTTTCTCGCTCTTCCGTTGGGGGCCGCTTCTCCCCCTCCCGTTGAAGGCCGTTGTGCGTGGGCCCTTTGCCTAAGCCCAACGGCGAATTGACCGCCTCAAAAATTAGGCGGGCAGTCTTTCATACAACACAGTTGCAGTTTTCTCGCGCCGCATTTGTTCACGGATTCTAGCCAGACCGCCATCTTCCGTCAAACGCTTGCGGAGCGCATCGACCGGCTCTCGGGATTGCAGGGCCGCAAGTTGCAGCTCGTGGTCCAGCTCCTCTTCACTGATATTGATTTCTTCTGCGTCGGCAATGCGGTCGAGCAGGATGTAGGTTTTGACCTCGGCAACGGCGCCGTCCCGCTGGGCGGTGCGCAGACGCGAGAAGTCAAGCTTGCGCATCTGTTCCGTTTCCATGCCCTGGGCCGCGAGGGCGCGCAGGCCGCGCTCGAGGCGCGCATCCACCTGGTCCTGCACCAGCGACTCGGGAACCGGGAAAGCGAACTTTTCGGCGAGCGCGTGCATGAGCTTGTCCTTTGTCTCGGCGGACACGCTGCGGCGCTTGCGGTTAGCCATGTGCTCGCGCACGCGGTTTTCAAGTTCGGCCAGGTTTTCGTAACTGCCCAGCTCCCTGGCGAAATCGTCGTTCAGCTCGGGCACGGTGCGCTTCTTGATGGCCTTGACGGTGACCTCGTAGGAGACGGTCTTACCGGAGAGGCGGGCGTCAGGATAATCGGCAGGATAGATGACCTCTGCCGTGAGTTCCTGGCCAGGTTTTGCGCCGCGCAGCGCGGTGTTAAAGGCCTCGACGGTGTCTTTTCCGCCGATCTCGACCAGCGCATCTTCACCGGTGACCGGCGCCGCATCGGCATCGCCTTCAAAGGCGCCGGTGTAGGAGATCTGGGCCCAGTCGCCATCGACGAGAGCACGGTCGTCCTCGATGGGCTCGATGGTGGCGCGGGATTCGCGCAGCTCGGTCAACTCACGCTGGAACTCCTCGTCGGTCACTTCGACGGAGGACTTTTCGACGACGACGTCCTTATAGCCCTCGATAGAGAAGTCTGGCACGTATTCAAAGACCGCCTTCACGTGCAGGGGCTGCCCGTCTTCGACGGTGAGTTCGGTGACCTGGGGCTGGCCGACCGGCCGGACGCCGAGAGCGCGGACTTCGTGGTTGAAGCGCTCGGGGAGGAGGCCGTCAATGACTTCCTTGCGAATCTCGGTGGCGAATTTGCGGCGGATGACCGATTCGGGAACTTTACCGGGACGAAACCCGGGAATGCGCGCATATTTCTGATAGTTGCGCGTGACGGTGCGGAAGGCCTTCGAGACATTTTCCGCAGGTACGTCGAGCACCACCTCGCGGGTACATTCGGGGTTCAGAACCGGGCCGTGGGCATGCTCGTGATCGTGGTCGTGCCCTTCGTGGTCGTGGGTATGCTGCGCCTCTGGCGCTTCAGACTGGGGGGTGTTTTCGAGGGTGTCGGTAGAGCTCAAAATTTTGCCTTCTGGGCGCGATTAGCGCCGGTGAACTGCCGCTGCCGCTCCGGAGCGAAACAGCGCCGTGTGGCTTGGGAAGTACTCAATTTATGGTAAGAGGGTTTGCGGGGCGGGTCAAACCGGCTGCCTGTGGGTTCCAGGGCGTCGCACCGCCGAAGTCACGTTACTGCTCAGTGACATAGGAGTTGTACTGCGGGGTGACAGGACGTCAAGTTGTGGATCAGATTTCGGCCTTGGTGGGTTTGCGAACCCAGGGGAGAAAGCGCGGATCTGCGGCGCCGCAGCGGGCATAGGAGTGGCGGGCATCGGCAAGGCTCAGGTGGCCGTTGACGGTAATGCGGACCTCGGTGGCGTCGGCGTCCTCCTGGCCGTCGTCTTCCCACCAGCAGACAGGACAGAGGCCGAGTGCGGCGGGTGCCTCAAGGGTGCGGCAACCGCAGCAGGGGCAGCGGTAGAGGGTTACGGTCGACTCCACAACAGGTAGACGGCGAGCCGGCAGGATGGGATTACGCGATGCTATGCAGGACAGCGCCGGTCAGAAGCGCAGGACGAGGCCGGTGGTGAAACGAATCTTGTCGGCGTTGGCGGTGGAGAGCGACGGAGCATTGATGTGATCGAGCTGGAGGCGCCAGGCGAGGTGGGGGAAGAAGGGGATGTCGGCTCCGCCGCCGAGAGCGTAGGCAAAGGCTTCGGCGTCAATGGGGGTGTTGGAGACATTGTTTTTGGAGTGCTCGCCGCCGATGAGGCCGTGGACGAAGAGCTTGAATCCGGCGGCATGGAGTGCGATCTGGGGACCGAAGAGGAAGGTCGTGGTGCGGGGAACCGCAGCATTGGCTCCGAGGCCGTAGTGGGAGACGTCGCCTTCGACGCCAATGAAGGGCTTGTTGATCTTGAGGAAGGCGGTAGCATCCCATCCATTGAGGCCGGGAGTGTTGGGGTAAAAGATATTGCTGCCGGTGCGGCTGTAGCCGAAGGCAGCGTCGCCGGAGGGAATCTGAGCCGAAGCGGCGGAGAGAACAAGCAGCGAAGAGATGAAGGCGAGAGCGAGACAGGTGCGAGTGGAGTTGAGCATGGGGGTGCTCCTCGGGAGGGAAGTCATGACTCTTACTAGAACCTGACGGCATCAGTGCGAGAAAGGTTGGCTGCGCAGCCGGACGGGGTTCATCGAAGGTTACGCGGCGCGCCGCGTAGAATCGGCGACGGAGGTTGGAACCGGATGCGAGGGGATACTTGTTGTTCTGATGGACTGAGGAGCCGCGGGTTGTGGTTAGCCGGGCTGGCGTTGGCAGTTCTGGCATGGGCGCCGCCTGCGCAGGCGGAGACGGCGCCGCCGCCGCTACGAGTGGCGATCGTGGGGCTGGTGCACGATCATGTGGCCGGTTTTCTGGCGCAACTGCCGCAGCATCACGATGTGGAACTGGTAGGGATTGCGGAGCCGGATCCGGCGCTGCAGGAGAAGTATCAGAAAAAATATGGCCTGGCTGACAGCCTCTTTTTCAAGGACATTGCCAAGATGATCGAGCAGCGGCGGCCGCAGGCGCTGCTGGTGTACACGTCGATCGCGGACCATCGCAGGGTGATCGAGGTGGGTGCGTACTACGGCGTGTCGGTCATGGTGGAGAAGCCGCTGACCATCTCGCTGGAGGATGCGCTGGCGATCCGTAAGATCGCGCGGGAGAAGCATATCCACGTACTGGTGAACTACGAGACGACGTGGTACCCGAGCAACACCGCTGCCTATAACGAGGTGCGCGAGGGAAGACTGGGGCCAATTCGGCGCGTGGTTGTGCATGACGGACATAACGGGCCGAAGGAGATTGGGGTAAGCCCGGATTTCTTGAAGTGGCTGACGGACCCGGCGCAAAACGGTGCGGGCGCGCTCTACGACTTTGGCTGCTATGGCGTGGACCTGATGACGTGGCTGATGCACGGGGAGACTCCACTGACGGTGACGGCGGTTGTCAATCACGACAAGCCGGAGATTTATCCGAACGTGGATGACGACTCGACAATCGTGCTGAAGTATCCGAAGGCGCAGGCGGTGATCCAGGGTTCATGGGTGTGGCCGTTTGCACGGAAGGACATGGAGGTCTACGGGGCGACGGGGTATGCCATCACGGTGGCGGCCGATGGGCTGCGGGTCCGGCATGCGCACGATCCCGAAGAGCGGATGGTGACGCCGCCGCAACTGCCGCAGGACGAGAGCAATTCGCTGAGTTATCTGGCAGCCGTACTGCGCGGTCAGATTCGCGACGAGGGCGATTTGAGCGCACTGGATACGAACGTGACGGTGATGCAGATTCTGGATGCGGCGCGGGAGTCGGCGCGGACGGGACAGAGCGTACGGCTGACGCGAATTCAGTGAGGCAGAGAAACAGGAAACCAGAGGATAGGGAGCCGGGCGTACAAAGCTGTTGGGTTAGATGAAGAGTTTTCGCCCCTCGGCTACGATGCAGGCGAGAGCACGTCTGGCATCTCGTGTGCGGCGGCGTCAGACTGCTGGAGGCCGACAAGGAAGTCCGCCATCATGCGCCTGGTGACCCAGCGTGCGCCGGCGAGGCCGTCAGTGGATTCAGCAGTGCTGTTGGCGATAAGAAAGCCAAAGCCGACACCGTCGGGACTGTTGCGGACGACATAAGCCTGCACCGTAATGAAGTTGCTGCGATGAGAACCGAAGAGATCGGTGCGCTCGAGACTGATCGGCATGTAGGTGCCGGGCAGCCAGTGTTCCTGCGTGAGCATGAAAAAGCCAGTACAGCTGATGTCGCCCACCTTGTAAGGCTTGCTGGCGCCGACAACACCGAGATAGGCGACGAGCGGCGGCATGATATGGCGCGGGCTGCGGCGGCGGTCGGGTACGAGCCAGCGAAGGAAACGCCTGAGCAGAGATTCCCTGGGAACTGCGCGAGTTGCGGCGGACGTTTCCAGTAACGACGGCGGCATGGACAAACTCCCCTGTTGTATGCGGCAACCGGAGTGCCGAGTGCCACGAGTCCTTATCGGCAGGTTGGCAGAGGGGCTTGAACCGGGGAATCTGATTGGATGCGGTCTGCTTTGGCATGCACAAAATCCGCGATCAAGGCAGAATCAGGCAAGAATTGGGCAGGATTGGGATAACGCCTTGTTCCATGATTTCGATAGCGTTTGGGTCAGGAGAGAGCTGGTGGTTGGAATGATGAAGAAGGGGCAATCCATGGGAGTCGTGTTGGTGCTGCTCGGAGCGGGAGTGGTCACGTCTGGGGCACAACACCCTGGAACCGATCGCGAGCGGCTTGCGGGTGCATGGAGGCTGGTGGCCCTGGAGCAACCGGGCGCCGACGGCTTGCTGCATTCGGTCGATTGCAAGGGCATGTTCGTCTTCACGCGCGACGGACATCTTGCGGTGCAGGTGATGGATCGTGAGGTGAAGCCGCAGGGCCCAGCGGCGAGTCCGGAGCCATATGCACAGGGCGGCTACGAGGCGTCGTATGGGAGCTACACGCTGGACAGCGCCAAGCATACCTTTACCTTCCACGTCGAGGGCGCACTGGTGCGAACGCTGGTGGGCAAAGACCTTGTGCGCCGGTATCAGCTTGCCGGCAAACGCCTTGTGATTACCTCGGCCCGGCCCGATGAGCATTGGCGCGTGGTGTGGGAACGCGAGTAAAGGGAGAGTGAACTATGCCGCATGGGGTGGTAACGCTGTGGCCGGGTAAGTCGGAAGCACAGAAGAAGGGCTTGCTGAGGAGATCGTCAACAGCGTGATGTTTGTTCTGCACTATCGAGAGGAGTCAGTCTCGGCGGCGATGGAAGAAGTGAAGCCTCATGACTGGATGGATCAGGTCTACAACCCTGAGATCAAGGTCAAGTGGGAAGCGCTCTGCAAGAAGCCGGGCTGCGACTCGGTGTGAAGCGATGCGCCCGGCAGACTGAGCGCGGTCAAGCAGACAGAGTTGCGAGGGGTGTTCGAGATGACGACATGGAAGACGGACGAACTGCAGAAGATTGCAGAAGCAGATGATTTGCACATTGCGCCATTGCGCGAGGATGGAAAGACCTACGGTACGCCGACCTGGATATGGTCGGTGGCTGTGGATGGCAGCCTGTATGTGCGCGCGTACAACGGGAAGAGTTCGCGGTGGTACCAGGCCGCGGTGGAGCAGAAGGCCGGACGAATCATCGCTGCTGGTATGACGAAGCAGGTCGCCTTCGAGGCGGTGGACGGGGGTGGCAGCGATCAACTCCAGGCGCAGATTGACGATGCTTACCGGGCGAAATACAAGAAGAGCCCTTATCTCAAGCCGATGATCGCGGCGCAAGCCCGGGCCGCAACGGTCAGAATCGTGCCGCGCCAGCCCAGCATCGGCCTGTCCAGTTCACTCAATTGATTCCCGCGCCACGAGGTGGGAAAGCTGCGCAGAAGCAGGCCTACACTCGGCAGAGTCGGATCGCGAGGAAGAGGGTGGAGGCTCGGGAGAAGGATGAGGTTCTGGATCGTTGTTGTGTGCGCATTCGTGGCGTTGAGCGGGACAAGGATGCAGGCCGGTGAGTGGCAGCCCGCAGCGGGGCACGAGCAGATATCGATCTGGCCGGAAGCGGTGCCGGACGCGAGGCCGGCGAAGGGCCCGGAGACCGTGACGACGGCGGCCAATCTTGTCGCCGGCAGACCGTGGACTGCGGTGAGCAATGTGGCACGGCCCACGATGACAGTCTATGCGCCGACCGAAAAGAACACGGGCGCGGCGGTCATTGTTTTTCCAGGAGGTGGCTACGAGATCCTGGCAATCGATCTTGAAGGCTCGGAGGTGTGCGACTGGCTGACGGCGCGTGGCATCACCTGCGTGCTGCTGAAGTACCGCGTGCCGGCGCCGCGGTCAGCTCCCTACTGGGGCGCATATCCACAATCGCCGATAGCGCTTGAAGATGCGCAGAGAACCGTGGGGCTGGTGCGCTTTCACGCGGCGGAGTGGCACATCGATCCACACAAGATCGGCGTTCTGGGGTTCTCTGCAGGCGGCCACCTGGTGGCGGCAATTAGCACACACTTCGCGGATCGCCTGTATAAGCCGGTGGACGCAGCGGATGTGGTGAGCTGCCGCCCGGATTTCGCCGTGGCGTTGTACCCGGGGCACCTGTGGGTGGATGAGACGAAGTTCACTCTGAATGAGAATGTGCCGGTGACGAAGGAGACGCCGCCAACATTCCTACTGCAGGCAGAGAACGACAACGTCGACAATGTGAACGACTCGCTGGTGTACTACATTGCGCTGAAGGATGCGGGCGTTCCTGTAGAGATGCATCTTTATGCCCACGGTGGGCACGCGTTTGGATTACGGCGCACAAATGAGCCGATCACCGCATGGCCTGCGCTGGTGGAGACGTGGCTCCGCACGATCGGTGTACTTGGCAAGTGAGCGCAATGCGATCGGCAGACCGCCGGCGCGATCTCCCAAAGGGGGCTGCGAGCAATCCGCAGGAGTGGGTGTGACCCTCAACACTGACGCTGCCGGGCGGCAGCCGTAATCTACAACGTCGCTGGAAGAGGCCCATCGCGCGAGGTGCGCGGCCATGGCGACGGTGCTCGACGCTCCAACTCGCAGCACGGCGGTGGCTGCGCAGGCTCCGCCGCCACGGGGGACCCGCCCGACAGAAGAAGCGGTCCCTTCGGCTAATCCCTGGATTGTGGCTATCTCCGTGATGCTGGCCACATTTATGGAAGTGCTGGATACGACGATTGCGTCTGTCGCGCTGCCATATATCGCCGGGTCGATGGCCGCTTCCAACTCAGAAGCCACCTGGGTGTTGACCACCTACCTGATCGCGAACGCCGTGGTATTGCCGGCCAGTAACTGGTTCGGGTTGAAGTTCGGGCGCAAGCGCTTTCTGATGGCCTGCGTGGCGCTGTTTATTGTGTCGTCGTTCTTCTGTGGAGCGGCGCCGTCACTTCCGTTTTTGCTGATTGCTCGTGTGCTGCAGGGCGTGGGCGGGGGCGCGCTACAGCCGATGTCGCAGGCGATTCTGCTGGAGAGCTTTCCGCCGAAGAAACGCGGCGCGGCCATGGCGCTGTTTGGATTCGGCGTAGTGGTGGCGCCGGTGCTGGGGCCCACCCTGGGCGGTTGGCTTACGGATGCGTACAGCTGGCGGTATGCGTTCTACATCAATATTCCGGTGGGGCTGCTGGCGATCTTCATGATCAGCCGGTTCGTGCACGATCCGCCGTATATCAAGCATGCGAAGGTGGGCGCGTTCGACAACCTGGGATTCGGACTGCTGTGCCTGTGGACGGGTTCGCTGCAGATCATTCTGGACAAGGGACAGGAGGATGACTGGTTTGCCGCATCGTGGATTCGCTGGGCAGCCGGGCTGCTCGCAGTTTCGTTTGTGTGGTTCGTGGTGCACTCGTGGAGGAAGCGCGATCCGCTGGTCGATCTCCGCGTGATTACACGCAACTGGAACTTCGGGGTGAGCTGCATTCTGATTTTTCTGCTGGGGTTTGTGCTGTATATCCAGGTAGCAATGCTGCCGCTGTTTTACCAGGAGGTGCTGGGTTACACGGCATTGACTGCAGGGATCGTGGTGGCGCCGCGCGGCCTTGGCGCGATGCTGGGGCTGCCGCTGGTGGGCTTTTCAAGCCAGAAGATCGACAACCGTTGGCTGTTGTTTGTAGGGTTCGTGGTCTTCAGTGTGTCGTCGATCTGGTTTTCGTTTGTGAACCTGGAGATTTCGCCGCGCACGCTGCTGGCGCCGATTGTTGCTGCCGGGTTCGGCATGAGCTTCCTCTTTGTGCCCATCGGGAACATGGGCACAGGGATGCTGCGCAATGAGGAGATGGGCAATGCGACGGGCATCTTCAACCTGTTGCGGAATATCGGCGGTTCGGTAGGGATTTCGATTGCGCAGACAGAGTTGATCCGGCGGGCGAGCTTTCATCAGTCGAGGCTGGCGGCGGCAGTACCGCAGGCAGGGGCGGTCTTCCAGCAGCACACGGCGGGGTTCGGTCATTTTCTGGGCAGCCACTTTGGCTGGGCCGCGGGAAAGCCGATGGCGCTGGCGGCAATCTATCAACTACTGCAGCAGCAGGCGATGCTGCTATCGTTCATCGATATCTTTCGCTGGTCGGCGCTGGTGGCATGTGTGGCGGCAATCCTGGGATGGCTGTTCCACAAGCTGCCGTATTTGGGTGGAGACAAGCGGTTGGAATTAGAGACGCGGTGCGCTGGGTTTGAGTGTAGTGAGGAGGCCAAAGCAAAGACGTCGACCGTAAA
>Ga0335072_10006734_pt1 | contig 16776 bp, 15 predicted proteins | sample Lox_Sample_21_FD_206725 | JGI IMG/M metagenome (GOLD analysis project Ga0335072, IMG submission 206725) | Soil microbial communities from Loxahatchee National Wildlife Refuge, Florida, United States - Lox_Sample_2.1 | ecosystem: Environmental > Terrestrial > Soil > Wetlands | place: USA...
CGAGCCTTGGATCTCGCCAAACAATTCCGAAAACCGCTGCACGTCGCCGATATCGAGCTGCTGATCCGGAAACCGCAGCACGCCATGATGGCCGAGCGCCCGCAGGATGTGCGCGAAGGCCGGTTCAGGCAGCTCGTGGCTCAGGTCGATTCCCCGAACAACCGCGCCAAGTACCGCGCCGGTCGGCTCGATCGTCAGCATTGCGTTTCCTCCTGACGGTGTCGTCGAGGATGCTAATTCCGGTGCGCCGGGCCGTCCATGGGCGCGGACAGGCCGGATGTCGGCGCCGGCTTCCGGCCGCCCGGCCGCCCGCCGGCACACCATGGGTGCGGCCGTAACGGGCACGGACAAAGCATCAAACCTACTTTACAAATGGCCGCACGGCGTCCAGGAGCTGCGCCGTGGGGGCCAGCCGAGGGCCGTCCCCTTCATCGACCGGCGGCACGATGATGACGTTCCACGTCGGCAGCGTGCGCAAGGATGCCTGCGCTACCGGGTGCGCCAGCAAGGGCGCATTCAGCGACGGTGCCACGATGACGGGGGTGGCGCGCCCGATTGCCTCGGCCGCTACCGACAAGGCGAGACTATCGGCGACGCCATGCGCCAGCTTGTTCAGAGAGTTGAAGCTGCACGGCGCGAACAATACCACCCCGAGCGGCGGCCGGGGCCGGATGGCGAGGTCGAAATAGGATTCGACAACCTGCGCGCCAGCCACGTCGGCCAACTCACGGGGCGCGATCACGCGTGACGCATTCGGCGTCGGGATGGCGATGATCCTGGCGAAGCCCAGTCGGAGCAATCCGCGCAGCAACTCGGGACCACGGGCAGCCGTCGTCGTACCACTGAGGATCAGGTAGGCAACGTCGAAACGCGCGGCCGCATCAACCACCTCGCACTCCTGCGTTTGCGGCCGTGCGCGGACCATGACCATACTGTCCTGATCGGCGACGAACCGAGGGTGCACCCATGACGACCACACCACAACTCCGCCGGCTAGGCGAGACGCTGGGTGCCGAGGCCATCGGCATCGATCTGGCGCAACCTCTGGACGACGCGACATTTGCCTGGATTGCAGGCGCGTTCGCAGAGCATTCTGTGCTTGTATTCCGCGACCAGAACCTTGGCGCGGCCGAGTTGTCCGCTTTCGGACGCCGCTTTGGCGTGCCGCGCAAGCACGCGCTGATCAAATACCGGCATGCAGAGCAATCCGACGTGTCCTGGCTGACCAATGTGGATGCAGAGGGCAAAGTCGATTGGTATGGCGTAAAGCGCGCCACCGATTGGCACAGCGATTCGACCTATGAAGACGAACTGCCGATCCTCGCCATTCTGCACGCGAAGGAGGTGCCGGCGGAGAAGGGCGGCACGATGTTCGCCAACATGCACGCCGCCTATGAGGCACTGCCGGAGGAACGAAAGACCCAGCTTGCCGGACTGACTGGGCTGCACGGCCGCCACAGCGGCCCTGCCGGAGAGAGACTATACGGCCAGGAGAAAGGCGTGACGGAGAGACAGTACGTGGAAGTGGCGTGGCCGGCAGTCCTGCCCCACCCCGTGACCAATCGTTCCATTCTGTTCGTCAACCCGATGCACACGCACGGGTTCGCCGGCATGACGCGAGAGCAAGCGTGGCCGCTGATCGAAGAACTGGCAGCGCATGCGACGCAGGATCGGTTTGTCTATTACCACCGCTGGCGGGTCGGCGACGTGCTGATGTGGGACGAGCGCGCGACAATGCACCGCGGAGCCGGCGATTCCCGCCCTGAGGAGCGGCGTATCATGCTCCGGACGATCGTCTACCCGGCCTGAGGAACCAACGCCGTACTCCCCTGGCCTTGCGATGCCAGGAGCAAAACCGCGAGAAGCTACGCATAATCCTCCGACACGGTCATATCCTGATCGCGGTCGGATGCCACCCGGTTCAGATACAGCGATACCACCCACGCCACGGCCAGGTTCACCACCAGGGCGGCCAGCGCGACATAGCAGGGGAACCCGACGCCGAAGATCCGCAGCGGATAGACCGGCGTGAAGTTGTTGCTCGCCACCATCCAGGTGCCCAGGCCGAAGCCGGCGATCCAGCCAAGCAGCAGCGCCCAGCCATTGAAGAATCGCGTATAAAGTCCCAGCAACACGGCTGGCGCCGTCTGAATGATCCATACGCCGCCCAGCAATTGCAGCCACAGGGCGTATTGCAGCGGCAGGGCGAAGATGAACACTAACGCGCCGGCCTTGATCACCAGCGACACGATCTTTGCGGTCTGGCTTTCCTGTGCATCGGTGCAGCCGGGATGCAGGAACTCACGATAGATGTTGCGCGTGAACGTGTTGGCGGTGGCGATCGACATGATCGCCGCCGGCACCAGAGCGCCGATGGCGATTGCGGCGAACGCCACGCCGACGAACCAGCTCGGGAAAAGTGCCAGGAACAAGGAGGGTACTGCGAAGTTGGCCTTGTAGTGGGCGAAGCCGTCGTTGAATTCCGGCATGTGTTGCACGCCGATCGCGATCGCCATGAAGCCGACCAGTGCAAGCAGCCCGAGCATCAGGGAGTAGGCCGGGAGCATTGCGGCATTGCGCCGCACCACGCGTGCGCTGGAGGCACTCAGGATGCCGGTGATCGAGTGCGGATACAGAAACAGCGCAAAGGCCGAACCAAGCGCCAGGGTCGCATAGGCACTGAACGTGCCGTAGGTTCCCGCCGCCGGATGCGGCAGCAACAGCTTTGGCGCCGGGATGGCGGCGAATACCTTGTCGTAGCCGCCGAGATGGATCGGCACTGCGATGATGGCGGCGAACACTGTGATGTAGATCAGCACATCCTTTACCACGGCGATCATCGCCGGTGCGCGAAGGCCGGAGGTGTAGGTGAAAGCTGCCAGGATCACGAAGGCAATGATCAGCGGCAGGTCCCCGGCGAAGCCGCTGGTCTCCACGCCCATGGCGCCGATGACCACCTGGATGCCGACGAGTTGCAGCGCGATGTACGGCATCGTCGCGAGGATGCCGGTGCCGGAAATCGCCAGAGCGAGCCAGCGGTTGCCGTAACGCCCGCGCACGAAGTCCGCCGAGGTGACATAGCCGTGCTTGTGCGCCACCGACCACAGCCGCGGAAACACGATGTACAGGATCGGATAGACCATGATCGTGTACGGCACCGCGAAGAAGCCCAACGCGCCGGCACCGAACATCAGCGCTGGGACAGCGATGAACGTGTAGGCGGTATAAAGATCGCCGCCGATCAGGAACCAGGTCACGAACGTGCCGAAGCGGCGCCCACCCAGTCCCCACTCATGCAGCAGGTCAAGATTGCCCTGACGCCAGCGCGCGGCGATGAAGCCCAGCCAGGTGATAAAGGCAAACAGCAGGATGAAAACGATCAGCGCGGTGGTGTTCATCGGATCAGCGCTCCACCACGTAGACAAAGGCGATGACAATCGCGCCGAGGATCACCCACAGGAGCTGATACCAATAGAAGAACGGAATGCCGGCCCACATCGGTTCGGCACTGTCGTAGGATCCCACCCACAGCATCGCGACGAATGGCAACAGCAACAGCAGCCGTACCCAGACCACGGCCCGTACCGGCCGGTGTTCGTCGTTGTTTCCGGACATGATTCCCCCGGTTGAGAAGCGCGGAGCCTGATTATCTCAGAGATGTGACGAGGTAAATGCGGTCATGCAATCGCTTCTGCATGATGCGCCTGGCGGCGAGACATGATGCGGCTGGCGGAGAAATCCGCGCGCACCGCGCGCGGCTGTGCCTGCGACCGGGCTTGCGGCTCGCACGCGGGAAGTCGGTGCGGTCCCATGTGCGGCGCGGCGAGATATGTCCGCGCTATGTCCCTTCCTGCCGCCAGGCTCCGACCATCAGGCCCAGCATCAGCGGCAAGGCAATCCAGGACGGCAGCAGCGCCAGTGCCGCAATGCCCGTGACAAGATGGTCGTGACGCCGTTCCAACCCGATCCATGAGCTGCCCGATGCGCCGCGATCGGGTTCCGTGCGGCGCAGTTCGGGCAGGTCGGGACTGGCGGCGGTGCCCAGCCAATGCACCCCCCCACCCGATGCCCGCGCCAGCTTGCCCACCAGCGAGGCGGTGGCGCGAAGATCGGAGATCTCCAGCGGGTTCGCCGCCCCCGCGGCGGCATAGGCCGTGCGTTCGCCATCGGTAGCCTGCCACACGCCGGGGATTGTTGCCGCCGCGCCTGCGGTGGCGCGGCCGGGACCCGACGCGACGAGCCGGAGCATTTGGGTTTTGCCATCCGGGTCGGTCACCGTCACTTCGCCCGGCGGGTTCGGGGCGGTGGAGCGTTGCTCCACCGTCAACCGCCCATTCGCTACCTGCGCTGTCAGCGCATTCTCTTCCAGCGCCGGCTCCTTCATCAACCAGTGCGCCACCCGCCGCAGCAGTTCGGCCTGCGGCCCACCGCCGTCATGCCCTCGCGACCACAGCCAGATCTGATCGGACAGCAGCATCGCCGTTCGGCCCTTGCCGACCCTGCTCAGGACCAACAGCGGTGCACCGTCGGGTGTCCGCATCAGTACCTCGCCGTTGACGTCGGTCGGGTTGATGTGGCGATACCAACGTCCCCAGGTCGGCGGTGCGCCGGCGTCTCCCGGCGGATTCTCGCCAGCGAGCCCCTCGGTCACTGGATGGCGCTCCCCGAGATCGGTGACGCGTGGCCGAAACCCTCCGTCGGTCACGGCGTCGAATGGCGCCGGAGCGGCCGGCAGGACGGCACCCAGCGGCGTCGCGGCCAGGCTGGCCGGCCCGGAAAATTCGGGCCCGACCGACATCAGCAGCGCACCGCCATCCCGCACACGATCGGCGATGTTGGCGAGATAGGGCAGCGGCAGGAGGCCGCGGTTCTGGAACCGGTCGAGGATGATCAGGTCGAATTCGCCGATCTTGTCCAGAAACAATTCACGCACCGGGAAGGCAATCAGGGCCAGTTCATTCAGCGGCGTCAGGTCGTCCTTCTCCGGCGGGCGCAGGATGGTGAAGTGCACCAGATCCACCGACGGATCGGATTTCAGCAATCGCCGCCAGGCGCGTTCGCCAGGATTGGGCTCGCCGGAAATCAACAGCACGCGCAGCCGGTCGCGGACCCCATTGATTTCCACGACGGCGCGGTTGTTGAGCGTCGAAACCTCGCCCGGCAATCTGTCTGCCGACAGTTCCAGCACGGTCGGGCCCGCACGGGTGATCGGCACATCGATCGATTGCTCTGCGCCGACCGGCACGTTCTCCACGCGCGGCGGATCGCCGTCACGGCGGATCGTCAGGTTGGCGGTGCCAGGATGCCTGACGCCGTAGTCCTCAACGGCAACCCGCAGTGTCACCGACTTGCCGACGACGCCGTAACTCGGCGCCTCGATCACCCGCAGGCTGCGGTCGATTTCTTCACCTTTCGCGGGGATCAGCACGTTCAACGGCGCGCCACCCGGGGGTGTCGCCGGCACGTCATGGATCTCGCCGTCGGTGATGGCGATGGTGCCGGCGAGCCGCGCGTGCGGAATATCCGCCAGCGCCTGGTCGATCGCGGAGAACAAACGCGTACCTGCGTCGCCATGCTCTGGCACGGTGATGGTACGCAGCTCAAGGTCGGGCAACTTTGCCGCCTGTGCTGCAATGGCCGCGCGCGCCGCCTCCGCAAGCGCCTCCCGGTCGCCGATCTGCATCGAGGCCGTGTGATCGACGACGAGCAATCCGATATCGGGCAAGGTTTCGCGCGTTTCCTGCACCAGCCGTGGACCTGACAGCCACAGCAACAGCACCGCGAAGGCGGCAAGGCGGAGGATGCTGCCGCGGGCACGCCGCGCTGCCGCGACGCCAACGATCAGTGCCGCGACGATTCCCAGCGCGACGACGGCCCAGATCGGAATGAGCGGATCGAAACGCAGCGCGGCGATTGCTTGCTCTGGATGCATATCAATCCTTACGGCCGCATGATGGCCGGTACGCGCGGATCAGCGAGCGACAATCGCGGCAGGCGCCTTGCACCGCGACAGGTCCGCGTCACTGGCCCAACCGCTGGAGAATGGCCGGCACGTGCACCTGGTCGCCTTTGTAGTTCCCGGTCAGCGCGTACATGACGAGATTGACCCCGAACCGATAGGCCAGCGTGCGCTGGCGCGCGCCGCCCGGAATGACCGCGTACGGATTCCTTCCGTCCGCATCGATAGCCCAGGCCGCGGCCCAATCATTGCCGCCGATGATAACCGGGCTGACGCTGTCATTGGTGCGGTCCTGATCGCGCTGCACCCACACGGTGTCGCCGGTGTAGCGGCCCGGAAAGTCCTGCAACAGGTAGAATGCTCTTGCCAGCACATGCTCTGTCGTCAGCGGCGCAAGCGGTGGAATCACCAGGCCCTTGGCCACCTGCCGCAACGCTGTCCCCGTGCCTGGAGCGAAACCCTCGCCGGAGCCGGAATCGCGCGTGTCGATCAGGATAATTCCGCCATGGCCCATATAGTCGTTGAGCGCCGCCGCCGCCGCCGCCGACAACGGCTGCGCGTCCGCCGTTATCGGCCAGTAGAGCAATGGATACATGCTCAGGTCCGTCTTGCCGGGTTCCACCGGATCGGGCTCCACCAAAGTCGCGGCGGTACGGCGATTGACGTATTCCGACAGTCCCTCCAGCCCGGCCTTGGCGATCCCGTTCACCTGCGGATCGCTGGTCACGATGTAACCAAGCCGCGTCGCCAGCGCGGGATAGATGCCGGTCTCCAACTGCTGTGCCTGCGCATTTATCCCCGATGACAGGGCCAGGACGACAACCGTGGCAGCGCCAGCGGTTCGCCAGCCGAGCAAGCCGCGCAGCCCCAGCGCGATCAGCAGATCCGCCGCAAGCAGCAACACGGCGAAGGCCAGAAGCGGCGGGCCGAGTGCCCGTTCCGGCACGGTGGTGGCCAATTGCTCTACGCGCGCACCGGCCACCATCGGCGCCTGCTGCGGCGCCGGCGTGGCGGCCCCGAGATTCAGCGCCCGACGACCGTTTTCCGGCCCATAGAGACCGGGCGGATGACGTGGCGAGACCGGCGTGTCATCGAAGGCGTCCGCGGCCAGTCCGGCAGCGGCAGGCGGCGGTGGGGCCAGCAAGCCGAAACCATCCAGCGTCTCGGCGGGGGCAAGGATCGCGCGGCTCTCCGGCGTCGCCACGCCGGCCGAAAGTGCTACGAGCCGGCGCAGCATATCCACGTAGAGCCCCGAGAGCGGCAGGTTTGACCAGTCGGCGTTGGCGGTGACGTGGAACAACACGATGCGGCCGGCGCCTTTGGTAATTTCGGTGACCAGAGGCGTGCCATCCGCAAGAGTGGCCCAGGTATGTGCCGAGAGGTCGGCACTCGGCTCGGCCAGCACCTGACGTGTCACGGTAACCTCGGCCGGGACCGTCAATCCGGCAAATGGCGAACTCGATGGGAACGCGGCCAGACCGGCGGGCTTGCTCCAGGACATTGCCCCACCGAGCTGGCGGTCGCCGCCGAGTAACTTGACCGGCAGCAGCGGATCGGTCTCTCCGATCGGTTGTTCCGCGGTGCGCGGGCCGGCAAAGCGGATCAGCAAGCCGCCTTTTTCCACCCAATGTGCAATCGCGTCGCGGTCTGACCCCGCCGGCAACGGATCGTCCGCCAGGATCAGCACTGACAGGTCGCGCTGCAGCAGGGTCGCTATCGGCGCTTCACGGAGCTCAGTGTAGGGAGCAAGTGCACGGCGCAAATAGAACAAGGGACCCGAGAACGGGATGCTGGCGTTGGCATCATTGCCGGCAACCATCCCGACCGGCCGTCTGCGCCAGCGTTCGTCCAACAGCACCGTCGAGCCCGCCGAGGGCGGTCCCTCCACCACCAGTCTGGCCAATTCATTGCGCAACTCGGGCGGCAGCACGATGCCGGAAGCGCCGCTTGTGGCGCCGGCTGGCATGGCAATCGTGCTACGCGCGAGCGTGCGTCCATCCCCGGTCTCGGCGAGGACCACAGCCTCGGTGGCAAGCGGCTGCGCTTCCTGCGCCAAGCGGGCTAGCAGCCGATCCGCGTGACTGTCCGGCGGCAGCAGCAGACGCACCGGCACCGCATCGCAACAGATCTCGGTCACCGAGCCTGCATCGGCGAGCGCGCCAGCAAAGCGGCGAAAATCGGCACCGTCCGTCAGGCCGTCCGCCAGGTAGACCACGGCACTGCCCTGAACTTTCCAACTCGTTAGGGCGCCGGCAGCCGCCGCGCGATCCGATGGCCACGGTTCGGGATGCAATGCCGCCAGACGGGCGCGCAGGTCGGGTACCGGCATGACCGACGAAATGCGCGGCGGCGATCCGCTTTCATCGGGTGCCGTGGCAAGCAGGGCAGCCTCTCGGCCAGACCGCGCCGCGCGGTCCAGCATCGTGTTGACCGCCTGCATGCGCTTCGGCCAGTCCGCGGCTGATGACCAGCCGTTATCCACCACCAGCAACACCGGTCCCTGTCCGGCGAAACGCGAACCGGCATCAATGATCGGCCGAGCCAGCGCGATGATGACGAGTGCCGCCGCTGTCAGGCGCAGGGCGAGCAACCACCACGGCGTCCGCGCCGGCGTTTCTTCCTTGGCGTGCAAGCCAAGCAGCAGGCGGATGGCCGGGAAGGTTTCGCTGCGCGGAGCCGGCGGCGTGACTCGCAATAGCCACCACAACAGCGGCAACCCCGCCAATGCCAGCAGGATCCACGGAGAGGCGAAGATCATTTTCGGAAGTCTAGCGCAAGCATGGCGGCTACCGCACGCCCAAAGCTGTGTAGAGTGTGAGCAAGGCCGATTCGGGTGGATGGTCGGTGCGGTGGATGCCGAAGCCGAAGCCGGCTGCCCTGCAAATGGCCGCGAGGCCGTCCTGCTGCGCCTTCAGGCGCCGGGCGTATTCGTCACGAACGGTCTCCACACGCGGGATCAGCGTGTCGCCTTCGCGTTCCAGGCCGCGAAAGCGAATTCGTCCGGCATACGGCAGCAGCGTCTCGGCGGGATCGAGAACCTGAAGCACATATCCGGTGATGGGTACTGCCGAAAGCCTGCCGATGGCGGCCTGGATTTCCGCCAGCGGTGACAGAAAGTCCCCGAGCAATACCGCGCTGGCGTGTCGTGGCAGGGGCAGATGGGGCGGCAGCCCTGCATCGTCCCCATCATCGACCGGCGCTCCGGCCAGATCCAGCGCCAGACGGTCCAGGGCGCCGCGGCCCGAGACCGGACGCGCTCCGGCCTGCATCAGCAGCACGCGCTCGCCGCCGCGCAGCAGAAGCGATGCCAGCGCAAGTAACAGCAGGTCGGCGCGCTCGCGCTTCTCCACGGCAACATCGTGGGAGTGCCACCGCATCGAGGGCGATCCATCCCGCCACAGACAGACGGTCTGGGCAGCCTCCCATTCGGTTTCGCGAATGAACCAGCCCTCCGGTACCGGCCGGCCGGACTTGGCGGACTGGCGCCAGTCGATCCGGGCAAACGGATCGCCGGTGACGAACCGGCGGAACTGCCAGAAACTGTCTCCCTGGCCGACACGCCGCCGCCCGTGCACGCCCTGAGCCACCGTCGAGGCGACCCGCTCCGCCGCGACCTGCAACGGCGGCAGGCGTGCCCCGACCGCCTCGGCACGGCGGGCACCGATCACGCGCAATGCTCTCGGGCGGCGAGGCGGAACTTGCTCACGTCACCCTCGCGACGAGCCGGTCGATCACGTCTCCCAGCAAAATGCCGTCCGCCCGCGCCGAGAAACTCAGCGCCATGCGATGACGCAGCACCGGACGGGCCAGGGCCACCACGTCGTCGACGCTCGGCGAAAGTCGTCCCGCCAGCAGAGCCCGCGCCCGGCACGCCAGCATCAGCGCCTGCGCCGCCCGCGGACCGGGTCCCCACGCCACATGGCGCCGTACCGTTTCGTCCTCCGAGCTCTCGGGACGGCCGCCGCGGACCAGCGACAGGATCGCCTCCACCACCTTTTCGCCCACCGGTACCCGTCTGATCAGGGCCTGTGCGCCGAGAAGTTCCTCCGCGGTCATCGCCTGGCTTGGCGGGACCTCCATGACGCCCGTTGTCGCCATGAGCATGGTGCGCTCGGCCGCGAGATCGGGATAGCCGACGATCACTTCCAGCAGGAACCGATCGAGCTGCGCCTCGGGCAGAGGATAGGTCCCCTCTTGCTCGATCGGGTTCTGTGTGGCCAGGACGTGGAACGGTCGCGGCAGCTTATGCTCCACGCCGCTCACCGCGACCCGTTGCTCCTGCATCGCCTGCAACAGTGCCGACTGCGTGCGCGGGCTCGCGCGATTGATCTCGTCGGCCATCAGCAACTGGCAGAAAACCGGTCCGGCTACGAACCGGAAACTGCGCTTGCCGTCAGTCTCGTCCAGCACTTCCGAACCGACGATGTCAGCCGGCATAAGGTCGGGGGTGAATTGCACCCGTTTCGTCGCGAGCCCGAATACGACGCCCAGCGTCTCGACCAGCCGGCTTTTCCCGAGTCCGGGCACGCCGACCAGAAGGGCATGGCCTCCCGACAGGAGAGTGATCAGCACCTGGTCGATCACGTCATCCTGACCGAAGATCACCTGGCCGACCGCGGCGCGCACCTTGGCGACGCGCGCGCCCAGCGCCTCGACATCGGCGACGACCGCGCCCTGATCCATCGGGGCAATGCCCCCCACGTTCGCCGCCCCCAGTGGCACGGCAGCCATACTCGCCGTCATTCAGTGCCCGCCTTCCGCAAATCAGCCTTTGGACGTCATATAGGCTCTTTTTTGAAAGGGGGGATGCTACCTATATCGCGCGTTACACAGGATCACGCAGAGCATTGGAGACGGAGACGTGGACCAAGGCAGGGCCAGTATGCCGGCCACGGCAATCGCGCGCGGCGGGATGGCGTCGGGGCCGGGATCGAACGCTCTGGCCTTTGCCGAGTCGAGACCGCCCCGACCACGGCGCACCCCGGTCGAGTGCGGCGATCTGCCGTTCCTGATCCGGCGCGACGGTAGCTGGCTGTACCGCGGCAGTCCGATCAACCGCAAGGAACTGGTGTGTCTGTTTGCCGGCGTGCTGCGGCGCGAGGAGGACGGCTCGTACTGGTTGCAGACGCCCGCCGAGCGGGGACGCATCGACGTCGAAGACGTCCCCTTTGTCGCGGTTGAACTTGATTGGGCCGGCGACGGGCGCCAGCAGGTGTTGTCCTTCCGCACCAATGTCGATCAGGTCGTCACCGCGGGGCCGGAGAACCCGATTCGCGTGGCGCACGATCTGCTGACCTGCGAGCCCACGCCCTATCTTTTCGTTCGCCCCGGTTCCGGCGTCTTCGGGATCGAGGCGCGCATCAACCGTGCCGTCTACTACGAGCTCGTGGCCCTGGCCGTGCCGGAATGGGTCGGTTGCCGCAAAATGCTCGGCGTTTGGAGCAGTGGAAGGTTTTTCCCCTTGGGCGAGATGCCACGCGGCGAAGAGTGACCAGCGAGGAACTCCGGACCCGCCTGGCGGCGGTGGTTGCCGCGCCGCGCAGCGATGGCGTGGCGTACGGCGATGAGGTCTTGCAGGCACTCGACGCGCCGCCCGTCCCGGCTGCCGTTCTGGTCCCGGTGATACTGGGGCCGGTGCCGGGAATTTTGCTGACCAAGCGCAACGCCCATCTCAACAAACATGCCGGGCAGGTGAGTTTTCCGGGCGGCCGCATCGATGCCGGCGAGACGCCCGAGGAAGCCGCGTTGCGCGAGGCGGAGGAGGAGGTGGGCCTTGCCCGCCGCGATGTCGAGCTGTTGGGTCGTCTGGATGATTACGTGACCGGGACAGGATACCGGATCACACCGATATTGGGGCTGTTGCCTCCGGGTCTGACGCTGCGCCCCGCGCCGGCGGAAGTGGACAGCGTGTTCGAAATGCCGCTCGACGTATTGCTCGATCCCCGCGCGCCGCAGCGGCAGCGACACGAATCGCGCGGCAATCTTCGGGAATACTGGGTCTGGCCCCACCCAGAGCATTTCATCTGGGGCGCCACGGCCGCGATCCTGGTTCATCTGGCGCAGAAGCTTCGCAAACCCGACTTCGCCTCGGCTGAGGGATCGGCGCGCGGCGCCCGGTGAGGGTGACCGGGCGGGCACACGTTTTTCCCCTCCAGCGGGCCCGTCCACATCGACCTTTGCTCATCCGGAAGACTCTGCCTGCCAGCCTCTCCCACACGCGGCAGGAGAGGTTATCATTGGGACGATGCTGCGTTTCGTCGAACTCGCCCTGTTCCTCGCGCCGTTCACCTTGTTCGCGGCGTGGCGGATCACCGCGACCGCCACCGGGCCATCGCCGCGCGTCATGGCGGCGGCGATCATCTTTCTGGGGCTGCTGTTCCTGGCTCTGCTGTGGTTTCAGCGCGAAGGCGCGCTGCCGCCAGGAACCACCTACGTCCCACCGGCCCTGCACGACGGCCACATCATCCCCGGCCACGGCGCACCGAAATGACCGGCCAACCCGTCCTCGTCATACCGCCGCCCGGTTTCCTGTCTGATCCAGCCTTGTCCGCGGTCCTGGCTGCGCTGCCGGAGGCGCGGATCGCCGGCGGGGCGGTTCGCGACACGCTGGCCCAACGGCCATTGGCGGACATCGACCTGGCGACGCCCCGGCTTCCCGCCGATGTGGTCACAGCCCTGAACCAAGCCGGAATCCGCGTCGTGCCGACCGGCATTGCCCACGGCACCGTCACCGCGGTCGCCGACGGGCGCGGCTTCGAAATCACCACCTTGCGCCGCGACGTCCGGACTGACGGCCGCCGCGCCGTTGTGGCGTTCACCGATGACTGGCGCGCCGACGCCGCCCGTCGCGACTTCACCATGAATGCGCTGACAATGACGCGTGACGGTGAGGTGTTCGACTATTTCGGCGGAATCGAGGATCTGCGGCGCGGCGTGGTTCGCTTCGTCGGAACACCGGAAACCCGGATCGCCGAGGATTACCTGCGCGTCCTGCGCTTCTTCCGCTTCCACGCGCGCTATGGTTCCGGCTCGCCCGACGCCGCCGCAATGGCGGCGATCCGCGCGGCGGTGCCGCACCTCGGACGGCTTTCGGCGGAGCGGGTCTGGAGCGAACTCTCCCGCATCCTCGGCGCGCCGGATCCGCGCCAGGCCATCTCCTTGATGGCGGCGTCGGGCGTGCTGGCGGCGATCATCCCGGACGGCACCGATCCGGTCAGCCTGGACCGCGTCATCGCCGACGGCATGCCAGCCGATCCGATCCTGCGGCTGTGTGCGCTGCTGACCGGCAACGCCGCTTCAGTTGCCGAGCGGCTGCGGCTCTCAGGGGAGGAACGTGATCGATTGGCCGCCTTGCGACAGGCGCCGTCGGCTCGACCGGACATGGACGACGCGAGCCTCCGCCGCCTGATGGCGGACACGGACCCGATGATTTTGCGCGACCGCACCTGGCTCGACGGCAACGATCAGCCGGAATGGGCGGTGCTGCGAACCCGCCTGGCGGAGCTTCGTCGTCCGGTCTTCCCGCTCGAGGGGCGTGACGTCCTCGCATTAGGGGTTGCGCCCGGTCCCGAGGTCGGAGCGCTGCTGCGCGCCGTGCGGGCGTGGTGGGTCGCTGGCGGCTGCTGCGCCGATGCCGCCGAGTGCCGGGAGGAACTGGCACAGCGCCTGCCTGTCATGGCGGGCTCGTGCGCAAATAGCCAAGCTGGCGACAAGGGGCAATGAAACTCGTGCCCGGCGCGACCAGCACCGGCAGGTTGCGCAACGTGCGCCGCCGCTTCATAAAAGACGCAGGTCTCCGGCCTTTGGGGGGAACATGCAAATAACTGGATTACTCCGCCTTGCCTTGCTCGCGGCGCCGCTGGTTTGTGTTGCTCTGCCTGCCTCGGCGCAGGTGCCGCCGCGGCCCGACGACAGCAATGTGAATTTTGGCGGCATTCTGAGACAGCATGCGCCCAAGGACGTGCCGCCACCGCCTGTGGCCGCCCCGCCCAGGGCCTGGCCCCGGCTGGATCCGGGCTCGGTCATCTGCCGCAGCCAGGATGATCTCCAGCGCCGCGCCGCATTGATGCGTGGCGAGCAAGTGGCACCACCGGACTGCCAGCCGATCAGCCAGCCGACGGCGATCAAGATTCTCGAACGTGCCAGTCCGGGAGCAACCGAGGTGCAGATCACCAGCAACAGCCAGACGGGGTGGACAGACGCCTGGCTGCCGGCGAATCCGCCGCCTGGCAGTTCCTCTCCACAATAGTCGCGGGACATGCCGGTAACGCACGCGATCGTCGGCGCCGGCCAGGCGGGCGCCTGGGCGGCAGTGTCCATGCGACAGGCCGGATTCACCGGCCGCATCCTGCTGATCGGCGACGAGCCATGGCGGCCGTATCAACGTCCGCCGCTGTCCAAGCAGATGCTGACCGAGGATGCCGAACCGCCGCCTTTGCATTTCCACGCAGAGCAACGCTACGCCGAACTCGAGATCGAGATGGTGTTGGGCAGCCCCGCGACCGCGGTGGAACCGAAGGCACATCGCGTGGCGCTGTCCGATGGACGTGTGTTCGATTACGACAAGCTGCTGCTGACCGTCGGTGGCCAGGCGCGCCACCTGCCGGTGCATGGCGGTGAGCTCGCGCTCTATTTGCGCACGCTGGAGGATGCACGCGCCATTCGCGCCCGGCTTGAAGGCGGGCCGCGCGTGCTGTGCATCGGCGCGGGGGTGATCGGCCTGGAGATCGCATCCTCGGCGAGGACGCGAGGCTGCGCTGTGACCGTGTTGGAAGCGCTGCCGCGCGCGATGGGCCGCGCGGTGTCGCCAGAAGGCGCGGCGTTCATCGAATCGCTGCATCGAAACGCCGGAACAGAGCTGCATTTCGACGTGATCGTCGACCGGCTCGACCGCGACGATGGGGTCACGGTGGTGACTTGCCGTGACGGCCGCCGTTTCGTCGCGGACGTGGTGGTGGCCGGCGTGGGCATGCAGCGCAACCTGGGCCTTGCGGAGGCGGCGGGCCTCGCGCTGGAAGGCGGCATCGTGGTGGACGAATTCGGCCGCAGCAGCGAACCCGATATTTACGCGGCCGGTGACGTGACCGCGTTTTTCCATCCATCGTTCGGCCGCCGGCTGCGGCTGGAATCATGGCGGCACGCGCAGAATCACGGCATCGCTGTCGGCAAGGCGATGTGCGGCGAAATGGTCCCCTATGACGACGTGCCGTGGTTCTGGACCGACCAATACAAGGTCAACCTGCAAGTCGCCGGGCTGCCAGCCGATGCGTCGCGTACCGTCCTGCGCCAAGGCGGCCCGCCGGGATCGTTCGTCGCCGTGCATCTGGCGCAGGACAACAGTGTGATCGGCGTTACCGCCGCCAATAATCCGCGCGAGATCCGCGCGGGCCAGGCGCTGATCCAGTCGCGCAAGGTGATGGACGATGCGAAACTGGCGGACGCCAGCGTTCCGTTGCAGCGGCTGATGTAGCGTTGCTGCCGCCGAGGGCAGTGCTCTCTACCCTCCGGACGCCGATCGGGCTAACGCACTACGCCATGCGTTCCACCCCAACGCTTCGCACCGCCGGCGATCTTGTCGCCGCCGGGCTGATCTCACCCGACCGGCATGACGCCATTGCCGCGGTGGAGGGCCGTTACGCCATGGCGCTGACGCCCGCCATGCGCGCGCTGATAGAGCAATCGGACGACCCGATCGGCCGTCAGTTCATTCCGGATCCGGCGGAGCTGATCAGCGCGACGCACGAAACGTCTGATCCGATCGCCGACGACGCGCTGTCGCCGATCAAAGGCGTGGTGCATCGCTACCCCGACCGCGCCTTGCTCAAGCCGCTGCTGGTTTGCCCGGTCTATTGCCGCTTCTGTTTCCGCCGCGAGCATGTCGGCCCCGATGGTGGTCTGCTGACGGAAGACGAACTGCAATCAGCGTATCGCTGGTTCGCGGACCGGCCGGAAATCCGCGAGGTGATCCTCACGGGTGGCGATCCGCTGATGCTGTCGCCGCGCCGGCTCGGCGCCATCATCGCTGCGCTGGCCGCCATTCCGCATATCGAATTGCTCCGGGTGCATACGCGGGTGCCGACAGCGGACCCCTCCAGGGTCACGGACGCACTGGCCGACGCGATGCAGGCGGCGAAGCCGGTCTGGCTCGCCGTCCACGCCAACCACGCGCGCGAATTCACCTCGCAGGCACGGGCGGCGTTGGGCAGGATCCTGGTTCGCGGCATCCCGCTGCTGGGGCAATCAGTGCTCTTGCGTGGCGTGAACGACAGCGCGGAGGCTCTGGAGGCGTTGTTCCGCGCCATGCTTTCCGCCCGGGTCAAGCCGTACTATCTGCACCAGCTTGATCCGGCCCCGGGCACCGCACGCTTCCACGTGCCAATAGAAGAGGGTCGCCGGCTTCTGGCCGCCCTGCGTGGGCGGGTCACCGGTCTGGCGTGGCCCACCTACGTGCTGGACATACCGGGTGGGCACGGAAAGGTTCCGGTCGGACCGGACTATCTGGACAGCGAGGATCAGGTGCGCGATGCGTCCGGGCACGGCCATCGCCTTGCCCGCCCTTCACCCCCGGTCTAGAAGCCCGCCCCAAATCATCGACATCAGCGAGAGTACGCAATGAAACAGCAGGCGAACCTGATTCGCGCCGGCCAGGTGATCGAGCATGAAGGCCGCCGCTGGACCGTGCTGAAGCAGCAGATCATTACCCCCGGAAAGGGGGGCGCATTCATCCAGGTGGAAATGCGCGACCTGAAGTCGGGCAACAAGACCAACGAGCGCTGGCGGACCGCGGACACGGTCGAGCGGCTTATGACGGAGGAGAA
>Ga0335072_10006735_pt1 | contig 16774 bp, 13 predicted proteins | sample Lox_Sample_21_FD_206725 | JGI IMG/M metagenome (GOLD analysis project Ga0335072, IMG submission 206725) | Soil microbial communities from Loxahatchee National Wildlife Refuge, Florida, United States - Lox_Sample_2.1 | ecosystem: Environmental > Terrestrial > Soil > Wetlands | place: USA...
AGCCGCCGTGCTCGTGACCACCGTGCGCGCGATCAAGCACCACGCCGGGCTCGACGACGATCCGCGCGCCGAGCGCTCGGCGGCGCTTCAGGCGATCGAGACTGGCTTCGGCAACGTTCGCCGCCACCTCAACACGATCGCCACGTTCGGCGTGCCCGCGGTGGTGGCGGTCAACCGGCGGCCCGGTGACACCAACGAGGAGATCGAGTTGGTCAAGCGCCTCGCGCTCGAGGCCGGCGCGTTCGCGGCCGAGGCCAACGAGGGCTTCACCAAGGGCGGCGCGGGCGTCGCCGACCTCGCCTCAGCGGTCGTCGAGGCCTGCGAGCAGCCGAACAGCTTTCACCAGCTGTATCAGGACGACGAGCCGATCCAGGACAAGATCGAGACGGTGGCCAAGCAGGTGTACGGCGCCAAGGACGTGTACTTCTATCCCGAGGCGGAGGCCAAGCTCACGCAGTTCACCCGCGAGGGTCTCGGCCACTTCCCGGTGTGCATGGCCAAGACCCACCTGTCGCTGTCGGCGGACCCCTCGCTTCTGAACGCGCCCGAGAACTTCACGCTGCCGGTCCGGGACATCCGCGCCTATACGGGCGCGGGCTGGCTCGTGCCGTTGTGTGGCGACGTCATGCAGATGCCGGGGCTCGGCAAGACCCCGGCGGCGCTCAACATCGACATCGACTCCGAGGGTCGGACCGTCGGCCTTTTCTAACCGCCCATTCGGGGAGCTGCTCGACGAGATCGCGGCGCGGACGCCGGCGCCCGGCGGCGGGTCGAGCGCGGCGTGCGCATGCGCGATCGCGGCTGCGCTGGTCGAGATGGCGGCGGCGTTCAGCCCGGACCGGGAATCGGTGGCGCGCCGTGCCGGCGAGTTGCGGGCCCGGGCGCTCGAGCTGGCCGAGATCGAGCTTCATGCGTACGAGCCGGTGCTCGAGGCGCTGCGTCTGGCGCACGATGATCCCGGGCGAGCCGAGCGGGTCGAGGCCGCGCAGGTCACGGCCTCGCAGTCGCCGCTCGCGATCGCCGGCGTCGCGGCCGAGCTGGCCGGGCTCGCGGCGGGGCTGGCTCGCACCAGAAATCGTAATCTCGCAGGCGATGCGATCGCCGGCGCGGTGCTCGCCGAGGCGGCTGCTCAGGCCGCCGCCCGGCTCGTCACGATCAACTTGACCGAAGGCGCCGCTGTCAGCGAGGCGACCGAATTTGCCCTCCGAGCGCTGAAAGCGCGCCAGGAAGCGTTAAATTGAATACAGAGCCCAACTCTGAAAGGGAGAAATGCGCGCTCGAACTCGACTCACCCAACCGCTCGTCCGTCGCGACGGGGAGCTGTGCCCGGCAACGTGGGAGGAAGCGCTTGAGCGCACCACCGCGGGGCTGGAGCGTGCGCGGGAGGCTGACGCATCGCGCTCGTTCGGAATGTTCTCGTGCTCGAAATCGACCAACGAGATGAACTTCCTGGCGCAGAAGCTCGCGCGGCAGGTGATGCGGTCAAACAACATCGATTCCTGTAACCGAACTTGACACGCTCCTAGCGTCGTCGGTCTGGCGACGGTCTTCGGAGCGGGCGGCGGCACGTCGTCCTACCAAGAGGTTGAAGAAGCGGACTTGATTCTGCTTTGGGGGTCGAACGCGCGCGAAACCCACCCCATCTTCTTCCACCACGTGCTCAAGGCGATCCACAACGGCGCCCAGCTGATGGTCATCGATCCCCGGCGGAGCGCGTCGGCGCAATGGGCCGACCTGTGGCTCGGGCTCGATGTCGGCGGCGACATCGCGCTCGCGAATGCGGTCGCCCGCGAGATCATCCATGAGGGGCTGGCCGACGAGCGGTTCATCGCCAACGCGACCAGCGGATACGAGGAGTACGCCGCCTCGGTCGAGCCGTACACGCTTGAGGAGGGCGAGCGGCTCTCAGGAGTGCCGGCGGCGGCGATCCGCGAACTCGCCCACGCCTACGGCCGGGCCGACCGCGCGATCCTGTGTTGGACGCTCGGGATCACCGAGCATCACAATGCGACCGACAACGTGCTCGCGCTGATCAACCTAGCGCTGCTGACCGGCCACGTCGGCAAGTACGGATCGGGGCTCAATCCTCTACGGGGACAGAACAACGTCCAGGGCGGCGGCGATATGGGCGCGATCCCGAACAAGCTGCCCGGGTTCCAGGACATCGAGAAGGACGCCGAGGCCAGAGCTCGGTACGAGGAGGCCTGGGGCGTCCCGATCGTTCCCAAGTACGGCTGGCACCTGACCCAGATGTTCGAGGCGATGGACCGAGGCGAGCTCCGGACGCTGTATGTGATCGGCGAGAACCCGGCCGACTCCGAATCCGATCGCAAGCACGCGATGGAGCTGCTCGAGGGCCTGGACTTCCTCGTCGTGCAGGACATCGTGATGACGCGCACGGCCAGGCTCGCCGACGTGGTGCTGCCCGGGTCGGCGTCCTGGGCCGAGGCCGACGGAACCGTGACCAGCTCCGAGCGCCGGGTCCAGCTGTGCCGGAAGGCGCTCGACCCGCCCGGCGAGGCGCGCGACGACATCTGGATCATCGCTGAGCTCGCGAGGCGTCTCGGGTTCGACTGGGGTGAGCCGACGGCCGAGCAGGCCTGGGACGAGCTGCGCTCGCTCAGCCCGATGCACGGCGGGATGCGGTACGACCGGCTCGCCGAGCACGGCGGGCTGCAGTGGCCGTGCCCGACCGAGGATCACCCGGGATCTCAGTACCTCCACGGCCGGTTGTGGAAGGACCCGGTCGAGGGTCCGCTCGCGCCGTTCAGCGTGACGCCGTTCGAGCCTCCGGTCGACGAACTCGACGAGGACTTCCCGATCCGCCTGACCACGGGACGGCGGCTCGAGTCCTACAACACCGGCGCGCAGTCGAACCTGTACCGCTCGCCGCTGCACCGCGGCGAGTCGCTGGACCTCTCGCCCGAGGACGCCGAGCGGCTCGGGATCGAGACCGGAGAGCTCGTGCTCGTGTCCTCGCGGCGCGGCGCGCTGCGGGTGCCGGCGCGGATCGACCGCATCCTTCGCCCCGGCCTCGCGTTCATGACGTTCCACTTCCCCGAACAGGTCGCGACCAACGATCTCACGATCGACGCCACCGATCCGAAGTCGGGGACGGCGGAGTTCAAGGCGACCGCGATCCGGGTCGAGAAGCTGCCGGTCGCCGACGACGAGACTGTCAGCGCGGGTGTCGCGACAGCGGCGGGGAACGGCGATGGGAACGGCGCGACCGCCACGAACGGTGACCGCCGGCCGGTTGGGGAGTCCGTCTAATGGACCTGCGACTGCTGCTCGCTGCGCCCACGGACGCCGAGCGAGCGGCGGTAGACACGTTCCTGGACGGCACCACGGCGTCGCACAATGGCCACGCTCCACCGGGGACCGTCGGTGGGCGCGCCATGCACGGAGGCCACGGGGCGCGGGACCAGCGGCACCTGCTGCTGCCGATCCTCGAGCACGTGCAGGCGCGGATGGGCTGGATCAGCGAGGGCGCGCTTGGCTACATCTGCGAGCGGCTCACGGTGCCGCCGGCCGACGCGTACGGGGTCGCCACGTTCTACGGGCTGCTGTCGATGGACCCACGGCCGGCGCGCGTGCTCCACGTGTGCGACGACGTGGTGTGCCGCTGCCACGGCGCCGAGCAGTTGATCGCATCGCTCGAGGAGCGGATCGGCCCCGAGGATGCGGACACCGGCGGCTGCACCTGGCTTCGGAGCCCGTGCCTCGGCCAGTGCGACCGGGCGCCGGCGGCGATGCTGACGCTGGCCGGCGAGCATCCGACCGAGCACGCGCTGGCGGCGGTCACCGTCGAGGACGCGATCGGAGCGCTTAAGGCCGAGACTGTTCCCGCGCCGTCGCCGGCAGGGGTGCCCCAGCAGGGCGACCCCGGGCTACGGCTGCTCCGTCGCGTGGGCGCGGTCGATCCGCGGAGCCTGCACGATTACCGTGCCCGCGGCGGCTACGAGGCACTCCGGCGGGCGATGGAGATCGGTCCGCGGAACGTGATCCGCGAGCTCAAGGACTCCGGATTGATGGGGCGCGGCGGGGCGGCGTTCCCGACCGGCGTCAAATGGGAGGCGGTGACGCAGCAGCCTGCCCATCCGCATTACGTGATCTGCAACGCCGACGAGTCCGAGCCGGGCACGTTCAAGGACCGCGTCGTTCTCGAGGGCGACCCGTTCTCGGTGATCGAGGCGATGACGATCGCGGCCTACACGGGCGATTGTCGCCACGGCTACATCTACCTGCGCGGGGAGTACCCGCTCGCGCGCGAGATCCTCGAACACGCCCTCGACGTGACGCGCCTGCACGGCTACCTCGGCCAAGAGATCCTCGGCGAGGACTTCACGTTCGACATCGAGATCCGCAGCGGCGCCGGCGCGTACATCTGCGGCGAGGAGACCGCGATCTTCAACTCGATCGAGGGTTACCGCGGCGAGCCGCGCAACAAGCCGCCGTTTCCCGTCGAGCGCGGGCTGTTCGGCAAGCCGACGATCGTCAACAACGTCGAGACGCTGATCAACGTGCTCGAGGTGCTTCGCATTGGCGGCCTCGAGTACGCGCGGATCGGAACCGAGAAGTCGACCGGGCCGCGGCTGTTCTGCCTGTCCGGCGCCATCGCGAGACCCGGCGTGTACGAGGTGCCGTTCGGCGAGACGCTCGGCGCGCTGCTCGAGCGCGCCGGAGGGATCCCGGATGGTCACTCGCTCCAGGCCGTGCTGCTCGGCGGCGCTGCCGGCGGATTCGTCGGCCCGGATCAGCTCGGCCTGCCGCTTACGTTCGAGAATGCGCGGGCAGCGGGCGCGACGCTCGGCTCGGGCGTCGTCGTCGCGTTCGACGAGACCGTCGATCTGCGCGACATCCTGGTGCGGATCGCCGCGTTCATGCGCGACGAGTCCTGTGGACAGTGCACGCCGTGCCGGGTCGGGACCGTTCGCCAGGAGGAGGCGCTGGCCCGACTGGTGTCAGGCAAGACCCGCGGCACGGTCGCGGACGAACTGGCTCTGCTCGACGAGATCGGGACATGCATGCGGGACTCTTCGATCTGCGGTCTCGGCCAGACGGCGTACAGCGCGCTCGCCTCGGCGATCGACAAGCTCGGCGTGTTCAAGGAGGAGGTGGCTTGATGGCCGCTGCGGAACGGACAGTCACGGTCACGATCGACGGCCGCGAGGTCACCGTGCGAGAAGGAGCCACGCTGCTCGACGCGTGCCGGGCGCTCGAGATCGACACTCCGACGCTGTGCTACGGCGACACGCTCACACCCGCGAACGCGTGCCGGGTATGCATGGTCGAGCTCGAGGGGGCGCGGACGCTCGTGCCCTCGTGTTCGCGCAGGGCCGAGGACGGGATGGTCGTCCACACCGACTCCGAGCGCGTGCGGCTGAGCCGCAAGATGGTGCTCGAGTTCCTGGCCTCCTCCGTCGACCTGTCGACCGCGCCGATCGTCCAGCCGTATCTGGAGATCTACGACGTCAAACCCGAACGGTACGGGCCGCCGGCGCCTCCCGACACCGGACGCGAGCGCCGCCGCGCCGGCCACCACACGGTTCCCGACGGCCAGACGGCGGCGACCGTTGCCGGCCCGGTCAAGGTCGACAACGACCTGTACGTGCGCGACTACTCCAAGTGCGTGCTCTGTTACAAGTGCGTCGACGCCTGCGGCGACCAGCACCAGAACACGTTCGCGATCACGGTCGCCGGCCGCGGGTTCGATGCCCACATCTCGACCGAATACGCGGTCCCGCTACCCGAGTCCGCGTGCGTGTACTGCGGCAACTGCATCGCGGTGTGCCCGACCGGCGCGCTGATGGCCAGTCATGAGCACGAGCTGCGCGAGTCCGGAGAATGGGACCCGTCGCGCCAGACGCAGACCGACACGATCTGCGCGTTCTGCGGCGTCGGCTGCAACCTCACCCTGCATGTCCAGGACGACCGGATCATCAAGGTCACCTCGCCTGCCGACCACGACGTGACGCTCGGGAACCTGTGCGTCAAGGGTCGGTTCGGGTTCGAGCACGTCCAGAGCTGAGCCGGCGCGCGCTCAGGTCGCGATCTCGCGACGCATGCGGACGGCGGGGCCGAACCGGGTCGGCGTGTCGCCGATGACGCGGAAGCCCGTCCGCTCGTAGAACCCCTGGGCTGGACCGGCGATCACATCTAGACATGTCGCGCCGCGGGCCGTGGCGCGGGTGACCGCATCCTCGACCAGCGCGCGTCCGACGCCGTGATGCATGTGCTCGGGTTCGACGAACAGCCCGTCGAGCTCGGCCGTCCCAGTGTCGGTCGGGATCACGACCGAGAAGCCAATTGGAGCGTCGTCGCCCGTGGCGGCGACGCGCACCCAGCCGTTGTCGATGAACGCCTGTGGGAGCTCGAACACCTCGGGGTGGGCGGCGAGCTGCTCTCGGTACTGCTCCCACACGTCCGAGGACCGGCGCTGCAACTCCTTGAGGGCCGTGGCCTCGTCCTCGTTGGCATCCCGGATTCTCACTATTGCCGCCTTCGCGTGTGTATCACGAACCGACGCCGCGTCTCGTTCGTACGGGTGAGAAAGACAACTTCTCTCAGGGGCAACCACGATGACACCATCTCAGATACGTATCCCGGCCGACCCGCTGCTCGAGTGCCCGAGCTGCGGCCTCCCGGCGGAGATCATCGACCGATTCACGCTCGATGGCGTGCCCACCCCGGTCGAGCACATCAAGCTCGTTTGCGTGAACCGCCACTGGTACACGCTGCCGGCTGACCACCCCGCGGTGGCGCAGACGGAGCGGTCCCGAGCGCTCGTCGAGGACGGAACGGAGCGGAGGTGAGAAGCGATGTCTAGGATCATCGTATTGGGGGCAGGCATATGCGGCACGGCGGCTGCGTTGATACTGCAGCGCGACGGCCACGATGTCACCGTACTCGAGCGCGACGCCGCGCCGGCGCCGGCATCGGTCGATGACGCGTGGCGGCACTGGGTCCGCAACGGCGTCGTTCAGTTTCGCCAGCCCCACTACCTGCAGCGGGGTCGGGGTCGAACCTGAACTCGGGTTCGGTTCAAGGGCGGCGGTGCGAGCCGCGTTGCGCGCCGCGCTGCCGTACGACGCGGACGCGTTTCGCGCGCACGTCGCCTGGCGCTCATGCCTCACGCGGTTGGAGGAAACGTTCGCTGATCATGAGTTCGTCGCGCGGATCCTCGAAATCGCGCGTGACCGCGAGTGCCCAGCGCCGGCGGGCCCAAACCAGTCACAGCTGCTCGAGCTGCTGACTCGCACCGCGGGGTGCGAACCGGATCGGCGAGCCGGACGTACGTCCCATGTGAAAGCCCACATTTTCGGGCGAACACAACACAGTTAGGGGACCAGTTCAAATGTCCAATCAGCAACGGCACCTGCCGGGCCAGTTGCGTCGGTCTCGACTCGCGACAACGCTGGCTCTGGCCGGTGGGGCGATCGGTTTGTTGGGACTTCCGGCCACGGCCAGCGCCACGAACGGACACAAGCTCGTTCAGGCCGGCACGCCGCAGGTGTTCGAGATCAACACGCCGGGGGTCGATCCCTTCGAGATCGCCGCCGGCCCGGACGGGACTGTGTGGTACACGGCGAGCACGCTCCAGAACGGCGTGCCCGAGGTCGGCGAGCTCACCGCAACCGATCAGCAGCAGTACTTCAACAAGGGCATCTCGCCGAAGTCCGATCTGGGCTCGATTACGGAGGGCTCGGACCAGAACCTGTGGTTCACGTCGTCCGGAGGAACCGTGTACCGGATCTCCTCGGGCGTCGGGAACAGCGGCGACGGGCCGATCGGGAGCGTGAAGTTCCAGTCGGGTGACGGGATCCTGCCCGAACTGGGTGGGATCACGAGCGGGCCCGGCGGTCGGCTGTGGTTCACCGAGAGCTCCGGTCAGGTGGACGCGCCCGTGCAGGTCGGCTCGATCGGCGTTCACGGTGGCGTGACCGGCGGGCCCTCGGCCAGCAGTGACCTCCCGGCCGAGATCACGCAGGACGGTCAGGGAGACCTGTGGTTCACCGAGCCGAACAACGGTCTCGTCGTGCGCGTCGACCCGCAGGGTCAGGTTCAGCAGTTCCCCGCCGACGTCGTCGGTCCGTTCGGGATCACGCTCGGCCCTGATGGCAACATCTGGTACACGGGCCTGAACGCGATCGGGAGGATCGCGCCAACCGGCGGCACGCCGACGGTGTTCTCGCTCGCAGGGCTGAGCAACGAGCCCGTGGACGCGCGCGACATCACGGCCGGACCGGACGGCGGACTGTGGTTCACCACCGACTCGAACTCGATCGGCTTCATCTCGACGAACGGCGCCCCGGGCCTGATCACACAGGGCATTACGGGCCGGCCGACGCTCGGCATCACCGCCACCTCGAACGAGGTGTACTTCACCGAGGGGTCCTCCCAGAAGATCGGGGTCGTGTCGTTCTGCGGCGCGATCGTGTGTCTGGACCATCCCGTGTTGCTGTCCGAGAACAGCATCGCGATCCAGGGCGCGCTGGCCCGCCCGGCTGATGTCGGGATCCTTGTGGAGCGGCTCGTCGACGGCCGGCCGGTGAAGGTCGGGCGGGTGCCGCTCGGGCATCATCCGCAGGGCCTGCTTTCGCTGCGGTGGAACGGCGAGGTGAACGGCACGCGGCTGACGAACGGTCACTACCTGATCACGCTGCGGGCGCTGAACGCTCGCAAGCAGGTGATCGACAAGAGCCTGCCGGTCGTGGTCGACATCCAGTAGAGCGGGTCGAACGGTGGAGGGGACACGCCCCTGCGCGCGGCGGTCCTGAACATCGGCTCGCAGAGCACGGGGGTCGGCTCCGGGAAGTGACAGTGAGTGCCGCGTCCGGCTGAAAGTCAGCGGATGCGGCGGCCCATCTCGGCGGTGTCGTATCCGCCGAGGTCCTCGACGGCGGACCTGAACGCCGGGGTTTCGAGGAGCTCCCAGAAAGGGGCAAGCACCTGGTGCTCGAGCGTGTCGCGCTCGAGCACCAGGTCGTAGGGCTCGCTAGTGACCGGGACGAAATCGAGGTTGAACGCACGCGCCGCGGCGAGCACGCCCATGCCGCAGTCCGCGCGATCGGCCGCGATCGCCGCCGCTACGGCGAGATGAGTCTGCTCCTCGCGCGTGTAGCCGGCGACCCCGTCCGGGTCGATGCCGGCGCGGGCCAGCTCGTAGTCGAGCAGCACACGCGTGCCGGCGCCGCGCTGGCGGTTGACGTAGCGCAGCTCGGGTCGGGCCAGATCGGCGACGCCGGTCAGCGACAGCGGGTTGCCGGGCGCGACGAGCAAACCCTGAGACCGGTGGACCAGTCGCACCACGGCGACGTCGCGCCCGGCCAGGATCCGGTCGATGTAGGGCAGCGTGTACTCGCCGGTGTCCGGGTCGAGCAGGTGCGACCCGGCGAGGTGACACAAGCCGTCGCGCAACGCGATCAGCCCGCCCATCGACCCGACGTTGCCAGACGCCAGCGTGACCCGCGGATCGCGCGCGCGCAGCTGCGAGGCGGCGAGGTCGAGGATCAGGTCGTGCGAGCCGATCGCGACGATCGTCCGCTCGATCTGGTCCAGCGCGCGGAGCAGTTCGATCTCGACGTCCTCGCCCGCGTGGTGACCCTCGACGTCGGCGGGGACGACGAGCAGGCCGTCGGCTCGCACCAGCGAGGTCAGCACGCCGGCGCCGCGGGGCAGCGGCAAGGCGACGAGCGCGCCCCCGACGCGGCCGAGCCGGACCCGGACCCAGTCGTCCATACCGATCGTCGAGGCGAGCTTGCGGGCGAGGCGGGCGCGGGCGGTGGGGCGGGGTGTGGCCGTCGCGCCCTCGAGCCCGGCGAGCAGCGGCGCCGCGAAGATGTCGAACGTCAGCGACGCGGACACGGGGTATCCAGGCGCGCCGAGCACCGGCGTCGACTCGATCGCGCCGAGCACGACGGGGTGTCCGGGCCGGACGGCGACGCCGTGAACGGCGAGCTCGCCGAGCCGGTTGACCAGCGCGGCCGTGTAGTCGTCGCGGCCGGCGCTCGACCCGGCGATCACGATCAGCAGGTCGCACTCGCCCACCGCCGAGCGGATCGCGTCGGCGATCCGGGCCTCGTCGTCGGGCTCGATCGGGAGCACCACCGCTTCGCAGCCGGCCTCGCGCGCCTGGCCCGCGAGCATCAGCGAGTTGGTGTCGAGCAACTCGCCGCGCGCGAGCTCTGAGCCGATCGGGCGCATCTCGTCGCCGGTCGGCAGGATCGCCACGACCGGCCGGCGGTGGACGCGGACCTCGGTGGCGCCGGCGGCCGCGGCCGCGGCGGCGTCGACCGGGCGCAGGCGATGCCCCGCGGGCAGCAGCAACTCGGTGGCGCTGATGTCCTCGCCGATCGAGCGCGTGTGCTGGTACGGGGCCACCGCGGCGCGCAGCTCGGCGCGGCCGTCGACGTAGTGGACGTGCTCACGCATGACGACGGCGTCGAACCCGTCGGGCATCGGGTCGCCGGTGTCGAGCACGACGAACGCGCCCGGGTCGAGCAGCAGCGGCGTGGTCTCGCTCGCGCCAACGGTGTCCGCGGCGCGGATGGCGATCCCGTCCATCGCGGCGGAGTCGAAGGGAGGGGAGGAGCGGACCGCCCAGATCGGCTCGGCGGTGACGCGTCCGATCGCGTGCTCGACCGCCAGACTCACGGCGTCGACGCGGGGCGGGCAACCGGCGGCCGCGCAGCACTCCCGCCACGCGCTCTGGGCGCTGGCGAGCGGGACGTCGCGGAGGAACGGCGTCGTCCGGCTAGTCATACGGGATCACCTCGACGGGCTCGCCGGCGGACAGGCCGTTGGCGTCCTCGGGCACGATCACGTACCCGTCGGCCATGGTCAGCACGGACAGCAGCGCCGAGGATCCGAAGATCGGCTCGGCCAGGTCCCCGTCTCGATCGATCCGGATCTGGACGACGTCGAGCCTCCCCGCCGCGGACGGCAGGTCGCGGGCGAGCGTCGCGCGGATCGTGCCGACGAGCGGTTCGGCGGTCCAGCCGCCGGCGCGCCGGACGATCGGCATCCCGATCAGGCGGAACACGACGAGCGCCGAGCGAGGGTTGCCGGGCAGGCCGATGATCGGGATCCCGTCACTGTGGGCGAGCAGCGTCGGCTTGCCGGGCTTGATCGCGAGGCCGTGGCACCACGTCTCCGAGTTCGGCAGCGCGGCCACCGCGCCGGCGGTCTGGTCGCGCATCCCGACGGACGACCCGGCGCAGATCACGACCACGTCGCTTGCGCCGACCGCGGCGGTCAGGGCCTCGCGCAGCGCGCCGTCCTCGTCGGAGACGATCGTGCCCGCCATTGGCTCGGCGCCGGCCCCGCGCACGAGGGCGGCGACCGAGGCGCTGAGCGCGTCGCGGACGTGACCGGGAGGGAGCGGAGCGGTCTCGGGTGGGACGACCTCGTCCCCGGTGGCGAGGATCGTCACGCGCGGCGGCGCGTGGACCGAGACTTCGACGACGCCGGCGGCGGCGAGCAGCGCCACGTCCTGGGCGCGGAGCGGGCGCCCGCCGGGGACGAGCGGCGCGCCGGGCGCCGCGTCTTCATCGCGGCGAACCACGTTCTCGCCGGGGGCGACCGGGCGAACCACCTCGATCGAGTCCGCGGTCGCCTCGGACGTGTGCTCGACCATCACGACAGCGTCGGCGCCCGGGGGCATCATGCCGCCGGTGGGGATCGCGACGGCGGTGGCGGGACCGACGGGGTCGGACGCCGAAGCGCCCATCCGGACCGCGCCGGCCACGCGCAGATATCCCGGGATCGACTCGGACGCCCCGTAGGTGTCCGCCGCCCGGACCGCGTAGCCGTCGACGCTCGAGCGGTCGAACCCGGGCAGCGGATCCCGGGCGACGATCTCGATCTCCGGGACCCGTCCGTACGCGTTGCCCAGGGATACGGTCTCGACCGGGGTAATGTGGCCCGGCCGGAAGCCGGTCAGCGCCTCGGAGACGGTCCGGACCGTGAAGAATTCCCGCCCGGTTGCGGCCATGAGTGCAGTCAGCCGGCAGCGGTGGGCGTGCGCTGGAGGCGCAGCACGCTCATCACCGGCCCGAGCGCGACCTGCCCGAGCCCGCAGATCGAGGTCAGCCTGAGCGTCTCCTCGAGCCGATCGATCCGGTCGTCGATCCCGTCGGCGTCGGCGCCGCGCTCGAGCGCGTCGGTCAGGATGCGGTGCGCCTTGTGCGACCCCACCCGGCACGGCACGCACTTGCCGCACGACTCGTTGCGGAAGAAGCGGAGCACATTGGTGGCCGCGGCGAGCAGGTTCCGGTCGGCGCTCATGACGACGACCGCGCCCGAGCCGAGCATCGAGCCGGCCTCGGCCAGCGGCTTGAAGTCGAGTGGCACGTCGAGCCCGTCGGGCCCGAGGAAGTTCGACGACGCGCCGCCCGGCTGGAACCCGCCGAGCTCGGCTCCGCCGGGCAGTCCGCCCGCGAGCTCGATCAGCTCGCGCGCCGTGGTCCCCATCGGCACGCAGTACACGTCGGGCTTCGCAATGTCGCCGGAGATCGCGAAGAACTTCAGGCCGGCGCCGCCGCGGACGCCCTGGTCCTTCCACCAATCCGCGCCGCGCTCGAGGATGATCGGGAAGGCGGCGAACGTCTCGACCGAGTTCATCAGGGTCGGCTTGTTCCACAGTCCGTTCGTGCCCGGGAACGGAGGCTTGTTGCGGGGCTCGCCGCGGTGGCCCTCCATGCACTCGATCAGAGCCGACTCCTCGCCGAGGATGTAGCCGCCCGGGGACGTGAACACGTCGATGTTGAGATTGCGTCCCGATCCGAGCACGTCCTCGCCGAGCAGTCCCGCCGCGCGCGCGGCCTCGAGCTCGGCCCGGATCTCGACCTCCTCGGGGCCGTACTCGTGGCGGATGAACACCCAGCCCTGCTCGGCTCCGATCGAGATCATCCCGGCGAGCATCGCCTCGATCACGAGGTGCGGCTGCTCAGCCAGGATCTGGCGGTCCTTGAACGTCCCCGGCTCGGACTCATCGGCGTTGCAGATCACGTACTTCGGCTCGGCGGTCTGCTTGGCGACGATCTCCCACTTTGAGCCCGTCGGGAACCCGGCGCCGCCCATGCCCCGGAGCCCCGAGTCCTTGATCGTCTGGATCGCGTCCTCGGGGGTGAGGTCCCCGGTGAGCATCGCCTTTACGGTGGCGTACCGCTCGGAGGCGGGCCGGCCCGCGTAGGGATCGTTCGGCCATGTCCGGGGCGGCGTCTTTGCGTGGGCGGGTGGCTCGGCACCGTCGAGCGCCTGCTGCACCGCGTCCGGAACGTCGGCCGCGCGGACCGGGCGCTCCGCGACGGTCGCGGCCGGGGCGATGTCGCAGCGCCCGATGCACGAGACCTCGCGGACCTCGATCTCGACGCCGTCGCCGTAGCGCTCGTGAATCTGCGCGATCTGCTCGTCGGCCCCGTGGAGCCAGCACGACAGGTCGCGGCAGACCGTAACTTCGACCTTCGGCGGCGCCGCGGTGCGGAAGTGGGGGTAGAACGAGACCAGCCCCTCGATCTCGTACAGCGGCCGGCGGGTCTCGCGCGACAGCCGGGTGAGCTCCTCGCGGGGGAGCCAGCCGTGCTCGCGCTGGATCGCGTTCAGCGACGGGATCAGGCTCGGTCCGGGGAACTTGCCGGCGCGTGCCTCCCGGCCGGGGACGCGGCCGTTCGTGACCGCCATCAGTGAGCCTCCGCGGAGCCGTCCCCGTTGGTCGCCGGCTCGATGCGCACGGCGCAGAACTTGAACTCGGGGATCTTCCCGATCGGGTCGATCTCGTCGATCGTGAGCAGGTTCGCGGCCGCCTCGCGGAAGTGGAACGGGATGAAAACGTTGCCCCGCGCCTCCTTGTGCGAGACCTTGACCTCGAGTTCGATCGCGCCGCGACGCGAGCTCACCCGCGCCATCGCGCCGTGGGTCAGCCCGCACTCCGCCGCATCCGCCGGATGCATGTACACCTCCGGCCGCGGCTGGATCGCGTCGAGCGCGAACGAGCGGCGCGTCATCGACCCGGTGTGCCAGTGCTCGAGCAGCCGCCCCGTGTTGAGGACGAACGGGTACTCGTCGTTGGGCAACTCCTTGGCCGGGAGCCACTCGGCCGGCACGAGGTGGGCGAGCCCGTCGTCGGTGTTGAACTTCTCGGTAAACATCACGACGGTGCCGTCGGAGTTTTCGGGGTCCGGGTTCGGATACAGCTTGCCGGTCAGCCCGAGGTTGTCGTAGCTGAGGTTCCGGTAGCTCGACATCACCGACACCATCTCGTCGAACACGTCGCGCGGCGAGGTGTAATTCCAGTCGAGGCCGATCCGGCGCGCGATGTCCTGCACGATCTCGTAATCAACGCGCGCGTCGCCGGGCGGGTCGAGCACCTTGCGCCCGAGTTGCACGCGGCGATCGGTGTTGGTGTAGGTGCCGTCCTTCTCCATGTACGACGAGGCGGGCAGGATGACGTCGGCGAACTCGGACGTCTCGGTCAGGAAGATGTCCTGGACGCACAGGAACTCGAGCTTGGACAGAGCCTTCCGGACCTTGTTGATATTCGGGTCTGAAAGGAACGGGTTCTCGCCCATCATGTACATCCCGCGCACGCCGCCCTTGAGCGCCGATCCGATGATCTCGGTGACGGTCAGGCCCTTCACGGCGTCGAGATCGGTCTCGCCCCAGGCGTTCTGGAAGCGCTCGCGTGTGGCCTCGTCGGCGACGCCCTTGTAGTCCGGGTAGAACATCGGGATCAGCCCCATATCCGAGGCGCCCTGGACGTTGTTCTGGCCGCGGAGAGGATGCAGGCCGGCGCCCTGGCGCCCGACGTTTCCGGTGATCGCGCACATCGCGATCAGGCAGCGGGCGTTGTCGGTGCCGGTCGTGTGCTGCGAGATGCCCATTCCCCAGAAGATGATCCCGGCGTTCGCCTCGCCCCAGGCCCGCGCGACCCGGCGGATCTGCTCGGCGCTGACGCCGGTTATCTGCGCGCCCCGCTCGGGCGGATAGTCCTTGACGGTCTCGGCCAGCGCCTCGAAGTTCGAGGTCCTCGTCCGGATGAACTCCTCGTCGACGAGGCCCAGGCGGATGATCTCGTGCATCACCGAGTTGTAGAAGGCGACGTCGGTGCCGGGCTTCAGCTGGCAGAAGATGTCGGAGTGGTCGGCGACCTTGTCCGCGCGCGGGTCGACGTAGATGATCGTCGTGCCGCGCCGGCGCGCCTGCTTGAAGAACGACGACGCGACCGGGTGGTTAGCGGTCGCGTTTGAGCCGGTGATGATGATCGCGTCGGCGTTGATCACGTCTCCGTACGTGGTCGAGACCGCGCCCGAACCGATCCCCTCGAACAGCGCCGCCACGCTCGAGGCATGACACAGGCGCGTGCAGTGGTCGACGTTGTTGGTGTGGAAGCCGGTGCGGATCAGCTTCTGGAAGAGGTACGCCTCCTCGTTTGAGCACTTGGCCGAGCCGAACCCGGCGATCGCGGCCGGCCCGCCGTTGTCGTAGATCTCGGTGAGGCGCCGCGCGACCAGGTCGAGCGCCTCGTCCCAGCTCGCCTCGCGGAACGACGGCATCACCTGGTCGTAGTCGACGAGGCCACCGGGCTTGCGCCGCTTGTCCGAGCGTCCGCCGGGTTCGTCGCCGCGGACGTCGGTCGACAGCGGCCCCTTCGGGTAAGCATCATCCAGGCGGATCAGCGGCTTCGTCAGCCGCTGCGGCGACGCGGCGTAGTCCCAGCCGTAGCGGCCCTTGACGCACAGCCGGCCCTTCGATCCCGGCTGAGCGCGACCCTCCGCGAACGAGATCGCCTTGCGCTCGTCGTCGACGTGGTACGTGAGCGCGCAGCCGACGCCGCAGTACGGGCACACGGTGTCGACCTGGCGGAGCTTCTCGCGGGGCTGGATCGGGACGCCGCGGATGGGCTTGTTGGTGAGCGCGCCGGTCGGGCATGCGGCCACACACTCGCCGCAGGTCACGCACGAGGACTCGCCCATCGGGTCGTTCAGGTCGAACGCGATCCGGGTGCTGTAGCCCTTGCCGCTGCGCCCGATCACGTCGTTGTTCTGGATGTCGTCGCAGGCGCGGACGCAGCGGTCGCACAGGATGCAGGCGTCGTGGTTGACCGAGATCACCGGGTTCGAATCGTCGATCCCGCGACCCTCGTTTTGCGGAATCCCGTTGCCTTGCTCGACGCCGTATTGCCGGACGAGCACGAGCAGTTCGTTGTCGGCGGTTTTGGTCTCCTTGGGGTCGTGCTCGGGGTCAGGCTGGTCTGAGAGCAGCAACTCGGTCAGCATCGAACGCTGCGCGTCGATCTTGTCGCTCGTGGTCGTGACCTCCATGCCCTCCTCGCACGGACGCACGCACGCCGCCGCGTACACGCGCGCGCCGACGTCGACGACGCACATGCGGCACACGCCGACCGGGTCGTAGCGGTCGTCGTGGCACAGGACGGGGATGTCGATGCCGAGCTCCTTGGCCGCGTCGAGGATCGTCGTGCCCTCAGGCACGGTCACCGCCCGGCCGTCGATCGTCAACGACACGTTCTTGGTGACCTGCGGGGTGATCGTTGTCGTCGCCATACCGTCCTCCACTATCCCACGATTGCTTCGAAGTCCGTTAGTCCGTGTAGTGACAGTTCGTCGACCGTCCCCGAGCTCGGCACCCCGGTCTCGTTAAGTCCGCGCCCGCGGTAATACGAGTCGATCATCGCCTCGAGGCGGGTCGCCGTCAACGTCGCTGTGCGGCCAGACTCAAGTTCGAGCGATTCCGACAGGAACCGGTCGGGGAGCCA
>Ga0335072_10006737_pt1 | contig 16772 bp, 15 predicted proteins | sample Lox_Sample_21_FD_206725 | JGI IMG/M metagenome (GOLD analysis project Ga0335072, IMG submission 206725) | Soil microbial communities from Loxahatchee National Wildlife Refuge, Florida, United States - Lox_Sample_2.1 | ecosystem: Environmental > Terrestrial > Soil > Wetlands | place: USA...
AGAGTGTAGAAGCTGCCATTCTCGTCGACTTGAACCCAGTACCCGCCGTTTGGAGCGAGCGCAATGCTCGTATAACTGGGAGGACGTTTGTTCGGCGCAGAGGCGCTCGCGGGGGTTGAGGTGAAAGCAGGAACTAACACTAGGAGGCCTAGTACTCTGCCAATGATCCGCATGGTAAAACAAAAATGATTTGTCGTGACGCGATTCATAAGTCTCACTCCTTTTGTCCAAATGTGATTTCTTGCCAGCCGGGGCCAGTCCGTAATTGATCCAAGGGCGCGGCGAAATTCCTTGCTATCTTTGGGCCTGACCGCCGCTCAGCCCTGCGCCTGTCCCGCGCTTTCGCGAGTCGAGTTACTTTGCCTCAATCGCACAGCAGCGCGCCTCCCGACATTCAGCGATTTTTGCTTAACACTGCGGAGGTACAGCCAAACTGCCACTTTTGGGTAATTCCCAGTGAACAGTGGCTTTTCGTGATCGCGGCCACGGTATTTGCAACCTGGTTGAAAAAGGGGCGACGAACCTGGAGGAGGAGAGCCGCGAGCTGAAGCCTGAGCGCTGCCGCTAGCCTGCGGTAATGGTGATGTCAGCGTCGTTGGCAGCGTGGATGACGGCTTCGCCGTCGAGGAGCAGGCAACGCCCAGAGTCGATGGCGAGGCAACTTGCTCCGGCGCGCTGCATGGCTTCAATGGTGGCGACGCCGATGACTGGAACGTCGAAGCGCATGTCTTGCGCAGGCTTGGCAATCTTGACGACGGTGAGGGCGCGATTCAGCATGCCGGAGTCGCCTCCAGATCCGAGACTGCCCATGATGTGGCCGGCGCGCTCGATGGCGGCGTCAGTGCCTTCCATGGCTTCAACGGCGACGCAGGCGGATTCGGCGATGATGACGGTTTGGCCGATGTCGTATTCGGCGAGGCGGTGGGCGACGGAGCGGCCGTAGTCGATATTCTTGCGCTCCTCCTCGGTGGGAGCGCGGCGGGTGAGGACTCCGGATTTGGCGAGCAGGGGTTCGAGAAGCGCAGTGGAATTTTCGAGCGTGATGCCTTCGTCGGCGAGAATTTTTGCGACACCGCCGAGAAGAGAGTCGGTGTTGCGGGTGCCGAGCGTGAGAAGGAGCTTGGCGAGGCGCCAGTCGGGTTTGATGGCGGAGAAAATCTGTTTGTGCTTGACCTGGCCGGCCATGATGGCGCGGGTCACGCCCTCGGCTTTGAAGGTGTCAATGAGCTTGGAAAGTTCTCCGAGAGAAAGCCAGTGAATGGAGGCGGCGCCGTGGGCGGTGATTTCGGGAAAGGTCTCCTCTTTGATTGCGGCGACGACGACCTCGTAGCCCTGGGCGCGGGCGGCCTCGAGGACGAGGAAGGGGAATTTGCCGTTACCAGCGATGAGGCCGAGTTTCTTGTTGTCCGGCGGCATGCGCAAGCCAGTGTAAACGAAAGCGGATACTAGACTTTCGATCCGAGGGCGAGGAAGATATTAATAAAATCAATTACAATATTGATAAAATTAATGTTTGGATGTATGTTGGTTGTGTTTAACGGATGATAAATGGATATTTCTAAGGCAGTATGCTCGGATTGCAACCGGCCGTTGAAGATCGCGCGCATGTCTTGTCCGTCATGCGCAATGGTGGTTGAGGGGAACTTCGAGGTCTCGCCCCTGGCCAGGCTGACTGTAGACGACCAGGCATTTGTGATGGCATTCATCCGGCATCACGGCTCGATCAAGAAGATGGAAGAGGTTTTCAACATCAGCTATCCAACGGTAAAGAATCGTTTGAACGCGATCGGGGCGGCACTGGACCAGAATTTTGCGGCGCCTTCGCCGAACCTTTACGTGCTGGAGCAAGTCGCGCGCGGGGAACTCACGGTGGAAGAAGCTCTCGAAAAATTGAGTTGAGGAAAAAATCGAGTTGAAGAAAAAGGAGGAGGTCATGTCTGTAGAAACCAGGAAAGTGCTCGATATGCTGGCGGAGGGAAAGATTAATGCAGAGCAGGCCGACAAGCTGCTGGAGAAATTGTCGGGGCAGGCGGGGCAGGAAACGAGAGGTGAAGAGTCTTCATCGTCGGCCGCCACATCTTTTTCTTCATCATCTAATTCGTCGAAGCCGCGCTTTCTGCGGATCGTGGTGGACAAGCCGGGACAGGAGCCGGTGAATGTTCGCATCCCGCTGGCCTTTGCGCGGTCGGGGAGCCATCTGTTGGCGGTGCTGCCGACGCGAGTGAAAGAGAAGCTGGCAGAGCAGGGGATGGATTTTTCGAAGGCGGGCGTTTTCGATCCTTCCAACTGGGAGAACCTCGCCAACGACATGCCGATCGATATCGACAGAGGAAACGGGAGGAAAGTGAAGATCTTCTGCGAGTAGGGCGGGTAGTTGACCGGGGCTACGATCGGCTTGTTTGTTCGGCTGAAGAGCGTGAAGGTCGCCCGACTTACATTGCCAGCCGAACTTGCAGCCATCATTCCTTTTTGGTTTCGGGCGCGCTCAGATATTTTTCCAGTGGAATCTCGAAGTACATCAGCTCATTGTTGTTCGAATCGCGCACGCCGGTGAGATAGAAGTGGGCGCCCGCGAGTGGATTCGAAATCCCTGCAATATCGAAAAACAGAAACCCGCGGGCGGTCGAGTGCGGCTCGACGGCCTTGGCGGCAAACTGCGAGCGCTCGATCTCATCCATCGTCTTTTGTTTTAAGCCACCTTTTATTTTTTCTCGAGGCAAAGGGAGCGGCAACGGACGCGGGCTCGTGCTCTGGGAAGGGCGCGACATGCGGCGGATGAGATCCTCTGGTGTGAGGGGAAGGAGCTTGGCGCGATTCACGGTGTTGAGTTGCGCATTCATACCGGCCAGGGCCACAGGCTGATCGCTATCGTTGGTGACAACGAAAAACACGGGGAGAAAACCGTAGTTGCGATAGTTCACGGTAAAGATGTTGGCCTTGTATTCGACGTCGTAGGGATCGACCGCGACGGTGACTTTTTCCATGGGATGCTCGTCGTGCGCGGGATAGGTGCGAGCGGGCTGCGCGTTGGGCATGGAGAATTCCTTGGCCGTGGCAGCAATGGTGCAGAAGAGCAGGGCGGAGAGCATCGCAACGGCAAACAAGGGCGACTGCCTGCTGACCCGAGGAGAAAGATTTCGCATAGCTGGATTATAGGATGCGGCGAGAGCACGTCCGAAGGGCAGCGATCGTTGCCAGTTCAGAACGCCAGTTAAAATGAGTTCGCTTATGTACGCGCTTTACAGTGCGGTGCTCGGGCTGCTGCTGATTGTGACCTTGCCATATTGGCTGCTGCAGATGCTGCGCCATGGCAAGTATCGGGCGGGATTGAAGCAACGGCTGGGGGCAGTGCCGAGCGGCCTGAGGAATTCTGATGGCAGGCGGACGATCTGGGTGCACGCGGTGTCGGTCGGCGAGGTGGTGGCATCGAGCGCGGTGATTGAGCGACTGCGGGCGGAGTTCCCTGAGCATCGGGTATTGATATCGACGACGACGAGCACGGGACAGAGATTGGCGGTCAAGAGGTTTGGGGCGGAAAATGTTTTTTATTTCCCGCTGGATTTTGCGTTTGCGGTGCGGCCTTATGTTAATGCGTTGAGGCCCGAACTGTGCGTGATCGCGGAGACGGAACTTTGGCCTAATTTTTTTCGCCTGGCCAAGCGGGCGGGGGCGCAGATTGCGGTGGTCAATTGCCGTATTTCGGACCGCTCGTTCCCTGGCTATCGCAGATTGCGCTTCTGGCTTCCGCGAGTGTTGGGGGATGTCGATCTGTTCCTGACTCAGACTGTGGAAGACCGCAAGCGGCTAATCGATCTTGGTGCGATGGAAACGCGAGTCAGAATGGCGGGGAATCTGAAGTTCGAAGTGGCTCCGCCGCCGATGCCGGCGATTGTGGCGAGTCTGAGGACGGCGTGTGGCGAAGCGGCCGCCGAGGGGGTGGCCTGGCCGATTCTGGTGTGCGGGAGCACGCTGGAAGATGAGGAAGCGCCGTTGCTGGCGGCATTTCACAATATTCTGGCGACGCACCCCAAGGCGGTGATGGTCCTTGCCCCGCGGCATCCAGAGCGGTTCGATCAGGTCGCGGGACTGGTGGAGAAGCTGGGTTTTCGCATGGTGAGGCGCACGCTGTGGAGTGGAGAGCCGTTGGCCGGAGCAGTGTTCCTACTCGACAGCATTGGAGAGCTGGCGGCAATTTATTCGCTGGCTACGGTCGCGTTTGTTGGCGGGAGTTTGGTGCCGCGCGGCGGGCACAACATACTGGAGCCCGCGCTCTATGGCGTGGCGATCGTCACCGGAAATCATTACGAGAATTTTCGCGAGATCGTCAATTTTTTTCTGGGCCGAAATGCGGTGCGCGTGGTGGGACTGGCAGAGCTGCCGCTGGTCTTCATCGAGCTGATTGAGAATCAGACGGAGCGGGAGACGCTCGGACGCAACGCGCTGGCGGCGCTTGACTCGCAGCGCGGGGCGACCGAGAGAACGATTGAGGCGCTGATTGGGCTGATGAAGAGGCCAGCGGAGAGCGGGGGTTGGGCCGGCGAGGCCGAGCGATGAATCCGCTGACCGGCATTTATCGGGCGGCCAGTGGCTTGCGAAATTCCATGTTCGACCGGGGATGGCTGGCGGCGAAGCGACTGAACCAGCTGGTCGTGAGCGTTGGCAACTTGTCGGTGGGCGGGGCGGGAAAAACTCCATTCGTAATTGCGCTGGGCGAGGAACTGAAGGCGCGGGGGATTGCTTTTGACGTTCTGTCCCGCGGCTATGGTCGCAGGACTACCGGCGTGCTGGTTGTTGATCCAGATGGAGTCGCCGCAGATTTCGGAGATGAGCCCCTGTTGATCGCGCGCCGTGTAGGCGTTCCGGTGATTGTAGGCGAGAGCCGCTATGAGGCGGGGCTTGCGGCCGAGGCGAAATTTGAGGCGCGGGTGCATATTCTGGACGATGGCTTTCAGCATCGTTCGCTGGCGCGTGATTTCGATATCGTGCTTTTGACGGAGCACGATTTCACGGATCGGCTGTTGCCTTCGGGAAGATTGCGAGAGCCGCTTTCGTCGCTTGGTCGTGCGGATGCGATCGTTTTGCCCGAGGGGCTCGACGCCGAGTGTCGAGATATTTCCGGCAAGGTGGTCTGGCGGATGAAGCGGCAGATGAATCTGGCGGATGCGCCGAAAGCGCCGGTCGTGTTTTGCGGAATCGCGCGGCCGGAGCAGTTTTTCAGACAAGTTCGGGAGATGCTGCGTGAAACAGCAACTGAGCCCTCGGCCGAACTGGAGTTTCGGGATCATCACGCCTACTCGCTCGGCGACATCGAGCAGCTCTTGGCTGCGCGCGAGCGGCATGGTGCGGGCGGATTTGTAACGACAGAGAAAGATGCCATCAATCTCGGTCCGTTGCGAGGCCGGCTCGATCCGCTGGCGATCGCTACCCTGAACGTGATCCTGGAAAATCCCGCTGACATTGTGGGTGCCATTGTCGAGCGAATCAAGAAGTGAACCCTTTGCTCGTGAGAGAATCTGAGGTTGCCTAAATCGACGCGGGTTCGAACGTGATGATGCGCCCGGGCTGCGCGTACTCTGAACGAAATTGGATCGATGACGAAACACACAAAAGAGAACAACCGGCTGCGGAAGATTGTGGAGTCGTTCCCGAAGGTCACAGTGACCGTGCTCGCCGACCTGGTGGCGGACGAGTTTGTTTTTGGCGAGATTTCGAGGGTATCGCGGGAGGCGCCGGTACTGATCCTGCAGCATCGCGATCGAAAAATTGTGCCGGGCGGAGGCGCGAACGCAATTTACAACCTAGCCGACCTGGGCGTTACCGTGTTGCCGGTTGGAATTGTGGGCGACGATGAGCCGGGCAAGCTTCTGCTGCGCGCATATCGCCACAAGCGCATCCCGGTGAGCGGCGTTTTGAAAGATAAAAGTTATCCGACGGTTACGAAAACGCGCATTCTGGCCGGCTTTGCGCACACGGCGGGGCAGCAAGTGGTGCGGCTGGACCGGGAGCCCACGGAGGGGCCAAGTTCGCATTTGCGCCGGGAACTGGTTCTGGCGGCGCGGGAATATGCGCGTGCTTCGGATGCGCTGCTGGTCTCGGATTATGGATATGGGGCAGCCACACCGGCGCTGCTGAATGTGATTCGCGAGAAGCGTGGAGTGGAAAAGGTGCCGGTGATGCTCGATTCGCGGCACCGCATGCTGGAATTTCGCGGCGTCACGGCGGCCACGCCGAACGAGGCAGAGGTGGAAGAAGCGCTCGGGATTCGGATTGGCAACAATTGGGACCGGCTGGTGGGGGCGGGCGAGCAGATTGCGGGCGAGATGAAACTCGAATCGCTGCTGATTACGCGAGGCAAAGATGGGATGGTGGCATTTCCGCACCGTCACAAGCCGGTGGATATTCCAATCTATGGCAGCGACGAAGTGGCGGATGTAACCGGGGCGGGCGATACCGTGATCGCGACCTTCAGCGCCGCGCTGGCTGCAGGAGCCAGCGCCGAAGAGGCAGCACATTTGGCCAACTACGCGGGCGGGATCGTTGTGATGAAGCGCGGCACGGCGACAGTGAGCCAGCAAGAGTTGCTGGATGCGGTGGAGAAGGCGGCGCCGGTCGTGCGTGAGCATTGAGTTGGCGGCGGCTGCGATTTGCTCTGGCTGAGCAGCAACTCTGGCGGGGCGGATGGGCAGGAAAAGATTGAGCAAGTCAGAATTGACGGATCCCATTTATTCAAAGATCGTTTCACGCGAGCAACTGCGCGGTCGCGTCGACGCGTGGCGGCAAGCCGGATTTGGCGTCACTCTGGCCAATGGCTGTTTCGATCTTCTTCATGTTGGCCATGTTCGCTATCTTCGTGCGGCGCGCGAACTGGGCGGAAAACTGGTGGTCGCGGTGAATAGTGATGAGTCGGTCCGGGCGCTGAAGGGCGAAGGGCGTCCGCTGATGCCGGCGCAGGAGCGCGCCGAGATTCTGGCCGCGCTGGCTGATGTGGATGCGGTGATTGTTTTTCCGGAAAAAGATGTCCGCGCCATCATTCGGGAAATTCGCCCCGACTTTCAGGCCAAGGGTACGGACTACACGACTGACAGCGTTCCGGAGCGCGGCGAAGTGGAAGCCTGTGGAGGCCGGGTAGTGATCGTGGGCGATCCCAAGAATCATTCGGCGAGCGAGATTATTCGGTTGGGGATCGAGCGAAAAGCGTGAGGCAGCATCGATGACATCCTCCGATGCTGCGACTTTGCCCCGGTTCAACAGTCTGCTGATCGTGCGACTGAGCGCGATGGGCGACATTATTCACACGCTGCCCGCAGCGGGCGCGCTGCGCGAGGCTTTTCCGCACGCGACGCTGGGATGGCTGATCGAAGATCGCTGGGCCGAGTTGCTGTGCACGCTGCGCTATCCCCGGGCCGGACGGCGATCAGCGGAGCGGCCGCTTGTGGATCGCGTGCATACGGTGAATTTCGGCCAGTGGCGCGGAGCGCTGCTCTCGATCAATACTCTGCAAGAGATCGCTGTCGGTCTGAGCGAATTGCGCGGAGTCAAGTACGATGCAGTCGTCGATTTCCAGGGAGCCGTGCGGTCGGCGCTGCTGGCGCGGTGGTCGGGCGCGCAGACAATTTTTGGTGACGCCCAGCCGCGTGAAAACGCGGCGAGCATGTTTTACACGAGGCAGGTGGAGACATCGGGACGCCATGTGGTGGAACAGGCGCTGGATCTGGCGCGGGCGGTGATCGGGAATGGAGGGACTGGCGAGATTGCGTATAGGGAGGCGAGTGTTGCGGCGAGCGAGGAAATGATCTCTCCGGGCACGAGTGCGGCTGAGTTTCCGGTCGACGCTGATGCGGAGAGAAAAATCTCGTGCGATACGGCGGGGATGACTGACTTTGCCGTTCTTAATCCGGGGGCAGGCTGGGGCGCCAAGCAGTGGCCCGCGGAACGCTACGGAGCGGTGGCCCGGGAACTGGCACGCGAGGGCGTTTGCTCGCTGGTGAATTTCGGTCCGGGAGAAGAGGAACTGGCGGAGGCAGTGGAAGAGGCGAGCGGCGGCTCGGCACGAAAGATTTTCTGCTCGATCGCTGAACTGATATCGCTGACGCGGCGAGCCCGGCTGCTGATTGGAGGCGACACCGGCCCGATGCACCTTGCGGCGGCGTTGAGAGTGCCGGTGGTGGCGATCTTCGGGCCAACAAATCCGGCGCGTAACGGGCCGTTTGGCACGCGGGCGATTGTATTGCGCAGCGCCAGCAGCCTGACCGATCACTCGCGCCACCGCGAACCTGAAGCAGGATTGCTGGAAATCACTCCCGAAGAAGTCGCTACGGCGGCGCGCGAGCTGTTGGGCGGGGCGCCGCGTGGAACTCGCGTAAGCTAGTAGGCCTGTGAGCGCCAAAGCCCCACCACCCCCAACTCCTTCTTCGTCCCCACTCACCTGGGCGCGAGTGGCGCGGCGCATCCGCGTGCCGCTGAGTTTTCTTGCGGCGATCGCTTATGTGTGGCTGGCGAGACCCACCCTCGCGTCGCTGATCGCTGGAACGATCGTGATAGTTCCGGGGCTCGCGATGCGCGCGCTGGCATCTGGGCACGTGCAGAAAGACAAACAGCTCACAACGTGCGGGCCGTATGCATATACGCGGAATCCGCTTTATCTCGGGTCGCTGCTGATGGCGGCGGGATTTGCGATCGGGGCGCGGAGCTGGTGGATCGTCGCGATCATGCTGGTGATGTTCGTGGTGATTTATGTTCCTGTGATCGCGGGTGAGGAGCGCTATTTACGCCAGACGTTCGCCAACTATGACGATTATGCGCGCCACGTTCCTCGCATGCTGCTGCGTTTGACTCCTTATGGTGGCCACAGCCAGCAGAGCGAGTTTTCATCGGCGCGATACTGGAAGCATCGCGAATACCAGGCGAGTGTGGGCTGTGCTGTCATGTTGGCCATCCTCATTGCGAAGCTTCTGATCACTTCCTGATGCGGCAGTCGAGGTGTGATAGCCTTCGGTTAAGATTGTCGATTCGTCGGGAAGCCAAAACAAAATTGCTCAGTTTAGCCTTCCATCGCCGCGTTTGGGCCGGTTTGATCTTTGCCGCGATCGCCTGCGTGCAGCCGGTTCGCGATGTGTATGGCCAACCGGGCCAAGCGACAGCGACCATCAGCGCGGCGCCGCCGCCGCGGGTAAATCCTCCGCGGCCAAACTATGCGTTTCCTGATTTTCAAACTTATGTCTTCAACGCCGAATGGCACATGATTACCGCGGGGACTGGCACGGTGAGAATGGAGCCGGACGGGAACGACAGGAAAGTGATCGCGACCGCAGAATCGCAGGGCGCAGTGAATGTCATTTTTCCAGTGCACGATCGCTTCGAGGCGCGGTTCGATCCGAGAACGTTCTGTTCGCTTTCCATCTTCAAGCACAGCGAAGAGGGGCCGCATAAACGGGACACTTCGATCCATTTCGACTACGCGCGCAAGAAAAGCGTGCTCGATGAGAAAAATCTGAAGACGGGCGAGACCAAGCACGTGGAAAACGATATGCCCGGGTGCGCAACCGACGTGATTACAGGCTTTTATTACCTGCAATCGCTGCCGCTTCAGGTTGGATCGGTTTATGAGTTTCCGATCAGCGACGGAAAGACAACCATCGTGCGGGCAAAGGTGGAAAAGCGCGAGCAGGTCAAGGTTCCGGCGGGAACGTTTAATACGGTGCTGGTGAGTGCGGAGGCCACTTCGGGCCCGCTGCAATCGAAAGGGAAAGTATGGGCGTGGTACTCCGATGATGCGAACCACACGCCGGTGCAGATGCGGTCAAAACTGGGATGGGGAACGCTGTTGTTTCGACTGCAGAAGATTGAGAAGTAGAGGCGTCTAGGCAGGCGTAAGCGAGACCCCAAAAGGGCGAAGCGGGAGCCCGCTGCCGATATTCTGAGCGAGCGCAGCCAGCCGAAGGATCTTCTATTTCTGCGCCACGACAGCCTCTTTGGCTTTGGTCAGCTCGGGACGAGTTGAGCTTGATCCTTCGCATGTCTTAACCAATAGCGCGTAATACTCTGTTGCTTGTGAAGCCTGGCCAGCCATCTCGGCGGCATGGGCGGCTCCGTAGAGTCCGTTGAAGCGTTTGGGATTAAACTTTAAGTCTTGCTGATATTCGACGAGCGCCTCGGCGGGCTGGTGCATCTCGAGCAGCATATCGGCAAGCATTTCGCGGGCGGGAGTTGAGGTTTGCTCGGGGCCAACTGCATCCTCGTAGTCCGCGGTCTTGCGCAAGATGGCGACGGCCTCATCATTTTTTCCATCGCCATGAAGCACCCAGGCTGAAGCTTCCTGCTGCAGCTCTTCGGTGTACTTGATCAGGTAGTTCTTTTTTCCTGCGACGAACTCTTTGCGAATAGTTTCGATCTCGGCGAGATCTTTTTTCGCTCCAGCCTGGTCGCCGTTGCGCACGCTGCCGATCGCCTTGGCCCAATAGGTATAAACGCGAGAGGAAGCCTCCCACTTGGCATCAACCTCCAAGTTCGCGGCGTCTGACCAATGGCGCAGTTCCATCGCATACATGGCGGGGAATTTCGACATAGCGAACGAGTGCATGTCCATGCCCGCCATCTTCATGGCCGGCATTGATTTCACTTCCTCGATCACCTTCAAGGCATCGGTTTCGCGCCCGCTTTGCAAGTAGGCGTAGATCAGGAAATCCATGGCGTGATATTGGTGGCCTTCGCCTCCCATGTGCATAGCGGCGGTTTTGCGAGTTGCCGCGATGGAGGCCAGATTTGACTGGATGGAATCGGGCCAGTCGCCGACGCGAGCAAAGATGTGCGAAGGCATGTGAACGGCGTGCGGAGCCGCAGGGGCGATCTGCGCGTAACGGCGCGCGGCCGGCAAGCCGAGTTCGGCGAGCTGCGGCTTGTCGTAGGTGTGAATGAGGTAGTGCGCGATACCTGGATGGTTTGGTTCCTCGTTAAACAGTTTTTCGAGGATTGCGCCGGCCTGCTTGCGGTTGGCGAAAGTCGCGTCGCCATCGGGTTCGGAAGCGATGAGCGAGAGCGCGTAGAAAGCGGCCGCCTCATGATCGTCGGGATAGCGCTCGTAGACCTTTTTCATCGCATCGGAATAGGCTTTGGCGCGGGCGTCGTGATCGAGTTTGCTGCTGGAATAAAAGATGGTGATGGCGGCGATGTAGTCGCGCTCGCGTTGGGTTTTCGCTTTTGGCTTATTGGCTTTTTTCAGATCTGCGGAGGCGCGCTGGATAGTGGCGGCATTGGGCTCGTCCCAGAGCTGGTGCCACAAACTCATTGCAACCCCCCAATGCGCCATCGCGCACCTGGGATCCTGCTTTTCGACCTCGAGGAAAGTCTTTTCTGCTTCCTCGTACCAGAAGGAGTGGAGCAACGCCACTCCCTTTTCGAACGTCTTCTGTGCCTCGGGCGTGCAGGAGACAGGGAAATGGACAGTGCCGAGTTGCTGCTGCGTCAGCGCTTCGTGGTGGTGGCTTTCATCGTCGTCAGAAAAGGCGGTACAGGAAACGGCGAGAGCAAGAGACAAGAGCCAGATAAGTTTGCGCATGACTCACCCCAGGTGGAGTGTAGTAAGGGAGGCGGGGATGGTCAAGGAGCGTCCCGTCGAGGAGGATTCGTTTGGTTCGCGCGCCGCCGGGATTCAACGGTGACCTCGATTCAGGGCGTGACGCCCAATTCCGTATACAGCTCCTTGGGGTAGTAAAGAACGCCATCTTTGACGACAAGCGATGTTTTGCGGACGTCGCTGATGTTTTTCGTGGGGTCGCCATCGACGAGGACTATGTCGGCGAGTTTGCCGGGGGCAATGGAGCCAAGATCTTTGTCGAGGCTCATGATGCGAGCCGCATTGAGAGTGGCGTTCTGCAGGACCTCAGCGGGCGGGATGCCGGCCTGAACGTCGAGTTCTAGTTCGCGCTCGAGCGCGAAACCGGCCATGGAATCGGTGCCAGCTTCAATGGAGAGGCCCGAGCGGTAGAGAAGTCCGGCCAGCTCGAGCATTTTGGCGAAAGATTTTTTGTACGTGTCGTCCATGCCGGGTGGCGGCGTCATGCCCTGGGTGAGCAGGCCGCGGCGCACCTGCGCCGGCAGGCGATTCGCGACCTGCACGTAGCCGGGAGGAATCTGGCCAATAAGCGACATGTACTGATCTTCGAAAATGTTGAGGGTGAGATCGAGCTTGGTGTGGTGATCCTGCAAGAGTTTGATGAACGATTGCACCTGAGGTGAGTTGAGATCGAGACCGGCTGCCAGTTCTCCGGGCTTGGTGAGGCGGGCGATGGTGTTGGTGTTCTTGATCTCGGGAAAGAAATTCAGCACGAGAAAATTGATGTGCTGAATCTCGTCGTAGCCGAGTTCCACGCATTGCGCGGCGGTCATGCCGGCGGGAATGTGTCCGCTGACTCGCAGGCCGTTTTTGTGGGCCTCGTCGATGATGGCGGGCACGATGGCGGGCGGGACCGAGCTGTAGATTTTGATCTGCACGTAGCCGAGCTTCTTGTAGTTGTCCACGGCGGCGCGCGCTTCGGCTTCGGTGGAGACGAGAACCTTGGTCGGTCCATGAAAAGCGTCGTTGCCATCGATAATGCCGGCGAGGACGATGCGGGTGCCGATCTCTTTGCCGTCGGCGATGCGCTGGCGGCGGGCGAGAAGTGAGTCGGTGTCGTTGGCGAGATCGCGAACGGTTGTCACTCCAGCGGCGAGATTGAGTAAGCCGTCGTTATCCCCGACATGCTCGTGCATATCCCAGAGGCCGGGGAGGAGGGTTTTGTTGGAGGCGTTGATGATGCTGGGAACATGCGGATCGGAATTCAGGGTTACGCTGGGAATAGGATTCCATTCAGGCCAAATTCCGCCGGAATCGGAATGTGGCATGCGGTCGCTGATCTCGAAAATTCGATTGTCTTTGATCCAAACGTAGCGGTCCGGTTTTATTTCTTCGCTCTCTGCATCGAAAATGTTGACGTGCGCAAGGATGATTCCACCGCTGGGCGCGTGATGTGCGAGCTTCGCCGCCAGCTGACTCGCGCGTGCGTGCTTCACTTCTTCTTGGGCATCGAGCAGCGACTTGACGGTGGATTCCCAACCTTCGGGAACGATGGAGCCCCACAAGTCGACCGAGGCAAAGAACGCATTCTTCGTGAAAAACCTGCATGTCTTGCAGCCGAGGTCTTGTAGCCAGACGTACGTGGGCGAGAAATCAAGTCCGGTAATCGAATAGAGCGTTATGTGCTTTTTTTGACCCGCCGCCTCGATATCGAGTTCCTTCACGCGCTCGACGCGGGCTTCGCCCTCGGGCAGAAGCGCGATCTTGCCACCATTCTTGAGAGCGGCGGCGGCGAGAAGGCCGATTTCGGCGGGCGCTCCATTTAACGAGACGTAGAAGGCGGGCGCAGCGGATTTCTTGTCGCCCTGCTCGGCGTTATTCTTCCATTGGGCGGCGCCATTGGCGAGTGAGAAATTTTCATCGACGGGCGATTTGAGGTAGTCGTTGCCGGTGATGGTTTCAGAAACCAGGGTTCCGTTTGGATTGAGCTTGAGGATGGAAGTCGTCTTTGGTCCGCGTCCCCGATCGTTGAACTGAAAAAAGATGTGAAGAGTTCCGTCGGATGCGGTCCAGATTGCCTGCTGGCCGGCAAGATTGCCCATCAATAGCATCGAGTAGTGCTCGGCGGTCGTGGGAATGTCGGCGGGCAAGGCGGGAACGGCGGACGCGGCAGGCGCAGAACCTTGCGCGAACAGACGCGTGACAAAAATCAAGACAACTGCCATGAGTAGAATTGGACGCGGAGAACGCATAGCTATTCGATCCTTACCTTCCGCCGGGCGCAGAAACGCCAGGTCTCGATTGCGCTCGGCTTTGCCTCGTTTCACTCGAGATGACAACCGTGGGAAAGCGTTGTCTTTACCCTGACCCGAGGTGCGCTACAGTATAATCTTCGCCTTTGGATGAAAACTGTATGAGTGACGGTCCACAAACGAATCGAACGGTTGCAGAGGCGCCGAGCGAGGTCGAGCCGACGCGGACGAGCATGGATATCGGCGACGTGCTCAGGATCCTGCCGCATCGCTTCCCGTTCCTGTTGATTGATCGCGTGCTCGAACTCGAGCGCATGAAGCGCATTGTCGCGCTCAAGAACATCACCATCACCGAGCCATTTTTTCAGGGACACTTTCCGGAAAAGCCGATCATGCCTGGCGTGCTAATTGTAGAAGCGATTGCGCAGGCGGGAGGATTGCTGCTGCTGACCGAGGTTCCGAATCGCGACGAAATGCTGATGGTGTTTACAGGGATTGAGAAGGCGCGGTTTCGGCGTCCGGTGGTGCCGGGAGATCAACTGCGCATTGAAGTTGAAGTGCGCGCCTGGCGCGTAACTGCGGCACGGCTGGAAGGTAAGGCCTACGTGGACGGGAAAGTGGCGGCGGAATCAACGGTGACCTGCAGGCTGGTACCGAGGATTGCGGGTGCTAAGCAAAACGCGGGAGGTGATTCGTAATTTCCAATTCGTAATTTGCAATTTCGAACCGATCACGCTTGTTCATAATTTCCGACCTTGTAATGTAATGCGCAGCTGGGAGATTCTTGGTCAGGAATTGCGGAATTACCAAAATACAAATTAGAAATTGCAAATTGCAAATGACCACTCACTGACCATGAACCACTGCCCACTGGAATGATCCATCCGACGGCCATCATCGACTCCGCAGCCAGAATACATCCGTCCTGCCAGATCGGCCCATACTGCGTGATTGGCGCGAACGTTGAACTTGCCGAGCGGTGCCAGCTGCTCTCGCATGTGGCGATGGAAGGTCCGACGAAGATCGGGTCGGACAACCGGTTTTATCCTTTCTCTTCTATCGGGCTGGCGCCGCAGGATATTTCCTATAAGGGGGAGTCGACGCGGCTCGAAATCGGCGACCACAACGAGATTCGCGAATATGTGACGATCAATCGCGCGACGACCAAGGCACATGGCGTGACGCGCGTGGGCAGCTATAACCTGATCATGGCTTATACGCATATTGCGCACGATTGCCAGATCGGCGACCACATCATCATGGCAAACGCGGCCACGCTGGGCGGACACGTGACGGTCGAAGACTGGGCCACGGTGGGCGCGCTGTGCCCGATTCACCATTTTGTGCGGATTGGAAAACACGCGTTCATTGGCGGCGGCACGACGATTACTCGCGACGTGCTGCCGTTTTCGAAGACTTCGGCGGAGCGCGGAACGCATGCTTATGGGCTGAATGCGATCGGCCTCGAGCGCCGCGGATTCAGCAAAGAACGCATTCGCAAGATTCATCATGCCTACCACGTGCTGCTGACCTCGAAGCTGAACACATCGCAGGCGGTCGAGAAGCTGAAGGCCGAAGCCGATCGCGGCGAAGATGTGGAACTGCTGATTCAGTTCATTGAGGCATCCGAGCGGGGCGTGGTGAAGTAGTTGCGCGTGCCAAGACTCCGCGCGGATAAGTGTCCGCGCCACACTGTCCTCACTGCAGTTGATTTAGTCGGCAGCTATAATCTGCTTGTATGGCGACCACGCCAGCTATCTCCGAAGAAATTCTTGCCAAGTACGAACCGGTCATTGGGCTCGAGGTTCACGTCCAATTGCTGACCGAATCGAAGATCTTTTGCTCGTGCTCGACGCGGTTTGGGGACCCTCCAAATACCAATGTTTGCCCAGTGTGTCTCGGAATGCCGGGGGCGCTGCCGGTTTTGAACCGAAAGGTGGTGGAATTCGGGACGCTGGCGGCGATGGCGCTGAATTGCCGTATCAACGAGACTTCCATCTTTGCACGCAAGAATTATTTTTATCCCGACTTGCCGAAGGGATACCAGATCTCGCAATACGATAAGCCACTGGCAGAGCATGGGTTCATCGAAATCGATATAAACGGCGGGAAGAAGAGAATCGGGATCACGAGGCTGCATCTGGAAGAAGACGCGGGCAAGAGTTTGCACGAAGGCTTTCCCGATGCGGCGACCAGAACGGCAATCGACCTCAATCGCACTGGGGTTCCGCTAGCGGAAATTGTGAGCGAGCCGGATATGCGTTCGCCGGAAGAGGCCTACCAATATCTGACGCGGCTAAAGGAAATCATTCTTTATACCGGCGTGAGCGATTGCAACATGGAGGAGGGATCGTTGCGCTGCGATGCCAATATCAGCGTCCGGCCGCGCGGGCTGAAAGAGTTTGGGACGAAGACTGAAGTCAAAAACGTCAATTCGTTTCGATTTATCAAGCAGGCGCTTGAGTATGAAATTGAGCGCCACATCGGCGTGATCGAGTCGGGCGAGAGGATCACGCAGGAGACGCGGCTGTTTAACGCGCACGAAGGCCGCACGTATGGCATGCGGTCGAAAGAGCAGGCGCACGATTATCGATACTTCCCCGAGCCTGATTTATTGCCGTTGGTGGTGGATGAAAAATGGCAGGCACAGATTCGTGGCGGGCTACCGGAGCTTCCGGAGGCGCGACGCGAGCGGATGATCAGGGAATATGGGATCACGGCGGGAGATGCTTACGCGCTGACCGCGAGCCGCGCACTCGCGGATCAGTTTGAAGCGGCGGCGAAGGCGGCGAAGAATCCGAAGCGGGTCGCCAATCTGGTGCAGAGCGAACTGATGGGACGGCTGAAGGCACGCTCGCTGGAGTTGGAGCAGTCTCCGATTTCGATGGCAGGAGTGGCGGCTTCGGCGGATCTGGTTACGTCCGGAACGATCTCGGGAAAGATGCTGAAGGATCTGTACGATCTGAGCT
>Ga0335072_10006738_pt1 | contig 16772 bp, 18 predicted proteins | sample Lox_Sample_21_FD_206725 | JGI IMG/M metagenome (GOLD analysis project Ga0335072, IMG submission 206725) | Soil microbial communities from Loxahatchee National Wildlife Refuge, Florida, United States - Lox_Sample_2.1 | ecosystem: Environmental > Terrestrial > Soil > Wetlands | place: USA...
GAGCCTTTTGCAAGAAAGTGGTCGGCTCGCTCTCCCAGAAAAACGGTAATGTTCTGAAAGATCTGGAGGCAAGTTTTGGCATAGGTCAGGAATTGGGGAAGAAGGTGTGTGCAATGCTGGAAGGCGGGTGAAATGGTGCAGCGGGTCATCAGTTTTCTGGTTCTGGGGGCTCTTGTTGCGGCAGGGGCTTGCATCTCTTTGATTAAGGGGTTTGGCAGTTTCTCTTTGGCGGTGTTGGGAGGGGCTGCATGCTATGCCCTTATAATTTTATCCGAGTGGGGCGCCTCGAGAGGGTCTATTTTTATACGAGATAAAATTGAGTTGAAACAGAGAAAACCGCTTGACGAGTCTAGAGTATTGGAAAGTTTGGGCGCAGCGGGGCGTAAAAACGATAACTTGTTTGTAACGAAAGGGCTGGCGGTCGACGTTGAAGATTTATTTAACGTGATGAAGATAGAATCGGCGGTTGCAGGCAACAATTCTATAGGAGGCATGGAGGATTCGCTGTCTCTTCCTCTGTTTAAACTTTTAGAGGGTATGAAAGTCTGCATTTCTGGGAAATTTATAGGCGGCGGCTTGTCGAAAGAGATGATAGCTGCTAGAATTCTGTATGGCAAGTGGATTTCTGGAGAGAACTGTAAGGTTTCAAAAAATGTTGATGGCATATTACGGGCTAATTTGACATCATTTGCGGATAGGTGCATTGGAGCGGGGGATTTGAAAACTATTGCAGTGTTTGATGCAGAGGAGGAGTTTCGCTTTTGGTCAGTTTTGGAGGGTTTTTCGAAAGATAGCGCGATGCTGCTACTGCGAGCCTCCTCCGGCGATTTGGAGGTGTTGCGATGCTGGTAGTGCTACTTTTTGCATTGAAAGTGGGGGTGTTTTCAGGATTATTTACAATCAACATGTCTAGTGCCCTGTCGCTTGCAGGAGTATCTAAAGATTATGAAGAAGGTAGTTCGTTTAAAGCGTTCTGTAGCGGAATTGTTCTGATAATTTGCTGTGCTCTCATATATGCGTTGGGTCTTGTTTTGAAATAGGTCAGATCTCTAGCTTTACATCGTCTCCTTCTATATGGACTTTGTATGTTTTGAGCTGGTAATCCTGGTCCCATGCATCCGGTGCCGCCTTTCCGGTGGTAACATCATATGTCATGCCGTGCCATGGGCAGGTGACTATCGGTCCGCTAAGGGAGCCGTCAGATAGGGGGCCGTTGTGGTGGGGGCAGTTCTGCTGCACTGCGTATACCTTGCCGTCGACCTTGAACAGCGCTATCTCGGTGTCGTCATCTATCTTTATGTGCTTGCCAGAGCCCTCTGCAAGCTCGCTAAGTTTTGCAACGCTTACAATTCCCATTCGATCATTAAAACATGGAAGTTAACTTTGATATTTGTTGCGGTTCTGGTTTCTGCTTGTCATGCGCTTCGACCAGAACCCGCTATGTTTTATTATAGGTGTAAATACCGACGCGAGCGGGCGCTTCCTAATTCCAGATAAAAAAGTGTTTATTTCAGACATATCATCTGCACTTAGCTTCCACCCTGCGGCACCTGCATTCTCTATGATGTGCTGCTCCGTGCTTGCCTTAGGTATTGCTATAACATTTTCCTTCGCTATGAGCCAGTTCAGGGCCACCTGCGATGCGGTCTTTCCGTGCTTGGAGCCTATTTTCTTGAGCGATTCTGCGAGCTTCTGGTACCTCTTGTCAAAGAGAGCCCCTCTTGCTAGCGGGCTATATGCTATAACAGTGACCTTGTTCTTTTTGCAGTAACCTAGCAGCTCACTCTCAACATCCCTGACAAGTATGCTGTATTCCACCTGGTTTGATACAATATCATCATTCTTCAGCGCAGCCTGGGCCTCTTCGAATTCGCCCACATCAAAGTTGCTCACCCCTATGTGCCTTATCTTGCCGTCTTTCTTGAGCTTTTCCATCGCCCGCATTGTTTCTCCTATAGGAACGCTGTGGTTTGGCCAGTGGAGCTGGTATAGATCAATTTGTTTCACACCTAGCCTCTGAAGGCTGGCATTGCACGCTTTTATTACGTCATCGTACTTGAAATTATGCGGAGAGACCTTTGTGGCCAGAAAGACGTCAAGGCCTTTTATTGCATGGCCCACCATCTCTTCATTGCCGTACATCTCTGCTGTGTCGACAAGCGTCATTCCTTGCGCTACAGCGTTTCTTATTGCAGTTATATCGGTAGCGCCGCTTAGCATCTTCCACGTGCCTATCCCTATGGCAGGAAGTTTTTCCCCCGTTTTGCCAAGAGGTTTGTATTCCATATTATCATTTGGCGACTAATTATCAGAGAAGCCGTCCAGAGGCTTATAGGTGCCTGCAGATAAACCTTGGCTCGCAGCGCTCGATGCCTTTTTTCTCCTTATTTTCGCCAGCCTGTCTTCTGCCAGCTCTTTTCTTTCGGCATCGGCGTCAAACTTTACTATATCGCTTAGCCCCTCTTCGGTGTAAATTCTATCTGGATCTCTAACAAGCCTGTCTAGGTATCTGTGCACCTGCAGTTCTCTAATTGCTGCAGACCTGGAGAACTTCGTATTGCCCAGGGGTGCGCTGCGTTCCCTTTCAAATTCTTTTCTCCTAACTTCTTCCAAAATCCCTGCAGTGACATGGTGACCGTTATTCAGCGCGATGGGCTCTAGGACAACCTGCATTCCGTTGTGGTTGAACTCCACCATCGGCCTATCCGGCCTGTATGCATCTATACGAAGTTCTGAAACCTCACCTTGCCGCTCCTGCAATTCTTGTATTTCGTCTTTCTTTGCCGAATAAACAAACCACGCTCGGTTTATTATATGACGGTTTGTTACTTCTCTGTTTGATTCTGTGGCCTCTCCAAGTTTTTGTTGGGGAGTTATGTCAAGGATTATGGAAACGTTTGCATAGCCGTCTATCTGGGTTGTTACCTCTGCTGTGCCGTATTTGCTTATGTGTATGCTTAATTTCTCCTTGTTTGAAAAAAGGCCGTAGCGGTAGTCGTCCTGTGTTAAGGAGGATCCTATATTTGATGCTGCGATTGGGCTCGTTAAACGAGATGTGTCGCCTGGTCTGACAGCGACATTGCGAACTTCCACAGTACCCCTAAGAAAACACGGCTTTTAGGTATTTATAGCTTAACTTTATTCCTATTACCTGAGTCATTTCATCCAGAGGAAGTAAATGATACCAATAGTCGACTTTGACAGGTTCTTAATGGCGTTCTCCTTAGGAGTTCACATAATACTCGCTTCTATAGGAATATCGCTCCCGGTTATAGTAGTGATCGCAGAGGTTTTGGGCATTAGAGATAATGACAGGCACTTCACGGTTCTTGCCAGGCGTCTCTCCCTGGTGCTTGTTGTGCTTTTTGCGGTTGGAACCGCATCTGGAACGCTTGTTGCGCTTGAGCTCTTTCTTCTTTGGCCGAAGTTTATGGCACTTGCAGGGCAGGTGGCCATCCTTCCCGTATATATGGAGGTCTTTGCCTTCTTCCTAGAGGCGATATTCCTTGCGATTTACATATATTCTTGGGATAAGTTCAAGGGAAGGTACACCCATGCGGTGTTTGGCGTGCTGGTGGCAATAGGCGCTGCCGCTTCAGGCGTCCTGATAACAATGCTCAACTCCTTCATGAACACGCCTGTAGGATTTAACATAGCAACCTACCTGCAGACAGGGACCCTGACAATGATAAACCCGCTTGCCGTCTTCAACGCCCCGGCAACAGGAATAGAGGTTGCGCACGTGCTTGCGACCACATATTTTGCTGGGACTTTCATATTCTGCGGGTATATGGCCTTCATGCTTCTGCGCAGCAGCGGGGCTGAAAAGGAGTACTACATGAAGGGGCTGAAGCTGACCTTTGCGTTGGTGTTTGTCACCACGCTCTTCTCTGTTTATACAGGGACATTGTCGATAAAGACGCTTGCGACAATACAGCCTGAAAAGTATGCTGCCCTTGAGGGCAATATTGCTGCGGTGGCCAATGCCCCGGAAATAATAGGGGGGTTCTTCATAAACGGAACGCTTGTTGACTACCTGTCTGTACCAAAACTGCAAAGCACGCTGCTGGGAGGCGCAAATGTGGTTGCGCCGGGCCTAAGCCAGTATCCGCAGAGCACTTGGCCGCCGCTTGTGGTGCACGACCTGTTTGACCTGATGGTCTTCTTTGGCGTTGGGTTTGGGATATTTGTGTTCGCGGTGCTGTTTCTTTCAATACTCAAAGAGAGGCCTTTCGAAAGGCACTGGATACTCTGGCTGACCGTGGTTGCAAGCATCTTTGCGGTTCTGCTTCTGGAGCTTGGCTGGGCGATGGCCGAGATAGCAAGACAGCCGTGGATAATATACAACGTGATGCTGGTCAGCCAGGCGGCAAACTACTCTCCCTCTGTAATTCCGTTTGCGGTGCTTTTCGTGGTGATATATGCGCTCATCTTGCCCTTCACACTCTTTGTGCTCAGGAGGCTTTTCAGAGACAGGCCTTTATCGAATGATTTGGTGTAGACATGGCATTGTTTTACTGGATTAATTATGCGGTGCTTGCTTCATTCCTGACGCTGTTCACGATAGAGATAGGCGTGGCACTGTCCTTCATCTTCGCATATGAAAGCTCTAAAGACAAGTTGAGGAGGTATCTGAACCCGATCTGGCAGATAACAGGAACGTTTGCGGTTTTCTACGTTGTTAATTTTGTTACGACCTTCCCAACCGCGCTTGTTTTTGTGGGCAATTTCTACATAGCGCCGCTTCTCGGGGCGGCCCTTTTCTTCATATTGAGGAATGCCTTCTTGGTGTATAGCGAGTATGTGAATGATCCTGTCAAGGAAAAGAAATACCTAAGGGTGTATAGCTTTTCGGCCCTTTTTGCGGCCTTTTTGGTAATCTCTGTGCTTTCTTCTGGAGTAAGCGGCTATGGGGTCAATTTAAGCACCGGTACGGCAAGCGTGATTGCGATTCTGTTTAACCCGTTTGACATGCTGGTGTTCGCCTCTGTCGCTTTGCTGGGGCTCTTCATAGATTCTGTGGTGTTTTCGATAGAGCCGTTCAGGAAGATAGGGCCGATATGCGGGCTGGTTGCCTTGGTACTCGTCTTCTTTGGGCTGGCAGCCTACCTTCCTTACTCGATACAAAACCTGGGGGCGAATATTCCGCTGTTTACGCTTCTTTTTGTTCTTTTGTTTGCGATAATACTATTCAACCTTGTCAGAAACAAAATTGCAAGATACATTTCGTTCGTTTGGCTCTTCTATTCGATAATTTTCTTTGGCGTGCTCCAATACCCATATTGGTTTGGAGGGAGCGCACTGTCGTCCAGCTACCTTGTAAATGCGATTGTAGGCCACTATGCCGTGCTGATAACAATTGTCGGAGGCATATTCCTTACAATTGCGTTATCAGCCTTTGCATACATAACCTATTTTAAGAAAGATTACCAGAATAAAATTCAAAATAAAAGGTATTAGATGTCAATCCAAACTGTTGTTCAGTTTTCTACAGTTGCAATATTTGCCCTGACCTTTGTGCTCTCTTTCTTCATTACAAGGGAGTTCTACAGCAAAAGAAGCAGGAGCCTAATGTTCTGGAGCCTGGGGCTATGGATGTTCGCCCTTGCCGCGCTCCTTGAAATAGTGTTTGCCTATGGGATATACAACCAGCCCTTGATAAAACTCTATCTGTTTGTTGTGGCCCTGGTTGTTGAGTTCCTTGCGCTGGGCTCGGCAAACCTTCTGAAATCGAAGGCAGTGATCAGGTATTACTATATTTTCTGCCTGGTTACAACTGCTGCCCTTGGCATCTCGTTGATACCTGCGGCCATAGGCAATATACTGGTAACATATGTGGTTTATGGGGCGCTTCCTCTACTGATAACAATTACTTCATCGGCTATCGCCCTTCCAGCCGCCGGGGTGCTTATCGCCATTGCTGCGCTTAGTTTTTCCAAGACCAGGAATCCTAAGATGCTGAGCATCATCGCCGGCGTGGTGATAGTGAGCATAGGCGGCCTACTGTATATAACGGTCTTCCCGGTATTCCTCTACTACTCCGAATTCATAGGGATAGTGCTGCTTTGGCTCGGCTTCTTTGACCTAAAGATGCTAAGGCTCAGATCATGAATACGGCCAGAAGGATCACCCATACCGATAAAGGCACGGTAAGGTTGTCGTAGTTTCCCGGGGTTGCTACCTCTACAAGCATCGCTACGGCCGATGCCGATGCGGCCACAAAAAGGAAATTGATGTTTGATGCAGGGAAGAATACGCTGAGGAACACATAGATGCTTATCAGGCTTCCGAAAAAGAGCGCAACGCTTCCCTCGAATGTCTTTTTTATGCTTGGGCGGCGGTTGCGGGCGTACTTCCCCACTATTGGGGCAATCCCGTCTCCAAAGACCATGGCGCACAACGCAGCGACGCCTATGAAGCTTCTGAACGCAATGAGGGTGAACACCACGAACATCGATACAAAGATCAGCGGCCCATATACAACCTCGTATATGTCGTTCATCTTGGCGAACTTCAGCACCTTGTCAAAATACTTTGAGCCTTTTGGAATGCCTGAGAGCATTGCTCCGATGAAGGCGAGCGGCGGGACCGCAAAAAGGAGCTGTGCGTAGCTGCTGTTGAAGAGGAACCAGAATACTATCAGCCCGCCCATCCACAGGTGGATTATCTTCCTTGCCGTGCCCTTTGAGACCCTTTTCCTTTCTACAAGGAGGTCCATCGCGAGCGCTATGGAGAATATGTAGATGAGCTCGAGTATTTCTATCGAGATGTTGTAGATGAAGGCCATCGGAGCGCCGATACTACTTTACGCCAAGGTGCTCGAGGATCGGGTTCATCGACTCCTCAAGAGCGCTTGAGTCCTTGATCGTTATTATGTTGCCGTCTATCTCGAAGCCCTTTTCGGAAGGCACCCCGTGGAACAGGAGAACGGTCCTCTTCGTCTCCTGGTCTTCTGGCAGGGCGAGCTTCTTGCCCTTGATTATGTTGGCCCTCGCAAGTATCTTGGTTGCGTTTCCTATGGCGGCAACGTACTTCTTGCTGTTGTTGAACTTCATTGCAACATCAAGGAGCGGGCGGAACTCCGGAAGCTTGTAAGCCTCTACTCCCGCGCCGTCGACAAGTATTATGCCGTCATATTCGGAGGCCTCTACCTTGTTGGTGTTTATGTCGGCCCTGTAGCTCGCCCCGTGGGTGCCTATGCACTCCTTGGTGCTGTAGCTGGTTATTTGGTAGCCGACGCCCCACCTGTCAAGAAACATCTTTATTGTTGCAACCGACTCGTCCTTGAAATCATTTGGGGGTATGAAGATGAGGAATTTCATCATGTCACGATTCCATATACGGTGCGAGGAAGTATGCCACTGTTGCGTCCCCTATCTTGTAATCGACCTTTACAGGCTCCTCTGTCTTGAGCGAGAGCATTATAGAGTTGCCCGGCGGGCATGCCCTGACGATCCTGTCAAGGTAATCAAGGTTGAAGGTCACGGAAGAGGCCTTTGTCACGCTCAGCTTCTTTACGAAGTCGGTGTTGCCAGAGTGCTCCTCCTCGAGCTCTGCGGCGTCGCCCTTTGCTATTATTCTGAACACCTCCTTCTCTGTCTTGAAGCCGATTAGCGTTGATAGCGAGGTTGCGTCCTTCAAGACCTCCCTGAACGGGTCGCTCTTTACCTCAACCGTTGATTCAAACTCTATCTTGGGCTCCTTGTCGGCCTCTTTCTTGACATCTATCATTGGGAGCTTGTACCTTCTCCTGCTGTTCTCTCCAACGAACTCGATCGAAAGCTTGTTGTTAGAGTCCTTTATCAGAAGGTGCTCGTTGCTCCTCGAGCTTGAGAGTATCTTGCTCAGGTTCTCTAGGTTTATGCCGATTGATGTTGGCTTCTCAACCTCATATTTCGAGAACGCCTTGCTTGGTATGAAAAAAGAGACCATGCTGATCCCAGAGGGGTCCATGGCCTTGAGAGAGATGCCCTCTTTTGTTATGCTGAAGGCGCCCTCGTCGACCAGGCTGACTATCGAATCGACACAGTTCCTCCAGTACCTAGCATCATCTATCTTTATATCGAACATATAACCACAGTAATAGCATATCTATTCTGTCGTAAAGGAATAAAAAGATATGCAAATCCCGTGAATAAGGGAATACTACGAGGTTTCAGACAGCGTTTTTGGGGTCCAGAACCCTCTGCAATGTCCTTCTGTCAAGTATCTTTTTCTCAATGCAGACCTCCATTATGCTCTTCCTGCCAAGATATGCCTCCCTTGCGATCTTTGATGCCTTGGCATAGCCTATGTATGGGGTGAGGGCCGTTGCTATTGAAAGGTCCATGTTTAGATGCCAGGCGATTGTGCCTTTCTTTGCCCTTATTCCCGTTATGCAGCTCTCGGTGAATGCGTGTATGGCGTTGGAGAGTATGTTTATTGAGAAGAGCAGGTTATAGGCCACTATTGGCATGAAAACGTTTAGCTCGAGCTGGCCGGATGCCGCCGATATGTCTATTGTATGGGAGAGGCCGATCACTTCGAACCCCACCATGCCGAGCATCTCAGGCACACTGGGGTTTATCTTTCCAGGCATTATCGAAGAGCCTGGAAGAAGCTCTGGCAGGATTATCTCTCCGATGCCGCCGCGCGGCCCGGAGGTCATCAGCCTGAGGTCGTTTGCTATCTTTCCTGTAGCTATTGCGATCTCCTTTAGCGCATTGCTCACCATCAGCTCGTCCTGCTGGCTCTGCTGGACCTTGAACTTGTTGTCAGAGATGAAAAACCTGCAGCCCGTCATCATGTTTATCTGCTTCAGGGCGTTTCTTGCATAGGTCTTGTCCGCGTTGATGCCGGTTCCCACAGCCGTTCCTCCAAGTGGAAGTTCCAATAGGGCGTGCTGTGCATACCTCAGATTATCAATGGTTTTTGATATTGCGCCGGCATATCCCCTGAACTCCTGCCCTAGCGTAATCGGCACTGCATCCTGGAGGTGCGTTCTTCCCACTTTTATTATTTTTGAGAACTGCTTTGCCTTTCTGTTCAGGGCATTTGATAGGTTCTTGAGCTCCGGAAGAAGAGTTTCGCCGATTACGCGATAGCAAGAGATGTGAATGGCAGAATGGAAGATGTCGTTGGTGGACTGGCTCATGTTGACGTGGTCGTTCGGGTGCACAACCTTGTAGTCGCCCTTCTTTCCTTTCAATATCGTGATCGCTCTGTTTGCGATTACCTCATTTGCATTCATGTTTGTGCTTGTGCCCGCGCCGGCCTGAAACACGTCGGTGACAAAATGCTCTGAAAGCTTTCCAGAAAGTATCTCGTTGCATGCCTTGACTATGGCGGATCCCCTTCTCCTGTCCAGCTTCCCAGTGCTCATGTTTGCCAGCGCTGCCGCCTTCTTTATTAAAACGAGCGATTCGATGAACCTCCAGTCAATCTTGAGGCCAGATATCTGGAAGTTGTTTACCGTCCTCTGGGTCTCGGAGCCGTAGTAGGCCTCCTCCGGCACCCTCACCTTGCCAAGGACATCCGATTCTGTTCGATACTTCATGCTATTACATCCTACTTATCTTTTATAATCCTGTCCATGGCCTCTGTTTTGAGCAGCTGTATCGCTGTTGCCGGGTCTACCCCCTTAGGGCACACTTTGGAGCAGGCCCCGGCGAACTCGCAGCCCCAGAGCCCTTCTATGCTGTTGACCTCGTCTATCCTCTTTGAGCCCTTGTCATCCCTAGAATCGGCGGCGTATCTTTGTACCTGAGAGAGGGCCTGCGGGCCGATGAACCCTGGGTTCGTGTTAACGACAGGGCAGGCGTCCATGCAAAGCCCGCACATTATGCAATACGAGTACGGGAGGAATTTTTCGACCTCATCTTGCGTCTGAGCGTACTCTTTCTTTGCAGCATACTGCGCTTTTGCGTCCTTTTTGTACAGGTGTGGGCTGACCGAGCTGTGCTTTGCAAAGAAATCATCGAAATCGTTAACCAGGTCCTTCAAAAGAGGGTGGGCCTGCATAGGCGCGACATCTATCGTGTCATCCTTTGCGGATTTCATGATGTTGGTTTCGCAGGCCAGGGAGGGTTTGCCGTTTATCACCACCCCGCACGATCCGCAGATGCCCATTCTACAGCTGTACCTCATTGAGAGAGTGTTGTCGCATTTTTCCTTTATTTGAAGTATGCCGTCGAGCACGGTTGTGAACCTGTCAACTTTTATTTTGTACGGCTGCTTCTCCATTTTGGCCTTCGAATTATTGAAGCGTGTAACGTTAATCGTTATCTCTTTTGTCTTGCCGCCAGGCTTCTGCCCTTTTTGCGAAATTTCTGGAAGTGTCTGGGATATGACGTTTGCGTTTATTGGAATTCCGGATGTTGCACCGCCTTTTACGTAAGCCTCTCGGGCCCCGAACACGCCGAATACAAGAAGGCCTATTGCAGCTAGCGGAAGAAGCGCTGCATTCGCTGCAGGATAAAAGAGATATGAGAGCACCGACAGGAGCATTATGACGGGTGTTCCCATGAGAGAGATGTATAATGGCAGTGCGCTCATGGACCTCATATAAACCACACGTATAGAAGGGCTGCGAACCCGATGACCCAGACGAGCAGCGCGGCATATGGAATTACCCGATACATGACTGCAAGCCTGGCGCCGACATGGTTTTTCGCTGACTCTGTATAGGACTTATTCAGGCGTCCGAAAACAAACCCCCTTGTCTGTATCAATGAGATACCTTTTGCGGTCTCGAACACCTGCGGGGTGAAAAGGACCCAGACGGCTAGAAAAAGGGCTTGGAAGATTGCAAAGTCCAGTTTGGTCGCATAGCTGTACACGAATGCAGCGAATGTGAGTATGGAAAATATTATGAGAATCCTGTAGAAGAGCATGTGTATGAATGCCTCTGCATCAAATTGGGCGAGCCTGGCTATGCTGGTCTGCCTTCCTCTCGAGTCATATATCTGCTTCTCCATAACATCAGTATTTTCTTGCCATTGGTTTCCATTTTGTTATCTTGACAGGCAGGTATGATATTACTATGTCCCCATTTTCTGCCCTTGCTATAGTGTGCTTCAGCCAGCGCCTGTCGTCCCTCTTCTTGTAGTCCGTCCTGGTGTGCGCGCCCCTGCTCTCCTTCCTGTTTATCGCGCACTCTATCGTCACCTGTGACAGGTCCAGGAGGTTTCCTATCTCGAGCGTGTCTCTCAAATTCGTATTAAAGGTCTTGCCCTTATCGGATATGTGTATGTCGGAATACATCCCCTTGAGCTTTGCTATTCTCTTTTTGGCCTCGAGCATGCCCTTCCTGCTCCTGAATACATACATGTGATCCTCCATGGCCTTCTGAGCCTCTTCCTTTATCAGATATGGGTCATTTTGCCCGTTTCCATCAATCATGGCGTTTATCCTCTCTTCGCTGTCCTCTGCCATTTTCTTTGCAGCTTCCTTTTCAACCCCATTTGCCATTGCGAACTCTGCGGCAGCCGTCCCGGTTATCCTTCCCCAGACAGCGCATTCGCTGAGAGAGTTGCTGCCCAGCCTGTTTGACCCGTGCACGCTGACGCACCCGCACTCTCCCGCCGCCCATAACCCTTCTGTAGGCCTCTTCGGATCCTGGGACATTATCCTTCCATTCACGTCTGTGTGTATGCCGCCCATTGTGAAGTGCGTGGCAGGCCTTACGGGTATCATCTCTTCCACTGGGTCCAAGCCCAGGCTCTTTATGGAGATCTCCCTGATCATGGGCAGGCGCTCGTCCAGCTTTTCCCTGCCAAGGTGCCTCAAATCCAGGTATACGTGCTTCATCCCTGTGCCTTCCTGCGCGACTCCCCTTCCCCTATCTATTTCTGTCATTATCGCCCTTGATATTATGTCCCTCGGCGCAAGCTCCATGACGCTCTTCGCGTAGTTTTTCATGAACCTTGAGCCCTTCGAGTTGATAAGGTAGCCGCCTTCTCCGCGCGCTGCCTCTGTTATCAGTATTCCGCTTGGGACGAGCGCCGTTGGATGGAACTGCACAAACTCCATGTCCTTAAGGGGAAGGCCGCTCCTGTACGCAAGGGCCGTCCCGTCGCCCGTGGCAGAATGAGAGGTTGTGGTAAAATTGTACATCCTGGAGTGGCCTCCTGTCGCTATTATGCAGGCTGGCGCCCTGAAGAGCTTTGCTGTGCTTGTTGCGAGGTCGATTGCGGATAGGCCGATGAACCTGTTTTTGCCGATGTGAAGCGCTGTTGCGAAGTGCTCGTGGAACCTGTCTATGCTTTTGATGCCCAGTATTGTGTCGTAGAGCGCCCGCATTATGAAAAAGCCGGTCTTGTCTGCAGCGAAGGCGGTCCTCTTGACGCTCATCCCCCCAAATGCCCTCAAGACTATATCGTCGTCTTCGTCTCTGGACCATGGAACGCCGAGGTGCTCCAGGAACCTTATCTCATTTGGAGCGTTCTTGACGAGGGTCTCTATGGCCTGCTGGTCGGCAAGGTAGTCTGACCCCTTTGCGGTGTCGTAGCCGTGAAGGTCGAAAGAGTCCCTGCTCTTGTCAGGGTAAAGGACGCCAGATATCCCTCCCTCTGCCGATATAGAATGGCTTCTCATCAGGTGCAGCTTCGATATCACCGCTATCTTCCTGTCGTCTCCGAGGATTTTGCTCGCGTGTATTGCTGCGGTTAGCCCGGCAATGCCACTGCCAAGAATTACAAGATCATAGTCCAGTATCTCCATCTATTACTCATCCCTTTTGTTCAGCCTCGCAACGCCCTTCTCTATCTTGCTGTATCTTGAGAGCATCATTTTTGTCTCCTCCTTCACCTGCCCCGCATCAACATGCACCATTGCAACGCCGGATTTCACCGCCGCGTCGGCCACCCTGGTTGCAATCTTTACCGCCATGGCGGTGTATTCCTTCAGGTTGCCGAACTTAGGGATTATGTAATCTGTTGAGCGCTGCGACCGCTTAACCGATGATGCTATCGCGTCGCTGGCAGCTATGACCATCTCCTCTGTGACTCTCGAGGCCCTTGAAGAGAGCATGCCCCTGAAGAAACCGGGGAATGCAAGGTAGTTGTTTACCTGGTTGGGGGTGTCGCTCCTTCCTGTAGCTACAATTGAAGCGCCCGCGGCCTTTGCGTCTTTGTAATCTATCTCTGAATCCGGATTTGCAAGTGCAAATACTATCGGGTTGCTGCCCATCTCTTTTATCATGCCGCTGGTAAACGCTCCCTTTGTGGAGGCTCCTATTAAGACATCGGCTCCCTTGACAGCGTCTGCCAGCTCGCCCCTCTGTGAATTCCTGTTTGTGGTTTTTGCAATCCATTCCTTGAATTCATTCATGTTTGTCTGCCTGCCCTCATATATCACGCCTGCGGAGTCGCACACGGTTATGTCTCCGGCCTCTGAAGCCGCGAGTATCTCCGTTATTCCGAGCCCTGCGGAGCCCGCTCCATTGATAACTATCTTTGCGGACTTCATCTTTTTCCCAACGACTGCAAGGGCGTTGATCAGTGCCGCCCTGACAACTATGGCGGTCCCTTCCCTGTCATCGTGGAAGATCGGTATGTTTAGGCTCTTTTCTAATCTCTTCTTTATGTTGAAGGCCTTCGGAACCTCTATATCCTCAAGGTTTATCGCTGCGACAGACGGCTGTATCAGCTCTATGAACTTGACTATGTCATCCTCGTGTTTGGATTTTAGCGCTATTGGTATCGCGTCTACCCCTCCAAACTTCTTGAAGAGGATCGACTTGCCCTCTATTATCGGCATCTCCGCCTCCGGCCCGAGGCTACCCAAACCCAGGACCCTTGTTCCATCCGTCACTATGGCCACAGTATTGGCCCTGTTTGTGTATTCGTAGGAGAGCTCCGTGTTCTTGCCTATGGCGCTGCTCACATCGGCAACTCCGGGTGTGTAGTAAATGGAAAGGTCTTTGCTGTCGTTTAGCGCCACTTTGCCTATTATCTCTATCTTGCCCTTGTACTTCTTGTGCAGGGCGAGAGCCTCTTCTCCTATAGGATTGTCATTCATGAAAACACTAGTATTTCAAAAGCGAAACTATATCATGGCCGGCGAGTTTCTCCCTGCCCTTCAGGCCCTCGAGCTCTACCACGAAAGCGAACAAGGATACATTACCACCAAGCGATTTAATAAGTTCCGCTGCTGCCTTTGCGGTGCCTCCTGTTGCGAGGAGGTCGTCAACTATTGCGATGTTGTCGCCTTTCTTTACAGCGTCTTCGTGCACCTCTATGGTGGAGGTGCCGTACTCCAGCTCGTAGTCAAAGCTCACTCTCTTGTACGGCAGCTTTCCTTTTTTTCTTATTGTTATGATGCCTTTGTTGAGCTTGTATGCCACAGGTGCGCCTATCAAGAAACCTCTGGCCTCTATGCCGGCAACGTAGTCGATATCCTTGGTTGACATAAGGCGCGCCATCTCGTCTACACAGAGGGCGAACGCCCTCTTGTCCTGCAAAAGTGGGGTGATATCCTTGAAAGATATGCCTTTCTTTGGGAAATCCGGGATTTCCCTGATCTTTTCCTTGATTACCTGGATGGGAGAGTCCATATCACTAATATCAAGTAAAGGTTTTTATCAGTATTAGGGCATGTTTGACGGTGCTGCTTTGTCCAAAGAGGTATGTGAGATGTGCGGCGGCGCTTTTGACTGCATGGGGAAGGGCCTTAGGGTGTGCTGGTGCCTCAAGGCAAAGGTGAGCAGAGAGCGCTTATCAGAAATTAAGAAGGGCGCAAGGTCCTGCGTATGCGCCAAATGCCTTAGATGAATGGGGCTGCCGAGATTTGAACTCGGACATCCAGCGCCCGAGGCTGGAGGTCTGCCAGGTTAGCGTACAGCCCCTGTAGAGGTTTTGCCTCACAGCCTATATTAATGTTTGAGTAGGCTGCGCGGCGATTGGTAAAATAGTTGATTAAACTTCTTTTCCTACCATGCGGTCCAGTCGCTCGTACACCCTGTCGTCCGAAAGGAAATTTAGATGTCCGTCCAGCCTATCAACCCTCCTCTGTGATCTAACCAGCGCTGCTTCAACGTCGTCTTTGGTCACATGATAGTTTGGTATTTCAGAGTGCTGAACTAGGTCGGAAAATGGATGCAAACGCCTCTCTATGTTTTTGGGGTCAAGACCAGCCACAACAGCAACTACGGCTTCTCTTGCTATGTATTCTGCCTCTTGCAGGTGGTTTCCTTTTGTCTGCTCCTCTTGCGCAGCTTTGTTGTATGCGCCTGCTGCTGCATTCAATAGAATTTTGCTGTTGAAGGTCGTGCCTGTAGGTATCAAATCCCTTTCTAGGCTCTGCATTGTGAGCCCTGCAACCTCCCAAAGTACCGCTGCTTCTGCATTGGATCCCTGAACAATAAGCTTGTCTGCCTCTCTGTCTATTGCCCTGCATGCTTCCACAACGGTCTCTTTTGCCCTTGAAGGGTTAAGCTCTTTGGCGATGCCAGCCATGGCAGCAAATTTGACACCCAAGAAGTCTGTCATTGGCTCTGTCCCAAAGCTGCTTGCCGAATCTTCGACGCACAGGTCTATTTGCCTCCCAACATTCTCTCTTGATCTTGTGGATTTTCCTGAGATTTCCCATACCATCTTCAAAGATGCGGTGGTCTTTTCAAAATCTCCAGCTACGTAACTGCGCTGTGCGATGCCCAATCCTGTGGTGACCTTTTCTAGAACATAATCTCTTTCCGTTATTTCTGGACGTCTTCGTGCTTGTGCCATAATATCATCTCGATGGAATTGATAAACTTGTTATGATATTTATACTTATCTTTTGGGCTTTATAAGGAAGGTAACGCCGTTATCAGAAAGACCTTTATTATTAGTTTACGTGATGCATACGATCCAATGAATCGTGAGGATGCGCTTTCTTTCGCATACAAATACCCGTTCAGCAAAGAGGCAAAAGAGATTGTGGGCTCTGCCAATGTGCAGCTCGAAGCGGTGAAAGACCCGCACCTTGAGGCTGCCAAGGCGAGGCTGGAAGAGTCATTCGTCAAAGGCAGGCTGGAATACAAGAACATAAGGTACGGGCAGCTCGACTATGTGATAGGGTATGCATATGCGAGGATGCTTGTGAGCGCCCTTGGGAGCAGGCTCGGAGTTGTGAAATACGCGGCAGCAGAGGCTGCAAGGTCGAGAGACGCGCTGGAGAGCGGCGATGATGTTGAGATTCTGAAGCTGGCAGGCGAGCTTGGAATCACTGCGGCAAGGAGCGGGGGGAATTTCAGCGTGGGGTTTCCGTTATTCCTGGAAAAGATGGGCAGGGTGCGCGATTTTTCATTGTCCAACTTCCGACTGAGCAAGGGGTCTGTAATACTTGACAGGCACGAGATGGCAAACCTGCTCAAGGAATCGATAATATCAGAGATCTTGAAGGGCCTTCCAATAAAGCAGTCCTCGTTGCCTGCAAAGGTTGTGGCCGTTGCAAAGACTATAAAGCCTCCTGTCGTATCGGTAAAGCCGGGCATTGGAAAGGGAGGCAGCCTGGCTTGGATAGACAAGCTTCTCGAGACTCCGATACCGGACGTCAGGCACAGGACGGTAAACCTTGTGCTTGCGCCGTATCTTGTGAACATCAAGGGCGTTAGCGAAGAGGATGCCGCCAAGATTATATCCGGCTACATAGAGCGTTGCAAGGTTCTCGACCCTCACACAAACATAACAGATTCGTACATAAGGTATCAGTGCTCGTATGCAAAGAAGAGGGGCCTGAAGCCTTTGTCGCTTGTGAGGGCCAAAGAACTGCTTGGCAGCTTTGTTGAGTTTGACGAGATAAGGAGAGTGAAA
>Ga0335072_10006740_pt1 | contig 16771 bp, 7 predicted proteins | sample Lox_Sample_21_FD_206725 | JGI IMG/M metagenome (GOLD analysis project Ga0335072, IMG submission 206725) | Soil microbial communities from Loxahatchee National Wildlife Refuge, Florida, United States - Lox_Sample_2.1 | ecosystem: Environmental > Terrestrial > Soil > Wetlands | place: USA: Florida...
GCCGGTTCAGCGCGGTGTGGTCGCCGGCGGACACGCCGGTGGCGAGCTTGACGAAGACCTCCTCGACCTCCGCGTCGATCACCGACGGCGGCACCTTCCTGATCGCGGCGATCGCCTTGATCGTGCGACCCTCAGCGATGAGGCTGAGCAACTGCTCCTCGGCGGCCGACAGCCCGCCGGGGGTCAGCACCGGCCGCACCAGCGCCTCCACGATCTGCGGGTCGAGCGCCGTGCCGCCGGTGGCCACCGCGCGGATCGCGTCGGCGAGCTGGGTGCCTTCCGCGACCCGGTCCTTGAGCAGGTAGCCGTACCCGGCCGAGCCCTCGGCGAGCAGCGACACCGCGTACTCGGGGTCGTCGTACTGGGACAGGATCACCACGCCCGTGCCGGGGAACCGGGACCGCACCTCCTTGGCGGCGTCGATCCCCTCTCGCCGGAACGACGGGGGCATCCGCACGTCGGTGACCAGCACCTGGGGCTCGCTCCCCATACAGCCGGACACCACCCCGTCGTAGTCGGCGGCTACCCCGACCACGCGCAGGTCGGCGTTTCGCTCGATGAGCGCCTTCACTCCCTCGCGGACGATCAGGTTGTCGTCCGCGAGGAACACGTCGATTGCGCGGTTCGTCTGCCCGGATGTCCCGGGCGCCGCGGCATTCCGCTCCACGATGCCAGTTTTCCCGCGGACACCCGCCGGGCACCAGTGTGCGGACTACCCCAAAACGCGGTGGTGGTAGGCACACCAATCCGCGCGCGGCACCGCCCTAGCGGCCGTCGCGGATCACCCCTACGCTGCGCGTATGTTCGCTGTGGCGCTGCTCGTCGCGCGCAAGCTGCGCGGCGGCAGCCGCGCCTGGGCCGGCCTCGCGCTGATCATCGCCATCGCGGGCGGTGCCGTGCTGGCCGCCGCGGCCGGCGCGAGCCGCACGAACAGCGCCTACCCGCGGTTCCTGGCGCAGTCGCACGCCTCTGACATGCTTGTCTCGCCCGCTAATTCCGGTGTCGGCGGATACGACGCCGCGCTCGGCGCGCTGCCCGGCGTGACCGCGACCGCCGCGCTGGTCGGCATCGACGCGGTGCCGGTGAGCGCGAACGGCACCCCTGATCAGGACGCCGCCACGGCCGCCTCGCTCGACGGCCGTTTCGGCCGCACGGTGGACACTGTCAAGCTGCTGGCCGGCCGCCTGCCCGCCCAGGGCGCTCCGCGCGAGGTCGCCGTCACCCAGATCGGTGCGCAGCAGCTCAACCTGCATGTCGGCTCCGTCCTCACGATGGCCGCGTTCGCCAACGCGCCGCACCCGCGGCCCGTTTTCCTGACCGAGCACGTCGTCGGCGTCTTCGTGACCCGCGCCTCGGTCCTCCCTGTCACATACCTCGACCAGAACGCGATGGTGCTGGCCAGCCTGGCGCTGTACCGCGAGCTCGGCCCCGGTTACCACGGCTTCGACGGCGCCTACGTGACGCTCAGGCCAGGCACGTCGCTGGCGGCGTTCACGGCGAACGCGGCGGCGCTGGCTAAGCGATACCCGAGCACCGGCGGCCAGATCATCACCGCCGACGAGACGGCGCAGGCGGCGACCATCGAGCGGCTGATCCGCCCGCAGGCGATCGCCCTCGCCTTGTTCGCGCTCGCCCTCGCGCTCACCGCGCTGCTCATCGTCGGCCAGGTCGCGGCCAGGACGCTGCTGACCGCCGCCCAGGACAACGGCACCCTCGCCGCGCTCGGCATGACCCGCCGTCAGCTGTTCGCCGCCAGCATGGCCGAGACGGCCGCCGCCGCGGTCGCCGGCGCGCTCGGCGCGGTCGCGATCGCTGTCGCGGCCTCCCCGCTGACCCCGATCGGCCCGGCCAGGCTAGCCGAGCCGGATCCGGGCGTCAGCGTCAACGCTGGCGTGCTCTCCGCCGGGGCGGTGGCGATCGTGGTGCTGCTCGCCGCCAGAGTCGCGGTGACCGCGTGGCGGCAGGCCGCCGCGCGCCCCGCCGCGGAGCTGCCGGAACCGTCGCAGCGCCGCCCGCGGCTCGCCGAGCGGCTGTCGTGGGCCGGCGCGCCGCTCGCTGCCGTCACCGGCGTGCGGTTCGCGCTCGACCCGGGCACGGGCCGGTCCAGCGTCCCGGTGCGCAGCGCCATGCTCGGCCTGGCGGTCGCGGTGGCCGCGGTCGCCGGCGCGGGCACGTTCGGCGCGAACCTGCTGCGCCTCGTCAGCACGCCGAGCCTGTACGGCCAGGACTGGAACATCGCGTTCGAGGGGCAGTTCGCCACCATCACGCCGAAACAGTTCACCCAGCTCACTGGTCGCGCGGCGGGCATTACCGGCGTCACCTACGGGGTGAACGGCGCGATCACCATCGGCACGACCGTGATCCCGGCGATCGGCCTGGCACCGGGAACCGGCCCGATGACGTCCTCGACGGTGATCACCGGACACCCGCCCGCCACCGCCGGCCAGATCGCGCTCGGCGGCTCGGTGCTGCGCCAGCTCGGGCTGCGGGTCGGCGAGACGGTCACGGTGGGCACTCCTTCGGGCCCGCACACGATGCTGATCACCGGCAGCGCCGTGTTCCCCTTCTTCGGCCAGGGCAGCTTCACGCCCACCGACGCCGGGCAGGGCGCCGAGACCACGGCGCCCGTGCTCGCTCCGCTCGCGAACGCAGCCAACGGCAGCGTCGGCGGGTACAACTTCGTGCTGGTCAACTTCGCGCCCGGGCCGGCCAGGCAGGCGAACATCGCGGCGTTCCAGCGCGCGTGGAGCCCGTTCTGCGCGACCATCCAGCAGAACACCTGCCTGGTCACCGATCAGCGGCCGAACACGGTGACCAACTTCGCCGCCATCGACGCCACGCCCGAGATCCTGGCCGGCGTCCTCGCGATCCTCGGCCTGGCGGTGCTCGCCCAGTTCATCCTCACGTCCGCCCGCCGCAGGCGCCGCGACTTCGCGCTGCTGAAGGTGCTCGGGATGTTCCGCAGGGAGCTGAGCGCGGTCGCGTTCTGCCAGGTCGCGACCGTGACCGCGGTCGCGCTCGCCGTCGGGGTGCCGCTCGGCATCGCCGGCGGCCGGTGGGCCTGGCAGCTGTTCGCGGACCAGGCCGGCCTGCCGCCCAGCGCGATCACCTGGCTGCCGGTGCTGTGGATGATCCCGGCGACCCTCGCGGTCGCCGCCCTCGTCGCCTTGCCCCCCGCCAGGTCCGTAGCGAGAGTTCCCGCAGCCGCCACCCTCCGTTCCGAATTATCCAGAACGTAAGCGGCCGTCTCCCGAGCCCAACCGCCCTTCAGCAAGCGGGCAGGACCCCTACTCGGTGTGCAGCACGGCGGCCGGGCGGAGGCGGGCGGCGGTCCAGCCGGGCCAGGCGGCGATGAGGTTCGCGATCAGCAACGTGACCGGGATGGCGAGCAGCACCGCGGTAAGCGGGACTCTGGCGTCGGCGGGAGCGCCTGCCGCGTCCGCGAAGTACGCCCAGGCCCAGCGGCCGGCCAGCAGGCCGAGCGGCAGCCCGATCAGCAGCGCGACGACAGCGAAGGCGGTCGCCTCCCAGGCGACCACGCCGAGGACCTGGGACCGCTGGAAACCGAGGGTCTTGAGCAGCGCGAGGTCCCTGCGCCGCCGGCGCACCCCGGTGAGCAGCACGTGCGCCAGGGTGCCGACCGCGAAGACGATCAGCACGGCGGCGAGCACGAGCGGGGTGTCCCTGATGCTGGCGTAGTCCTTGATGTCGCTCGGCCGCTGGTCGGCGGTCACGGCGCAGGAGCCTGGCGGGCAGCTCGCCTTGGTGACCGCCGCGATCAGCGTCGCCGCCGCCGCAGTCGTGTCGGTGCCCGGACGGTAGCGGAGCAGGAAGAAGTTGTAGCAGGTGACTTTGGTATGGCACAGCGTGACCGCGTCGGGCACCGAGAGAACCGACAGTACCGAGGCCGTCGTGACTGCTCCCGTGCCGAGGCCGGTCGGAGTGAATGTGCCGCGGCCGAACGCGGGCAGCACGGTCACCCCGGTGACGCGCATGTCGCGGCGCACGCTGGGCAGGTCGGCCGCGAGCTGCTCGACGGTGACAGGGATCGTCTGCCCGACGTGCGCGTGGATAGCGCGCAGCGTCTGGGCACCGAGCGCGATCTCATCGGGGGCCACGGGCGCACGGCCGGCCAGCATCGTCAGGTAGCCGCCTTCTGGGGGCTGGTCAAGGCCGATGGCGGGCACGATCTGGCCACCGATCACGAGCTCGCCGTAGTTGCCGGACGCGTACCCGGTCACCGCGGGCTCGGCCGCGATCACCCGCGCGCCGAGCGAGCCAGGCACCCCGCCGAACTCCGTGTCAAGCTGGGCGTCCCAGTTCTGCCCATAGTCGTGCGGGGTGGAGATCAGCGCGACCAGGCTGGTGCCGAAGACGGCGGCGGCGGTCAGCGCGGCGACCGCGATGACGCTGCCGGCCAGCGCGCTGCGCACCGGGACTGCGGTCCGGCCGTGGCCCGGCTCGAACGCCATCGCGGCGCCGATGCCGCCGGTCACGGTGCCGGCCCTGGTCAGCGCGCCGCCGATCCGCGACCGCCGTGCTGGCTGGACAGGCTCCGCGACGCCGAGCGGGCCGCCGGCGGCCCGCGCCGCCCGCCAGGCGGCGCCGGCTAGCAGCGCAAGCGGCAGCAGCGCGATCACCGCGAAGCCCGGTGCCAGGATGGCGAGGTTGACCTCGACGCCGGGATGCGGCTCGGCCTGCCGGGCCGGGCCGATCGGCATCACCGGGGAGGCCACGATGGCGACGGCGACGGCGATGACGCCGCCGGCCAGGGTGACGATGGCGAGCCTGGCGAGCGACAGCGCGACCAGGCTGGCGCGGGTCGCGCCGATCGCGCGCAGCACGGGGAACTCCGCGGCGTCCAGGGCAAGCTGCCTGCTGAGCAGCTGGCCGATGACGACGAGCGCGATGAGGCCGGTGAGCGCGGCGAACGCGGCGAGGGCGACCGCCTGCGGCCTGATGGCCTGCCGGGTGGCGGCCACCTGGGTGGCCTGGCTGATGACCAGGACCTGGCCGCCGGTGTCCGGGTACCGTTTCGCCAGCATGGTCGCGGCGCGCGAGAGGCTGTCGAGCGTCGCGCCGGGCCGCAGCCGGATCACCGCCTCGTTGCCGTAGCTCATCGTGCGCGCGGCGTTCGGCACGGGGAAGGAGCTGACCAGCGCCGTCGGCTCGACGTTGCCACTGCCGCTGCCGCCGCCGATCGGCACGATCTGATTGTCGAAGACGACGACCGCCGTCACCCGGAAGGACAGCGGAACACGGTTGGCAAAGACCGGAGTGCCGTCCGGAGTGTTGGGCACGCCGAACAGGCGCAGCGTGCCGCCGGGGCCCACGTGCTCGAGCGCGGCAAGCTGGGAGTCGACCATCACCTGGCCGGGGACGTCCGGGTCGAACCGCTGGCCGTGCAGCACCTTGACCCTGTCGACGGTCACCCCGAACCCGTGATCGGGGCTGGACATGGCGGTCACCTGGTCGTTGTCCGCGTGCCGGGCGGTCGGCAGCGTCACCTGGTACAGCACCGCGGTCGACATCGCGGCGACCTGTGGCAGCCGGTGAAGCGCCGCGTAGTAGTCGGCGGGGATGCCGTTAGCCGCGGGAAGGATGTCCACCTGGCTGGCGTTCGCCCAGTTCAGCAGACGCGGGTAGGCGGTGTCGGTGCGCCGCGCGCCGGCCGCGGCGGTGAGCACCACGCCGCCGATCAGGCCGAGCAGCAGGGCGAGGCTGAGCAGCGCCCGCCAGCGTTGCCTGAGGTCGGCGCGCAGTGCCATCCAGACGAGTTCCATGGGGGTCATTCCGTTCGCAGGACGAGCGCGGGCCGCAGCCGGGCGGCTTCCCAGCCGGGCGCGGCGGCGATGACGTTGGCGGCCAGCAGGGTGGCGGGGATGGCGAGCAGCACCGTGGCGAGCGGCACGGTGGCCGCGGCGGACACCCCGGCGGCGTTCGCGAACAGGGCCCAGGCCCAGCGGCCGGCGATGACGCCGAGCGGCAGCCCGACGAGCAGCGCGACGGCGGCGAACGCGCTGGCCTCCCACGCGACCGTGCCGAGCACCTGCCGCCTGGTGAAGCCGAGGGTCTTGAGCAGCGCCAGGTCGCGGCGGCGGCGGCGCACGCCGGTGAGCAGCACGTGCGCCAGCGTGCCGACGGCGAGCACCGCGAGTACCACGGCGAGGACGAGCGGGGTGTCCCTGATGCCCGCGTAGTTCTTGATATCGCCGGGCCGCTGGTCCGCGGTGGGCGCGATGATGCAGGACCCGACCGGGCAGCCGTGCTGCTGGAGGACCGCGGTGAGATGACCGGCGTTGACGGCCAGGTCGGCGCCAGGCTTGTACCTGAGCAGGAAGAAGTTGTAACAGTCCGCGCCGGGCTTGCAGGGTGAGCCGCCGCTGCCGATTCGCGTCGAGTTGGATAGCACGATGGTCGGCAGTACCGCTCCGGTGCCCAGGCCGGTGGGGGAGAAGCTGCCCCGGCTGAATGCGGGAAGGACGGTGACGCCGACGACGCGCATCCGCTCCGGTGGGCCAGCACCGCCGGTGGTGTCCTCGTTCACGGTGACCGTGATGGTCTGCCCGAGGCGGGCGCCGATCGCGCGCAGCGTCCGCGCGCCGAGCGCGATCTCGTCAGGCGCGGTCGGCGCGCGGCCGGCCAGCAGCGTGAGGAAGCCGCGGCCGCGCACCTGGTTGAGGCCGATCGCGGGCACGATCTGGTTGTCGATGGTGAGCTGACCGTAGTTCCCCGCGGCGTACCCGCTGACCGCCGGCAGGACTTCTGGCACCTGGGCGACCTGAGCGGGAGACGAGGTGCCGAAGTTGAAATCGACCTCCTGGACCCAGTTCTGCCCGTAGTCGTGCGGCGTGCTGACCAGCCCGACGAGGCTGGCGCCGAAGACGGCGGCGGCCGCGAGCGCGGCGACCGCGATGACGCTGCCGGCCAGGGCGCTGGGCACCGGGACCGCGGTCCGGCCGTGGCCCGGCTCGAACGCCATCGCTACCCCGGCGCCACCGGTCACGGACCCGGCGTGGGTCAGCGCCGCCGCCAGCCGCGACGGCCGTGACTGCCGGGCGGTGGGCTCGGCCAGGCCGAGCGGGCCCTGCGCCTGCCGCGCCGCCCGCCAGGCGGCCGGGACGAGCACGGCGAGCGGGAGCAGCGCGATGGCGGCGAACCCGGTGCCGAGGATCGCGAGGTTGACCTCGACGCCAGGATGCGGTTCGGCCAGCCGGGCGGGCCCGATCGGCATCAGCGGCGACGCGGCGATCGCGACGGCGACGGCGGCGATGGCCCCGGTGACGGTCACGATCCCCAGCCGGGCCAGCGACAACGTGACCAGCGCCGCCCGCTGCACGCCGAGCGCGCGCAGCACAGGGAACTCGGCCGCATCGAGCGCGAGCTGGCGGCTGAGCAGCTGGCCGATGACGGCGAGCGCGATCAGCCCGGCGAGGCCGGCGAAGACCGCGAGCGCGACCGCTTCCGGCCCGATGGCCCGCTCGGTGGCGTTGACCTGGTCCGCTTGGTTGATCGTGATGACGCTGCCCGTCGTGTCGGGGTACTTCTTGGCGAGTGCTCCGGCGGCGCTGGTGAACGCGGCCTGCGACGCCCCCGGCGCCAGCCGGACCGCGGCCTCGTACCCGTCGTTGAGGCTCGCGGCCACCGCCGCGGGGGCGAACGGCCAGCTGAGCAGGACGGTTGGCGCCGCGTTGTTGCTGCCGGTGGGCACGATCGCATCGTCGTACGCGACGATCGCGGTCACCCGGTACGTCAGCGTGACGGCCTTGCTGTACTCGGGCTCGCCGGTGGGGGCGCTGGGTACCGCGTACAGCCGCAGCGTGCCGCCCGGCGCCAGGTGCTCGATGCTGGCCGTCTGCTGATCGACCATGGCCTGGTTGGGCGCCTTCGCGTCGTACAGCCGGCCCGCGAGGACCTTGACCCGGTCGACGGTGACGCCCATGGCCCGGTCCGGGCTCGACATCACGGTCACGTTCGTCGGGTTGCCGCGCGACACCACCGCGTTGTAGAGGCCCGCGGTGGTCATGGCCGCGACGTGCGGCTGCCTGGCGAGCGCGGCGAAGTAGTCGGCCGGGATGCTGTTCGCCGTGGGGATGATGTCCACCTGGGTCGCGTTGGCCCAGGTCAGCAGCCGCGGGTAGGCGGTGTCGGTGCGCCGCGCCCCGGCCGCGGCGGTCAGCACCACGCCGCCGATGAGCCCGAGCAGCACGGCGAGGCTCAGCAGCGCCGGCCAGCGCCGCCTGACGTCCGCGCGCAGCGCGAGCCAGACCGTTGCCATGACAGCATTCCACCGGCCGGCGCGGCCGTCGGCAATGATGGCGCCCCCACGGCCGCGGTGGTACTGCCCGCACCCCCTGGCTGGCGCCGCTGGTTAGCCAAGGACGAGCTGGGCGATCATTTCCCGGCGGCTGCTGACCCCGAGCTTGGCGAAGATCGCCTTGAGGTGATCTTGCACCGTATGCGGCGACAGGTAGAGCGCGGCCGCGATGGACCGGGTGCTAGCACCTTGCAGGACGAGCACCGCGACCTCTTCCTCGCGGGCGGTGAGGCCGCGGGCGGCCAGCGCCAGCCTGCTGAGGTCGCCGCGCGGGGTCGGTTCCACGCTAACCACGACGTCAGCCCGGCCGGACGGCCCGTCAAGCCTTGCGGCGCGCAAGCTCAGCCAGCCGCCAGAGCGGCCCTGCGCCCGGGACTCGCTGCTCGCGGTGCCGGCGCGGGCGACGGCCGCGACGGCGAGCAGGCTGGTGGGCAGCGACCCGTGTTCCCAGCCGCCGAGCTCGTCGACGGCCGCTCGCGCGGCCGGGCTCAGGTGGGTCACCTGGTCAGCGGCGTCGATGATGAACACGGCCGGGCCCGCGGCGGGCGCGGAACTGGAGGCAGGCGTGACGGAGAACAGCCGCCGCTGGACGGCGCAGGCGAGGAGCTCGCTGACCGCGCCGAGCTCGCTCGTCTCAGCGGCGGTGAACGGGCTGTCCTCGCCGTCGCGGTAGATCGCCAGGGCCCCCCAGCTGGCCGCCCTGCTGCGGAAGATGACGCGCAGCTCGTCGGTGAAGCCGAACCGCGGGCGCAGGAACTCCCGGTATCGTCGGCAGGAGTCCAGGCGGCCGCCGGTGTCGAGCCAGAGCGCGCCGGCCGGCGGATCGCGCCTGGCGATCTCGGCCAGCGTGTTGATGTCAGGCCCGCCGAACTCGGCCGCTACGAACTCCTCGTCGCCGCAGCCCAGCGGCCGGGTCTTAGACGACCAAGTGGGCAGGCCGGTGGCCGGGTCGCAGCTGGCAAAGCACGCGAAGGCGAACGGGATTTCCGCGGCGACCGCCGCGTACACCGCGCTGGCCAGGCTCGGCAGGTCGCCGCCGGTTTCCGTCGCGTCGCGGAGGCGGGCCGCCAGGCCCCGCCGTGTGCCGGTTCTCACTGGCTCATGCTCTCCGACGCGCCGCCGCTAGGCAACGCCGCGGCGCTAAATCCCCACCTTTCTGGGATAGTGCGCGCGGTCCGGCGTCGGTCACGCTCGTCGCCATGAACAGAACCGATGTTTCTCCCGATCACGGTCCATCCGAGGGTACTGACCTCCGGCCGCCGGTCGACGTGCGCGACATGCTGGTCGTGCACACCGCGCTGCTGCGGGAATTCCGGCTGGCACCAGGCGCCGTGCGCCGGGTGCCGCCAGGCGCGCAGCGGCAGGCCGCCGCCGTCGACCAGCACGTCGGGTTCCTCTGCGAACTGCTGCACCACCACCACACCGGCGAAGACGAGCATCTGTGGCCGCCGCTGCGCGAACGGCTGCCAGCCGGCGCGCTTCCGCTGCTGGAGGCGGCCGAGGCGCAGCACGCCGCGATCGGGCAGGCCCTCAGCCGGGTGGCGGCCGCGCGCCGCCGGTGGACTGCGGGGCCCGGCTGCCCCGACGCCGCGGACCGTGACGCGCTGGCCGAGGCGCTGCGGGCCCTGCACGCCCTGCTGGCGGAGCACCTCGACGCGGAGGAGCGGACTCTGCTCCCGCTGGCCGCCGCGCACCTGACGGAACAAGAATGGCTGGCCATCGGGGAGGCTGCCGTGGCGGCTCTACCGAAAAGCGCGATGCCGCTGGTGATCGGCATGTTCGCCTACGAGGGCGACCCCGAGGTGCTGGCAGGCATGCTGCACAGCGCCCCCGTCCTGGTCCGTCTGGTCATCCCCCGCGTGGCGCCGCGGGTGTACGCCAGGCGCGCCGCCGCGGTCTACGGCACACCGCGCCCGTGACCGCGAGCGCTACTCGGAGCGCAAGACCTGTGCGGGCCGCAGCCGGGCCGCGGTCCTGCCAGGCCAGGCGGCGATGACGTTGGCGAGCAGCAGCGTGACCGGGATGGCGAGGAGCACCAGCGGCAAGTTGACGGTGGCCTGGCTGGCGACCCCGGTGGCGTCGGCGAACACCGCCCAGGCCCACCGGCCGGCGATCACGCCGAGCGGGATCCCGGCGAGCAGCGCGGCGGCGGCCAGCGCGCTGGCCTCCCAGGCGACCATGCCGTGCACCTGCGACCTGGTGCAGCCCAGCGTCTTCAGCACCGCCAGATCGCGGCGCCGCCGCCGGACGCCGGTCACCAGCACGTGCGCCAGGGTGCCGACGGCGAGCAGCGCCAGCACCGCGGCGAGGACGAGCGGGGTGTCGCTGACAGCGGCGTAGTTCCTGATGTCGCCCGGCCGCTGGTCGCTGGTCATCGTGCAGGCGCTGAACGGGCAGCCATCTCGCTGCACGGCCGCGAGCAGCCGCGCGTTCGCCTGGCCTGCGTCGGTGCGAGGCCGGTAACGGAGCAGGAAGAAGTTGTAACAGGTGACGCCGACCGTGCAGCCGGTCTCTGGCATCGTCCCCGACAGCAGCGATGTCGCGACCAGGGCGCCGCTGCCAAGGTCAGTGTCGCTGAGCCCGGGCAGGCCGAAGTCGGGGAAGACGGCCGTGCCGACGATGCGCATCGCGCGCGGCACGCTGGAGCCAGCCGTTGCCGTCGCCGCTGTGACGGCGACCCGCACGCTCTGGCCGACCGTGCGGTGCAGCGCGCGCAGCGTCTGCGCGCCGAGCACGATCTGATCCGGTGCCGTCGGCGGGTGGCCGGTGAGCAGTGTGAGGTAACCGTTCCCGCGGACCTGGTCAACGCCGATCGCGGGCACGATCGTGCCGTCGACGGTGACCTGACCGGTGTTGCCTGCCGCGTATCCCGCGATCTCCCCGACGGCCGGTGCCACATTCGACCCGAAGAACGGGCCGGAGACGCCGGCGAAGCCGATGTTCAGTTCCGCGTCCCAGTTGTCCCCGTACCGGTGCGGTGTGCCGGTGAGCCCGACGAGGCTGGCGCCGAAGACCGCCGCGGCAACCAGCGCGGCGAGCGCGATCACGTTGCCCGCCAGGGCGCTGCGCACCGGGACCGCGGTGCGGCCGTGCCCGGGCTCGAACGCCATCCGCACGCCGACCCCGCTCGTCACGGGTCCGGCCGACGCCAGCGCGGCAGCCAGCAGGGACGGCCGGCTCCGGCCAGAAGCCGGATCGGCGACGCCGAGTGGGCCTGGTGCCCCGAGCGAGCGCCGTACCGCCCGCCACGCCGCGGGGGCGAGCACTGCGAGCGGCAGCAGCGCGATGACGGCGAACCCGGCGGCCAGCAGGGCCATGTTGAGCTCGACGCCCGGGCTCGGCTCGGCCAGCCGGGCGGAGCCGATCGGCATCAGCGGCGAGGCCGCGATCGCGACCGCCACCGCGACGGCCGCCCCGGCGGCGGTCACCAAGGCCAGCCGGGCCATCGCCAGTGCGAACAGGCTGCGCATGGTCATGCCGACGGCGCGCAGCACCGGGAAGTCGGCGGCGTCAAGCGCGAGCTGCCTGGCCAGCAACTGGCCGAGGACCGCGAGCGCGATGAGCCCGGCCAGCCCGGCGAAGACCGCGAGGGCTACGGCCTGCGGCCTGATGGCCCGCTGGGTGGCGGCGGCCTCGTCGGCCAGGTTCACGGTGTCGATCGGCTGCATCGTCGCCGGGAACGGCATGGCCAGCGTGCGCGCTTGCGCCGCGACCGACGCCGGGCTGGTGCCAGGCCGCAGCCGCAGGCCCGCCGTGGGCAGGTACACGATGGAGCCCGCGGCGCCGGTCCGGCTGAACGCCGGAGTGAGCAGGATCCGCGGCTGCTGGTTGGTCGCCGTCGCGGGCACCACCTGGTCGTCGAACAGGGCGATGCCGGTGACCCGGAAATAGAGCGGGAAGGCGAGGCTGAGGTCTGGCTGAGCACCCTCAGCCGCGCCGTTATACGGAATCCCGGTCATGCGCAGCACGCTGCCCGGCCGCAGGCGCTCTCTGGCGGCGAGCTGCGGGTCAATCACGACCTGGTTCGCGGCGCCGGGATCGAACATCGCGCCCTGCAGCATTTTCACCCGGTCGACCGACACGCCAAGCGTGTCATCGGGGCTCGCGAACGCCTCGAGCTGCGTGTCGGGGAAGCCCCCGCCGCTGGCCGGCAATCCCAGGTTGTACTGGATCGCCGACGACATCGCCGTCACCTGCGGCAGCCTGCTGAGCGCCGCGAAGTAGGACGGCATGACCGCGCCGGCCTGCACGTCGAGCCGTGCGGCGTTCGCCCAGTTCAGCAGCCGGGGGTAGGCAGTGTAGGTGCGCCGGGCGCCCGCGGCGGCGGTCAGCACCACGCCGCCGGCCAGCCCGAGCAACAGCGCCAGGGTGACTACCACCCGCCACTTGCGGCGAAGGTCGGCGCGGAGCACCAGCCAGAGCGTGTCCATCGCGGCCGCTACTCCGTGCGCAAGACCTGTGCGGGGCGCAGCCGGGCGGCGGTCCAGCCGGGCCAGGCGGCGATGACGTTGGCGAGCAGCAGGGTGGCCGGGATGGCGAGCAGCACGAGCGGCACGTTCACCGTGGCGTGGCTGGCGATCCCGGTGGCGTCGGCGAACAGCGTCCAGGCGACCCGGCCCGCGATGATCCCGAGCGGGATTCCGGCGAGCAGTGCGGCGGCCGCCAGCGCGCTGGCCTCCCAGCTGACCGTGCGCAGCGCTTGTCCGCGGGTGAATCCGAGGGTCTTGAGCACCGCCAGGTCACGCCGCCGCCGTCGCACTCCGGTGAGCAGCACATGGGCGAGGGTGCCGACCGCGAGCACGCCGAGCACCGCGGCGAGCGTGAGCGGTGTGTCCCTGATGGCCGCGTAGTTCTTGATGTCGCCTGGCCGCTGGTCGGCGGTCACCGTGCACGCGCCGTACGGGCAGCCGGCCTTGGCGGCGGCGGCGAGCAGCCCTGCCCCCGCGACGGCGGTGTCGGTGCCCGGCCGGTAGCGGAACAGCAGCAGGCTGTAGCAGGTGTCGTTGGCGGTCGTGCAGCCGGGAAACGTCTGGATGGTGGACAGCAGCGACGGCGACACCACGGCGCCGTTGCCGAGGTCGGTGTCGCTGCTCAGCCCGGACTGGCCGAAGTCAGGCAGCACGACCGTGCCGGTGACGCGCAGCACGCGCTGCGTGGCCGGGCCCGGGTGTCCAGTCGCCCAGTCGACCGTGGCCCGCACGGTCTGCCCGATCCGCACGCCGAGCGCTCGCATGGTCTGCGCGCCGAGCGCGATCTCGGCGGCGGTCGCCGGCGGCCGCCCGGACAGCATCGTCAGGTACCCGTCGCCGTGCACCTGGTTCACGCCGACCGCGGCGACCCGCTTGCCGCCGATGTTGAGCTGGCCGATGTCGCCGAGCGCGTATCCGGTGACGTCCGGGGTGGCGGCGGCGAACTGCGCGGCGTAGGAGGCGGGGACGGCCGCGAAGCCCAGGCTGAGCTGCTGGTCCCAGTTCTGCCCGTATTGCGCCGGGCTGCTGACCAGCCCGACGAGGCTGGTGCCGAAGACGGCGGCGGCGACCACTGCGGCGACCGCGATCGCGGTGCCGGCCAGCGCGCTGCGCACCGGGACCGCGGTGCGGCCGTGCCCGGGCTCGAACGCCATCCGGGTGCCGATGCCGCCGGTGACCGTGCCCGCCCGGGTGAGCGCGCCCGCCAGCCAAGACGGCCGCGCCGTGGGCTGAGTGGCTGGTGCTTCTGCCGCGCCGGCGGCGCCGCGTGCCTGCCGCACTGCCCGGATAGCGGGCGCCGTGAGCACCACGAGCGGCAGCAGCACGACGGCCGCGAAACCGGCGCCGAGAATGAGGGGGTCGAGGTAGAGCCCCGGCTGCGGCTCGGCGAGCCGGGCTGCCCCGATCGGCATCAGCGGCGAGGCAGCGATCGCGATGCCGATGGCGATGACCCCGCCGGCGACGGTGACCAGCGCGAGCCTGGCGGCCGCGAGTGCGAGCAGTCCGCCGCGGGTCATGCCGAGCGCGCTCAGCACCCCGTAGTCGGTCGCGTCCAGCGTCAGCTGGCGGGCCAGCAACTGGCCGATCACCGCCAGCGCGATGAGCCCGGCCAGCGCGGCGAACAAGCCGAGCGCGACCGCGAGCGGCCTGATCGCTCGCTCGGTGCCGGTGACCTGCGAGGAGTTGTCGGCGAAGACGAGGCCGCCATTCGCCCGGACGCCCGGATACTTCGCGGACAGTGCCTGCGCGGCGGCGATGAACGCCGCCGGGTCCGCGCCTGGCCGCAGCCGCACGTCCGCCTGCGCCAGGTAGTCGATCGAGCCCGTGGAACCGTACGCGAGGGAGGCCAGGGCGGTGCGGGTAAACCCCGGGCTGAGCAGGATCCGCGGTTCGCTGGTGTTGCGGGTGGTGGGCACAATCTGGTCGTCGAACACCCCGACGGCCGCCACCCGGAAGGCCAGCGGGACCTGCGACTTGGCGGGGTTGATGTCGCCGTTCGTGTCGAGGTACGGGGTGGCGGTCAGGTGCAGCGTGTCGCCGGGCGCCAGGTGCTCCGCGGCGGCGAGCTGCGGGTCGATGACAGCCTCGCCGGCTGGGCCGGGACCGAACATCCGTCCCTGCAGCACCTTGATCCGGTCGACGGTCGTGCCGAGGCTCCCGTCGGCGCTCGCGAGCACTTGCACCTGGTTGTCGGGCAGGCCGCCGGTCACGGGCAGCGCGATGTTGTACTGCATGCCCGTCGCGACCGCCGCCACCTGCGGCAGCTGGTGCAGCGCGGCGAAGTAGGCTGGGTCGAGCCCGCCGAGCACGACGGTTACCTGGCTGCCGTTGGCCCAGGTCAGCAGCCGCGGGTAAGCGGTATCTGTGCGCCGCGCGCCCGCCGCCGCGGTCAGCACCACGCCGCCAGCCAGCCCGAGCAGCAGCGCGAGGCTGACCAGGGCCCGCCATCTGCGCCGCATCCCGGCGCGCAGCGTGAACCAGACCGGTGCCATAGGCAGCATTCCACCGGCCGGCCCGCCGCCGGGCAATGGGGGAGGTATCCCGCGCCCGGTGGTGCTGCCCGCACCGCCGGCGTGTGGCGGAAGGCAGGCTGACTCCCTCCCGCGCAGCCCCCGCGCCGGGGGATACTGCGGGTCATGCGGGGTGCGGACGTCTTCGGGGTCACGTGGTACCGGTTCCGGTGCACGTGGGCTGAGCGCTGGCCGGGGTACCTCGCGCTCGTGCTGCTGCTCGGGCTGCTCGGCGGCCTCGCGATGGGCTCGGTGGCCGCCGCCCGACGCACCCAGGCCGCGTTCCCCGCATACCTGGCGAGCACCAACCCCTCAGACCTGACCGTGCTGACCGGCCTGTACGGGGTGTCGGGCAGCAAGGGCTACGACCCGGCCGTCATCGCGAAGATCGCCGCGCTGCCCGGCGTCCGGCACGTCACCAGCTATGAAGGGCTGAACGTGGCGGTGCTCGGATCCGGTCAGAACCAGCAAGAGCAGGCGGGCAGCCAGGGCCTGGCCGGAAGCCTGGACGGCCTGTACTTCACCACCGACAGGGTGACCGTCGTTCAGGGCCGAATGGCCGATCCCGGCAAGACTGACGAAGCGGTGATCGACGCTAAGGGAACCACCGGGCCAGTCCACGTCGGCTCTGTCGCGCCGCTCGGCTTCTTCACGAACGCCCAGGTGACAGCACCGGGATTCGGCACCAGGCCGGCCAAGCCATATATGACCGTCTCCATGAAGGTCGTCGGCAGTGTGGTCTACAGCTCGGAAGAGACCCAGGACGACGCCGACGTTCAGCGCGACGGCGGCGCGCTGTTCACTCCTGCGCTGACCCGTCTGCTCGCCAAGTGCTGCGCCAACTTCACGGAAACCTCCGTGCAGCTCAAGCCGGGAACCAGCGTGGCCACCGCCGAGGCCAGCATCCAGCAGGTGCTGCCGAAGGGGTTCCCCATCGAGTTCTACATCACGTCGCTCACCGCGGCGAAGGCGCAGCGGGCCATCGAGCCGACATCGATCGCGCTCGCGGTCTTCGGCGGCATCGCGGCAGTGGCCGCGCTGCTCATCGTAGGGCAGGTCATCGGCAGACAGCTGCGCCTCGGCTCCACCGACCTCGGCACGCTGCGCGCGCTCGGCGCGAGCCCGGCCGTAACGACCGGCGACGGGCTGCCCGGGGTGCTCGGTGCCATCGCGGTTGGCGCGCTGCTGGCCTGCGCCGTCGCCGTCGGCCTATCACCACTCGCGCCACTTGGCTCGATACGCGTCGTCTACCCGTACCCGGGCATCGCCTTCGACTGGGCAGTCCTCGGTGCCGGGTTCGTCCTGTTCACCTGCCTGCTGGCTGCGACCGCGGCCGTTATCGCGTATCGGCGGGCTCCGCACCGCGCTCTCGCCCGCGGCGTGCCGTCCCGTGCCAGCGGGTCGGCGGTGGTGCGCGCCGCCTGGGCAGCCGGCCTGCCGGCACCCGCCGCCGAAGGGGTCCGGCTAGCTCTCGA
>Ga0335072_10006741_pt1 | contig 16770 bp, 10 predicted proteins | sample Lox_Sample_21_FD_206725 | JGI IMG/M metagenome (GOLD analysis project Ga0335072, IMG submission 206725) | Soil microbial communities from Loxahatchee National Wildlife Refuge, Florida, United States - Lox_Sample_2.1 | ecosystem: Environmental > Terrestrial > Soil > Wetlands | place: USA...
AGTACCGAGGCTACGACTCGGCCGGCCTAGCGGTCATCAGCCGGGGCAGACTCCAGATCACCAAGACCGCGGGCCGCGTCCAGGACCTCCGCGACAAGCTCGCCGCCAGGCCGACCGCAAGCACCACCATCGGCCTCGGCCACACCCGCTGGGCCACCCACGGTGAGCCGAACGAGACCAATGCGCACCCCCACACCGACGCGCACAACCGCATCGCGGTCGTCCACAACGGCATCATCGAGAACGCCGAACTGCTCCGCGACCAGCTCCAGGCCAACGGTGTCGAGTTCACCAGCGACACCGACACCGAGGCGCTCGCGCACATGATCGCGGCCGAGCTCGCGGCCGACGAGGCCGCCACCCTCGAGGACGCGGTCGTCCGCACGCTCAAGCGGGTCGAGGGCGCCTACGGGCTCGTGGTGATGGACACCAAGCACCCCGATCAGCTCGTCGTCGCCCGCAACGGCTCCCCGCTGGTGCTGGGCCTGGGCGAGAACGAAATGTTCGCCGCGTCCGACGTCGCCGCCCTCGTCCGCTACACCCGTCAGGTGATCTACCTGGAGGACGGCGACGTGGCGACGATCAAGGCGGCCGGCTACCACACGACCACGCTTACCGCCGGCCAAGACAGCGACAGCAAGGGCAGCGACAAGGTCCCGACGACGGTCGACGCCGACGCCGACGACTACGAGCTCGGCCAGTTCAGCGACTACATGCGCAAGGAAATCCACGAGCAGCCAGGCGCCATCCGGCGGGCGCTGCGCGGCCGGCTCGACGAGCGCTTCGCGACCGCGAGGCTCGGCGGCATCAACTTCGACGCGCGCGAGCTCAGGAACATCAAGAACGTCAAGTTCCTCGGCTGCGGGTCCGCCTACTACGCCGGCCAGATGGGCGCCGCCCTGATCGAGGAGCTGGCCCGGATCCCGGCCGACGCCGAGCCGGCCAGCGAGTTCCGCTACCGGTCCCCGGTGGTCGACCCGGACACGCTCTACGTCGCGGTCTCCCAGTCGGGCGAGACGATCGACACGCTGATGGCCGTCCAGGAGCTCCGGCGCAAGGGCGGCCAGGTCATCGGGGCCGTCAACGTCGTCGGCTCGGCGATCGGCCGGGAGTGCGGCCACGGGATCTTCCTGCACGCGGGCCCGGAGGTCTCGGTCGCCTCGACCAAGGCGCTGACCAACATGGCGGTCAACTTCGCCCTCCTGGCGCTGCTCATGGGCCGGGTGCGCGACCTGTCCTCGGCTGGCGGCGAGCGGGTCGTCAACGGCCTGCGCAACCTCCCCGCCCAGGTGTCGGAGATCCTGGCCGAGGAGGACGCGATCGAGACGATCGCGAACCGCTACGCCAACGCCGAGCACATGTTCTTCATCGGCCGGGTCCGCGGCTGGCCGGTGGCCCGCGAGGGCGCGCAGAAGCTCAAGGAGATCTCCTACGTGCACGCCGAGGCGTACCAGGCGGGCGAGCTCAAGCACGGCCCGCTGGCGCTCATCCAGCCCGACATGCCGAGCGTGGTGGTGATCCCGTCCGACGACCTGATCGCCAAGAACGTCTCCACGATCGAGCAGATCAAGGCCCGCGGCGGCCCCGTCATCGCGGTGACAAGCGCCGACATCCCCGAGGGGCTGGCCGACGCCGTCATCCGGGTGCCGAAGGCCGAGCCGGAGCTCGAGCCGATCCTGTTCAACATCCCGCTCCAGCTGCTCGCGTACCACGCGGCGGCCAAGCTCGGCCGGGACATCGACAAGCCGCGCAACCTCGCTAAGAGCGTCACCGTCGAATAGTCAAACGCGAGCCGTTATTTCACCCGGTCCCGGCCAAGCTAGTGGAAAATCGGGGGCTCGATCCCCAACGCGGTGCGCATCGCCTCGGCGATGTCCGCCGGGACGAGCTGCTCGCACCAGACGACCTTGCCGGTTGCCGAGCGGCGCGCGCCCCAGCGGGCCGAGAGCTGGGAGACCACGTGCAGCCCACGGCCGTTCTCGGCGTCCTTGTCGACCTGGAGCACCCGGGGCAGCGCGGGCGAGGTGTCGTGCACCTCGCACGTCAGCGTGTCGGGCTCCAGGATGAGCTGCAGCAGCGTCTCGCCCCTGGCGTACTTGATCGCGTTGGTGACCAGCTCGGAAACGAGCAGCTCGGTGACCGGGATGAGGTCCTCGAGACCCCAGCGCTTGAGCGGGTCCCTGATCATCGCGCGGGCCTGCCGGACCGAGGAGAGCTCGGGCTCGAGCGGGAAGCTGATCCGGTGATCCTCCGGTAGCCGCCGCAGCTTGGCGATGAGCACCGCTATGTCGTCGCGCTTGGCGTCGGAGTAGACGCCGTCGAGGGCGGTCTTGCACAGGTCCTCGAGGTCCTTCTCTGGCGCGCCCTCGCCGAACGCGTCCTGCAGCCGCTCCAGGCCCTCGCTGATGTCCCGGTCGCGGGACTCGACCAGGCCGTCGGTGTAGAGGACGAACAGCGATCCATCCTCGACCTGATGCCGGGTGGTCTCCACCACGCCGTCGTCGATGATGCCGAGCGGCGGGGAGGGCTGCACCTCGAGGTACTCGTTGGTGCCGTCCGGGTTGACAAGCAGCGGCGGCAGGTGGCCGGCCACCGCGAGCTCGATTTCGCCCGTGACGGCGTCGTAGACCCCGTAGGCGCAGGTCGCGAAGTGCGGCTCGCGCTCGCCGATGTTCTGCATGAGCTCGTCGAGCTGCTGCAGCGTCGCCGCCGGGGGCAGCTCGAGCATCGCCAGGGTCTGGATCGCGGTGCGCAGCCGTCCCATCGTGACCGCGGCGCGGACCCCGTGCCCGGCCACGTCGCCGACGACGAGCGCGACCCGGGCACCGGGCAGCCTGATCGACTCGTACCAGTCGCCGCCGACCTCGACCAGCTCGCTGCCGGGCAGGTAACGGTGGCGAACGTCGATCGATGAGGGATAGGACAGGCCGGTCGGCAGCATCGCCCGCTGCAGCGTGAGCGCGGTCGCGTGCTCGCGGTTGTACCGGGTGGCGTGGTCGAAGAAGACCGCCTGGCGGGCGGCGAAGTCCATCGCCATGTCCATGTCGTACCGGTCGAACCGGCGGGTGCCGAGCTCCCGGAAGCAGCAGAACAGGCCGACCACGTTGCCCTTGGAGATGGCCGGCAGAACCAGCATGGAGGTGTCAGAGAGCAGCCCGCCGACCGGCTTGCGCCGCCACGCCCGGGCGAGCTTCCTCGCCGCCTCGGGGGTGATGGAAGCCTCCAGGACCGGCTCGCCGGTGGCGATGCAGCGCGAGTAGGGAGAGTTGCCGGGGAAGCGGAGAATCTCGCCGACCGGGAACGCGGCCTGCCAGGACGGGTTCTCCTTGTCGTGCTTGACGTGCAGCCGGCGGAGCGGGACGTCCGCCTCGGGAACGTGTGCGGGGACCTCGTTGTCGCCGATCAGCGACTCGAGCACGAGCACCTCGGCGGCACTGCAGAAGGCGGGCACCAACTGTGCCGTCATCTTCTTGGCGAGGTCGCTGAAGTCGAGCGTGTCCTCATCGGAGAGCGCGGAGTCGCGCAGCAGGACCTCGCGCATCAGGCCGGGCTCGATGAACCGCTCGCCCGACGGGATCGGGATCTGCAGGATCACCAGGGCGGCGACGTCGCTGCCGCCCGCCTGCATCGGCCGGGCGCTGACCACCGAGCTGGCGATGGTGCCGTCCGCCAGCGCGATCGAGAGCATGTCGTTCGCCTCGCGGTCGGACTTAATCGCCTCAAGCAGCGATGCGACCACGAAGATGGCGTTCGGGTCGGGGGAGACCGGCGGGCCGCCGTCCTTGGGCTGGGTGGCGGTAATGTCGCTTAGGTTAACTCCGAGCAGGTCATCGCTTGAGCGTGCGAGAATCTTCGGAGCCGTGCGGTCATGCTGGACGATCCGGCCGGTGCGGTCGATGCCGAGAATAAGCGTCCGCACCGGGGGTGACGCGGTAGGGCTCACGGTCACCGGCGGTGCCTTTCGGCTCACCTTCTTGCCGGGTGTCACGGGCGACTCCTGGATGTTCGTGCACGACGCGCTCTCGCCATTATGGGCTACCCGATGGTGTATCAGAGAGCGCTTCCGATTCTTCCCCTTTGCCCATGTATGACCAATTATGTCATATTAAACGGGTTGATGAGGGGTCTTCTGGGACACCGGGTACCTAACGCGACACTGTTTTTCACTGCATATTCCTTACAGGAAGCTGGCGGCTGGTATCTGAGCTCACTACTGGGACAGCGTGGTGTTCTGCGCCGAAGCGGTGGCGACGATGCCCTGGCTGGTGATGGTGATAGAGCGGACGATTAGGCCGGCCGGCAGCGGCGGTATGTCGAAGGTGTACGACGAGGCGATCGTCGACCCGCCGATGAGCGATGCCAGGCCCGCCAGGCCGGTCAGGTTGCCGACCTCCACCTTGATCGTGTTGGTGTTGACCTGCTCGATCTTCCCGGTCGCGCCGCCGAGGGAGGAGTTGAACTTGATCGCGTCCGGCCCGTCGGCCGGGTCGGCGCTGACCGTCAGGCCAGGGATCGGGATCAGGTTGGTGACGGTGGTGAACGAGACCACCACGGTGCCGTTGATCTTGCTGATCGTCGCGCCGTTGAAGGACGCGTTGGGACGGACCCCGGTCGCGGTGGCGTGCAGGCTGCTGATCACGACCTGCTTGACCGTGAAATTGCTCGCGTTGATGTCGATCTGGCTGAGGTCGCGCGAGGCGACCTGGGTGAGGAACGGGAACCCCTCGATGTCGACCGACGGCTTGGTGCCGAGCCCTGAGGAGTCGATCTTGCTCGCGATCGCGTTCTCGGCGAACGCCTTGGCCGCGAAGTCGGCCCCGACGAGGACGATGATCAGCACGAGGAGCGCGATCAGCCAGCGGCGGCCGCGGTGCCTGCGCTTGGGCGGGCGCGACTGCCCGACAGCCGGCTGCTGCTGGTTATCCTGCCAGGCGGACGGCTGCATGCCGCGCGCGACCGTCTCCTCGTACCCGGAGGGCTGCTGCTGGGGGTGCTGCCAGCCCGACGGCCGCACGCCGCGCGGGACCGTCTCCTCGGACCCGGAGGACTGACCTCCGTAAGGCGGCTGCTGCCGCTGCTGTCCCTGCTGGCCCCCGTAGCCGCCCTGCTGACCGTAGCCGCCCTGCTGCCCGCCGTACTGGCCCTGTCCGCTGCCCTGGCCGGGCTGACCGCCCTGCGCGGGCGGCTGCTCCGGCCACCCGCCCTGCGGTTGGTAATTGCTCACCCGGGAGCTCCCCTCATGGACCGGCTCAGCGTCGTTTATACCCAGCACCCGCGCGCAGGGTACCCCGCATTGCCACAGGTTTCCCGAGTTGCGGGATTTTGCCTGTCGTTTGACCGGTTGCGGGCGCTTGCCGGCTCAACTGGCGCCGGCGCCCACGTGCCGATGGCCGCCTACTTGCTGAAGGTGGCATTGGTCGCGGAGGCCGAGAGGGTCAGTCCCTGCCCGTTGAGGGTCAGCCCGGTGATCCGCAGGCTCGGCGGGACCCCGGCCGGGAGGTTGATCGGGAACGAGGCGTTCGAGCCGATCAGGGTGCCGACCAGGCCACCGCTGGTCGGCAGCTCGATCGTGATCTGCTGCGGCCCGGTCTGCTTTATCACCACCTCGCCGCTCGCGCTCAGCCCGAGCACGGTCCCGGTGACCTTCAGCTTGTCGGCACCGTCGGGTACCGCCGTGAGCGAGGCGGCGTCCCCCAGCTCGCTCGAGATGCCGCCGGTGAGCGAGTTGAGCGACACGAACGCGGTCGCGGTCAGGTGGTCGATCGTCGCGCCGTTCCACGACGAGTTCAGATGCATGCCGGTGATCGTCGCGTTCAGGCTGGAGATCGTCACCGGCCCTGCCGGGATGTCGCTCGCGCTGATGACGACCTTCTTGAAGTCCTTCTGCACGACCTGGGTCAGGAACGGGAAGCCCTCGATGTTGACCGACGGCTTGACCGGGAACCCGTTGGCGGTGAACTGGTTGGCCATGTCGTTCTCGGCGATCGCCTGGCCAACGAAGTTGGCGATCACCAGCACGATCGCGAGCACCAGGAGGACAAAGAACGCGATGACGGAAAGGCGAACCGGCCGCCGCCGACGTCGCGGCCGGGGCGTCGGCCCGTCCTGGGGCCCGTAGCCCTGCGGGTCGTTGCCCCGATCCCAGTCCCCCTGATTCCAGTCCTCCTGAGGCCCGTAGCCCTGGGGGTCGTAGCCCTGAGGCCCGTATTGGGGGTCGTAGCCCTGGGAGTTGTAGCCCTGGGGGTTGTAGCCCTGATTCCAGTCGTTGTGGGGGTCGTTGCCCTGGGCCCAGTTGTCCTCGTGCTCGCTCGCCCAATCGCCTTGGGGCCCGTTGCCCTGACCCCAGCCAGCCCGGGGGGTGGCGTCGTCTTGCGGAGCGTCGACCTGAGCGCTGTCGGCCTGCGGTATGTCGGCCTGCGGTATGTCGACCGGCGAGGTGTCGGACTGGGCGGCATCGTCTTGCGGCGCGCCGATCTGGGCGGTGTCAGCCTGCGGGGTGTCAGCCTGCGGGGTGTCAGCCTGCGGGGTGTCGGCCTGCGGGGTGTCGGCCTGGGCGGTGTCGGGCTGCATGCCGACCGGCGCCCCGTCGCCCTGCGGGACGTCGGTCTCCGGCGCCGCGTCGTCCCTGGGGGCGGGAACGTCCCGCTGGCTCAGGACGGCCCGCGGGACGGTGGCCTGGGAAACGCCGCCCTCGGGGGCGCTGCCCTTCGACGGGTCGTCCTGTCTTTCGCTGTCCTGGCCCCCGGCCACCGGGACGGTCGACAACGTCGAAGGGGTTCGCATCGGCTGGGTCGGTTCGGAGCTCATGGTGGTCCCCCGTCGGGCCGGCGGCTGTCGCCGAATATCAAGATCGACAAATGTCGACGTGCACGTAGAAACGTCGCACTGTAGTTATAGTTCACCAGATTCCGGATTACACCTCTGAGCCCTAGACTCTTGACCAGGCGGGTATGTAACGATCCGGGGGCGTTGCGGATCGATCAGGAGGGGAATTCGGTAGTGGGGATTCAAATGGCGCATAGTTCGCGTAGCGCACCTCCGCTGCTGGTCCGCACCGTGCGCTCGACGCATCGGCTCGAAGCGGGCACCGAGTACCGGATCGGCCGTGACGAACGCGCCGACATCCCGGTGACCGACCCCCGGGTCTCCTGGGACCACGCGGTGCTCTACGCGTCCGGCGGCACCTGGGTGCTCGAGGACAAGGGGAGCAGGAACGGCACCTACGCGGGCGCCGAGCGGGTCTCCCGACTCGACATCGACGGCCCGTGCGTGATCCACGTCGGCAACCCGGAGGACGGGCCGGTGCTCCGGTTCGAGCTCGAGCCGGTCGCCGAGGCGCCGGCCAGCGCGCCGGCCAGCGCGCCGCCCGCCCCCGGCGGATCGCTGCCGTTCAGAGGCTGGGGCGAGGTCGACCCGCACGCGTCGCTGCCCGGAGTCGACCGCGAGCCCACCTCGCGCATCCAGCTGCCGACGGCGCGGGTGGTCAAGATCGGCCGCCGCCCGGACAACGACATCGTGGTGCACGACCTCGGCGTCTCCAAGGCGCACGCCGAGCTGAAGATGTCACCGACCGGCCGGTACCAGATCTTCGACCTCGGCAGCCACAACGGCACCTTCGTCAACGGCCAGCGAGTGAACCAGGCCGAGCTGACCGAGGACGACATCGTCTCGATCGGGCACGCCACGTTCCGGCTGGCCGACGGCGTCCTGGTGGAGTACATCGACGAGGGCAACGTCCCCTTCGAGGCTCAGGAGCTGCGGGTCGCGGTCGGCGACGGCGGCAAGCAGAAGGTGCTGCTCGAGGGCATCTCGTTCCCGCTCGCCGAGCGCTCGATGATGGCGGTCATCGGCCCGGCCGGAGCGGGCAAGTCCACCCTGCTCAACGCGCTGACCGGCAAGCGCCCGGCCACCACCGGCAGCGTCTACTACGACTTCCGCGACCTGTACGCGAACTACGACGAGCTCAAGCACCGGATCGGGCTGGTGCCGCAGGAGTCGGTCACGCACGACCAGCTCACCGCCAAGTCGGCCCTCGGCTACGCGGCCGAGCTCAGGTTCCCGCCCGACATCACCGAGACCGACCGGAGCCAGCGGGTCGACGAGGTGCTGAGCGAGCTTGAGATGACCCAGCACGCGAACACCAGGATCGTACGGCTGTCCGGCGGGCAGAAGAAGCGCGTCAACATCGGCCTCGAGCTGCTGACCAAGCCGAGCCTGCTCTTCCTTGACGAGCCGACCTCGCCGCTCGACCCGCACCTCAAGCGCGAGCTCTTCGGCCAGATGAAGAAGATGACCGAGACCGGCCAGTCGGTCGTGGTGATCACCCACGACGTCGAGGCGAAGCTGATCGACCAGTGCGACCGGCTGATCGTGCTCGCGCCCGGCGGCCGGATGGCCTACTTCGGCCCGCCCGCGGACGGGCTGAAGTACTTCGCGGCCAGCGACTGGGCGGACGTCTTCCAGGCCTTCTCCGACGACCCGGCGGCGGACTGGTCGGGCCGGTTCCGCAACTCGCCCGAGTTCCAGAAGTACGTGTCCAGCCGGATGTCGGTCAACCAGGTGCAGCAGCAGCAGCCCCGGCCGTCCGACGACGAGCCCAAGCCGAAGCAGCGCGGCAGCCTCACCCAGGTGTTCACGATGGCCCGTCGTTACGCGCGGGTGCTGTCGGTTGACCGCGGCTACACGATCTTCGCGGTGGCGCTGCCGATCATCCTCGGCGCGCTGCTGCGGATCATCCCGTCGACCTACGGCCTCGGCGGCCCGCCCGGGAAGAACCAGGGTGCTCAGACGCTGCTGCTGATCCTGGTCATGGCGGCCTGCCTGTCCGGCACCGCGAACTCGATCCGCGAGTTCGTCAAGGAACGCGAGATCTACGAGCGAGAACGGATGGCGGGGCTGTCGTCGGGGGCCTACCTGATGTCCAAGGTGCTCGTCCTCGGCGTCGTCAGCCTGGTCCAGGCGCTGATCATCGTCATCATCGGGCTGGCCGGCGCGAAGATGCCGGCCAAGGCGGCGGCGATACCCGGGCCGCCGATCATCGAGATCGCGGTGGCGACGGTGGTCCTGTGCGTGGTGTCGATGCTGCTCGGCCTGCTGATCTCCACGCTGGTGACGAAGAGCGATCAGACCATGCCGGCCCTGGTGGTGGTCACGATGATCGAGGTCGTGCTCTCGGGCGGGGTGTTCGCGCTGGGCGCCGGGGCCGAGGCGTACGTGTCGATGATCGCGCCCGCTCGCTGGGGGATGGCCGCCCTCGCCTCGACCATCAACCTGAACGTGATCACCCCCGCCAACCCGCTGGCGCCGGTCAAGCCCGACGCGCTGTGGACGCACAGCGCGGCCCAGTGGGGGACCGACATGGGCATCCTGGTGCTGATCGGCCTGATCTGCCTGTGCATCGCCGGCGTCCGGCTCTCCAGGATCGGGCCGCGACGGCGTAAGGCCGCCACCGCCGACAGATAGCGGGCGGATCCAGAGTCGCCCGGGTCCGTTCGAAGGAAACCTGATTTTTATTCTCACGGGGAACAAGTCCCGATCAGGGACACTTTGAGTAGTTCGTGAAGTTTGCACCCCCGGGGCGGGCCGCCAACCAAAAGGTGGTCGTCAGCGCGGTGTTCGTCGCGGCGATGTTCATGAACATCATGGACGGGACCGTGGTGAATGTCGCCCTACCCACGCTGAGCAGGTACTTCGGCGCGCCGATCGGGTCCGTGAGCGGGGTCGTGACCGCCTACCTGGTGGCGCTGGCGGTGGCGATGCCCGCCTCGGGTTGGGTGGGCGACCGCTTCGGCGGCCGGAACGTGCTGCTCGGCGCCATCGGCTTGTTCACGGCGGCGTCCGCGCTGTGCGGGGTGGCGACCTCGCTGCCCGAGCTGGTCGCGTTCCGCGCGCTGCAGGGCCTCGGCGGCGGGATGCTCGTCCCGGTCGGCATGACGATGATCACCCGGGTGTTCCCGCCCGCCGAGCGGATCAAGGCCAACCAGATCCTGGTCATCCCCACGCTGCTGGCGCCGGCGCTCGGCCCGGTGATCGGCGGCGCGCTGGTGGACGGGCTCTCCTGGCGGTGGATCTTCTACATCAACCTGCCCGTCGGCCTGGCCGCGGTCGCGGTCGGGGCGCTGTTCCTGCCGGGCGGGTCCGAGCACCCGGCGGGCCGCTTCGACCTGCCGGGCATCCTGCTCGCCGCGAGCGGGTTCCCGCTGCTGCTTTACGCGATCTCGGTCGGCGCGTCGTCCGGCTGGAGCTCGCCCCTGGTGCTCGGCACCGGGCTGTCCGGACTGGCCCTGCTGGCGGCCTTCGTCGCCGTCGAGCAGCGGGTCGACTCGCCCCTGCTGCGGCTGCGGATCTACCGCGACCGGCTCTTCCGCATCACCAGCCTGCAGCTCATCGCCGCCTCGGGCGGGTTTATGGGCACGCTGTTCCTGGTACCGCTGCTGCTGCAGAACGGCCTCGGCTTCTCGGCCGTCCACTCGGGCCTGTCCACCTTCACCGAGGCGCTCGGCGGCATGTGCGGAACCCAGTTGACCTCCCGGATCTACAAGCGGGTGGGCCCGCGCCGTCTGATGATCGCGGGCATGTCGGGGACGGTGGTGACGATCGGGGCGATGGCGCTGGCCGGACCCTCGGACGCGTACTGGCTGATCCCGCTGCTGATGTTCTTCACCGGTCTCTCGTTCGGGTTCGCGATGGCGCCCTCGCTTGCCGCCAACATGGCCAAGATCTCCGCGGCCGAGACCGGGCACGCGTCCACCCTGCAGAACACGGTCCGGCAGGCCGGGGCGGCGGTCGGGGTCGCGCTGCTCGGCACCGTGCTCGGCGTCACCGGGGCCAGCGCACTTGACCTGGCCGGGTACCACCTGGCGTTCCTCATCGCGGCGGCCGTGATGGCGCTCGGGGTGGTCTTCTCCGCCTTCGTCAACGACCGCGACGCCGCCGCCACCATGGCCGCGGTCCGGCGTGACGGCGGCGGCGCGGGGAGCTCGCTGGCCGAGGCCGCCTTAGTCGCTGCTGCCTGAGTGTCTGGTGGGACCCGGGTTTACCCTGTGCCGGTGACAACTGCCGACGGCGCCGCCCTCTCCCTCTCGCTGACCCGCGCGATGCTGAGCCGGTTCCCGCTCATCGACGGGCACAACGACCTGCCATGGGAGCTCCGCGAGCTGTACGGCTCCGACCTGTCGGCGGCCGACCTCACCGGGCGGCTGCCGAACACCCAGACCGACATACCGCGGCTGGTCGAGGGCGGGGTCGGCGGCCAGTTCTGGTCGGTCTACGTCCCGGCCGAGCTGGCGGGCGAGGGCGCCGTGACCGCCGTGCTCGAGCAGATCGACCTCGTGCACCGGATGATCGATCGCTACCCGGCCAGGTTCCAGCTCGCGCTGACCGCCGCCGACGTCGATGAGGCGTTCCGGGCGGGCAGGATCGCCTCGCTGCTCGGCGCGGAGGGCGGCCATTCCATCGGGGGGTCGCTCGGCGTGCTCCGGATGCTGTTCTCGCTCGGCGTGCGGTACATGACGCTCACGCACAACTCCAACGTCGGCTGGGCCGACTCGGCCACCGACGTGGCCGACACCGGCGGCCTGTCCGACTTCGGCCGCTCGGTCGTCGCCGAGATGAACCGGCTCGGCATGCTGGTCGACCTGTCGCATGTGTCGACGGCGACCATGCACGCCGCGCTCGACGCCTCCGCCGCCCCGGTGATCTTCTCCCACTCGAGCGCCCGCGCGGTCTGTGACAACCCGCGCAACGTGCCCGACGACGTGCTCGGCCGGCTGGCGGTCAACGGCGGCGTGTGCATGGTGACCTTCGTGCCGTTCTTCGTCTCGCAGGAGTGCACCGACTGGTTCACCGCCCTGCGGGCCGAGGTCGCCGCCCGCGGCGACGATCCCGCCAACCTGCCCGCCGTCTTCGCCCTGCTCCCGTCGTGGGAGAAGGACCACCCGCTGCCCCCGGCCACCATCGCCCAGGTCGCCGACCACATCGACCACATCCGCGAGGTGGCCGGCGTCGGCCACGTGGGCATCGGCGGCGACTTCGACGGCACCCCGGTGACCCCCGTCGGCCTGCACGACGTCTCCCGCTACCCGGCCCTGTTCGCCGAACTGCAACGCCGCCGCTGGTCGGAATCCGACCTGGCCGCGCTGGCCGGCGCCAACACCCTCCGCGCCCTGCGCGACAGCCAGCCGCAGTGAAATCCTGTCGATGGGGTAGCCGACATGCCCAAGCACGGTGCCCTGCCCTCGGCGGTCGGTAAACTCGCCGGTGATGAGTGCGCCAGGGGTTGTCGACGGGGTCACGCCAGCGCGTGGCCGGGTGTTCAGGTACGAGGGATTCGCCACCGACCCGGAGCGAGGGCTGCTGACCTGCCGATACTCGCTGGACGGGCGGGATTTCGCCGAACGGGTCTCGCTTTCCCCAGGGCCGCGCTGGGACACCCCGGCCGCCCGCGCCGCCGCCCGGCTCGTCTTCCTGCTGGCCGGCGTCTCGTACTACAAGACCGCCGCGCCGCCCGTCATCGACCTGGGCGATACCGCGCTCACCGAGGCCGAGCGCGCCTTCCTGCTCGACTTCTACCTTCAGGGCCTCGGCGAGTACGCCTACAAGAACGACCTGGACCTCTCCGGCCTCCGCATCGAGGCGCCGACAGCGCCCCCGGCTCCCGCCGCCGGCCGCGCTGCGGCCAGCGCCGCGGAAGCGGTTTCCGGTCGGCTAGGCCGGGCGCTGGTCCCGTTCGGGGGCGGCATCGACTCGATCGTGACCGTCGAGGGGGTGCGCAAGGTCGCCGCCGACGTCGCGCTGTTCGTGGTGAGCAGGCCGGGTGACCGGTTCGCCGCCATCGAGCGGCCGGCCGAGGTCAGCGGCCTGCCGGTGGTCCGGGCCGGGCGGGAGATCGACCCCCAGCTGCTGCGTTCGGCCGAACTCGGGTTCCGCAACGGGCACGTGCCGGTGACCGGGGTCATCTCGGCCATCGCCGTCCTCGCCGCCGTCCTCGACGCCCGGGACGTGGTGGTGATGTCGAACGAGTGGTCCGCGTCGGTCCCGACGCTGGAGTACCGGGGCGAGCCGGTCAACCACCAGTACTCCAAGAGCGCCGCGTTCGAGGCCGCCTTCCGCGACGTGCTCGCCGCCGACCCGGCCGCACTTCCTGGGTACTTCTCCGCCCTCCGGGACCGGACCGAGCTCTGGGTGGGGGACAAGTTCGCCGCCCTGACCGAGTACCACGCGACGTTCCGCAGCTGCAATAAGGCCTTCATCATCGACCGGCAGCGCAGGCTCGACCACTGGTGCGGCACCTGCGACAAGTGCTGCTTCATTGACTTGATCCTCGCTCCGTTCATGTCGGCCGAGCAGCTGCGCGTGGTGTTCGCGGCCGACGGCGGCGGCGGCGAGCCGCTCGGCAACCCGGAGCTGGCGCCCAAGTTCGAGGCGCTGCTCGGCTCGGGCACCAAGCCGTTTGAGTGCGTCGGCGAGGTCAACGAGTGCCGCGCGGCGGTCGTGCTCGCCGCCCGCCGGCCGGACCGGGCCGGCGCCAACGCCCCCCTCCTGCAGCAGCTCGCGGCCGAGATCAACGGTCGGCCCGACGCGCCCGCCGAGGCCGAGATCGAGGCCATGCGCCACCCGGTCGGCGCGAGCTTCGTGCCGGCCGCCCTGGCCGCCGAGTGGTCCTGAGCCGACATGGCAGCCAGCGGCGCGCGGCCGAGGCTCGGCTGGTCTGACCTGCGCGGCGCGCGGGTGGGCGTCTGGGGGCTCGGCCGCGAGGGGAGCGCGTCGCTGCGCAAACTCCGCGCGCTCGGCGTCGAGCCCGTCCTGGTCGACGACAGCCCGGGCGAGCAGGCCGTCCTCGCGACGGCCGACGGCGGCCTTGACGCGCTGGCCGGCTGCGAGATCGTCGTGAAGACCCCCGGCATCAGCCCCTACGGGCCGGAGGCGACACGTCTGCGCCAGGCCGGAGTGATCCTGGTCGGCGGGCTCGGCCTCTGGCTGCAGGAGGCCGACCGAGACCGGGTCGTCTGCGTGACCGGCACTAAGGGCAAGTCGACCACCTCGTCCGTCATCGGCCACCTGCTTGGCGGTCTCGGCTACCAGGCGCTGGTCGGCGGCAACTTCGGCGCCGCCCCCTATGACCCGCAGCACGCGGGCGACTACGACTACTGGGTGATCGAGGTCTCCAGCTACACCGCCACCGATCTGGCCAGCACGCCGCCGGTCACCGCGGTCACCTCGCTCCATCCCGACCACCTGCCGTGGCACGGCGACGTCGAGCGGTACTACCGCGACAAGCTGTCCGCCTGCTCGCAGCCGGGGGCGGAGCTGACCGTGGCCAACGGCGACAGCGACCTGCTGCGCGACCGGGCCGGCCTGCTGGCGCCGAAGGTCGAGTGGGTCTCGCAGGACGACGAGCCGGACGCGACCTGGATGGAACCGCTGGGGCTGCCGGGCGGGCACAACCGCCGCAACGCGCTGATCGCCCGCCGCGTGCTCATCGCGCTTGGCAGCGCCGCCGCCGATCGCAACCTCACCGAGAGGGCGGGCGACGACGCGGCCTTGCACGGCGCCGCCGAGGGCTTCACCCCGCTGCCGTCCCGCCTCACCACGGTCGGCACGGTCGACGGGGTCGCGTTCGTCGACGACTCCCTGTCCACCAACGTGCTGCCGACGCTGGCCGCCCTCGATGCCTTCCCCGGCCGCCGGGTCGCGCTCATCGTCGGCGGCCAGGACCGCGGCATCGACTACGCCCCGCTGGCGGCGGGCGTGCGCGGCAGAACCGCCCCGACCCGGGTGCTGACCCTGCCCGAGAGCGGCCCCAGGATCAGCGCCGCCTTCGCGACGGCAGCGGCGACGGCGGACGCCGCCGCCGAGGCCGAGGCCGCCGAAGGTTTCGCCGGCACCAGCGACTGCCCCGACCTGGAGGCGGCCGTCGCGGCGGCCTTCGCGTGGGCGCGCCCGGACGGCGTCGTCCTGCTCTCCCCGGCCGCCCCCAGCTTCGGCCGCTTCCGCGACTACCGCGACCGAGGCGACCAGTTCGCCGCCGCCATGCGCGCCTGCCTGCCCGCCTAGTCCGCCCAAGGGGCGAGGCGGCGGGACCGACTTAGCGGGGCAGGTCCGGCTCAGGCAGCCGCTCGAGCCGGGCCCAGCCGGCCCAGCCACGCTCGCGCATCAGTTGCTGCATCCGCTTCATCCGCGGGTCGGACTCGACCGCCAGCGCGTCCAGGAGGTCGAACGACAGATCGTCCCCGCCTGGTTGCGTCTGGCCGGCCGCGTAGGCCTGATCGAGCAGGTCGGCCAGAATGCCGACGGCTTCGACCAGGCGGGGATCGTCGTCGCCTCCGTCGCTTTCGAACACCTCCGACAGGAGCCGGTAGAGCCGGACCAGGCGCGGGTCCTCGAGGGACGCGAGCTTGTCCGGCATCCACTCGCTGATCAGATCGGGCCAGCGCGCCGCGACCAGAATCCAGCCGTCCCGCTCGCCCTGCACGATCCGCTCGGACGCGCCGATCTGCCGAAGCCGGTCCAGGTAGCAGGTGACCTCCGGCGGCACGACCAGGCTGTCCCCGGCCGCGAGCTGCGCGATCTGCCTGCGGCTGCTCTCCAGCCGCTCGACCTCGTCACGCAGCTGGTCGTCGATCCGCTTGACCGCCTCGGCGAAGGCCGCTGGGTCCGCCTGGAGCAGCTCAGCGATCTGCGACAGCGGCACGCCCGCGTTGGCGAGGGTGCGGATCTTGATCAGGGACACGACGGCGGTCGCGCCATACCGGCGGTAACCGGAGGCATCCCGCGCCGGCTCGGGCAGCAGCCCGACGTTGTGATAGTGCCGCACCGCCCGCGTCGTGACGCCGGCGTACGCCGCCAGTTGACTGATCGTCAGCATGCTCACATCCTGCCCTGAACGCACGCGAGCCCGGCCAGCGCAGGCTCAGGAGATCTTGCGACGATAGACGACGTTCGCGACCGCGTAGGCGACCACGAGGATGCCGACGCACCAGGCGAGGGCGGTCCAGACGCCGCTGCCGACCGGCTGCCCGGCGAACAGGGCCCGGATCGTGTCGACGATGGAGGTCACCGGCTGGTTGTCGGCGAAGGCGCGCACCGGGCCGGGCATGGTCCTGGTGGGCACGAAAGCCGAGCTGATGAACGGCAGGAAGATGAGCGGGTAGGAGAACGCGCTCGCGCCGTCGATGCTCTTCGCGGTGAGCCCGGGGATGACCGCGATCCAGGTCAGCGCCAGCGTGAACAGCAGCAGGATGCCGACGACGGCGAGCCACGCCAGCGGTCCGGCACCGGTGCGGAAGCCCATGGCGAACGCGACGCCGATGACGAGCGCGAGCGAGATCGCGTTGGAGGTCAGCGAGGTCAGCACGTGCGCCCAGAGCACGCCCGGGCGGGCGATCGGCATGGACTGGAACCGCTCGAAGATCCCGCCCTGCATGTCGGTGAAAAGGCGGAACGCGGTGTAGGCGATGCCCGACCCGATCGTGATGAGCAGGATGCCGGGCAGCATGTAGTTCACCGACGAGACCGACCCGCTGTCGATCGCGCCGCCGAACACGTAGACGAACAGCAGCATGATGGCGATCGGCATGATCGCGGTGGTGATGATCGTGTCGGGGCTGCGGGTTACGTGCCGCATCGTGCGCCCGGTGAGGACGGCGGTGTCGCCGACAAAATGCGTGGCCATGATCGTTCCTTACTCCTTGCTCGAGGTGCTCGGGGTCCTCGAGGTGCTCGAGGTGCTCGACGTGTCTGCGGTGTCCGACCTGCCGGGGTCGCCGCCGA
>Ga0335072_10006742_pt1 | contig 16770 bp, 16 predicted proteins | sample Lox_Sample_21_FD_206725 | JGI IMG/M metagenome (GOLD analysis project Ga0335072, IMG submission 206725) | Soil microbial communities from Loxahatchee National Wildlife Refuge, Florida, United States - Lox_Sample_2.1 | ecosystem: Environmental > Terrestrial > Soil > Wetlands | place: USA...
GCCATAGTGCTCTCCCTGCGTGTGGACATCCGCCCCGTTCTCGAGCAGTCGGTGCACGACCCGGTCGTGGCCTCCAGCTGACGCCGCCTGCAGCGCCGTGCCGAAGAATCCTCCCTGCGCGCTGACATTTGCCCCGTTCTCGAGCAGCCAGTGCACGATCTGGTCGTAGCCCCCATACGAAGCCGCTTGGAGCGCGGTGCTGTAGTGCCCTCCCTGCGCGTTGACGTCCGCCCCGTTCTTGAGCAGCTGGTGCGCGACCTGGTCGTGGCCCCGAGACGAAGCTGCCTGCAGCGCCGTGCCGAAGGATCCTCCCTGCGCGTTGACGTTCGCCCCGTTCTCGAGCAGCTGGTGCACAATCTGGTCGTGGCCCTTCACCGAAGCCGCCTGCAGCGCTGTGCCATAGTGCCCTCCCTGCGCGTTGACGTCCGCCCCGTTCTCGAGCAGCCGCTGCACGATCTGATCGTGTCCCTTCACTGAAGCTGCCTGCAGCGCTGTGCCGTAGGATCCCCCCTGTGCGTTGACATCCGCCCCGTACTTGAGCACCACTCGTACTGATTCAACCAAGCCAGTTAATGAGGCGTAATATAGTGGGGATGGAACGCTCTCCCAGTTATTCTCCACGCTCATGGATATATCAGGCTCTCTCCACGGCCTGTCCGGATCGAAAAGCCTAATCCAGTTGAGGTAGGCATCTTTCTTTTGCAGAAAAAGCTCCATACTCAGGAGATGGACGGCATTCATATCGGCCCCGGCGTATTGAGCATGTTGAGTCCAGTATTTCGCTGCATATATAGCCAGTGGGAATTCTTCGAAGGATTGAAGGATTAAAGAATTGGGATGGTCAAATTGCAAAAGGTATGCAAGACAGGTCTCAGCTATAGACACATTGGCATGTATCTTTCGGAGACTGTATCGACTAGCTGATCCAACTTGGATCCGCTCGGACACAAGATATTCCTTAACGGAAAAATGTGCTAGTCTGACCTGTTCCCCAGTCATCTCATCATCAGAATTCTCTATCTCATCATAAGAATCCCCCACTGTTGTGGTAACTAGACTTGAGCAGATGGTTAGTATATCTCGTGGCTCGGGGAAACGTCTGTCGGGGTCAAATCGAGGATTATGTTCAGTATTAACCGTTATCACTTCAGCGATTTCTTTGATCTGCAGCGGCCGAGCCGAATAAGCAAGCCACTGCAATATTTTCAAGGCATCTTCACTGTTCTCGTCGTTGATATTACATAGGATTCGAGCATATGTGTCGTCTAGTGTTTTCGGTAGAGAGGTAAGGGCTTTCCGAAGCATGGGAAGATTAAGACAGCTTCCTAGTGTATCAAGCTGACATACGGCCCATCGAAACCTGATAACATACGTCAGTGCATAATCAAGTCTCCTTGAATAGCTATAAGTCTCTGGTCTTACATTCCATCAGCTTTGTTCATCAGGGTTGTCTCGATCTCCTGCTGCACCTCCGGCTTTTTCTGCCACCTTTTCAACCCCCGGTCGGTTTGAATCCTTTCGTGAACGTAAGTGCGGATGTCATCGTTGACTAGCGCACTCTGAATGCAGATTTTACCTTGCTCGTTAGATAAAGGCTTAAGCCATTCTTCGATATCATTTTCTTTCCGACTTGTGACCAGCATGTGCAACTTTCTAGTCTTCCATCCTACCATTTCTTCGATACCAGCTAGAAGTTCGTGCCTATCTTTACATTCATCCAGAGCATCGAGAATGACAAATGTCTCCTCGAATCCATGGATTATCTCCCGTAAAGTTGTCAGAAGCTCGTTGACCGTAGGCTGTTGGTTCCCATTCATCTTCGAGGAGTACAGTGACTCCAGCGCTTGAGGTGTGCTTGCGCTTCGTACGGAAAGGCGCGCAATAAGCGAGCGTATCATTTTCTCATACGACTGCTTCTGATCATCGTTGAAATCAAAGTAGAAATACGCGGCTGCTCTGGAGGAGTTGAGATGACAGTGATGAAGAACGTCTTCGATAATTGTGGAACTCAGAATCGTTTTGCCACATCCAGGAATTCCGTAGAGCCAGAGGAATAAATCTGGAGTTGTTTTCCAAACAGCAAACTGCTTGCCTCCGACGAACCATGTGCCAGTCTTTGCTTGTCGCTTCTTGCATGCCGCATTATGGTTGAGCGATGGATCGGGTGCTGACAGCCATCGATGGATCCTTTCGCGCCGATCATCTGTTTCTCTCTCAGGTTATATCATCGAGAAGAAAATGGGCTTGATGAGTACCTATCCTTATTGACGTAACTGACTGATGTAACTGGGTAACGTCCGATTTTGCATCTAGAATGGCAGCGTGCGCTGCTCCTGTCATATCCTGGATCGCCAGCATCAATTTCCTACACCACATATCAGTACCTGTTCATAACCGTGAACCCCCAAGAACATGGCCATCGCCTATATCCCATTGTCTTCATTCTCATCATTGCATAGCTGCTGCAGCACTCACGCTTGATCCACTGTTAGAGCCAAATTCAATGTAGTCTTCAATCTTCCAATCTTCTCAAGGGTGTTCTTCGTGTCACCTTCTTTCAGCGGCCAGCTCAACGCCTGTATGAAGGCTCTCCTTTTCGATCCGACCTGGCCGCTCCAGTCCGGAGGATCTAGCTTCTCCTTCAATGCCTGTAACTCCCTAAGGCACATGGCTAGCAGTCCTTCAGGATTGCAGAGGAGCTTCAATGTTGGCAGTTGGCCTTCGGCCGCTGGATCTGCATTTTCTGCCTTGTTCGCGAGCTGTTCAAGCGTTTCAAGTACATTGCGGAGATCCTTTACTTCTTCGATGACTCTGGGCAGTTCCCACGAAGAATTTTTCATGGCGCAGCTGTAATCGTAACAAACGGATATGACCGCATTGGCGGCTTGGAGCACCGCGATGATACTCAAAGTAATGCTTAATGGGTCCATTCTTCTTCTCTATCTCGCGTATGTGGAAGTTAGTTGTCTCACGCTCGTCTTCATATATTCCCGCACGTCTTTCTTCGCTTGAGGAATCGCCTGCGGTATCGAGATTGGCCACGCCTTCGGCCAGATGATATTGATCGATGGACGAAGGGAATTCCTATTGTCGGCTGTGCCTGTCACTGGTGAAGTTATCGCCGCCTGGAGCTTCAGCTGCTCAAGTACTCAGCCTCAACCTCTTCGTGTGTGAGAAGGAGTTGCCTCGACGTCAATCTTATGCATCACATGGGCTTCCGGAACTCTACAGAGTAAACAAAAGGTTGGCTTGGTACCATGCTCGACCTGCACACAGCCACAAGCACCAAACCCCGCCTGTGGCTTATCTGTTTTGTGTAAGGGTTTTAGCCGCATGGGCGGTGAGAGATATGCTCCCTACCAACTCATCATCACTAACCTCACTGTCGCTAGTTGTACAGACAATTCCGTCTGCTGTTATCACAGCTATGGCCGATCTCTTCCCATCTATGCCCGTGTACTTGCGCTCTGCCCTTGAGCGAGCAATTGCAGCTATCTCGAGCCCTGGTTGCTACAAACTAATGAATCTCAGACATTGCAGCTTTATGGATTCGGCCTACTCTGTAAACATCACCTCCTGCAAACTGCGCAAACTGGCTAAGCCCTTCCACGTACCCTTCTTCATCCTCGGTAGTGGCTTCATGGGCCCCCGTTAACAGCTAGACTGGGAGCCTTCTTGCGGGCAACCAACGGGGCTGTTGTAATATCCCTACCGCGTCGCACCGAATCGCACCGAATCGCATCAACCGATAATCTGCTTGAGTTCAGGGATACCTTGCCAGTTGAGGAAAGATCACGCGTAGAAGCGCGCGTTCCACAATCACAAGAAGGTCAAGACGCTGCCGGGGTTGCAGCATTACCTCTTCTTCCACCTGACCCAATTCGGAAAAGAGAATGGACTTAAGAAAAAGACCTTCGGCAAGGCCGATGCAAGAGGCCTTACAGGTGCTGAAATAGCTGGTAGAGCACTCAGGGCCCAGGAAAACTCGCGGCGTGCTGCCTATGAGAGCCTCAATACCCCTCGCCCTGCTGGCCCATCTGTGGTGAGTACCCTCGAAACAGCCTCCCTGATAAGCTGCGCCCCATCACTTGATGTACTAGGATTGCCTGCGTCTATGGCACCTGCGCGGCCACAACAGGAGCCAACAACGGGCAAGCGCAAGAGGAAAGCCACCCAGGCGTACGCCGAGTTATGGCGGGACAGAATTACTTTCTTTGACCTATTCCCAGTAATGAGCACCCGGTTGGATTTTGTACATGTGAATTGCTAGTATCTGCCATACAAAATTCATGCGGGACGCCCGACGGAGAATGGTGCCCCGAGCCAACCCAGAACACAGACCACATTGTCGAATCTCTTCAGATCCACCCATTATAGCACTGTGGCCGTCTCCATGTTCTCCTTGGCCTTTATGACCTTCTCGTGGGACTTCGCTTAGTTGGTCCATGGGCATCGAAGGCTATAGGATGGCGCGCAAAGGAGACAAGATGGCCCGAAAGGAGCTTTCACCGCTCTGCTGAAAAGACACCAAAATTCTGTTGTGTGCGAAAATCAACGTCATGAGGGAGCTCGCGCCCGAGGACCTGCGAGCCCTGCCAGCCGTCCTTCTTTGCTTGTGCAAGCTACCAATAGATCAAGCCCAATCCCGGGGAGAAGGAGGCTCCACAGCCTTGTAAGTGCACTTTACCTTTCTTCACAAAATCGCTGGCCGCTACAAACCTCTGTATGATGTTCTCACAAAAAGCATAGTTCAACTGAGATTTCACTATCAATGAACGATAATTTTACCTCTCAGTGTTTCTGATTTCTGTCTCTCGATATGAAACGCCTTTCCTTGGGGTCCTCAGCAGAATGCTAACAAGCAACTATTTTTCCTAGGGAGCGCAACGATTCGACCGCGGCATCTGCATTGCTGCCCAACAAAAGCGTCGCCACCCCAAGTGAGAGGCTGCGCAACAACCCCATTGGCTTACAAAACCGACTCACATGAATTACCTACATTACTTCTTTGGTCCTCTTTGAAAGTCGCCTCTCGACTGGAAAGTCGACAGCAGAGATGGCACCATAGCTTTTCCCACGTACATTTGACGGACATGAGTATGTGGCTGGCTGTTGTCACACAGCTGAAGTACTTTACCTTAGCCACCAAGTCGTGTCCTGCAGAATTATTGTCCACGTACTACACCGACTTGCAGACTCTGCTGTCGTGATTGTCCAATGTGGCACAACCACAAATGTAATGCACGCGTTTGGTGGAAAAGCACTCCTCGTATCGTAGTTGCACGTTTCCTTGCTAAGGGGTCCTGTGGGAGAAAAAGCGGCCAGTTGTGGCCTGGGAAAGCTGAGTTGTTCATACGCAGTAGGGAGACTGCAAGAAGTGCAGTAGCGTCGCTCCGGTGGGCCTATAAGACAGTAACAACTCATAAGCAGACTCGTTGGGGGTGCTCGATGTTTCGAGTCGCCTGAGGAAGATGTGCCACGTCAGTCGCTGGGCAATTGGCTTGACGTGCAGATTTGCTGCATGAAGGAAGCGAGACAGTCACATTTCTAATGCAATTAATCACAATTCCCAGCCCATGATGCTTGAGATTAGCCTCCCCTGTCGATCTGGAGCACCATCCGAGTCTCCAGTGAGTTGGTTGTAAGTTGCCGAAGCGTCGTGTTGATGCGTTGGTTGGTGTTAGTGCGAGCAAGTTTTCAATGCGCCCCGGCATGGTGAGGCACGGTATCATTGTTCTTTCCCTCCGGCGCCACGGTGGGGCCATGAGATCACCGCCCGCTTGCTGCCCTTTGTTAAATTCCCACGACTGCCCGCTCAGAATCTTCCTTCAGCCAAACTTCCTTTTCACCCTCCAGTGCCTCTACCTATCATTGATTCACTATAACATTTGACATCGAAACCCATCATCCTGGACACCTCCGGAACCTTTGTATAACAATCCCCTTTTGGCCAGATTTCCACGGACAACCATTGCGGGTTTTCATTTTCCTGATTTGAATTGCACCATCCACCTACTGGCACAGGTCCCACCCTGGGTTTTAGTCGGCTCCAATTTAGGCTTCAGGTATTGCATTTCTATATTCTTGTGCAAATCGTATGCGTTTGTCGATATACCCCCAAGCCCCAAGCAAAAAGATGTACTTGCATTGCTTGCCCCCATTGCAGCGGACATGGCCCGTTTCCTCCCAGGACCAAGACCGGGCCAGCCTATGGGATCTATACCTCACTCCGGGGTGCGACTTGCATTGAGGATCACACCTATTTGTCAACCTGATCGTGGCTGCTACCCGCTACGGGGGTCCATGCCAACCTCTTCGGAGGGCAGATCTAAGCATAATGTTGCATCAATCATAGAACACTACTACTTCCGAGGACAATTTTTGCCACAATGGATTGAAGATGCCAACTTTGTTCCTGGCTTGTTCCGGTCCTGATATCCAAGGCCACCCGTCTGGAACGAACACACCAATGCTCCGAGCCCGACTAGCTGTCCTCCGTGGAACTTTTCTGGATTTGACACCTGGCTTAAACAGCGCTTTGAAAGGCCTCGTCGATACTCACCACAGTTTCACAACCGTCTCTTGTAATGACTCGCCGATTCTGAGGATACTTCCACCTTGGGGTCGACTTTGTCGTCATGGTGCCATCATCACAACATCGCTATCGACAGCTATCTTACCATATTCAGCTTTAGGGCCTATCCCGTCCTCAGCCTGATCACTCACTCCCAGCCGACACGTATACCGGAAAGCCCAAACCTCTACATCAGGCCGGCCTAATCTTCTGGAATTCTCAGATGTGTGCTCGCTTGCCATGATATGGATCCGTGATGGTCTATAATTCTCCACTTGGACCTGGTCGTCGAAGGTCAACGGCCCTCCCAACGCTATTACTAACCATTATCCAGTTTGGCTGTACTCGTTTTTGATCTCGCTTGCTGCGTTGTTCAGTCGTTTACCGGCCGCGTGCATATCCACTAACTTGACATATTGCAGACATTCCCAAAGATCACTGCACTCAGTGCAGATACCAAAATGACGCAACGGCGTCAAAGAATGCGAGGCTCACAGAGTTCTCAACCACGTCACATTCCGAATGGCTTTGTTCCACGTGATACATCTTTCTACACCATGGATTCGGAAGGCTCCAATCAAGACCCCCGTTATACCTGGTCTTCGATACCCTCGGAATATTCCTCTCAAGGCCATGTTCTAGACTTTCCATTGAGCCACCCCGGACACGGACCTTCCCCAGATGGCGACGCCTCTCTCACCACTCACGGAGAGTACCTACCAAGCTGCGCTACCTCAATGGCCGACTATGAACAGCACACACTGAGCTACCCCGCATCGATGGCCAGCTCTACAATGTGTTCAGAGGTCTTGCGATGTAATGCCGCTGCACCCTACCAGTCGTTCTGGCCTATGGACAATGAGTGTGATATGCTTAGTGTAATTATGTCCTCTGATAGTTCGTCTGGATCCGGGTTTACTTCTCTCTCCCCTGAGATAAATCAGTTCCTCAGCCATCAACTCTCTGGGGCAATGTCCCCTAGCCATCCTTTTATGACCCATGGTTCTCACCCTTATGGAAACCTTGATGAGGGGATGCCATTCATTCAAAACAATATCGATATCATTCGACGAACGGCTGTCGACAATGCTCTTCAGCCATGGCCCCAGAGTCAACAAAATGCAGGAATGGGACAGAGGTTGCCTTTGACGCCACCGGCGTCGGACCATGGCACCCCACCCACCACTCAGGAATGTCCTTCGTTGTCTTCCCAGGATACCTGCTTTGATAGCTATGACCACGATAGGCACCCGCTATCCCAGGACGATCACCAGACCCGTTATGCTTCTTCGGCCCTTACTGGTATTGTGCCTCGCAACCACGCCCACAGGTTAGCTCACCTACAATGGGCTCTGAGAAAATGATTCTAACCTAGCACAGCGCCACAACAAAGAAGAACAGTGTCGCCCAGAGGCCTATCAGATCAGCATCAGACAGAAGAGGCAGCCACGATAATGAGGATCTCCATGATTTCCAGCCTGAGGGAAACCATGTCTCGGAAAACCAACCGAGGAGTCATGCCCTGTACCAAAAGTCCAAAGATCCAGATGGGCTGTATCGTTGCCCATTTCAAGAGGAATCGAAGTGCAATCATGAGCCGACAGCACAGAAGTGTGGCTATGAGTAGGTTTTGCTCCTTACCCCATCACGACTTTTTGTTTTCTAATCCCTCCCCCGTCAGCAAATACCTGGATTCCCATCTAAGGCCATTCGTGTGTACCCATAATGGATGCAATTCTCCACAGTTCTCATCCAATGCTTGTCTGTTTCGCCATCAGCGAGAGGCCCATGGGTTACATGGCCACGGGGAGAACCCGCACCTTTGCCACTACCCTGGATGTGAGAGGGCCCAAGACAGGAATGGATTCCCCCGCAAATGGAACCTAAAGGATCACATGAAACGTGTGCATGGCTGGGAGGAGTCCGATGACAGCCTATCATCCAGCTCTCAGCCTGCTGTTTCTCAAAAGCCCGGCAACACAACCCGGAAGCGTAAAGGAACTTCGCCTATTACATCAGTGCCAATGAAGCGACAAAGTTCGTCTCAGGCCAAGGCTCGCGCGGCTTCGATTTCGTCCCCTCAATCTCGCCAGCAGCATCAGCATGGATTTGCCTATCAGGGAAATTTCAATTTCATGGCCACGCAGACCAGTGCATATCCGCAGCAATTCGGCCAGTCGCAGGAATACTTTCCTCCAGATACCCGGTATTCATGTTGAGTGTATGTCCCCGTTGCGAACAATTCCAAATCCACATGGCATAGTCTCTCTAGAACCAGCCTGGAGAGGAATACAGCGTTCAACAGAACAACGGAACTAAGATCAACAGACTTCTTATCACAGAACAAGCCACGGACTCAGGCCGTGCTTCCCCGGCAGATTCTTGACTCCTCCTTCAGATCCAGTGGCACCCCAGATCGAGTTCTAGTGCTACCCAACCTACATTCACCGGGACCTGGCTTATTGTCCGTGGACCTCCACCAAGGCAACCTCCTGGATGAAGCAATGTGGTAGTAGAAGAAGAAGGGCAGCACCACACGAGTGAGGGCAGAGCCGAGCATGAAGAAGCGGTGTGACTGCGAATTTGGTAGACTTGTGAGAGAGCTGTAAGAGCCGGCAGGGTTGATGGGGGACTTCTGGAATGTCATGATATGTTTTTAAGTGGTGGTGTATATAGCTTTAGAAGATTAGAAAAATGTACCAACCCTTTTCCCTAAAGAATTGAGCTCTTGTAAGAACTGGCTGTGCAGCTGCTTCTTCCTACTTTCTTCCTAGCAATCTTTAGCTTCTTTTATGGTGGCAACAGATTAAGTTTTGGGGGGGATTTGGAGAATTTGCTGCCAACTAATTTTGATTTTCACGCTCACCCCCGCCAAAACCTGTCATGCCAGTAAGCTACTCCATTTTCCAGTTCCGTTGCATGCTTTCCATTGGAAATGACTGACGCTGGCCATCAAGCTTATCGTTATAACAGGTCTCCCTTGCTCAGGCAAGACGTATCGCGCACAGCAGTTGGTTGACGAGTTCTCCCATCGCATAGTTACGTCCCACACATCCTCAGCGCGGTTGAAGACCGTCCTACCCATTCCCTCGCAACACTCTTTGTCAGACTCGAGTCCAGACCAAACTGTTGGTTTTCGAGATCATATCTACAATTCGGTTGCAGCTGAGAAAAATGCGCGGGCTGCGGAGTTCAGCAATATCAAGAGAGCCTTGAGCAAAGATGCAATTGTCATTTCAGACAGCCTGAACTATATCAAAGGCTACAGATATCAACTATGGTGTGAGGCTAAAGCGGTAGGGACAAGATGTTGCGTCGTTCATGTCGCTGCGAGGGAAGACGAATGCAAGAGATGGAACCGAGAACGACTGAGACAACATGGCGCAGTCGGGGAAGATGAAGGGGGAGAAACAACGCCTGGCGACGCAAATCATAAAGAGCAAGACGTGAAGGGACCTGCCGGCTTCGGGGAATTGTTGCCAGAGTCACATACAGCGCTCTACGGAGACAGGCAAGATTTCGAGTCGAGATCGAGAAGTTCGTCCGTAGACGTCCAGCTTGAGAATGGGGCTGCAGCTCCCTCGCTTACGTCCTTTTCTCTCCGAGACGCCGGAGATGAAGCATTACCGTCCCTCGCATCACTCTCGTTAAACGATGGCTCCAAGAATGAACCTGAGCGTGCATCTGACAAACATGTCCATGGCGACGCAGGCGCAAACACAGCAACGCCTTCTTCGAACCCACAACCTCCAGACCGGCTACCCAGATTCCCACCCTCCTTACCCTACACCGAGAAGACCCTCCAATCCCTCATCCTCCGGTACGAGCCTCCTTCGCCCTTCTCCCGCTGGGACACGCCCCTGTTCACCCTACCCACCACCGACCCCCACCCACCCTACGACGCAATCTGGTCCGCTCTCTTCCCCTCCACCGCACCTTCTCGCAAGCTCGCAGCCAAAAATGGCACCCCCAACACTACCGCTGGCGACACGGACTCCAGAGGTGAAGCAGACGAAGTGCGACCGCACGCCGCGACCGTCCTCCCGCCCTCGACCTCCGCGCAAGCCCTCCAACTTCTCGAACGCACCACTGCCGACATCGTCACCTCGCTCTTCAACGCCTACAAAGCTCAAGCCATTGGCGACGAAGGCGGCGATCTGACCATAACTCTTGCGGACGAAACTTTGCAGAAGGAGAGGGAAATCAACATCACAATCTCCCTCCCACCAGGCACGATCCTAACCCAACCGATGCTGCAGCGCTTGCGACGGAAGTTCACACAAATTCAGCGAGGCGGAATCGCACACGGAAGGGGTCATGCGGTGGAGAGGGGACGCAAGGGCGTTGTGGAGACTTTCGGACGGTTTCTGGAAGGCGAGTTTGGTGGCTGAATAAGGGAAACACGGTGGAAGAGAGGCAGCACAAGGGTGGTTAGGGAACTTAGCGAGTTTTGGAAGAGAGAATACAATGTCCTCACATCGCTATGAATGGACTCGCTAGGCATGAATAAGCGTTCTTGTGGCTTCAGAGCATTAGTTTTGGGGTCCAGCATGGGACACATGCCTGCATAAGCAAAGTTTTAACTGTGTGAGGCGGAGTTGGTTGCTTAGGAGCCAAGAATTGTTGCATTTAAATGCCACTACGGAATCGTAGGGCAAAGTAGAAGACATTGAAATTGACTATCTCTACAATTCGAGTTTATCTTGACACATTTTCCAGACCTTCCAGCTGCATTCCAACAATCTTCAAAAGCCGCAGCATGTGACCAACGAGATGGGATATCAAAGGTAGAGTCACTGAAAACAACGTTGCTGTATAAAAGCCCAAAGACATTGATTGCTGGCATGATAAGCCAGGCTGACCCGCGAACGCCATGTAAAAATGCCAAAAACGCCTCTGTCCTCTTGCGATTTTCATGTATTGTGGGACTATAGTGTATAGTGTATGCGATTTCCAAGAGTATATAAACGACTTTCAGCCACTTCTATAGCGAGATATCGCCCAAATCTCTCATCAGACACGCCATTTGGGCTCGTCTGGCAGCCTCGGCAAGAAAATCTTTTGGCATGTGACCAGGCTGGCCTGGATGGCTGTTCTGCTGGGAGAATGAATTGTGGTGCATATGTTGTTGATGTTGTGTGTATTGCTGCTGTGGCTGCTGCTGCGGTGATACACCAAACGCCGACGCTTGTTGCGGATGTTGCTGATGAGGGTGCGAGGAGTACGGATTTGGTTGGGAGTGAGGGCGACCGAAGGCAGGTTCGGCGTCGCCCGCCGAAGGTGAGGGAAGGGGAACATTCAACTTGGAGGTATGATGTTGAGGCATGACGGACGACTGAACTTGATGAGGATAGGAAAGTGAATGCGAGGGAGGCGGGTGCGCTGTAGCTTGGCCGGAGTCGTTGGTTGGGCTGGGGTATGAACTGGTTGATGTACTTGAGGGTTGTGAAGTCGGTGCAAAGGAAGGAGCTGAACTCAAGGGCCTTTGTTGTTGCTCGTAAGCGGTATGTGGGTGTGATGCGAGACGAGCGCTTCGCCGTGGGGTACTCATGCTGTTGAAACAGGAGGAAGCCGACGGAGGCCTGCGGCGAGGTCGAGGAGGCTATCTAGATGTCATTGGGTAAGGCCAAAAAGAGCAGGCTGCAATTGAGGTGTGTCGAATGCTTCTTGCCGCAGATGGCAGCCTTGCCTATCAGAATGAGAGATCGTAGGGTGGTGAGATGCAAGATTGGCTTGTGATCATCCGAGAAAACAGCCCCCGGTCGGGGAAGTGTGCCAAAGACTGCTCGGCTCAGAAAACAATGTACACATATGGGCGAGCCTTCGCCTGCGACAGGCTGGGGAAGGCTGATCTAAGGCAAGTGTGGGGGCGTCGATAAGCTGGGGAAGAGCCGGAAAACCGCCCTGGTAAGGCCGCTTCTGGCGCTAGTCAGCGAGCCGTCGCCCTGTTTGTCCCCGCGAGGTCTCGAACTACGGGTGCAAGAGGTCGCGTATTAGGTATCTCTCAGTACAACCTAATGTGTTGACCTGGCAGTGAGACAATATTGTCGCGCGAGATGCGGCTAGTGAATGAAAGAAACACAGGGCAAAAATTCGGACGTTTCCGGCGTTATCTCGCCAAAAGGAAATGGAAAGCAAATCCGGCCGAGGTCGCGCCTTCTTTTGCTCTCTCCGATTTTCAAAACGCCTCCCCATTCCTTCCTCCCGGAGCTCCCTTTGTTGGCAACGATGCATGAAGAAGTGTCCACATTTGCTTGATGTAATTCCGACAAAGCTTCGTGCCTCGGCTTACAAAAATGCAACCTTGGTGTCTTAAGCTGATACTCGTTATTCCCTTCTCCAATCGCTTCATCTAGGCGAATGCAACATCGCTGAGGTCAACCTCTCCCCAGTTGGAGAAGAGGCAAAGCTATGACTTCAGAAGATGCAGATCTAGCCGGAGATGCCAACCTATTCAATGAACCAGATGATTACTACCCTCCGGAGAAGCCGGCCACATTTGTCGAGCACACAGTTCAATCTGGCCAGAAGCTGCGCCTGCGGCTCGTTGGACATGATCCTTTATGGGTGGGCAGTGACCCTCTACTTGCCGCCAGACCGACTCACTGACGGCCAGGAAGGGACATCTACTCTGGAATGCTGGCAGAGTTGTTGCACAATATCTTGAGGAAAATGCGGATGACTTAGCCACTGGCAAAGATGTGCTTGAATTAGGAGCTGGAGCAGGACTACCCAGTCTGATCTGCGCTGTTAGAGGAGCACGTCGGGTGGTGGTTACGGATTATCCTGATGCACACTTGATTCAAAACCTTCAGTACAATATAGACCACTGCGACATGATACTGTCACGGGCCTCGATTGTTGCCACAGGGTATCTTTGGGGCAATGATGCTAGCAAGCTTACCTCACTTCTAGCAGAGCCAGCCGATGGCTTTGATCTTCTTATCCTCGCTGATATCATTTTCAACCACTCGGAGCACCAAAAGCTGATAAACACGGTCAAAGCGACACTGAAGGTAGGGTCGAATGCTAAAGCTCTCGTCTTCTTCACTCCGTATCGACCATGGCTATTTGAAAAGGATTTGGCATTCTTTGACCTGGCTAGGTCCAGTGGGTTCGTAGTCGAAAAGATTACAGAAACAATCATCGATAAAGTCATGTTTGAAGACGACCCAGGTGACGAGATGCTTCGGCGGACCGTGTTTGGCTATCAGCTGTCCTGGCCTTCCACTTGAACGCGCTTTTCTCAGCTGCGATACCGGGCTCACTAGATGGTTCGTTTCCCGACAAGGAGCATGGTTCCGAAGAACCTTGCATTGGTATCTCCATTTCCTCTGACGTGTTCATGCCAACACATTCCGTGGCATCACAAGGACGCGGCAGCAATGCAATCACCAAGTTAAAGACTCAGCTGCATTTTGGACTGTGATGGTTTTCCAGTAGGAGTGGGTTCAGGCCAGAACCTCGGCCCACGCCTGGGCTGCACACGCCGACAGTGCTCATGGTCACAGCATTGAAAGCATCAAACAAAGATATTTGACACGCTTAACAAGCAGCCGCTTGCTACTAGATGGCACCTGCCCAGTTTGGAATATGCAGTCAGCTGAAGGAGGCATGTGGACAGACATGGAAGAAGTTCGAGATTGGAATGGGCCTGAAGCCCCGTGTGAAAACAAGGATTGAATGTCTTGAGAGCTCTGCAGGTGGCAAATCGAAAATGGCTTCTATTGCTTTTTGCTATACTTCTTGCACCAATGGTTGCGACAGTGTCTCTATGCCATTCACCCCTACCGTTGTAGTATTTGGCTGACACTCCTCTCCAGGCGCAGCGTACGCTACGCTGTACAATTCCGTCTCTTGTCCACTACTCATTTCTATTGTGGAGTGTACTCGATCGCTGCGCGTCGCATCATTACGTTAGTTTTGTCAGGCCACACCACTTTATGGGCGATGCTTCGTTAGATTCGACAGTCTGGAACGTAGCACCGCGCCTTAGGATTTCGAAATCTTTCACATGTGGCCGCTTCCATCTATATACCTCGAAGTCCCATTAGTGCTATTTCTCCCAATAACGCCACCATGCTCTGCAATACTCGAACATACAGTTAGAGGATGTCTGGTCATGGCCCTCTCCGATCCACGGTTTGCACTCCTCCCGCCGTACCTTTTTTCAGCCCATCCTCCCTCTTCCTCACATCTTCCATCTCACTCAACATAGCCTCATTGAACTCCTCCCACCCGTCAAGATAGACGTGATGCCCAGCACCCTTTATGATCACCACCTTCGCGCCACCTTGGTCGTTTGCCCTTTCTTCTTGACTTTTGCCCTTCAGCACCTTCTCTCTCTCTGCATCAATCTTCTTTTTCGCAGCATACCCACCGCTCACATCCATCCAGTCATTCTCACCATACATCAACACCACTGGCACGCCATTTTCCATCTTCAGTCCCTCTCCATTGACAACAACATCACTAGCGCCATTCGTGGACCCCGTACTATCCACCAATGGCTGTCTCCCAACGCCCTGTATCCGTCTGATCAACGGACTCCTTGCAAATGCACCCGGCGCCAATATGTATGCGAGCGCATATTCGCCGCTGCCCCTTAATCGGAAAAGCGAATACGCATAGTCATGCAGCGCCTGCGCTTCCTCGGATGGCAGATGGGAGAAGCGCCTGCTCGTCCACCCTGAAACCAGTCTCGGACCTAGCGGTCCAGACCATCGCACGAATGAGAAGGGCGAGATATTCGCGTCCCAAAGGTAGGTGAGCCATTTCGGCAGAGGTTTCCGTGGCGCCGGGTTATCCGTGTCGACTGGAATCCGGTTCGGGTTCGCTGCTTGTTGCGCCTTTTCGGCCTTCGAACGTGCGTTGAGGAAGTTGTTATTGTCGGGTGGCGGGACGGAGCCATCGTGGCGGACCGTTGTCTCAGTCTCCTGGTCTTGTGTGAATTCGTTTTCGAGAGTCGAGGTAACCGGTTCGGGCATATCTGCCCTCACTGCGTATGGGTCTTCGGGTATGCCAACAGGGCTGGCAAGGACGAGTTTGTTAAGGCGGCCTGGATATTTAAGTGCGTAGGCGACAGCCATGTAGCCGCCCATGCTGTGGCCCAGAAGAGTGAATTTGTCAATCTTCCTCTTTATCCGCCACTCTTCCAAACTGTCTACGAACCAGTCTTCAGCTTCTGCAATCTGCCCTTCCCGCGTCTTCGCTTTTATTTTAAACGGTGGCCGTGAACTGCGTCCCATGCCAAGCAGGTCCAGGGCGTACAGTTGCCAGCCCTTCGCCCGCGAGAGAGCCTCAAAGTTCTTGTAGAAGAAACCGAGGCCAGCACCGTAGCCGTGGAGGATGACGAGGTTCTGATCTGCGGGTGGCTCGTTGATTCGCTCTACGGAGAACTCGTTTAAGGCACGGTTCCTGCCTGATAGGGTTACCATCTGCGAATGCCAGGTACGGGGACCATATGGATCTGTGAGCGAATTTGTAGTTACTGATGTGGCTTTCGCGGATGTTGAGTTGTCGATTGACGCGGTAGATGGAGAAGCTGTTGGTGGTTCGGAGTACGTCTGGGTATGCGTCGGAGGTTGTTGCAGGTATGGGATATGTGAGAGAACTTTGTGTTCAGCTTGAGCGGCTGGGATAGCTGACCACCATTGACTGAAACCCTCCTTGTACGTTAGAGGGAATAGTCCTTCGAATCTGCTCTTTTTCGCCTCTGAGGTGTCTTTCCGTCGAGAAGCAAGTGGGCTTTGTTGGGTCCGCCGGCCAATGTCGCCATCGCTGTCCGCGGTATCTGTAGACATTACGGGTGGCTCGTCAGAGGATGGTGGGAGATAGTCGTGCTGTACAGTCGAGGATGTAGACTGCATCTGCGTTCGGATTCGCAAAGTGTTTTTCGGAGCGAGAGTGGGGACTTTTTGAGAGGTCGGTAGCAGGCGTTGGACTGGAGCCTGCCGGGAATACACCTTGCTCACGGTGCCTGAGCGACAGTAGGACTGCCGCTCAAGACGTTCATTAAAGAACGAAAAGGAGAAGCGAGGGGGGGGGGGGGGGGTTGTTGGGGGTAGATTTTAACTCGCGAAAGGCGACTTTGAAAGGAAGAGATTCTGGGCAAGAACGCAATCTAAAGGACTCCAGAGGTATCGGTCTAATTTGAAAGTCTCGGGTCGTCATGCAGAGTGTCAAAGTTGTAGCAT
>Ga0335072_10006744_pt1 | contig 16768 bp, 16 predicted proteins | sample Lox_Sample_21_FD_206725 | JGI IMG/M metagenome (GOLD analysis project Ga0335072, IMG submission 206725) | Soil microbial communities from Loxahatchee National Wildlife Refuge, Florida, United States - Lox_Sample_2.1 | ecosystem: Environmental > Terrestrial > Soil > Wetlands | place: USA...
TGCTGCATCGATAGCGGTGGCGGCGGCCGAAAGCAGGGTGGGCGACCCGTACGTCTGGGGAGCCGCCGGCCCGGACGAGTTCGACTGCTCCGGCCTCGTCATGTGGGCCTATGACCAGGCGGGTGTGTACCTGCCGCACTACAGCGGCTCCCAGTACGCCGAAACGACCCAGATCCCGATGTCGGACCTCGAGCCCGGCGACCTGGTTTTCCCAGCTGACCCTGGCCAGCACGTCGCCATATACGTCGGCAATGGCGAGATCGTCCAAGCGCCGTATACGGGCGCGGACGTGCAGATCGCCCCGCTGACCTCGTACTTCGTACTCGCAACCCGCGTCGGCTAACCGCGGCCCGCACGCCCGCAAGCACGCCCACCCGGCACGTCCGCCGTGACCGGCAGTTGCCGGCAATAAGCTCCAAGGCTTGAGCGACGCGCTGGTCAGCGCCCGCGGGCTCGAAAAGCGCTTCGGCGACTTTGCCGCTGTTGCGGGCGTGGACTTCGAGGTCTACCGGGGGGAGGCATTCGGTTTTCTCGGCCCGAACGGGGCCGGGAAGAGCTCGACTATGCGGATGGTCGGGGCGACATCGGGCAGGTCGGCGGGGGAGCTCACCGTGCTCGGCCTGGACCCAGCCGACCGGGGGCCCGAAATCCGGGCGCGCCTCGGGGTCGTGCCGCAGGAGGACAACCTCGACCTCGAGCTTTCGGTCGCGGACAACCTGTTTGTCTACGGGCGCTACTTCGGCATCGGGCGCAAGGAGCTCAGGCAACGCATAGAGGGCCTGCTCGAGTTCGCCAGGCTCTCCGAGCGGGCGGGCGACCGGGTCGACAACCTTTCAGGTGGCCTCAAACGCCGCCTTACGATCGCACGTGCCCTCGTCAACGAGCCTCAGTTGATCCTGCTCGACGAGCCGACGACCGGCCTCGACCCGCAGGCGAGGCACCTGTTGTGGGACCGGCTCTATTCGCTGAAGCACGAGGGCGTGACGCTCGTGCTCACCACGCACTACATGGAGGAGGCCGAGCAACTCTGCGACCGGCTGGTCGTGATGGACAAGGGCACGATCATCGCGCAAGGCTCCCCGAGGGAACTCGTCGAACGTTACGTAACCCGCGAGGTCCTCGAGTTCCGCTTCAGGCCGGGCGAAGCTCCCGGCACGCAAACCGTACTGCCGCTGTCCAACGGCCTGGTAACGCGAGCCGAGGGAGTGGCCGACCGGCTCCTGCTCTATACGGATGAGGGTGACAAGGCCGCCGAAACACTGATATCGAGCGGGCTTTCCCCACTGAGCCACCTCGTCCGGCGCGCAAGCCTGGAAGATGTCTTCCTGACATTGACGGGGCGCGCCCTCACAGACTGAACGCCGAGCGAAAGTAATGCAAGTCCCCCCAGCTCTCCGCCCGCTCTGTTATTTCTGGGTGCAGTTCGTACGGACGTGGAAAGGCGACGTGAGCACGACGTTTTTCACGCCGTTGCTCTTCTTGGCCTCGATCGGTGCCGGCCTCGGCTCGCTCGTGGGCCACGGGCGGCCGCTCGCAAGCCTCGGAGGGGAAAACTACGTGTCCTTTGTGGCCCCGGCCCTCCTGGCAACCACAGCGATGCAGGTGGCGATCGCCCGCGCCACCTACGAAGTGTTCGGCTATTGCAATTTTTGGACCGGGGCGTACCGCTCGATGCAGGCGTCGCCGATCTCAACCGGGCAGATAGTAACCGGCCAGCTGACCTGGATCGCAGCGCGCGTCCTCCTCGCGTCGGCACTTTACCTATGCGTGAGCGCCATTTTTGGCGCTGTCCATTCACCGGCGGCAGCCGCCGACCTCGTCGTCGGGCCGCTCGTGGGGCTGGCCTTCGGGGCGCCGATCGCGGCCTACGCGGTGACGGTCCGTCACGACCAGCCGTTCACGATCATTTTCCGTCTCGTGATGATGCCGCTTTTCCTTTTCTCCGGCACCTTCTTCCCGCTCTCGCAACTCCCGGCGGCGTTGCGCTACCTCGCTTACGCGCTCCCGCTTTGGCATGGGGTGGCGCTGTCGCGCGACCTCTACTACGGACGGGTCGATGTACTTGCCGACCTCGGCCACGCCCTTTACCTGGTCGCCGTCACCTTGGCAGGCGCTCTCGTCGCTCGTGCCACCTTCGAAAAGAGGCTGGCCAGATGACCCGGCGAGCTTTCGCGCTGGTCGAACGCAATGTGTCCGTCCAGGTGAGGGCGGTCCCTTACGTCTGGGCGACCGGGCTCGTCGAGCCCTTCTTCTACCTGTTGTCGATCGGCGTCGGGATAGGCCACCTGATAGGGAAGGTCCCGGGCCCGGACGGGCGGCCCGTCGGCTACGCGGCGTTCGTCGCACCGGGGTTGCTCGCCACTTCGGCCATGAACGGGGCCGTCTACGAGTGCACCACATGGATCTTCGCAAAATTGCACTGGACCAAGCTTTACCAGGCGGTCATCGCCACGCCTCTCTCCCCCGACGACATCGCCATCGCCGAGATCGGCTTCGCCATTGTGCGCTGCTTGCTGTACGGGGGGGTCTTCCTCGTCGTGATGGCGGCCCTCGGGGACACGTCGTCGTGGTGGGCGCTGCTCACAGTCCCCTGCGCAACCCTGATCGGGGCGACATTTGCCGCCTTGGGATTCGCGGTTACTTGCTATATGCGCTCTTGGACAGACTTCGACAAGATCCAGCTCGTCATAATGCCCCTTTTCCTGTTTTCCGCTACGTTCTACCCCCTCTCCGAGCTGCCCCGCTGGCTCCAGCTCGTCGTCGAGGCGCTGCCCCTCTACGCAGGGGTGGCGATTTGCCGCCAGCTCTCGCTCGGGCAGCCGTCGGCGAGTGCGGCAGGCTATGCCCTCTACCTTGTGGCCCTGGCTGCTGTGGGCCTCGCGATCGGGAGACGGAGAGTGACCCGGCTGTTGAGCCCCTGAACCGCCCGCCGCTGGGCGGCTGCGGTGGGAGACGGCCCGTAGGCGGCAGTGTCCCGCAGCGGCCGGCGGCAGCCTGCGGCGCCTGGCAGGACGGGTGGGGCGGTAGGGTGTTGCTGCCCAGCCAAGCAGGGCGGCCGGGCCGGGCGAGCAAGCAGGGAGGAGACGCCACAACGATGAGGAAGCGATGCCTTCTGGCTGTTGTCGCCAGCGGGGCTACAGCTGTCGCCGGCTTGGGCGCGGTACCCGGGGCAAGTGCTCTTGCCGCCACCGCCGCTACCGCTACGGCCGTGCCGCACGGCGGGGTGCTCCGCGTCATCATGCCCTGGGACAAGATCCCCGACAACTTCAACCCGCTCCTTCCCGGTGGCACGAGCTCCACCGCCGGCGGCACCGGCAGCCTGCTCTACGAGCCCCTCATGTACGCGAATGCCGCCACAGGCCGGTACACCCCGATGCTCGGTACCGCGTACTCCTGGTCGGACGGCAACAAGATCCTCACACTGACGACCCGGACGGGGGTGCACTGGAGCGACGGCAAGGCGTTTTCGGCCTCCGACGTCGCATTTACTTTCAATTACCTCAAGGCCCACAACGTCGTGGACGCCAGCGGCATATGGCAGGACGGCTTGTTGGCGGTGCGCGCGACCGGCCCCTCGACCGTCGTTTTCACCTTTTCCCGGCCCAACGTCATCGCTCTCCCCTTCGTCCTCAGCCAGTTGATAGTCCCGGAGCACATCTGGGCCAAGGTCGCCACTGCAGTCACGTTCGCCAACCACAAACCGGTGGGCACGGGGCCGTTCCTGCTCAAGACCTACAGCCCGACCGAAGTCAGCTACACGAGGAACCCTGACTACTGGATGGCCGGGCGGCCCTACCTGAGCGGCGTGACCATGACGGCGTCGAAGATCCCCGACACCGTCCTTTTCCTCAACAGCGATTATGCGGTCACCTACCAGCCTCTTGCCGACCCCGGTTCGACGTTCCTCGCCGAGGACCCGGCGGACAATCACATATGGTGGCCCACGACCAACCTCAACTTTTTGTACTTCAACACGACCCAGGCCCCGTTTAACGATGCCGCCTTCCGCCGGGCAGTCGCTGAGGCACTCAACAACAGCGCCATTGCGCTGCGGGCGTACTACGGCGCGGTCCCTGCTGCAGCCGGCCCGACCGAAACGGGCGTCACAAACGGGCAGGCGTCTCAGTGGGTGCCCGCGTCGTTGAGATCGCTCGAGTGGTCCTACGACCCCGCCAAAGCTGCCGCCACATTGGGCTCTGCAGGTTATTTGGAGGCTGACGGTTCACTGCTCGGCCAGCAGGGCCAGCCCCTCCCTGTGTTCAAGATCCTCATCGGGGCGGGCTGGGCGGACTATTTCTCCATCGCCGAGACAGTCAGCCAGGAGCTGGCCGCACTCGGGATCCACACCGTTATCGACCAAGAACCTTACGCCGGCTACGAAAAAGACATCTCGAGCGGCGCGTACAACCTCGCGATCGGCTGGGGCAACGGTAACAACATCAACCCGTTTTACGAGTACTACTACCTATTGGACGGCAAGACCAACACCGACTGGGAGCGCTACAAGAGCGCCAAGGACTCGAGCGCGCTCAGTTCTTTCGAGACGCACGCCAGCCCACTCGTCCAGCACGCCGACATTTCGACAATAGAGAGGGACATTTTGACAAACGTCCCCGTCGTGGCTCTCACGGGCAGGCCCAATTTCCTCGACTACCAGACGAGAAGTTTCACTGGCTTCCCAAGCGCTGCCAACCCGTACAACGCGGGCGAGCCGCCCGACGCGTTCAACGGCGGGGCCGAGCAGCTTTTCCTCAACGTCCATCTCAAGTAGCCGAAGGCGGGACGCCAGGCTGCTCGGCGACGGGCTTCAAAAGGGCTGCTTTTGATGGGTACCTCGTCGCCGGCCTGCGGACGGGGATCATCTTGGCAGGCCAGCGCCTCGGCCCCGACCATGGTGCCGGCACCTGGTCGGTGCGCGAAGCCAGCTCGTAAGCAAGGGACTCGTAGTTGACCCGCCATCCCCGGAAGTGGGGCCAGGCTTCGTTGGCGTCCCGGTCCATCGGGAAACCGACAGATTTCAATTGCTCGACGGCGGCTTCGAACTCGGCGAAGGAGAGCGAGATCGGCCGGTCCGGGTCGGGGTCAGTCTCAACCGTTATCCCGAGCGCCTCACCGATCTGGCGGAGGGCGGTAAAGCCCATGCGGATGGCGCGGCGTGGCTCTATCCGCTCCCGGCTCGGGGAGACAGACAGGAGCATGGCAGCCGAGTCCATGATCGCCAAGAGCGCTATCAGCCAGGACATGAGCGGCTGGGGCGAACGGAAGCGCACCAGCACGGGGTAATTGGAGTGGCTTTCAGCCACGTCGGCCGCCCAGCGTTCCCAGCGGTTGTAAAGCTCGGGCAGGTCGTCGGTCAGCACGGACACGCCGTACCTCGTCCGGAGCAGCAGTTCGGGGCCCCAGGAGGGAGTCCCGGCACGAGCGCTGAGAAGGGTCACCTCCGTCTCGCGCCGGTTGAAGGCGCCGTAGAGCGTCGGCAGGTAAGCGATCTGCAAAGCGACGACTACGAGCCCTGTGCAACCAGCGAGGATGTCGATCGCGGTCGACCCGTTGCCCGGGGTGTAAGCGATGCCGAGGGTGAACATGGAGCTACCCGTCTCCCGCAGCGCCGCAAGGAAATGGTGCACCTCGGGCCAGAGCGCGAGCGAGTAGCCGAGCTCGTAGCCAAGGAGCCAGGTAGCCAATTGGACGAGGACGACGGCCGGGGCTTGGGCCGCAAGCACCTGGTCCTTGCGTTCGTAAGAGGCAAAGCGATGGGCGAGCACCCGGAACACGGCATCGACGGATGCGTCCACGACCTGGGAGAAGAAGGTCCAGCGAGCGCGCGGGATCACCAGTGCCCGGACGATGTTGACCGTCATCGCCAGCACTATCACCGCTCCCGCCAGCACCTTGAGGACGTCGAGGGCGTTCATTGCACAAGTTTGGCTTGCGTGTAGCCACTGCGCCGCTTCCGCCGCTGCCAAAGCCGGGAGCTGGTGCCCGAAGGCCGGCCGGGTCTAATCAGGCGACACGTAGCCCGAGAGGGCAGCGCCTCTCCCGCCCTGCGTGCCGGTTTGCGTGCCGGTTTGCGGGCCGCCTTGCGTGCCGGCCGCGGTGCCGGCCTGCGTACCGGCCTGGGTGTCGGCGTAGTACTCGTCGTTACGCACCTCGACGATGCTGAACGCCGTGAGGTCGCCGTCGCCGTTGACGGCTATCGGCCCCTTGGCCCCCGGCTTGTAGCCGATGACGATGGCGACATGTGCCGCTATCAACTGCGAGGCGTCGAGGCCGTACACCGCGACATCGCCGGGTTGAGGCACATAGCCCGATCCGAGAGGGTGCCAGGTGTGCAGCCTCACACCCCATTCGTAAAAGCTTGCAGCCGAAGAGTTGAGGTCCCCATTGATGTACTGGTACGTGACGGGCACGCCCGCTTTTTGCCAAACCCAGGCTGCGAAGTCGGCACACCATTCCTCCGAGAGCTCGCCGTTGGCGCATGTGGCCGAGCCCGAGGACCAATAGGCGCTGAACTTGTTGCAATAGGTGTCGGGCGGCTCCGTCTGGTAGCCGACCTGGCTCTCGGCAATGGCGACGATCTTGGCACGCAAAGGCGACAGGTGGCTCTGGGGGACCTTGACGGTGCGGCCCTTGCCGAGCGGGAAGGTCGCATAGTGGGGATGACGGGCTACTGCAAGCGACGCGATCGCGCCGGCAGCACCCACCACGACGAGGAGGCCGAGGACGGCCCCCGCGCGCTTGCGTTTGCGCTGCCTGGTCCTGCTGTAAGGGCGGCGCGAGCGGCCGCCGGGGCCGCCCGGGCCAAAATCTTCAAGCTCGACGCCGCTCGCGGGCCCCGCAACCTGTGCGCGCACTCGTCCCAGTATGGCTGGCGAGCCTTACGCGACCCTGAAACCAGCGGGGCCTCGTTGGGGAGGGGCCCCTATCGGACCGGCAGCCCGACGAGCGCCGCCGCTGTCCCGGCTACAGCCGCCGCCAGGAGCCCGAAGACGCCGCGCCCATTGCGGGCGCACGCGCCCGGCCGGGACCTAGCGAGGCCCGAGGCGGGGCGGGGCGGAGACGGGGGCGGCGGGGTTTAGAAGCTGACCGTGGACCAGTGGTGGCCGCCGTCGAATGTCATGACCATCGACGTCCGCGTGGCGGCGTAGGACGGGGTGACCAAACCCACGCCCTGGCCCGGGCTCGTAAACCCGAGGTAGAAGAACTGCCCATTGGCAACGTCCGCCCAGTCGTGCCCGTTGTCGAAACTGGCGACAAGCTCGGCAGCCGCCCCGGAACGGCCTGCAATGACAACACCGGGGCTGGGCGACGCGAGGACCCCGCCATACTGAGCACCGCTGTAGCTTTTGGACAGCTCAGGGCCGGCATGGAAGCTCCCGCCCCCGTTGGACGAGAGGTAAAGCCAGGTCGAGCCGAGCGTTGCCCCTGGAGGAGCGCTCTTGGACAACGGGAAGGCGAACCCGCCCATGACGCACACCGCCACCAAGTCGCTGGCGTTAGCCGCCGCCGGCACTGTAAAGCTGTCCCCGACGCTCATGCACGGAGGCGTCCATGCAACCCATTGACCGTTGCCCTGCAGGATGGCGCTACCCGTCACCCCACGGTCGTTGCCCTCCACCAACCATCCTCGCCCTCCCTGGAAGACAAAGCTCCCGGAAGGCTCGGCTCCGCCCGCCGGCAGCGAGAGCCGTGGGGTGGCGTCGGTGTGCCAGCTGTCGGTCCCGACAGGCGAGCTCTCGACGACTACGCGCAAGTTGGCCCCTACCCCCATCATGTAAACGGTGGTCCCCATTGCCTCTAAGTCGAATAGCGGGAAACCCACGGTCGAACCTGCGAACGGGTGAAGCTGGCTCCAGCTGGCACCACCGTTGTGGGTCGACCAAAGGACCGCCTCGGGCACGCCGCCCGTACCCGGCAAGTTGCCGTAAATCCACCCGTCGAGAAGGTTCGCGAACCTGACGTTGAGCGCTGGCGAGGAGGCATAGCGGAGCAAAGCCCTCCCGTTAACCTTGCGGTCGGCGTCTGCGAGCAGCCCGGACGGCAACGATTTGGCCGACCACGACGCGCCCGAATTGGCCGTGCCGAGAAGCTCGAGGCACGAACCTGCTCCGCTGCAGGGGTACGAGCCGAGGGCCCAGCCGGTGCGGAGCGAGACGAAGGTGACCGACATGGGATTGAACGTGGTTGCGCCGGCCGCAGCGGCGGGTGCGAAGAGCGGCGTCAGGCATGCAGCCGCCGCTGCGGTCGCGACGCCGATGGCTGCGGCTCCCGCAAAATAGGCTCTGGTCAGGGATTTCATGCCGTGATAACACTCCAGGCGCGCGACCGGTTCCTTAGGTTGTCGGGGAGGATGTGCCCCGATGCGTCCTCGACGGGCGGACCGCCGAGCGTCAACGTGCGCTCAAAAGGGTGTTGAGGTCGTCGGCATGCTCTTCTTCCTGCTCGAGGATCCTCTCGAGGATGCGGCGGGTAGTCGGGTCGCTGTCACCGAGCCACCGGATTATCTCCTGATAGCTCTGGATCACGATCCGCTCGGCAACGAGGTTTTCCTTGAGCATCCCCGTGAGGTCGGTCTCCTGGAAGACCTTGTACTCGGTATGGGCCCTCTGGGCGAGGGTGCTGGGCGTGAAGTCCGGCGTCCCCCCAAGTTGGTTGATCCGCTCGGCCGCCCACATGGCGTGCTGCATCTCTTCGCCCGCGTGCTCCTTGAACTCGTCGGCCACCTGGGCACGGTCGATCCCTGCCGCCACTATCGCGTGTTGCTGGTAGCGGGCCCAGCAGACGATCTCAGTAGCCACCACGTCGTTGAGAACCGAAACAACCTGGTCGACCGAGGTCCCATACGCCGGCGTCACGGCGCCGCGCTCCATGTGCTCGCGTGCTTGCGTGCGCAGCTTCTCGACATCTATGGCGAACTGGTTAGGCATCCTCATCCATCCTTTGGTCGCTTACCGACAGCTACACGGAAGTGGGACGATATTACGGGCAAAGCCCCTCAACCGTCTTGGTCGGCGTGCCGGGCCCCCTCGGCCTCGTGCCCTGGTGCGCGCCAATGCGGCGGCACCGGAGGCTGACCGGCGCCGCCGCACGTTCGGCTAGGCGTTGAGAAGTAGGCTCACCTAGAAGGCGACGATGCCCTCGCCACCGGCGGCACCCGGCACCGTTACAAAACCGACCTCGGTGAGCGACCCGGTGGCGCCGACTGCGAACTCGTCGACGATGCCGTTGGCGCCCGTCTGGACGTAGAGGTAGCGACCGTCAGCCGATCCCGAGGCGTCGACGGTCCCCGGGTTGGTTGTGGTCGGGGGGGTGAGGAGGGAAAGTGCGCCGTTGAAAGCTATCTGGTAGCCGCTCACCGAGCCGCTCATGGCGTTGGAGGCATAGAAGTACCCTCCTGCCGGCGCTACCCAGCATGTCGCCCCCTGGCCGCTGCCGACCGAGCTGGCAAGGGCCACCGTCCCGCCGGGCTCGAGGTTGAAAGTGGAGAGCGCGTTGGTCCCCGCGTCCGCGACGACCAGTTGCCCTGCCTGGTCGAAGGTCATGGCGAAGGGGACCGTACCGGCTTCGGTGTTCTGCACCGGCGCGAACGAAAGAAGCCCGAGGGGCCCCACGCCGAAAACGTCGATGTTGTCGCCATTGGCTTTGGTCGTCACGATCAGCTCGCGGCCGTCCGGCGAGAACGCGACTTGCCCCGGCGTGTTGGTGAACTGGTTCGAGCCCGTCACCGGGGTGAGGTTGAGCGACCGGTTCGAGCCCGGGATGGGCAAGAGGAAGCCCGCTACGACGAAATAGCCCTGGACCGAACCGGCACCCTCCGCATTGAGGACGTAGACGAGGTTGCCCCAGGTGGCCACGCTCACGGGGAAGGTCCCACCCGAGCCCACGACCTGGTGCAACGCCAAGCGGTCGCCCTGGACAGAAAAGGCCGACACGGTGTTGCTGCCGGCGTTGACAGCGAGCAGCAGGTTGCCGGCCTGGTCGTAGGCGAGCGAACCCTGCGAAGCCAAATGGTCCACGACCGAGCCGCCGAGCGCGCCGCCGAGGCCGCCAGTCGGGTAACTGCCGGCGAGGCTGAGCACGCCGTCGGGGGCGCGGTCATAGGCGATCACCTGGTTGCCGCTCGTATTGTCGGTCTGGACAAAAACGACGTGGCCGGGGCCGCCGAAACCAAAATCCTGTGGAGCAGTGGCTGCGCCGGCTGCCCCTGTGAGGACGACGGCGGCAGACGTGGCGATGGCCGCGGCGAAGCCAGTACGTATGAGATATTTCATCGGGGTAGATCCTTTCGTTGTCCTTACGGGCATTTACGAGCCGGGCCCGGTTCTGCGGTGCGGCGGACGGTCCACCACTTGAAGACGCACAGACTGCGCGTCCGATTGCACCGGCCGAGTTTCGGTCACAGGGTGCCGCTATGGTCATCGTCACGAAGGCGGCAACCAACCTCGGGGTGCAGTACCAGGAGCGCCAAGTGCCGCGCGCAAACGGGCGCAAACGCCGTTGGCCTCACGAGCTCGACAGGGTGAGGCAAGCGCTCCCCGCGCACCTTCTTGACCCGCCACCGGTCTGGCCGGGTTCCTGGCTGTTGGTGGCGACGAGCGACAAGAGGCCGATCGGCTACCTATGGGCCCAGGTGCTCCAAACCGAGCTCGTGTACGTCGAGGAGGTCGCGGTGCTGCCCGAGCGGCAGGGGCTGGGTGTCGGGACAGGGTTGCTCGTCGAGTTCCGACGCCGGCTTCACCGTACCGGCGGGGGTTGCAAGGAGCTGATGATGTTCCCGATCTTCGAGCGCGAAGGCTGGGTGCGAAGAGCCGGCTTCACACGCCTACCGGACAGTTACCGCGCCCTTTGCTGAGGCGAAAGGAGCCGAGCCGGAGTGGACGACGGCGAACGCAGCGCTTCCCAGTACGACGCCATGGCCGCAGAGTACGCAGCTGAAAACGCCACGGGCGCCTACAACGCCCTTTACGAGCGCCCTGCGACGATCGCGTTGGGCCGGGGCGTTGCGCGAGCTGCGGAGGGTACTGACCCCTGAAGGCGCGGTTGTTTTCTCAAGAGATCCGGGTCAAACCCCGCTTCCTCTTCTTCAGGCTACGGTCCGCCTGAGCGGCCGCTGTCCTCTATTCAGGTACGCAACGAGGGGCCCCATGTAGGCTGCCGCTCAGGAGTTCCAGCGAAAACTGTATGTCGGACCTAGGACCTGCGAGCTTGGCCGGAGCATTTCGAGTGCGCCAACAGGGTCGCGCGAGCAAGTATTTGGTTATGGAAATGAGGCGGGCCCGGTTGAGCGATGCGGAAGTCGGGCAGTTGCTGGCCGGCCTGACGAAGGAGTACGACGCACGTTACGGCGAAAACGTGGAAATGACGAGGGCCAGGGAAGACGAGTTCGACCCTCCCTCCGGGCTGTTCATCGTCGTGATGGACGGCCCGGTTACGGCAGCGGGTGGGGGTTTCCGTCGCCACGACAGCACGACATGCGAAGTAAAGCGGATGTGGACGCACCCCGGCTACCGCAGAAGAGGTCTTGCAGCCAGAGTCCTGACCGCCCTCGAGGATGCTGCCCGGGAATCCGGCTACAGCCGCTTGGTGCTGGAAACCGGCCCACGCCAACCAGAGGCCGAGGCCCTTTACGTGGCACGCGGTTACGACCGGATAGGGTTTTACGGCCACTACCCCGAGGCACGAGCCTTCAGCCTCGACCTCGCCCGTGATTGACACCGGCTCGGGTGATTGAGATCGGCGCTGGACCGGCGCGAGGCGCTCCAGGCACTGCCCCAACAGGAGGCAAGCTATTGGCATGGTCGAAGAAGCCCTTTACGAACACCTGGGCCAACGAGGCGCCGGAGTGCGCTTTGACTGGGGACCAGCCGGCGCTGCCGCCCTCCACGAGGGACAGGGCTGCCTTGTCGTCGTCGACGTGCTCAGCTTCACTACAGCCGTAAGCGTGGCCGTCGGCCGCGGGATGGCCGTGCTGCCCTACGACCTGGGCCGTCCCGGAGCCGAGCAGTACGCGTTGGAGCAGGGGGCCGAGCTTGCCGTGCGAAGACGCGATATCAGCGCCGACCAGCCCTGGTCGCTCTCGCCGTCGTCGTTGAGGACAGCCCCTTTCACTGCGCGGCTACTGCTCCCCTCACCAAATGGCTCAGCGGTCGCCGCTGCTGCGCAAGGCGTCGTAGTCGCCGCTTGTCTCCGTAACGCGGCAGCATGCGCGCGCTGGGCTCTGGCCTCGGGTTACGGGCTCCCCGATAAGCCGGTCAGTGTGGTTGCTGCGGGAGAACGCTGGCCTGATGGCACGCTCAGACCCGCGGTTGAGGATGCCCTCGGAGCAGGAGCAGTGCTGTTGCGGCTCCAAGAGGCAGGGTGCCGGCTTTCGACCGAAGCCGCCCTTACGGCAGAGATGTACCGGAACACCAATGACATAGCAGGGGCATTGGCGACGTGTGGGACGGGATTTGAACTGTACGCCATGGGCTTTGGTGCCGACGTCGATATCGCGAGCGAGCTCGACCGCGACGATTATGCACCGGTTTTGGCGGGCGGGACTTTTACTGCCAACTAGTAGCACTCAGGACGTGCGGCTCGAATGGGCGGGCGGCCCCGGAACGGCCTCAGGCCCACAGAGATGCCTGGAGGGGGCGCTGAGGCATCACCGGCTCGATCAGCTCAGGCCTGTCGTTACGGACGTCGTTGACAGCTGGGCTTACGGGGTACCCGGAGAGCACATCTTCTGCAGCTGGTGCCAGGAGTTGCTCGAGCCGCTCGCCGGCCAGGGGCCGAGGCCCGAGCCACTCCTCCCAAGAGGTCTCCGCCAGGATCACGGGCATCCGGTGATGGAACGCCGCCATCATCTCGTTGGCCCTTGTCGTGATGATCGTGCAACTCGCGATCGGCTTTCCCTCCGCGTCTGCCCATTCGTCCCACAGCCCGGCAAACACCAGGGGCGCTCCGTCGCACCGAGTGAAGTAGAACGGTTGTCGCCGGACCGATTTGCTCGGGTCAGAGCTTTGCCACTCGTAGAAGCCCGAGAAGGGCAGGAGCACCCGCCGGCTCTCGAGAAGCGAACGATAGGCCGGCCTTTGCGAAATCGCCTCGGCACGGGCATTTATCAACTTCGACCCGATCCTCGGGTCTTTGGCCCAGTTTGGGACCAGGCCCCACCGCAGCGACGTGAGCGTACGAAGCCCGTTGGCGCGCATTAGCGCGTAGACAGGTTGCGTAGGCGCGACGTTCCAGCGGGGTGGGAGCTCTGGCGCTACGACTTCGTCTACGTCGAGCAACCGGGCCAGGCTCTCGCGCGAGAGCGGGGAGGCAGTCCGGCCGCACACGCAACCGAGCCTATTGGTTCGCGGACGACAGGCTCAGGCGCAATTGGCCGGCGCGAGCAAAGTCGCGGCACCGGGACGGCCCTGGACAACCTGGCAGATCAGTTCTACCCTGGGTACCTATTAGCCGGGATTGCGGCAGTTGACCAGCGCCACCGAGCAGACTGAGCGCCAAGGCCTTCCTCGGACCGGTGCCCCGCAGCGGTCCCAGGTGGCCCTGTCGCAGGTTGGCGCGTTCCGCCGGCCTCGCACCCTGGCTCTTTTCGTCCTTGTCGCGGGACTTGTCCTCACCCTCGGCCTGGCGACGTCGTCCCGGCTCAGCTATGACCACAACGAGCAGAGGCTCCTCCAGCTGCAAACAAGCCTTACCGCTTCAGTACTGACGGTTGCGGTCGGGCAAGTAGAGGCAAACCTCGAGCGAGTGGTCGGCCTGAGCGCCGAGGCGCCCGACCCTGCAGCTGTTTTCAGGCAGTCGATCGCCTCGTCCATGGCCCCCCAGGGCCCGTACGCTTCGTCGGCGCTGGCGTCGGTTAAAAATGATCAACCGACTTTCCTGGTCCACCTTGGTGCGGCCTCGCTCAGGGGGCTCAAATCTGATCAAACCACGGACTTGACACGAGAGTCGGCACACACCTCGTCTTTGGTCACCACACGTGCGGTCAAGGGGGACGTGCAAAAGGTCGCCTACTTCGTATCGGCATCTGGCCCGGCCGGGGTGGTGTTCGTCGTTGCAGCAAGCCAGGAGTTCCCGGTGAACGACGTCGTAAAGGTACCGCGCTCGTCTCCCGACTCGGACCTCAACGTTGCCCTCTATTTCGGCAAAGGGGTTATCCCGGCGGACCTTGTCTTCACCAACTCGCGCCAGCTCCCCTTGCGCGGCAACCTCGCCACGGCAGCCGTTGCGTTTGGGGATAACTCCTTGACGCTGGTCGCCTCGTCCAAGGGCCCGCTCACAGGGGCTTGGCCAAGGTACACCCCAATAGTCCTGATCGGGGCAGGCCTGCTCATCTCGATCGGCGCTGCGCTCCTCACGGGACGCTTCGCGCGTCGCCGTGCGCTCGCCGAGTTCGCCGCTGAGCTAAACCGCGAATCTTATTTGGCGCAGCGGAGAGTTTCCGAGGACCTTCAGCACGCCATCTTGCCGAAGACGCTCCCTTCGATACCCGGTACAGACGTGGCTGCCCGGTACATACCGGGCACTCGCGGCATCGAGATCGGCGGCGACTGGTACAGCGTCGTACCGGTGGACGAAGAGAGCTTTGTCTTTATCGTCGGTGACGTTTCGGGCCACGACACCGCGGCGGCAGCTGTCATGGCATCTTTGCGCTACACGACAATAACCCTGGCGCGCCTTGGCATGGGCCCGGCGGAAATCCTCGAGCGAGCTTCGGCCGAGTTGGACCAAATGGGCGAGGAGCACTTCGCAACGGTCCTGGTCGGCAAGCTCGACGTCGTGAGGGGAAAGCTGGCTCTCGCCTCGGCAGGGCACCCGGCGCCGCTATTAGTCACTCGGGAAAGTGCCCGCTTCGTCGACATTGTCCCCTGCAGCCCTCTCGGGGTCCCGGGAGGACCTCCCCAAGTAACGGCAATGGATTTCCCAACAGGGGCGGCTCTTGTTGCCTTCACCGACGGCCTCGTCGAACACCGGGGCGAAGACCTCGCTGCAGGCCTGGAGCGCCTGGCGAACGCTGCCTCGCCGCCCTCTGCCTCAGCGGCGGACCTCGTCGAGCGAGTCCTGGTGGCCCTCGTTGATGCCGACCACGAGGACGATATTGCGGTCCTCGTTCTTCGTTTTATCGGGTCGCCGACCGCGGGAGAGCCGTCGGGGGAAGCAGATTTCCCAGGGACAGCCGCCTCCGTCCCGGCAGCTCGCTACTTTGTCCGGGACCTCCTCGAACGCTACGGGATCGGCGGCGAGATCGTGGAGCGGTCGGAGTTGTGCGCCTCCGAGCTAGCTACCAACGCGGTGTCCCACGCCCACAGCGGCTTCAAGCTCGCTGTCCGCCTGAGCGACGAGGCCGTCCGCATCGAAGTGACGGATACGGGCTCCGGTGCACCTGGCGTGCGCCACCCTGGCTTGGACGCCGTCGGGGGACGAGGTTTGCTCATCGTCTCGGCGCTTGCGCACGATTGGGGCGTGACTTCGGGCGAGCATTCGAAGACCGTGTGGTGCACGATGCCGCTCGAACGCGTGCCCGCGTGAAGTGCACCTCACTACCCTGTAACTGACGTCGAGGTGCCAAGGAGTGCCGACGGTACATGCGTGCAGACCGAAGCCGGCTCGGCGCGGGTGATGGCGCATATGTCCCCTACGAGGAACCCCGCTGCCGCTTCGGCCTGTTTCGACAAGGCGCTCGTGCCCGAGGTCAGCGTGCTCGCGGCCTCCGCCCACGAGACCCGGGATAGCTGCGAGGTCAACCATTGCGGCCCGATCAGTACGAAGCGGCCCGCCAGGTAGATGAAGGGGATGCCGCCCGAGTCGCCCGCCGGGACGTAAGGGGGAGTGTCGTACTTGCTCAAGAGCATTGTCTCGAGCGCGTCCGGTGCCTGCAGAGCCGGGTACCCCGCGGCACTTGGACCGTGGTTGTTGAACATCTCGTCACCAAGGAACACGAGCCGGGCGCTCGAGTACGAGGCCCCGTAAAACGAGAACGACGGGGTGCTCGGGCTCACGTCGGTGGAAGAAGACGTGGTCCCCGCCAAATGGCTGAAGTTGCCGAACTTTGACAACGCCATCACCAGCGACCAGCGCTCGGTCGCGCAGTACGGGCAATACTCCGCACCGAGGAAGACGATCTCGGGTTTGCCTTTACCGAGGAGCAACGGGTTGCTTGCCGGCAGCTTTTCCGCCAAGCGCACATTTAACCCCGCGCCGCCAGCTTTGTGGGCGGCCATCGCTTGCGTTACCAGGTCGTCCAGCGGGACATCCTCGACTCGTCGGGCAAGGGCGGAGGGGATCGTGAAGGTCCCTGCCGCCGTCTCAGGCGGACCTGGTGACTTGGAAGCCTCCTCGGCCGTGAGGAGCTTTGCATTGTGGGCGGGCGCCGCAGATGCAACAGCTCCCGCCGAAGCTGCGGCCGCCGTCGCGAGGGCCGCCAATATGCCAGAGACCCGCTTTTTCATCGCCCCGCGCCGTTTGGTCACGGGCTCACGGCCCGCTGGCCGCCTCGGCGCCGCTCCCCCTGGCACCATTGCGAGAGAGCGTGTGTGGTTGTCGCTCATCATTTTCCTTTCGTGGGTTGCATAAAAAGCGAGAGAACGTGCGTGCCGTGGCACTAATGACCGGGCGCCGCATAGGCCAGCAGCACAAATGACGGCCGTGCCGCCCCCCGCCCGGCCGACGGCAGCACTGGTCCTCTCGAAGCCAGCGCATAGCAAGTACGGGTGCTGGGGCAGTAAATGGCGTCGATGCTGCTGATACCGCCCGGGCGCACCATGCTCTGCCAGTT
>Ga0335072_10006746_pt1 | contig 16765 bp, 15 predicted proteins | sample Lox_Sample_21_FD_206725 | JGI IMG/M metagenome (GOLD analysis project Ga0335072, IMG submission 206725) | Soil microbial communities from Loxahatchee National Wildlife Refuge, Florida, United States - Lox_Sample_2.1 | ecosystem: Environmental > Terrestrial > Soil > Wetlands | place: USA...
CTACGGCGCGGGGGGTTTTGCCGGGGGCCAGGCCTGTGCGGTTGGCTACGCGGAAGATGTGGGTGTCTACGGCGATCTCGTTCTCGCCGAAGATGATGTTGAGGACTACGTTGGCGGTTTTGCGGCCTACGCCGGGGAGGGCTTCGAGGGCTTCGCGGTTGGCGGGGACCTGGCCGCCGTGGAGCTCGACCAGCATGCGGCAGAGGCCGATCAGGTTTTTGGACTTGGCGTTGTAGAGGCCTACGGTTTTGAGGTAGGGCTTCACGCCTTCTTCGCCCAGGGCCAGGATGGCCGCGGGGGTGTTGGCGGCGGGGAAGAGCTTGCGGGTGGCGGCGTTGACGCTCTTGTCGGTGGTGTGCGCGGAGAGCATGACGGCGACCAGCAGCTCGAAGGGGCTGGAGTGCTCGAGCTCGGTTTTCGGCTCCGGGTTGGCGGCCGCCAGGCGGCGGAAGATGGCGCGGCGGGTGGCGGGGTGCACGGCGGAAACCTCAGAGATCGGGCGGGAGCGCGCCGGGCCCGGCCAGCTGTTTGCGGGAGGTCAGCAGGGCCTCGCGCTCGCGGGCGCGGCGGGCGATGCGCTCATTGTGAGCGAAGAAGAGACGGCGATTCGTCGGAGCGTCGGGGGCCGCGGAAGCCTCGGCAAGGGCGGACCGGGGGACCATGGAGATGCAGTCCACGGGGCAGGGCGCGATGCAGAGCTCGCAGCCGGTGCAGAGCGCGGCGATGACGGTGTGCATCTGCTTGCGCGCGCCGATGATCGCATCGACGGGGCAGGGCGGCAGGCATCTGGCGCAGCCGATGCAGATCGCCTCATCGATCAGCGCCACGAGCGCCGGTCCTTCGACGCCGTTGGCGGGGTTGAGCGGCAGCGGGTCGCGGTGTAACAACGCGGCGAGAGCGGTGATCGCGGCGCTGCCGCCCGGCGGACACTGGTTGATCTGCGCCTCGCCGCGGGCAATCGCCTCGGCATAGGGGCGGCAGCCCTGATAGCCGCAGCGCGTGCACTGGGTCTGCGGCAGCAGCGCGTCGATGTCGTCGGCGCTTGCCATGCGGGCTCAACTCACGCGCATGCCCGGGGCGGCGCCGCTGTCGGGGGAGAGCAGAAAGGGGCCGCCGGACTCGTTGCTCGCGGCGAGCACCATGCCCTCGGAGACGCCGAACTTCATCTTTCGCGGCGCGAGGTTCGCCACCATGATGGTGAGACGGCCGGCGAGCGTCGCCGGATCGTACGCGGACTTGATCCCGGCGAAGACGGTGCGCGTCTCCGTGCCGATGTCGAGAGTGAGCTTGAGCAGCTTGTCGGATCCGGTCACGTGCTCCGCCGCTACGATGCGCGCGACGCGCAGGTCGAGCCGCTTGAATTCGTCGATGGAGATCGTCGCCGGCGCGGATGCGGCGGCGCCCCCTACGGCCGATCCCTTTGCCGGCGCCCCTGCCGCCGCCGGGGCCGCGGCGGGCGCATCGACCTCGAAGAGCGCATCGAGCTGTTTCGGATCGACGCGGGTCATCAGGTGTTGGTAAGGGTTGACGCGTGTTGGCGGCTCCAGGGCGTCGGACCAGCGGAACGCACGGTCGAGGCCGAAGAGATCGCGGGCCACCCGCTCGCTCACGGTCGGCAGCACGGGCGCGAGCAGAACGCTCAGCAGCTTGAAGCCGTAGAGCGTGCGCGAGCAGATGTCCTGCAGCTCTCCCCGCCGGGCGGGATCCTTGGCGAGGACCCAGGGCTGGCGGCCGTCGAAGTCCTGGTTGATGCGGTCGGCCGCCGCCATGATCTCGCGCATCGCCCGGCCGAATTCGCGCGCCTCGTAACTGGCGCGCACCTGCGCGGCGGTCTCCGCAGCCTGCCGGCGCAGCGCTTCCGTGCCGTCGGCATAGGCCAGCTCACCGCCGAAATGCCGGCTGATGAAATTGGCGGCGCGGCTCGCGATGTTGACGTACTTGCCGACGAGGTCGCTGTTGACCCGGGCGACGAAGTCGTCGGGGTTGAAATCGAGGTCCTCGACGTTGGCGTTCAGCTTGGCGGCGATGTAGTAGCGCAGCCACTCGGGATTCATGCCGATGTCGAGGTAGCGCAGCGGGCTGATGCCGGTGCCGCGCGACTTCGACATCTTCTCGCCGGAGACAGTGATGAAGCCGTGCACGAACACGTTGTCCGGGACCTTGTAGGGCGGTCCCGCGAACTTCAGCATCGCCGGCCAGAAGAGTGTGTGGAAGTAGATGATGTCCTTGCCGATGAAGTGGATCTGCCGGGTGTCGGGCGCGGACAGGAACTCCTGGAAGCTGCGCGGCTCGCCGTTCGCCCGGGCTTTGCCGCTCTCGAAGTAGCTCTGCAGCGAGGCGAGATAGCCGATGGGCGCATCGAGCCAAACGTAGAAGTACTTGCCCGGCATATCGGGAATCGGGATGCCGAAATACGGCGCATCGCGCGAGATGTCCCAGTCCCCGAGCGCCTGATCACCTTTGCCGGAGAGCCATTCGCGCGCTTTGTTGGCGACCTGCGGCTGCAGGCGGCCCGGCGCGCCGGTCCAGCCGTTCAGGAAATCGACGCAGCGCGGGTCGGAGAGCCTGAAGAAGAGATGGTCGGACGACTTGAGGATGGGCCGCGCCCCGGTGAGCACCGAGTAGGGCTCGATGAGGTCCGTGGGCGCGTACACGGTGCTGCAGACCTCGCAGGCATCCCCGTACTGGTCCTTGGAATGACAGTTGGGACACTCTCCCTTGATGTAGCGGTCGGCGAGGAACATGCCTTTGACGGGGTCGTAGAACTGCTCGACCGGCCTCGAATAGATGAGACCCGCCGCCTTCAGCCGGCGGTAGATGTCCTGCGAGAGCGCGACGTTCTCGGGCGAGTCGGTCGAGTGCCAGTGATCGAAGCCGATGTGGAATCCCTGCAGATACCGCGGCCGTCCCGCCGCGATCCGGGCCACGAGCTGCTGCGGGGTGATCCCCTCCGCTTCCGCCTTGAGCATGATCGGCGCGCCGTGCGCGTCGTCCGCGCCCACGAAATGCACTTGATTGCCCTGCATGCGCTGGAACCGCACCCAGATGTCCGCCTGGATGTATTCCATGATGTGCCCGATGTGGAACGGGCCGTTGGCGTAGGGGAGCGCCGTCGTGACGAAGAATTTCTCGGCCATAGACCGCCAGTGTACTAGAGCGTCACGGGCAGTCCACAGGGACCGATCGGGGCCGGCGGCTGCGCCGGGCGCAGGCAGGCGTGTCAGCCGGAGTCCTTGACCGCCTCGAATTTCGCCTTGTTGATGGCTTTCTTGTAGGCCTCCTTGCCGGTGATCATCCGCTGCTCGAGCAGCTGTTGGATGGCGGTGTCCATGGTGCGCATGCCGAACTGGCCGCCGGACTGCATGGTGTTCTCGAGCTGGTCGAGCTTGCCCTGACGGATCAGGTTGGCGGCGGCGGGCGTGTTGACCAGGATCTCGAGCGCCGCCACGCGGCCTTGCTTGTCCGCCCTCTGCAGCAGCTGCTGGGAGACTACGCCCCGCAGCGATGTGGAAAGCATCGTCCGGACGTGCGATTGCTTGTCGGACGGGAAGACGTTGACCATGCGATCCACGGTCTGGGCGGCGCCGTTGGTATGCAGCGTCCCCATGACCAGAATACCCATCTCCGCGGCGGTGACCGCGATGCTCATGGTCTCGAGGTCGCGCAACTCGCCCACCAGGATGGCGTCCGGGTCCTCACGCAGGGCGGAGTGCAACGCGGCGGCGAAACCCTGGCTATGGACGCCTATCTCGCGCTGGCTGATGAGGCAGCTCTTCCTCTGGTGCACGAACTCGATCGGGTCCTCGATGGTGAGGATGTGCCCCTTCACGCGCAGGTTGATGTCATCGATCATCGCCGCGAGGGTGGTCGACTTGCCGGAGCCCGTCTTGCCGGTGACGAGGATCAGGCCGTTGTTGGTGCGGCAGAGCGCGCGCACCGCTTCCGGAAGCTTCAGGTCATCCAGTGTCAGCGCCTTCGAGGGGATGGCGCGGAAGACGGCGCCCATGCCGTTCAACTGCCGCATGACGTTGACACGGAAGCGGCCGCGCTCCGGGATGGTATACGCGAAGTCGGCGCCGTCCTTCGCCTCGAAGCGGTCGACGGCGTTCTTCGGCATGATCTCGTAGAGCGCGTCCTTGACGAAGTCCTGGGCGAGCTTCTCCGGCCGCAGCGACATGAGGTCGCCGAACTGCCGGATCCTCGCCGGGTCGCCGGCGATGAAGTGCAGGTCGGAGCCGCGTTTCTCCAGCACTTCGAGCAGGTAAGAGTCAATCGTAGCCATGCCCGCCGCCCCGCGCCTCAGGCAGCCGATGCCGGTGGTGCCGCGACCACGTCGACCTTGGGCAGCATGGTGGTGTCAGTGACGTACTTCTGGAACGGACGCTTATCGATCGCGTAGGTATAAGCGTCGTCCGGGTCGATTTCGCGTGCGCTGATTGCCGCCAACAGCGCCTGGTCGAGGAGCTGCATACCGAGGTCGCGACCCATCTGCAGCTGGCTCGGGATCTGGTGCGTCTGCTCCGTCTGGACGAGCTTGGCGATGGCCTTGGTCATCATCAGGACCTCGCAGATGGCCTTGCGGCCGCGCGAGTCCGGTGTCTTCACCAGCACCTGGGTGATGACCGCCAGCAGGCTTTGCGCCAGGAAGCTCTTGGTCTGCTCCCGCTCCTCGATCGGCAGGGCATCGATGATGCGGTCGATGGTCTTGACGGCGCTGGTGGTGTGCAGGGTCCCGAGCACCAGGTGCCCGGTCTCCGCCGCCGTCATCGCCATCGAGATGGTCTCGGCGTCGCGCAGCTCGCCCACGAGGATGACGTCCGGATCCTCACGCATTGCCGCGCGCACGCCCTCGGCGAAGCTCGGAATGTGCGTGCCGAGCTCCCGCTGGATCACCTGACTGTGCTTGCTGGGATGAACGAACTCGATCGGATCCTCGAGGCTGATGATGTTGAGCCTGCGGGTCTCGTTGAGGTGATTGATCATCGCCGCCAGGGTGGTCGACTTGCCGGTGCCGGTCGAGCCCGTGACCAGGATCATGCCCTGGTGGAAGTCGCACAGCTTGGTGATGACGGACGGCAGCCCCATCTTGTCGAGCTGGGGCACCTGCGAAGGGATGGCGCGGAAGGTGGCGCCGATGCCGGTGTCCTTGCGGTAGACGTTGACGCGAAAGCGCCCGCCGTCCGCCGACACGTACGAGAAATCCAGGTCCTGGCCCTTGCCGAAGTGCTCGGCCTGGGAGCGGCTCAGGATCTCCAGGATGTAGCCCTCGAGCTCCGCGGCGCGCAGCTCACGGAATTTGATCGGCAGGAGGTCGCCCTGCATGCGCAGCATCGGCGGTACCCCGACGGCAAGATGCACGTCCGAGCAGCCCTGCTGTGCTCCCAGCTTGAGAAACGCGTCTATGCGCGCCAAGTAACGCCTCCGCGGTGAGTCGAGCCCGCCTCTTTTGCCCGCTTATGTCGCCAAAATCAATGGGTTGTCGCCAAAAATTTGACGCAAAGCACGCCTTCGGACAAGCACAGGGACGTGCCCCGCCGCCGTAGGTGGCGGAGCCGCGGGCAAAAACCACGCTTTTTGCTCGCGGCGCGCTGGGCCGGGCAGGATGCCCGGATCCAGCGCCATCAAAAGAATCGCGTAAGCGCGGCGCGCAGCTCTTCCATGCTCTGATAGCGCTTGGTCTTGTCGACCGACATGGCCTTGGTGACCAGCTCCGAGAGCCCCGGAGGCAGTCCGGGGTTGAGCTCCTGCGGCGGGCGCGCCTTGCCCTGCACGTGCTGATACATGACCGACATGTGATCGCCGCGGGAGTACGGCGGCACGCCCGTGAGCATCTCGTAAAGCATCACGCCGAGGGCGTAGATGTCGGCGCGCTCGTCCACCTTCTTGCCGAGGATCTGCTCCGGGGCCATGTACTTCGGCGAGCCGATGACGTACCCGGTCTTGGTGAGCTGGGTGTCGCCCTCGCGCTGCGCGGCGGCGACGCCGAAGTCCACGATCTTGAGCAGCCCCTCCTGGTTGATGAGCACGTTGGCGGGCTTGAGGTCGCGGTGCACGATGCCGACCTGGTGCGCGACCGTCATGCCGGTGCACATGTCGATGCCGAACTGCAGCGCGCGCTTCAGCTCGATCGGCTTGTCGCCGACGATCTCGCTGCCGAGCGTGTGCGAGGGGAAGTACTCCATGGAGATGGCGTAATTGCCCTGGATGAAGAGGAAGTCGTAGATGCGGATGACGTTCTTGTGCGTGATCTTGCGCGAGTAGCGCAGCTCGTGGACGAAGCGCTTCATGACTTCCTCGTCCGTCGACACGTTCGGGTTGAGGAACTTCAGGATCAGCCGCTCGTCGACGACCGTATCCTCCATCAGCAGCACGGTGCCGAAGGCGCCGCGGCCGATGCGGTCGATGTACTTGTAGCGGCCCTCGAGGATGTCGCCGGTCTTGAGGGTCTGGATGTCCAGGCGCGGCGGTCCCTCCGCGATCCGCGACTGCGCCGCGGCATCGACGGCGCCCGCGCGCGTCCCCTCCATCGGCGGGGCCGGCTGGGGCGGCCGGGCCACGGCCGGCGGCGCCGGAAGCGGCGTGCCGCCCGTGAGCGCCGCGGCGCCCGCCAGGCGGTGATCGAGCTCCGCCAGGGCCGCATTCGCCACGCGGGCGATGGTCTGATCCGGCGAGACCGCCTGCGACTGCAGCTCGTTGCGGAGCTGCTCGGCGCGCCGCTCGTCGACGAGCTTGGACAGCGCCTGCATCGCCTCGATCCGCAGCTCCCGCTCCGGCCGGGCCATGAAGGGGAGCAGGGTGTCGACCAGGCGGGCGTCGCCGAGCTTGCCGAGCGCGCGAACGACGATCGGGGTCGCCTTGGCGGGGCCGGCCTTGAGCATCTCGGTGAGGCGCGGCACCGCGCGCCGGCTGCCGATCTCCGCCAGGGCATCGACCGCGCGCTCGCTCACCCACCAGTCGGGATCGCGCGTCGCCTGGATGAGCGATTCGACCGCGCGCTCGTCCTTGGTCTGGTTGAGGATCTCGATGGCGGCGCGCCGGATGTCCTCGTCCTTCTCGCGGATGAGCTCCAGCACCGCATCGATCACCCGCGGGCCGCCGATCTTGCCGAGCGCATCGGCCGCGCGGCTGCGCACCCACCAGTCGCTGTCCTTCAGCGCCTCGAGCAGGTGCTTCACCGACTTCGCGTTGCCGACCTCGTTCAGCACCTCGACCGCGGCGCGGCGTGCGTTCTCGTTCTCGTCCTTCAGGATCTCGATCAGATAGCGGATGGTATCGGGATCGTTCGCCTTGATGACGACGTCGATGGCCTTGTTCTGTACGTCGATCTCCGGATCCCGCAGCAGCGCGCAGACCCGCTCGATGTCGATCTTGCCGTCCATCCGCTGCAGCGCCGAGAGGGTCGCGCCGCGGATCAGCTTGTTGGGATCCTTGAGCAGGGCCTGCAGCGCCGTCTGTACTTCGGGCGTGTTGAAGCGTGCCAGAACGTTGATGATGTGGACGCGCGCGATCGGATCCTTGCCCTGGGCGCGGCCGATGAGCTCCGGCACGGCGCTGGCGTCGGCGATCTCGGCGATGATGCGGAAGAGCGCCGCTTTCTCGTTCGGCTCCTGGGTGTAGGCGGCATTGAGGAGCTCGCGCACGCCGAAGCGCGATTTCTGGGCGCCGATCACCTCGAGCAGCGCCGACTTGGACACGCCCGGGGTCCCGAGCGCCTCGATCAGCAGGTTTGCCGGGTAGTTGCGGCTGCTGGTGAGCGCCCAGGCGATGCCGGCGACCACCCGCGGGCTGCCCTCGACCAGGCCGCGCACGAACAGCGGAAAGGACTTCGGGCTGACGAGGCCGGCCAGCACCTCGACGAAGGCCAGAGTCGCGTTCTTGTCGGCATCGGGCAATGCCGCGAATACGGATTCGATGGCGCCGGGCCCTAGATCCTTCAGACGTGCGATGGCTTTCTGAGTGTCGGGACTCGCCGGATCGGTACAGGACCTGATCTCGGTGATCAGCCGGTCGGCGCGCAAATTGGTGAAGAAGCTCATTCAGCCTTTCCGGAAAGGCACTCCCGCGCAACTCCCTCGCGCAAGTCTTCCTCCACGCTGATGATTTCGTGACATCGTGGCCTTGGCGCGGACCCACCCACCCGCCGGACGGCGCCTCGGGCCCGGTCGGGAACGCCGGGAAATTATGCCATACCCCCCTGGCGCCCGGGGAAAGGCTCTACAATTCCACGATGACAGACGATTCCGCTCTCAACGCCGTCAGGGCCTCCCTCAAGACGTACGTCGACCCCTACCTCAAGGAAACGCTCGGGGAGGCGGGTGCGCTCCGCGACATCGCGCCTCGCGGGGGCGGGTATCACGCCCATATCGCGCTCGGCTATCCGGTGGGGGGATATCAGGCCGAGCTGGCAGCCGATCTCGAGGATCACCTCGCGGCGGCGGGGCTCGATATGCCGCTCACGATCGAGCTCGAGGCGGACATCCGCCCGCACGCGGTACAGCGCAACCTGAAGCCGCAGGGGGAGATCAAGAACATCGTCGCCGTCGCTTCCGGCAAGGGAGGCGTCGGCAAGTCTACGGTGGCCGTCAATCTGGCTCTGGCCTGGGCCGCGCAGGGCGCGCGCGTCGGGGTGCTCGATGCGGACATCTACGGTCCCAGTCAGCCGCTCATGCTGGGACTGGAGGGGCAGCAGCCGACCTCGCCCGACGGCAAGCACCTCAAGCCCCTGGAGAGCTACGGTGTGGCGGCGATGTCGATCGGCTTCCTGGTGGACGCGGAGCAGCCCATGGTCTGGCGCGGCCCCATGGTCACCCAGGCGCTGACGCAGCTGCTCTCGGAGACGAACTGGGGCGCACTCGACTATCTCGTCGTCGATATGCCGCCGGGCACCGGCGACATCCAGCTCACCCTCGCTCAGCGGGTGCCCGTCGCGGGCGCCGTGATCGTCACGACGCCGCAGGACATCGCTCTGGCAGACGCCCGCAAGGGTCTCAAGATGTTCGAGAAGGTCTCCGTACCGGTCCTGGGGATCGTGGAGAACATGAGCGTCCACATCTGCTCCAACTGCGGCCACGCCGAGCACATCTTCGGCGCGGGCGGCGGCGCGCGGATGGCCGAGCAATACGGGGTGAAGCTGCTCGGGGAGCTGCCTCTCGACGTGCACATCAGGGAGGAGGCGGATGGCGGCCGGCCGACCGTGGTCGCGGCGCCCGACTCACCGCGGGCGCGTGCGTATTTCGAGATGGCCCGCCGCACGGCGGGCGCGCTGGCGCTGCGCTCCCGCGACCGCAGCAGCGTATTCCCGAAGATCGTCATCGAAGAGAGTTGACGCGGGTTGAGCTCGCCAATCGAATCACCCGCCCGCGCGCCCGTGTACACGGGGATCCTGCCGTGTCAGAAAATCAGGGAGATGCTGGGCGTGGGCGAGATCCTGCCGGTCGGCATCCTGAAGGAATGCGAGATCGCCGCCGACCAGATTCAACCGGCGAGCATAGACCTGCGTCTCGGCGACTACGCCTACCCGGTCGACGCCAGCTTCCTGCCCGGCAGGGGCGTGAAGGTGCTGGAGAAGATGCGGGAGTTGGATTCGAGCTTCGAGCGGTTCAAGATCGACCTGCACGGCGGCGCCGTCCTGGAAAAGGGCCGCGTATACGTCATTCCGCTCCTGGAGAGCATCAATCTCAGGAGCGACGTCGCCGCATTCGCGAATCCCAAGAGCTCTACCGGCCGCCTCGACATCCTGACGCGGCTCATCGCCGATCAGGCGATGCTCTTCGACCAGGTGGAAGAGGGCTACGAGGGGCAGCTCTACATCGAAGTCGCCCCGCGCAGCTTCAGCGTGGTGGTCAGAACGGGCACGCGGCTGAATCAGCTGCGATTTCGCCGGACACGCGGCGAAAGCCCCAAGCCGGTGAGCGTGGCCGACTGGAAGTCGCTGCTCACCGAGGGACGCATCGCCGACTCGGCCGCCGTGGGCGAGAGAACCGGCATGCTGCCCTTCACCATCGATCTCCGGGGCGCGGGGACGGACGAGGCGCTCATAGGCTGGCGCGCGAAGAAGCATGCGCGGCGCATCGATCTGGAACGCCGCGACTACGATCCGCTCGACTTCTGGGAGCCGATCCGCTTCCACAAGGAATCGTCGCTGATCCTCGATCCGGATGAGTTCTACATCCTGGTGACCAAGGAGGCGATCGCGGTCCCGCCCGAGTTCGCCGCGGAAATGCTGCCGTACGACACGCGCGCGGGCGAGTTTCGCGTTCACTATGCCGGCTTCTTCGATCCCGGATTCGGCTGGGACCTGCGTACCCGGCGCGCCGGGAGCAGCCGCGGCGTGTTGGAAGTCCGCTCCCACGAAGTGCCCTTCCTGCTGGAGCACGGGCAGACGGTGGGGTGGCTGCGCTACGAGCGCATGGCGGAGCGGCCGGAGGTACTCTACGGCAGCGAAGCGGCCTCGAACTACCAGGGACAGCAGCTCAAGCTGGCGAAACAGTTCCGGCCGTTCCCGGCGGCGTGAGGCGCGCCCGCGCGGGCCGCGAGGTCATTTGCGGGCGAACGCTTCGATCTCGAGCGCGACCTGCGTGCTGCCTTTCACGTGCTGCTCGGCGCGGGCCGGCATGTAATCGAGCGCGGGGGCGAGCCACAGGTAGGTCGTCTTCTGCGTGCCGGGCGCGTGGCTGGTGTAGAGGATGGTATGCAGCTTCCCGACCGGGGTGTCGAGCGTCGTCTCTTCGTGACGGACGTACTGGAAGCGGTCGATCTCGTCGGTGTTGAGCATCCAGAAGCTGTCGGGGGGGTTCCGCGCTTCCAGCTTCAGCATGATGGCGATCTGCACCGACAGAGGATCCTGAGTTCCCGGTTGCAGCTTCAGGTCGAGCAGCTTCCCCTTGGCCATGCCGGTCACCCGGCCGGCGCTCCAGTCGAACTGCGCCGTCACGTCATTGCCCGTGCCGCCGGTCTGGAAGGCGAGCGGCTCGACCTCGCCGTCGGCGATCTGCAGTCGGCTCGACTGGCGCAGCGGATGGGGAAAGGCGAGCCGGAAGACGCCGTAGGCTCTGTCCGTGGACGTGTAGAGATACAACTGCGGCGCGGTTTTGCGCAGCTCCAACGTCGAGCTGCCCGCCGGGACACCGTGCCACGAGATCGTGTAGGTCGCGACGAAGGGAGCGGGCTCCGCGGCCGCCGGAGTTGGCTGCGCGAGCGGGCTGCCGGGCGGCGACGCGTGTGCCGTTGCGGCCAGCGTCAGCACCGCGGCAGCCAGGAGCGCGCGCTCAGTCGGCCGCACCGTCATCGGGCCTCGTCATCACGCAAAATCCTCCACCACCGGCGCGGTGAGCGGCTTGCCGTCGAGCCACGGCCGATTCTCGCGCCACGCCAGCCTGCCGTCGGCGAGCCAACCGATCACACGCGGATAGATGATGTGCTCCGTCGCCTGAACGCGCGCTGAGAGCGTGTCCGCGGAGTCTTGCGCCTGCACCGCGACTCTCGACTGCAGAATGACCGGTCCGCCGTCGAGCTCCGCCGTGACGAAGTGCACGCTGGCGCCGTGGGCCCGTTCGCCGGCCTCGAGCACGCGCCGGTGGGTGTGCAGGCCGCGATAGTCCGGCAGCAGCGACGGATGGATGTTGAGGATCCGGCCGGCGCGGGATTCCACGAACCCTGGCGACAGGATGCGCATGAAGCCGGCGAGGACGATGACATCCGGCTGCGCCGCCGCGAGCGCTGCCTCGAGGTCGCGCTCGAATTGCAGGCGCTGCGCGGCGCCTGGCCAGGGCACGGTGCGGGCCTCGATTCCCAGGGCGCGGGCCGCATCGAGGCCGGCAACACCTGGACGCTCCGACAGCACGACGGCGACGCGCGCGTGGATCCGGCTCTCGGCGCAGGCGCGCGCGATCGCGACCATGTTGGAGCCGCGGCCGGAGATGAGGATTGCGAGCCGCAGCGGATCCCGGCCGCTCACTCTTCGATGACCGCGCCGCGCGATCCCGGGCGGATCTCACCGATGATCTGCGCCGATTCACCGTGCTCGGCGAGGAGCCTGATCGCCTGGGAGGCAAGCTCCCTGGGCACAACGGCCACCATGCCGATGCCGCAGTTGAACGTCCGGTACATTTCAACCGTCTCGATGCGTCCGACCTGCTGCAGCCAGTCGAAGACCGGGTCGCGATGCCAGCGGCGGCGCTCGAGCACGGCTTCCAACCCGTCCGGCAGCACGCGCGGGACGTTGTCCGTCAGGCCGCCGCCGGTGATATGAGCCAACGCGTGCACCTTCAGCTGTCGCGCGAGAGCCAGGAGGGGCTTGACGTAGATGCGGGTCGGTGCGAGCAGCCGGTCGATGAGCGGCTTGCCCGCGAGCAGAGTGTCGCCGGCCGCACCGCTCAGCGCGAGGAGCTTGCGAATGAGGGAATAGCCATTCGAGTGCGGGCCGGAGGAGGCAAGCCCGATCACGGCATCGCCGGCACGCACCGCGCTGCCGTCGATGATCGCCTCCTTCTCCACCACACCCACGCAGAAACCGGCGAGATCGTAGTCCTCGCCGTAGTAGATGCCGGGCATCTCCGCGGTCTCACCGCCGACGAGCGCGGCGCCCGCCTGCGCGCAACCCTCCACGATGCCGCGCACCACCGCTTCGGCCACGTCGACCTGCAGCTTGCCCGTGGCGTAGTAATCGAGAAAGAAGAGCGGCTCCGCGCCCTGTACCGCGATGTCGTTGGCGCACATCGCAACGAGGTCGATGCCGATGGTGTCGTGGCGTCCCGCATCGATGGCGAGACGCAGCTTCGTGCCGACGCCATCGGTGCCGGACACGAGAACGGGATGGCGATAGCCGGGGGGCAGCTCCACCAATGCGCCGAAGCCGCCGATCCCGGCGAGCACCTCGGGCCGTCGCACGCGCGCGACAAGTGGCTTGATGCGCTCGACGAGCTCGTCGCCGGCGTCGATGTCGACACCGGCATCGCGATAGGTCATGCCGCGGCCTTCACTCACCAATATGCCCTCGTGTACAGGCCGGAGCCTTTGCGTATGGTATTGTACATTTTGCGCGCTCCACGGCGCGATCCAAACACTTCCGATGCCACGCCGCCACACACCCGCGAAGAATCTCGCCCGCGCAGCGCTGCTGCTCGCGGCGTACGCCGTGCTGCCCACGGCGGCTTGGGCTGCGCGCCCGGTGCCGGTGTTCCAGGTCGACGTGGCGGGACAGTCCGTGCCGGACCTGCAGCAGGCGATGCGCGCGGCGCTCGTGCGCGCGACCGGACGGCGGGAATCGGCGAACGATCCGGCTTTCGCCGGGCTGATCACCGATGCGCCCAGGTATGTCCGCAGCTACGATCGCGGCCCGCAGGGCGAAATGCGGGTTCTGTTCGATGATGCCGCGGTGGACAAGGCCATCGCCGGGCTCGACCGCAACGTCTGGGATCCGAACCGGCCTTTCACCCTGGTGGTGCTCTACCCGGCGCCCGACCCGGGCGATCAGGCCGCGGACGCGGCGGGACTCGAGCAGGCCGCGGAGGAGCGGGGCCTTCCGATCAGCATCGTCCCCCTGCCGGTGACTGACGACAGCGGCAACCTGTTGCAGCGCGAAGCTCTGCTCGAGATGGCTCACCGCTACGGGGCCGATCAGCTTCTGGTGGGGACGCCGCCGGCGAGCGCGCCGCCCGCTCCGGCTCCCGCCGCGGGAGCGCCGGGGAGCGGAGCGCCTGCCGCAAGCCCGGCTACTCCGTCCGCGGGCGCGCCACCCGGCGCAGTGCCAGCGGGAGCGGTACCGCCGCAGCAAGGCCCGGCGTCGGCGTGGCAGTGGAGGCTCTATAATGACTTCACGACGCAGAGCTGGAGTGGCGACCTGACGGCGGGAATCGATGACACGGTCGACCTGCTCGCGCCACCGGCTGGAGCCGCCGCGGTCGACACGGCGGGGCAGACGGAAGTCGAGATCGAAGGGGTATCGAGCCTGGCGGACTATGCCAACATCGAGCTGATGCTCGGCGCCGTTCCGGGCGTGAGCGCGGCCAACGTCAGACAGGTCAGCGGGGATGCCGTCCTCTTCGACCTGACCGTGCGCGGCGGCGGCGCGGCCATCGATCGTGCGCTGTCGGGCTCGTCGCGATTCACCCGGGTGGCGCCCGCCATGCAGGGGCCCGGCGCAACCGGCGCAACCCTGGTCTACCGGTATCGCCCGGGATAAGCGCGCTGACCGGTCCGCCGACGCAGCTCTTCTCACATCGTGCGTCACCTGCCCAACTTCATCTGTCTGGTGCGCCTCGCGCTCATCTGGCCGGTCGCGACCGCGCTCCACGGCGGCCGCTATGGCCTGGCGCTCGCGCTCTTCATGCTCGCGGCCGTTTCCGACGGGCTGGACGGCTACCTGGCCAAGCGGTTCAACTGGATTTCCGACCTCGGCAAGGTCCTCGACCCCGCAGCCGACAAGCTGCTGCTGGTGACGGTGTTCGTCGAGTCGACATGGCTGGGCATCGTGCCCTGGTGGGTCACCGCGGCGGCCGTGGCGCGCGATGTCATGATCGCGTTGGGCGCGCTGGTCTACCGGGCCTGGTTCGGGCCGCTGCACGGGCGGCCGACGATCATCAGCAAGATCAACACGGCCGCGCAGCTGCTCTATCTGATGGCGGTCATGTTGGGCGCCGCGGTCGCGTTCCCGCCTTACGACATCCTGCGGGCGCTGGCCCTCACGGTGTTCGCCACGACCGCCCTTTCCGGCCTCAACTACGTGCAGGCCTTCACGCGGCGGGCCTGGGTCGCGGTCGCCTGAGCAGCCGCATGCGTCAGCTTCCCCTCGGCGTGCGTCTACCGGACCGGGCGGTGTTCGCGAGCTTCTTCACCGCCCGCAACGGCGAAGCGCTGGAGCACATCACGCGGGTCGCGGCGGGCGACAGCGCCGGCACGACCTGGATCTGCGGGCCGCCGAGCTCGGGCAAGACGCACCTGCTGCAGGCCACGTGCTCACGGGCAGCCGAGGCGCGCCGCGCGGGCTATTTCCCGCTGTCGGACCTCGCGAGCCTCGGTGTCGGCGTGCTGGAGGGGCTGCCGCAGCTCGAGTGCGTCTGCATCGACGATCTCGAGGCGGTCGTCGGCCGCCTGGAGTGGGAAAAGGCGATCTTCGGGCTGCTGCGCGAAGTCGAGGAAGGCGGCGGAGCGCTGGTCATGGCGGCGCGGCCGCCGCCGGCGCTGCTGTCCTGGGCGCTGCCCGATCTCGGCTCGCGCTGCGCGGCCGCTGCCGTACTGCAGTTGCGCGCGCTGGATGAAGCGGAGCAGCAACAGGCATTGCAGCTGCGCGCGCGGCTGCGGGGCTTCGAGCTGCCCGACGAGACCTCACGCTGGCTGCAGCGCCGCTTTCCGCGCGACATGCGCCGGCTCTACGGCCTCCTCGATACGCTGGATGAGGCGGCCCTGTCGGCGCAGCGGCGGCTGACGGTACCTTTCATTCGTGAGGTTTTGAGGCAGGGTACCTAACCTGACAGGTGCACCGCCAGGGACGCAACACGCTTCCCCAGCGCCTGCGCCAGGGCCCGCTCCTCCTCGGTCAACGCCGGCTCATCCTGACTGCCGGCGACGTGTGATGCGCCGTAGGGCGTACCCCCGGATCGTGTCTGGTGCAGCGCCCGCTCCGTGTAGGGCAAGCCGACGAGATACATCCCGTGGTGAAGCAGCGGCAGCATCATGGAGAGGAGCGTCGCCTCCTGGCCCCCGTGAATCGTCTGCGTCGAGGTGAATACGCCGGCCGGTTTGCCGGCGAGAGCGCCCGACACCCAGAGGGCCGATGTCGAGTCAAGAAAGTACTTGAGGGGCGCTGCCATGTTGCCGAAGCGCGTCGGGCTGCCGAGGAGCAGGCCGGCGGCACTGCGCAGGTCGTCGAGCGTGGCGTAAGGCGCGCCCGTCATGGGCACCAGCTTGGCCGGGCCTTCGTTTTCCGCGCTGACGGGCGGCACCGTACGCAGCTTCGCGGCGGCGCCGGTGACACTCTCGATGCCCCGGCAGGCTTGGCGTGCCAGCTCTGCCGTCGAGCCGCTGCGGGAATAATAGAGCACCAGGATCTCGATCATCGAAGCTTCCCCTGTCCCCGGCCGCGCGCAGGGCACGGCGTACGGCCGCACCAGTCTGGGTCGAGTTTGCGGATACGTTGCCACAGCGCGCTGCCTCCTTCCATGTGTCCGAGATCGGCGATGCGCAGTCTCGGGCCCGGGGGCGGCGCGGGGGAGGGGGTATTTCGGGTCCGCCGCGGCGGAAATGGGTATATTCGTCCGGTGATCTGCAAGAAATGCTTCGTTTCTGGGCGTGTGCAGGGAGTGTTTTATCGCGGCGCCGCCGCGCAGCGGGCGCGCGAGCTCGGCGTACGCGGCTATGCGCGCAACCTTCCCGACGGACGCGTCGAGGTTCTGGCGTGTGGCGAGGAGGCGGTCGTCCAGGAATTCGTCAGCTGGCTATGGACGGGCTCTTCGGCCGCCAAGGTGAGCGGAGTGGAGGTGGCCGACGCCCCCGAGCACGGCGCGCCACCGGGCTTCCACACCGCGTAGGCTAGTGTGCCTTCGCAAATCCCAGATCGTCCGCGCCGGACCACCGCTCCCAATCCGTGAGCACCCGGTCGGGATACTCGGGGTGGCCGACGCTGCCGTTGTATTTCTCCAGCGCGAGGCGCACGTCGTTGTGCGTGTAGCGGAGATAGAACCGGAGGATGGCGCAGCCCATGCGGATGTTGGGCTCGACGTGCACCAGCTCATAACCCCGCATTCCGAGCCGCTCCGGCCAGTAGGGC
>Ga0335072_10006747_pt1 | contig 16764 bp, 17 predicted proteins | sample Lox_Sample_21_FD_206725 | JGI IMG/M metagenome (GOLD analysis project Ga0335072, IMG submission 206725) | Soil microbial communities from Loxahatchee National Wildlife Refuge, Florida, United States - Lox_Sample_2.1 | ecosystem: Environmental > Terrestrial > Soil > Wetlands | place: USA...
ACTTGGCGACGCCCTCGAGCAGCGGCAGCAGCTCGCGGATGTTGGAGATCTTCTTGTCGACCAGCAGGATCAGGGGCTTCTCGAGCTCCGCGGTCTGGCTCTGCTGATTGTTGATGAAGTACGGCGACAGGTAGCCGCGGTCGAACTGCATGCCCTCGACGACTTCGAGCTCGTTCTCCAGGCCCGAGCCTTCCTCGACGGTGATCACGCCTTCACGGCCGACCTTGTCCATTGCGTCGGCAATGGTCTTGCCGATCGACTCGTCGCCGTTGGCGGAGATCGTGCCAACCTGGGCGATCGACTTCGAGTCCTTGGAGGGCTTGGAGATCTTCTTCAGCTCCTCGACGGCGGTGAGCACAGCCTTGTCGATGCCGCGCTTGACGTCCATCGGGTTGCGGCCCGCGGACACGGCCTTGAGGCCCTCGCGGATGATCGCCTGGGCGAGCACCGTGGCGGTCGTCGTGCCGTCACCGGCCTCGTCGGAGGTGTGTGACGCGACTTCCTTCACCATCTGCGCGCCCATGTTCTCGAACTTGTCCTTGAGCTCGATCTCCTTGGCGACGGAGACGCCGTCCTTGGTGACGGTGGGAGCGCCGAAGCTCTTCTCGAGCACGGCATTGCGGCCCTTGGGGCCGAGGGTCGCCTTGACGGCGTTGGCGAGGACGTTCACGCCGCGGAGCATCCGCTGGCGGGCGTCATCGCTGAATCTGACTTCTTTGGCAGGCATTTGTACTGTCTCCGCTTACTTGCTGTCGATCACGGCCATGACGTCTTCCTCGCGCATCACGACGAGCTCCTCGCCGTCGACCTTGACTTCCGTGCCGCTGTACTTGCCGAAGAGGATCTTGTCGCCGACCTTGACGTCGAGGGGACGGACCTTGCCGTCTTCGAGAATCTTGCCGTTACCGACCGCGACGATCTTTCCCTGGATCGGCTTTTCGGCCGCCGTGTCGGGAATGACGATACCGCCGGGGGAGGTACGCTCCTCCTCCAGACGCTTGACGATGACGCGATCATGAAGAGGACGAATCTTCATGGTGGACGCTCCTAGATGCTGGTTATGTAAAAATGGGTGCGCCGGAGGGTATTAGCACTCTCCCCACGCGGCTGCTAATGATAGGCGGGGAAGATCGGAATTCAAGCCCCGGCGAGGGGAGAATTTTCGTGGGGGGGATTATGATCGCGCAGCCCCCCCTCCTGCCCGGCCGCCAGAAGTGGCATCCCCCGTCGAACCGATCCAGCCCCTCGTGGTACTGACGACCTGCCCCGACGACGCGGCTGCCGCGAGAATCGCCCGTGAGCTGGTGGAATCGGGACTTGCGGCCTGCGTGAGCCGGGTGGGGCCGGTACACTCGACTTATCGCTGGCAGGGAGCCCTCCACGATGAACCGGAAGCGCTGCTGGTCATCAAAACGGTCAGTTCCCGATTCTCGGAGCTCGAGATGCGGCTGAAATCCCTACATCCCTACGACGTGCCCGAAATCATCGCTCTGCCCGTCACGGCGGGCTCCGCTGAGTATCTTTCCTGGCTGCAGGGGGCGGTCGCATGAGGCGCTTGCGGGCCGGAGTGTCCGCACTCCTGCTGCTGTGCTGCGCGGGCGCCGCCGCCGCCGGTACCTCGCAGAATGCGTCCCCGGGCGGCACCAGCGGCCTCATGGCCGCCCTCGCCAGCCAGCAGAAATTCCTGCCGGTGGACCAGGTCTTTCACGTAACCGCTACGGCTGCGGGGTCGAACGAAGTCCGGCTGGACTGGACCATCCGTGACGGCTACTACCTCTATCGCAGCCGGTTGAAGGTCGATGGCACCGGCCCTGCCTCGTTCGGGACCCTGCAGCTGCCGAAGGGCGAGATCAAGATGGACCCGTACTTCGGCCGGGAAGAGATCTACCGCCGGGAGGTGACGGCCCTGGTGCCGGTACAGCGCAGCTCGACGGGGGCCGCCGGCGATATCTCCCTGAACGTGACCTACCAGGGTTGCGCGGACGCTGGCCTCTGCTATCCGCCCACGACCAAGACCCTCACCGTGGGCCTCCCGCCCGCCTCCCCGGCGCCGCCTGCCGCGGGGGGGCCTTCCGCCGGCGTCTCCGGCTCGATCCAGGCGCCGCAGCAGGGGTACGCGGACATTGCCCGCTCGGGAAACCTGCTGGTGATGATCGCCTGGTTCTACGGCGCAGGCCTTCTTCTGGCATTCACCGGCTGCGTCTATCCGACGATTCCCATCCTCTCCGGCATCATCGTCGGCCAGGGCAGCAAAGCCACCACCGGACGCGCCTTCGTCCTGTCCCTCGCCTACGTCTTGGGCATGGCCCTTACTTACACCATCGCCGGTACAGCGTTCGCGGCATTGGGCGGCCGGGCGCCTCAGGCCGCCTTCCAGAGCCCCTGGATCGTCGCGTCGTTCGCCGGGCTGTTCGTCGCCATGGCGCTCTCGATGCTGGGCCTGTTCACCGTGCAGATGCCCGCGGCGCTGCAGACCCGTATCGCGAATCTCAGCAACCGGCAGACTGCCGGGACGATCGGCGGCGTCGCCATCATGGGCGCGCTGTCGGCTCTGCTCGTGACGACCTGCGTCGGGCCCGCGCTGGTGGCCGCCCTCGCCGTGATCAGCCAGACAGGGGAGATCGCCCGAGGGGCCGCCGCGCTGTTTGCCATGTCGATCGGCGTAGGGACCCCGCTCCTGATCATCGGCACTTCGGCGGGCCGGCTGCTCCCCAAGGCGGGTCCGTGGATGGAGACCATCAAGCGGCTCTTCGGTGCCGTGATGTTGGGGGTGGCCGTCTGGATGCTCGGCCGCGTGCTGCCCTCGCGGTGGAGCCTGGCACTGTGGGCCATCCCGGTGGCCACGGCGGCCGCGGTGCTGCTGATCGCCAACCCGGGCGCCACCCGGCCGCGCTGGCCGTTGCGGTTTGGCGGGCTGGCCGCCGGACTCTACGGACTGGTGCTCGTCACGGGAGCGGCTCTCGGCGGCACCAATCCCCTGTCCCCCATTCCCGCGTGGGCTGGCACTCAGCCTTCCCTCCCCTTCCGTCCGATACGCAGCGTCTCCGAGCTCGACCGCCAGGTGGAGCAGGCCTCGCAGCAGGGCCGCCCGGTGATGATCGACTTCTATGCGGACTGGTGCACCTCGTGCAAGGAAATGGAAGACACGACCTTCCTCGATCCCACGGTCCGCCAGGCGCTTTCCGGCATGGTGCTGCTGCGCGCGGACGTGACCGCGGACGATGCGGATGACAAGGCGCTGCTGAAGCGCTTCGGCATATTCGGACCGCCCACGATTGCCTTCTTCGGCCGCGACGGACAGGAGCGGCCGCGCTACCGCGTGGTGGGCTACATGAATGGCGCTGAATTCGCAGGGGCCGTCCGTGCGGCGGTAGACTCGCAGCCGCCGCCGACCTGACCCCAATGCGGTCTCTTTTGACGCGGGTGCTTCCCGCAGCGGCGGTAATCGTTGCTGCTGGCTTCGGGGGCTTTTTCGCCTATGGCAGTCTGGTAGGGCCGCGGACGCCGATGGCCACCGCATCGCCCCCCGCGGCACCGACATCCCGGACCCCCACCCCGACCACTCGCGGAACGGCAACCAAGGCCACGGCGACGCCCGGGGACGAGAGGCCGCCTTCGCAGGCGATTCCGGACACCCTGCCGGACATCGCGTTCAGGGATCGCCTCGGCCTCTCCCGCCATTTCTCGGACTGGCGGGGTCGGCCAATGCTGGTGAATTTCTGGGCCTCCTGGTGCGGGCCCTGCCGCGAGGAGACCCCGCTCCTCGAGCACCTGAGCCGGCAGCGTACGCCGGAGGTTGAGGTCATTGGGGTCGCAGTGGACTCCCGTGCTGCCGTGCTGGACTACGCCCGCCGCGCAGGCATTCAGTATCCTTTGCTGATCGGCGAGCGCCCGGGACTGCAGGCTGTGCAGGCACTCGGCATGGAGGCGGTCTTCCCGTTCTCGGTATTCGTCGATGCACGCGGGCGGATCGTCACCCTCAAGATCGGCAAGCTTGCCCCGGATCAGGCGGCCCTGATCCTGGATCGCGTGGACGATCTCGACCGGGGTCGGATCGACCTCGCGACCGCAAGGCGCGAGATTTCCCAGGGGATGGCCCAGCTGGCGGTGGCGCGCGCACGCACGGCAGCCAGCGCCAGGTTCTAGGCGCTACGGCGCTCGTTTCCCGGCATTCGCCGCAAAAATCACCCATTTTCTTGGAATTAGGGTAAATTCCGGCGCGTCGCTGGATTCGAGCACGCGTGCCCCGTCCCATGACCCGTCTGCTGCTGCTGAACGGCCCCAACCTCAATCTGCTCGGAACCCGGGAGCCCGGGATCTACGGCGCGGAGACACTCGAGGCCATCGAGCGGCGGGCGGTGCAGCTCGCCCGCGAGGAGGGGCGCGAGCTTCTTTGTTTCCAGAGCAATGCGGAACACGAGCTCATCGCCCGCATTCAGCAGGCCGCCGCCGAGCAGATCGGGGTGCTCATCTTCAATCCCGGCGGCTTCACGCACACCAGTATCGCGCTGCGCGATGCGGTGCTCGGGGTAGGGCTGCGGATGATCGAGGTACACCTCTCCAACCCGCACGCGCGCGAGTGGTTCAGGCGCCGGTCCTACTTCTCTGATATTGCCATCGGCGTCGTCTCGGGCTTCGGCGCGCTGAGCTACGAGCTCGCGGTGCGGGCGGCATGCCGTCATCTCGCCTCGTCCTGACACCCGGCCGCGTTTTCCAACACGATCAACAGCAGGGGGAGCATTCCCGGCATGGACATTCGAAAAATCAAGAAGCTGATCGAGCTGCTCGAGGAATCCGGCATCGCGGAGATCGAGATCAAGGAAGGCGAGGAGGCGGTGCGGATCAGCCGCATGCCCGCCGGCGGTCCCGCGGTGCAACCGATGATGCCGCAGCCCTGGTTCGGGCCGGCCCAGCCCGCCCCGCCCATGCCGCTCGCCGCGCCTGCCGAAGCCGGTCCGGGCAGCGGCGCCGGCGAGAGCGCCGCCAAGCCGAAACCCAATGAGCACGTGATCACCGCGCCGATGGTCGGTACCTTCTATGCCAGCGCCTCGCCGGGCGCCAAGCCCTTCGTCGAGATCGGCGATGAGGTGAAGGTCGGCCAGGTGCTCTGCATCATCGAGGCCATGAAGATGATGAACCAGATCGAGGCCGATCGCGCCGGGCGGGTGACCTCCATCATGGCGCGCAACGGCGATCCGGTCGAGTTCGGCCAACCCCTCTTCGTGGTCGAATAAGCGCTCCGCCATGCTGGAGAAGGTCGTCATCGCCAACCGCGGCGAGATTGCTCTACGTATCCTGCGCGCCTGCCGCGAGCTCGGCATCAAGACTGTGGCGGTGCATTCCACCGCCGATTACAGCCTGAAGCACGTACTGCTGTCGGACGAATCCGTGTGCATCGGGCCGCCGCCTTCGGCCGGCAGTTACCTCAACATGCCGGCGATCATCAGCGCCGCCGAGGTGACGGATTCCGTGGGCATTCATCCCGGCTACGGCTTCCTGTCGGAGAATGCCGATTTCGCCGAGCGGGTCGAGAACAGCGGCTTCGTCTTCGTCGGTCCCCGGGCGGAGACCATCCGCACCATGGGTGACAAGGTCTCGGCGATCCGCGTGATGAAGAGTCACGGCGTACCGTGCGTCCCGGGCTCGGACGGCCCGTTGGGCGACGACGCGGAGGAGAATCTGCGCGTTGCCCGCGACATCGGCTACCCGGTGATCATCAAGGCTTCGGGTGGCGGCGGCGGCCGCGGGATGCGCGTGGTGCACAGCGAGGCCTCCCTCCTCAATTCCATCGGCATCACCCGGGCGGAGGCGCGCGCCGCCTTCGGCAACGACCAGGTGTACATGGAGAAGTTTCTGGAGAAGCCGCGGCACATCGAGTTCCAGGTGCTGGCGGACGATCACGGCAACGTCATCCACCTGGGGGAGCGTGATTGCTCCATGCAGCGCCGCCACCAGAAGGTGTTGGAAGAGGCTCCCGCGCCGGGTATCAGCGCGCGGCAGCGGCGGATCATGGGCGAGCGCTGCGTCGACGCCTGCCGCGCGGTCGGCTACCGCAGCGCCGGCACCCTGGAGTTCCTCTATCAGGATGGCGAGTTCTATTTCATCGAGATGAACACGCGCATCCAGGTCGAGCATCCGGTCACCGAGCTCGTCACCGGCATCGACCTGGTCAAGGCGCAGCTCCTCATCGCCTCGGGAGAGCGCCTGCCGTACGTGCAGAGCGACGTGCAGATCCGCGGGCATGCCATCGAGTGCCGCATCAATGCCGAGGATCCGAAGACCTTCATGCCCTCACCCGGGCCGATCCGGCTGTGGCACGCCCCCGGCGGCCCCGGCATCCGCGTCGACAGCCACATCTATTCGGGCTATCACGTGCCGCCCAACTATGACTCGCTCATCGGCAAGCTCATCGCCCATGGCGACACGCGCGAGACTGCCATCGCACGCATGAAGAATGCGCTCGCGGAAATGGTGATCGAGGGCATCAAGACCAACGTGCCGCTGCACCAGGAGATCTGCAACCACGCAGCCTTCCAGAAGGGCGGCACCGACATCCACTACCTGGAAAGGCGTCTGGGGCTGAGGTAAGCGTATTTCGCGCATTTTCCTCGAGGTCAGCCTGGATCTCGGGCGGCTTGCGGCGGATGCCGCCGAAGCCGCCTGCCTCTGCTGCGGTGCGATTGCCGTCACCTTCGTGGACGCGGATGCCGATGACGCCTCGCCGGTCCTGGAGCCGGCGCCGGGCGAATTCCGGCTGTGGCCGGCCGCGCGGGTCCAGGCCCTTTTCCCGCCTGACGCGGATCGCGGCGCGGTCGTTCGCGCGTTGAGCGGCGCGCTCGGCGTGGACCCGGCGCGGCTCCATGCACGCGAGGTAGCCGATCGCGCCTGGGAGCGCGAATGGCTGCGTGACTTCCATGCGATGCGCTTCGGGCGGCGGCTGTGGGTCTGTCCACGGCACGAGCAGGTTACCGAGCCGGGCGCGGCGGTGGTGCGCATGGATCCGGGACTGGCCTTCGGTACGGGCACTCATCCGACCACGGCGCTCTGTCTCGAATGGCTCGATGCGCATGCGCCCCGGGACGGCGCGGTAGTCGACTTCGGTTGCGGTTCCGGCGTGTTGGCGCTGGCGGCCCTGCGGCTCGGAGCACGAATGGCGAGCTGTTTCGACATCGACCCCCAGGCCCTGGTCGCGACGCGCGACAATGCGAGCGCGAACGGGCTGAGCGGGCAGGTGCGCCTCTGCGGCTCCGCGGCCGCGATCGAGCGCGGCGCGGACCTCCTGCTGGCGAACATCCTCGCCGGCCCGCTGGTGGAGCTGGCGCCCTGCTTCGCCGATATCGTCCGACCGGCCGGCAGGCTCGTCCTATCGGGTCTCATGGAGAAGGATGTGACCGAGGTGGCACTCGCCTGCGACACGTGGTTTGATATGCACATCTTCGGGGTTCGCGAGAGTTGGGTCTGTCTCTGGGGGCGGCGGAACGGCCGTCCGCGCGACTGAATGTTTACGGTCTGCCCCAAATGCGCCCTGACCCTGGTCGTCACAGCGCCTGACCTGCGCATCGCGCAGGGCTATGTCCGCTGCGGACGATGTCTGAATGTGTTCAACGCGCTCGCACGGTTGTCCGAGGAGCGGCCCGCTCCGGCGCCGGAGCCCGCTGCAGCCCCCGAGTCCGCCGCAGCGCCCGAGGCCGCCGCAACTCACGAGCCCATGGACACCGCGGGATCGGAACCGCCACAGGAAGCCTCAGCCTCCCCTCCTCCGCCGCAGCCGGCTCCTCTTCCAGAGTCAATTGCGTCCACGGACGCCGACGCGGACGCTTTCACTGACGACACGGGCGAGATAGAGATCGAGCTCGACGCCGGCAATGTCTTCGTGACGTCGACACGTCCACCCGCGGTACCCGCAGATACCGCGCAGCGCGAAACGCGGGTGGAGGAGCTGGACGTGTCCCTTCCGGCAGCGCCCGTGCCAGACACAAGCGAGCCTGCTCCCGCCGCAACAGCCGTGACGGAAGGCGATCCGGCCGAAACTCCCGCGCCCGTGCGTGCCCTACCCGTGCCTTCCTCGCCGGAGGTGGCGTCGGATGAGCAACAGACCAACACTCCACCGGAGCGCTCCGAAGGTGCCTTCGAGCTCGCCTCGCCTCGGCCGCGTGCAGGTCGTGCGTGGACGCTGGGCGCGGCCGTGCTGGTCCTCGCTCTGGCGCTGCAGGTCGTCAATCACTATCGCGAGGCCTTGGCGGCCGACCCGATGCTGAGGGGACCGCTCAGCACTGTGTACTCCACGCTGGGCGTGAAGCTTGCTCCGCGCTGGGACATTCACGCGTACGACGTACGTCAGCTCGGTGCCTCTGTTACCGGCACCGCGGCAGGCGAGATCGTCGTGCGCGCAAGCGTCAAGAACTCCGCCAGCCGCGCACAGCCGCTTCCGCTCTTGCGCGTGACGTTGCAGGACAGGTTCGGTAATCGAATTGCGGCACGCGACGTGCCGCCCGGCGATTACCTGCCGTCGTCCGCCGCGGCGGCCTCGCTGCTGGCTGCCGGCGACCGCGTGGATGCCACGATGGTGTTCGTGGATCCGGGGCCGCAGGCGGTGGGCTTCGAGATCGATGCCTGCCTGCGCCAGCAAAGCGGCGAGGTGGCATGTGCGCACGGACAATAGGATGGGTGATATGATTCCGCGCTCCCCGGAGAGGCATCTATGACAGAAAGAAAGAGGGGTCGGCAGCGGGACGCCTCTGGCGCCAGGTTCAACGGGCGCACGCTGAATGATCTGCTGCCGCAACGGCCGCTGCTGCCGTTGCGCAGCCACGCGGAACGCGCCCTGAGCGATTACTTCACCAGCCTCAACGGCTCGCGGCCCGCGGACCTCTATGACCTGGTGCTGCGCGAGGTCGAGGAGCCCCTCTTTCGCGTGGTGCTCGACTACGCGGAGGGCAACCAGAGCCGCGCCGCCGGTATCCTCGGCATCAATCGCGGCACTCTGCGCAAGAAGCTCAAGCAGTTCGGCCTCGCCCATTGAGTGCGAAGATGTTGCCCGTGCGGCGGGCGTTGCTGTCCGTTTCCGACAAGAGCGGTCTGGTGGAGCTCGCCCGCGCGCTGGCCGCGCGGGACATCGAGATCCTGTCGACGGGCGGCACCGCCACCTTGCTCGCGGCCAACGGCCTCAGCGTGCGCGAGGTGTCGAGCTACACCGGATTCCCGGAAATCATGGCCGGCCGCGTGAAGACGCTGCATCCGAAGATCCACGGTGGACTGCTGGGCCGGCGCGGCATCGATGATCAGGTGATGGCGCTGCACGGCATCCAGCCGATCGATCTGCTGGTGGTGAATCTCTATCCGTTCGCGGACACGGTATCGCGTCCGAATTGCCGCTACGCCGAGGCGATCGAGAACATCGACATCGGGGGTCCGGCGATGCTGCGCGCTGCCGCGAAGAATCACGAATCGGTGGCCGTGACGGTCGACCCGGCGGACTATCCGGCTCTGCTGGCGGAGCTGGCGGGGCACGACGGCTGCACCTCGGCAGCGATGCGATCCCGCTTCGCCGCCAAGGTGTTTGCGCATACGGCGCGCTACGACGCGATGGTGGCGAGTTATCTCGCCGCCCGGCAGGAGCCGGCAGCGGAGCGCTTTCCGGCGACGCTGCCGCTGATCTTCGACAAGGTGCAGGACCTGCGCTATGGCGAGAACCCGCACCAGCAGGCGGCGCTCTACCGCGAGAGCATGGCGCGCGAGCCCGGGGTCGCGGGGGCGCGGCTGCTGCAGGGCAAAGACCTGTCGTTCAACAACATCGCGGATGCCGACACGGCGATCGAGTGCGTGCGTCAATTCGACCAGCCCGCCTGCGTCATCGTGAAACACGCCAATCCCTGCGGCGCGGCCGTGGCCGGCTCGCCATTCGAGGCCTACGATCGCGCGCATCGCACCGATCCAACCTCCGCGTTCGGCGGCATCATCGCGATCAACCGCGAGCTCGACGCGAGACTTGCCGCCGCCATCCTGGAGCGCCAGTTCGTCGAGGTTCTGGCTGCTCCGGCCGTGGCGCCTGAAGCGCTGCGGGCTCTTGCCGGCAAGCCCAACGTCCGGGTGCTCGCCGTCGGCGATCTCGAGCGCCCCGCGTCCGATGAGCTCGAATACCGCAGCGTCACCGGCGGATTGCTTGCCCAGACGCGGGACGTGGCGCGGGTGAGCGCCGCGGACCTCACAGCAGTCACCCGCCGCAAGCCGACGGAGCAGGAGGTCGCCGATCTGCTCTTCGCCTGGCGCGTATGCAAATTCGTGAAATCGAACGCCATCGTGCTGGCGCGCGACGGGGCAACCGTGGGCGTGGGCGCGGGACAGATGAGCCGTGTCTATTCGATCCGGCTGGCCGCCCAGAAAGCGGCCGATGAGAAGCTGGCGGTCGCCGGAACGGTGATGGCCTCCGACGCCTATTCCCCGTTCCGCGACAACATGGATCTGGCCGCCGGATACGGGGTCCGGGCGGTGATCCAACCCGGCGGATCGAAGCGCGATCCCGAGGTCATCGCGGCCGCGGACGAGCACGAGATGGCCATGGTCTTCACCGGCATACGCCATTTCCGGCATTGATGTGAAAGTCCTCATCGTCGGCTCGGGCGGCCGCGAGCACGCCCTCGTGTGGAAATGCGCCGTATCCCCGCGCGTTTCCGAGGTGTTGGTGGCGCCGGGCAATGCCGGCACCGCGCGGGAGCCCAAGGTGCGCAATGTGCCGGTCCAGGCGACCGACATCGATGGCCTCATCCGGGTTGCCCGTGATGAGATGGTCGCGCTGACCATCGTCGGGCCGGAGGCGCCGCTCGTCATCGGACTGGTCGACGCCTTCGAGCGCGCAGGACTGCGCTGCTTCGGTCCCCGGCAGGCGCCGGCGCGGCTCGAGGGCTCCAAGGCCTTCGCCAAGGACTTCCTTCGCCGCCACCGGATTCCAACAGCGGCCTCGGTCACGGTCACCCGGGACACCTTCGATCCGCAGACGGTGCTGCGGCAGCGGACACCCATCGTGGTCAAGGCAAGCGGCCTGGCGGCGGGCAAGGGCGTGGTCATCGCGCAAACGGCCGCCGAAGCCGTCGCGGCCGCGGAGGCGATGCTGTCCGGGCGGCTGGGCGAGGCGGGCCGCGAAGTGGTGATCGAGGAATTCCTGCAAGGCGAGGAAGCGAGCTTCATCGTCATGGCGGACGGCTCGCACGTGCTGTCGCTCGCGACTTCGCAGGACCATAAGCGGCTGGAGGATGGCGATCGCGGCCCCAACACCGGCGGCATGGGGGCGTACTCGCCGGCGCCCGTGGTCACGCCGGCCATTCACACGCGCATCATGCGTGAGGTGATCGAGCCGACCATCCAGGGCCTGGCGGCCGAAGGGATGACCTATACGGGGTTCCTCTACGCCGGCATCATGGTCGCGCCTGACGGGACGCCGAACGTGCTGGAATTCAACTGCCGGCTCGGGGACCCGGAGACGCAGCCCATCCTCATGCGGCTTCAGTCCGACCTCACGCTGCTTTGCGAGGCCGCTCTCGACGGCCGGCTGGACCAGGTGCAGCCGGCCTGGGACCCGCGAGCCGCGCTCGGTGTGGTCATGGCGGCGGAAGGCTATCCGGACGCTCCCCGCCTGGGCGACGTGATCTCTGGACTCGATGATGCCGCGAAGCTTCCCGGAAAGGTCTTCCACGCCGGCACCCGGCTGAGCGGCAATGAAGTGCGGGTGAGCGGCGGGCGGGTGCTCTGCGCCACGGGCATCGGCACGACGGTGGCCGAGGCGCAGCGGGCCGCCTATGCCTTGGCCGATGCCGTGCACTGGCCGGGTGCAATCTATCGCCGGGACATCGGGCACAGGGCAATCGGGCGTCGTTTGTAAATTTGGCGCGGACGAGCGCCAGGCGTGCCGCCGGCCTGAACGGCCGCTTAATCATTTTCCCCGTACGGCCCCGCTAGCCGCTGCGAGGCGCATAATCCCCTTGCTGGTATGGTCGTTGCATTGGCTCGTGTGGACACGGGGAGAAGCATGACGATGACCGCGACACACATTGCCTCTGATCGTTTGGCCTCCTGGCTCGAGAGCGAGTACTGCGCCTCCGTGGCGGCAACCCTGCTCGCCCGCAACGAGTACTTCGAGCTGTTGGAGGACGCGATGATCCCTCCCGCGCGCCTGGCGCAGGCGCTCACCGCCTGGAAAGAGCACGCCAGCCACACCGAGGTTCTCGGTGGGCTGGTGGGGACTGCCTGACAGGCGAAAATCGTCGAGACGATTTTCGCCAGACCCTACACAGTTTCCGCGGGCCAGGGGGCCCTGGCCCCCTGGTTCTCCACTAGCGCTTCATCGCCTCGAAGAATTCCCCGTTCGACTTGGTGTCCTTCATCTTGTCGAGGAGGAACTCGATGGCGGCCAGCTCGTCCATCGGATGCAGGAGCTTGCGCAGGATCCACATCTTGGCGAGCTCCCCCTGATCGGTGATCAGCTCTTCCTTGCGGGTGCCGGAGCGGTTGATGTTGACCGCGGGGAACACGCGCTTCTCCGAGACGCGCCGGTCGAGATGGATCTCGCTGTTGCCGGTGCCTTTGAATTCCTCGTAGATCACGTCGTCCATCTTCGAGCCGGTGTCGATCAGGGCGGTCGCCAGAATGGTGAGACTGCCGCCTTCCTCGATATTGCGCGCGGCGCCGAAGAAGCGCTTCGGGCGCTGCAGCGCATTGGCGTCGACGCCGCCGGTGAGCACCTTGCCCGATGAGGGCACGACGGTGTTGTAGGCGCGTGCGAGGCGGGTGATCGAGTCGAGGAGGATGACGACATCCTTCTTGTGCTCGACGAGGCGCTTGGCCTTCTCGATGACCATTTCCGCGACCTGCACGTGGCGGGCCGCCGGCTCATCGAAGGTGCTCGAGACCACCTCGCCCTTGACGGTGCGCTGCATCTCGGTCACTTCCTCGGGCCGCTCGTCGATGAGCAGGACGATGAGGTAGACCTCGGGATGGTTGGCGGTGATGGCGGTGGCGATGTTCTGCAGCAGCATCGTCTTGCCGGCCTTGGGCGGGGAGACGATGAGGCCGCGCTGGCCCTTGCCGATCGGTGCCACGAGATCGATCGTTCGCGCGGTGAGGTCTTCGGTGGAGCCATTGCCGCGCTCGAGCTTCAAGCGCTTGGTGGGGTGGAAGGGGGTCAGGTTCTCGAACAGGACCTTGGTGCGGGAGCTGTCGGGCGAGTCGAAATTGATCTCACCGACCTTGAGCAGGGCGAAGTAGCGCTCGCCGTCCTTCGGCGGCCGGATCAGTCCGGAAATGGTGTCGCCGGTGCGCAGGTTGAAGCGGCGGATCTGGCTGGGGCTGACGTAGATGTCGTCGGGGCCTGCCAGGTAGGAGCCGTCGGACGAGCGCAGGAAGCCGAAACCGTCCTGCAGGATCTCGAGCACGCCGTCGCCGTAGATGTTCTCCCCATTGCGCGCGTGCGCCTTGAGGATGGAGAAGATGATGTCCTGCTTGCGCGAGCGGGCGAGGCTGTCGAGCCCCATGGACTCGGCGACCTTGACCAGCTCGTGGATGGGCTTCGCCTTGAGCTCCGTCAGGTTCATCGAGCGCCGCGACTGCTGCAGCTCGGCGGGACTGATGATCTCCGAGTCGTCGGCGTCGAAGACCTCCGGCTCGTGCATCATGTCATCGGGACGCCCGCCGCCGTTGCCATTGGAGCGGTTGCCGTCGCGGTTGCCGTCGCGGTCACGATTGCCGTGGCGCGGACCTTTGGGCCGGTTGCGGCCCTGATTGCCGAGATAGCCTCTCACAGGTTGCTGTCCAGGAATGCCGATAGTTGCGATTTCGACAGGGCGCCGACCTTCTGGGCCTCGACCGTGCCGTTCTTGAAGAGGATGAGCGTGGGGATGCCGCGGATGCCGTACTTCGGCGGGGTGTGCGGATTCTCGTCGATGTTGAGCTTGGCGATCTTCACGCGGTCCTGGTATTCGCTCGCGATCTCATCCAGGATCGGCGCGATCATCTTGCAGGGACCGCACCACTCCGCCCAGAAATCGAGGAGCACGGGCTTGTCGGACTTGAGGACGTCCTGGGCAAAGGTGGCGTCACTGGTATGCACGATGTGCGGATTGCTCACGCGGTTGAACCTCCGTCGAATACAGAGTGCTGAAAGGTTGTGTTCTTCGTCTTGCGAAGGACTTGAATTGCGGTAAACGGGCGGGGGACCGGGAAAGTCCGTGCCAGAAACACCCGTCAAACGGTTACACTAACTCGTGAAATGAGTATGAGCTTGAGCCTATTAGGAAAAGCCTGCTGGGAAGATACCGTGGCCGGCAGGTGGGGGCCGTTGGCCCGCCGTCTTGATACGCTTTGTAGCGCTTCCGGGCCTATTTTGCAAGGCCCGCCAACCCTCGGTGCAACAATATAAGCCTTTATTGATGACTGATCCACACTCTCCCACCTTCGACAGCCTCGGCCTCGTCCCGCCCGTCCTGCAGGGCATTCGCGACGCCGGTTTCACATCCTGCACGCCGATCCAGGCCCAGACGCTGCCAATCGCGCTCGCCGGGCACGATGTCGCCGGCCAGGCGCAGACGGGCACCGGCAAGACGGCGGCATTCCTGGTTGCCCTCTATCACACCCTGCTGTCGCACCCCGCGCCGGCCAGCCGCAGCCCGACGTCCATACGGGCGCTCATCGTGGCTCCCACACGCGAACTCGCGGTGCAGATCCATCACGATGCCGAGACGCTGGGGCGGCACACTGGCCTCGCGCACGCCGTGGTCTACGGCGGCATCGACTACGAGAAGCAGCGACGGCAGCTGTCTGAGGGGATCGACGTGCTCATCGGCACGCCGGGCCGCCTCATCGACTACTACAAACAGCATGTCTTCGACCTGAAGCATGCGCAGGTCCTGGTGCTGGACGAGGCCGACCGCATGTTCGACCTCGGCTTCATCGCGGATATCCGCTACATCCTGCGCCGCCTGCCGCCGCCGCAGCGCCGCCAGTCGATGCTCTTCTCCGCGACGCTGTCGTATCGGGTGCTCGAGCTGGCCTACGAGCACATGAACAACCCGGAGCTGGTGCGCATCGAGCCCGACAAGATGACGGTCGATCGGGTGCGGCAGATCATGTACTACCCGTCCATGGAGGAGAAGGTGCCGCTGCTCGTCGGCCTGCTCCGCCAGAGCGAGGCCCGCCGCACCATGATCTTCGTCAACACCAAGCGCATGGCCGAACGGCTCGAAAGCGTCCTCAAAGCCAACGACTTTCACGCACAGGCGCTTTCCGGCGACGTGCCGCAGGCGAAGCGCCTGCGGTTTCTGCGGGACTTCCACAACGGCGATCTGGCCGTGCTGATCGCGACCGACGTCGCCTCGCGCGGGCTGCACATCCCGGACGTCAGTCACGTCTTCAATTTCGATCTGCCGCAGGATGCGGCCGATTACGTCCATCGCATCGGGCGCACCGCGCGGGCCGGCGCGGAGGGCGACGCGATCAGCTTCGCCTGTGAGGAGTTCGCGGTCTCACTGCCCGATATAGAGAGCTATATCGGCCACAAGATCCCTTCGGCGCCGATCGGGCCGGGCATGCTGGCGGCGGGGCTGGCCGAAGGTGACCCGCCGCAGCGGCGGCGGATGCGCGGCGGGGAACGCCGGCACCACTCGTCCGGGCGGTCTGGCCACTCCGGCGGGCACGGCGGACATTCGGGTGGGCAGCACGCCGGCGGTGGCCGCGCCGGAGGCGATACGGGGCATTCCGGCCGCGGCGGACGATCGGGTCGCCCGCGGCGCAAACCGGGCGGGAAACCGCACGGCGGCAGATAGCCGCTCACCGGCTGGTCTGGAGGCGGAATTGAGCCCTTTCAAGGCCGCCGGCTCCGTCCAGGCGTATGATAGCGGCCGCCGGCCAGGCCTCGCGCAGGGCACAGGCCCCCGAGAGCCGCCATCATGAGCGGAGAGTGCGCCGGGAAATCCATGGCGGAAATCGAAGACAACGTCGACCGCGAGCTGTTCCGCAACATGGAAAAGCTGCGCCAGCTTCGCATCGAGCATCGCGACCTCGATGAGGTGATCTCGCGCCTGTCGCTCGACGTGCACGTCGATGAGCTGCAGCTCAAACGGCTGAAGAAGCGCAAGCTGCTGCTGAAGGACCAGATCACCCGGCTCGAGAGCGAGCTCATCCCCGACCTCAACGCCTGAAGGGCGGAAGCAAGTAGGTAAGCGGTCCGAGGCCGCCCTCGGACCGCGGGATCAAAGATAGTCAAAGGGCTGGCCGCCCAAAGCGCCGCAGGCGACTTTGGGCCAATTAAACATACCGGCCCAGGGAACGGCCCTGGGCCGCTCAATGATTTGCTTTCGCACGATGCCCGTAGAAATCACGCCGGATATTTCGCTGCCGGACCAGGATCTCGTCTGGTCTTTCGTACGGGCGTCGGGGCCGGGTGGACAGAACGTCAACAAGGTCGCGACCGCGGCGCAGCTCAGGTTCGATCTTGCGGGCACCCGCTCGCTCGAGCCGGCGGTGAAGGAGCGGCTGAGGTTCCTGGCGGGCCGGCGCGTAACCGACGAAGGGGCGGTGGTCATTATCGCGCGCAATCAGCGCACGCAGGAAGGTAACCGTCGTGAGGCGCTCGAGCGGCTGGTGGACCTGGTGCAGCGCGCATTGGTCGTGCCCAAGGCGCGCAAGCCAACGCGGCCGACGCGGGCTTCACGGGAGCGGCGGCTGCAGACGAAGACTCAGCAACGCAAGACCAAGCAGTTACGCGCCCGCGTGCGCTGG
>Ga0335072_10006748_pt1 | contig 16762 bp, 10 predicted proteins | sample Lox_Sample_21_FD_206725 | JGI IMG/M metagenome (GOLD analysis project Ga0335072, IMG submission 206725) | Soil microbial communities from Loxahatchee National Wildlife Refuge, Florida, United States - Lox_Sample_2.1 | ecosystem: Environmental > Terrestrial > Soil > Wetlands | place: USA...
CTTTGGAACCGCCTTGGGTGTCTTGCTATGGGTGAGAGTGTTTGTCGAAATCGTTCGATGTGCTAGAGTTGTCCTTGTCAGCCATATTCGAGCCTTCATAGGTGCCGACATCGGCAATTATGGAATTGAGAACTGGTCTACGCTTCAAAGCTAGATTCCATGTTGATTGAAGGAATCTATACCTTCATTAGATGATGTCCTCGAAATGAGCCTGAAAATCTTGGGTCCGTGCTCTTGGCCCGAAGTTCTTCCGCAATGACATCGAACTGCATATAAATCTCACCACCTGCATTCAATACTCGATATTCATTGTTGACCTTCAAATATGTCATCAAATCCAGCACAGCTTCGCGCTATCTATCGTGCATTCTTGCGCGAGCTGCCATCCCGCGGCCTACAAACCCGCTCTCCACTCCAAGAACGAATTCGAACGACAATCGCCTCGAATTCCGCCACGTCCATCGAGCAAGCCGAGCAATTCCTGAAATATGTCAAGGCACAGCGCATGTATGCTACGCTGTTGGAAAGATACAATCCCGGGATGAACATGGATGAGGAAGAGAGGATTAGGTTGACTGCAAGGAGAGTCGGGATGGATCTGCCTGGGGAGTATCAAGTTCCAGAGAAGAATTCTTGAACGTTTAAGGAGACGAATGTCAACTGCTTCTCAAGCTAGGAGTGAAGCGCTCCAAGTCCTGGAATTCGGTATGACGCAGCTCTACACATGGAAAGACCTGTCAGCTCGAAGACACAGCTTCGAAATTGAAATTTATGGCACATTAAGAGCTGGCGAGACGAGTGGGCAACGATCATAGCACTGGTTAAGATCTAAGAGTTCGCATTTTGTACGACCAGAGGCTTGATCGATGCAGATCTGATTGGCGCTAGAACAACAATGACGGGTTTCTTCACGACGATGAAGTCTTATCAATTACTCCACACACTTCATAGGATACCTGTCTCTCATGATCATTGTGATAAAAACCATCTAGTAAAAAGCTCAAACGAAACACATAGAATGGACAAATTGCAAACATTCTATCATCACTCGATTCCGTTCCCTTCTCTAACGTCCAATTGCACAGATAGTTTTTCGAACTCTACTATCTTTCCAGCCAGCCTGATGTTAATCCTACTCGTTACGAGGAAATTGAGTAGTACCTAACGATCTTACACGATAATGAGAACGTTAGCACTACTCTTACGGCTTCCTGTACCGCTTTCAAGACCACTGCGGGCTCGCATGGTAGCGTCGTTGCCGGGAGCCTTTTCTTCATCATAAGTGAGACCTGCCAAAGTCATGACAGAGCCTGGCTTTCCCCCATCATGATCGAGAAAAGGTAAAGGCCGCTGCAAATACTTAGTTAGCTATTCAGTGATATGCTACTTTGAGTTTATTGACCTTGCAAACCAGGATAAGATCATCCCAGGGAGAAATGCTCTGTTTCGACACGGATACGATGGGCCACTCCAACAGTAGCCAGCCCAGCATTGACCTATCTTGAACCCGATCACAGTCATAGAGACAAACATTGGGGACCCCAATGAGAAAGTCTATGGTAATCTGGACCCACCTTTTGGTGAACCAGTCAGGAGGATTTTTTCTAATGGGGAGAGGTCGAGCGGCCCACGAACTCGACGGTAATCCGGAGACGGGTGGATACCACGTGGAACAACAGGATCAGTGCATTGCGAACAACGCATATCATGCCCAATATCTCAACCGAGAGGGTTTCTGGTGTTATCGGAATAATCAAAATGACAAAGGCGGGTATAAGTAGACAGATGGCGCCGAAGCGAGTGTAAATGGTAGCATGACCAGATCGCTCATTTGGCGGGGTAAGATTATCATGAAGTGGTGCTGGGAGACTTTCATCATCCACAGCGTCCTCGCCCTCAGATGGGCGGTTATCTTCAGGTAGAAGATGATAAAAGCTGGTGGTAGACATCGGAGATTCAAACAAACGAGTTGTTCTCGAGAGCCTTTTTCGATGAAGTCAGGCAGGCCGAATTGAGAACGGTGACTACTGGAGCGTTTGGATTGACAGAGCGCGAAAGAGATATGTATACAACACAACTCAAGACAAGACAAAATGGATCAGGGGATGCTCACCTCATTGCTCGGAAGCGTGGCTATCAATCGAGAAGGGTTGAAGAGGATAGTAGAGCAACTGGCGAAAGAGGAGGTACTTTATTCTATTGCCTGAAAGTTGCCGCCCCGTGACTCACGCGTATATCCTATGATCCCTACCAATCCTTCTTGACGATGTCAGACTAATTAGATTAGTTTGAACACGCGTTGTTATCACGTGAAAGTCCTCTGATTGGACACCTTTCGACGATTCTCAATGGCTTCTCGGTAGAGAGAAGACGGACTTGCCATTTCCATGATATCTTTCTGAAATGCTGCTACCTCAAGTGCTCGTATCGTAAGGGAATGGCCTGTTTTTTAATTCCCTGATTCATTGGTCGCACGGTTAGATGTAGCCTGGTTGGCACAATCGGCGGCACAGCACGGGTGTTGGTATCTCCTTGGGGGTCTTGGAAACAACTCATCATGCACGTCTTCCATAGATCATGATTATAATAAAAGGAACTGGACCAATGACTTTTCGTACCACCATTATAGAGCATACACAGAGATTGATGCCTAAAATCTTCGGGCTTCGGAGACTTCTCGCATAGAATCTCGAGATTCCTCATTATCGACATCAAAGCACTATGACATTGGTATTTCAGGAGACAACTGCAAACATAAGTATTTTAGAAGCTATGATAGTAATATTGCAGAATTGGGGTTCGGCAAAGACGAGCAATTCATGCAACATGTTTTAAATAGAAAGAAATTTCGATTCCTGTTTTTGAAAACATGACATTCAATATGGCAGACTGAAAAGGGGGTAGCAGCCATTCGTGCATTAGGAAAGTCTTGGCAATGATTTGAGTGAAGGGAATGGGGATGCCATACAGATCATTGGCCAGTACATGACGGGTAAACACGCATTGATGAAGACATAAAAGAATATGAAACACTAGGCACTGCAAATTGAACCTTGTAATCACATTGTTTGCATGCCAGACGGCATACGAGGTTAAAAACACCCACCTAATAACAAAGGAACAGCTTGTATGTACACTTTATAAAACGTCATCTCTATTGACCAGGCGAGATAAGCTTCCCCTGCCTGGGGGCGTCATGTGGCCATCCTCCACTGAAGGCCGCACCTCCATTCTCTGCAGCATACTTCTGCATCCGTGCCTCTAGTTCGGGTCGGAAATGCCGAATGAGGCCTTGGATAGGCCACGCGAATGCTTCACCCAGAGCTGTACATTGTCAGTTTGGCTCGACAAGGGTTATGTAAGCGACGTACCGCAGATAGTGTGCCCCTCCACCTGCTTTGTTAGTTCTTGCAGCATATCAATCTCACGCTCTCTCGCCTGGCCTTTCTCGAATCTCTTCATGATCTGCTCCGTCCACTTGCTGCCTTCTCGACAAGGTGTGCACTGACCACATGATTCGTGTCTGTAGAAGTGGCTCAACCTCGAGATTGCGCGCACTACATCAGTGCTTTTATCCATCACGATCACAGCAGCAGTACCGAGACCTGACTGGCTATCCTTCAATGCATCAAAGTCCATAAGCTGGTCGTCGCAGATCTTCTTAGGTAAAATAGGCGTTGATGACCCTCCAGGAATGACAGCCTTTAGGTTGTCCCAACCTCCACGAACACCACCGCAGTGCTTATCAATGAGCTCTCTTAATGGAATGCTCATCTCTTCTTCGACAGTGCAGGGATTGTTGACATGGCCAGAGATGCAGAATAGCTTCGTGCCAGAGTTCCGTTCTCTACCGAATGAGGCAAACCAGGAGCTGCCTCGCCGACAGATTGTGGGTGCCACAGCGACAGTCTCCACATTGGCTACAGTAGATGGGCATCCAAAAAGTCCAACCGCAGCCGGGAACGGTGGCTTTAGACGTGGTTTGCCAGGCTTTCCTTCTAGTGATTCAATAAGAGATGTCTCTTCGCCGCAGACGTAAGCACCCATTCCACGATGGAGGTAGACATCAAAGTCATAGCCACTTCCGCAAGCGTTCTTCCCAATCAATCCATCCTTGTATGCCTCCTGAATTGCACGCTGCAAGACGGTGGCTTCATGATAGAACTCACCACGGATATAAATATATGCAGCGGTGGCATTCATTGCTCTTCCAGCCACTAAACAACCCTCTACCAACTTATGGGGGTCTTTGCGCATAATCTCTCGGTCTTTGCAGGTGCCTGGCTCGCCCTCATCGGCATTGACAACCAAATAACGTGGCTTCGTGTCTTTCTCCCATCCCTTGACGTTCATGAATGACTAGTATTCATTAGTAAAAGACCATTGATGGTTGGGAACCAAATCATACCCATTTCAATCCAGAAGGAAAGCCTGCGCCACCACGACCCCGAAGTCCAGATGCCTTGATTTCAGAAATGATCTTTACACGTGTTAGTCAATGATACAGACTAGTAAACAGAGCAATTCAATTACCCAGTCATCGCCCTTGAGCAGAATCTCTTTCGTCTTGTACCAATCACCATACCTCTTAGCACTCTTCAGATCCGCCCCATGATGCCCATAGAGGTTCTGGAAGATCCGGTCCTGATCCTTCAATCCACCGAATTTCGTCCGCTTGGGAGGAGGAGCGTCCTGAACTGTAGCTAGACCTCTCGTCTGCTGGTGGGAGGAGGGCAACCGAGATGAAGAGCACGCTGTGGTTGGCAATACACGCACAGAGATGGCAGACACTGATTTAGGAGACGGGGCGTGTCGCGACAACATAATGAGAGATGGTTGTGCTCGATTGAGCAGGATTGTTGTAGGGAGGCAAGTCGTGGAGGTTGTAAGGCCGGAAATGTAGAGGGGAGCTTTAAAGTCATCTCAATATTCAAGGCTCCTGATTCGCTCAGGTGTTTGGTTTATTCACTACGGTCGCCGACAACATCCGAAGTGACTTTTAAAGCTCATCATATCAAAATTATTAGAGACTGCGCAGAAATGTAATTGTATGTGTCTTATACAATGGATAATATCATAATATTTTCACGGCTGAGGATATGTCAACTGTGGCTATGACTCACTTGCTATATTTGACGACTTTTCGCTCACTATGATTTTACAAAACCTATCTTTTGACTCGTCGTCACCAAGGTTTTTTCATCATACAACATGTCGACCACTAAACGTAGCACCACTGCATCAGCAGCACCCAAACCTCCAATCTCATTCGCTCCCGCAATCAGCATATCGGACTCTGCCTCGCTCGTTGGCACAAAGCTGATCACCATCCGAAGTGACACTGTCATTCATCCTCGCGCGAAGGTTATATCTAGCTTTGCGCCGGTGACGGTTGGAAATGCCTGCATTCTCAGCGAGCGAAGTGCCGTTGGTTTGCAGAGTCCATCAGATGATCAGCCCGAAGGGGTAGTCATTGAGGACTATGTTGTCATTGAGGTCGGGGCCATAGTTGAAGCTAAATATGTGGGAGAGGGCAGCATCATTGAGATAAATGCTAGGGTAGGAAAAGGTGCTGTTATTGGGAAGGTATGTATGATATGTCCCCGTCCCCAGCCTCCGTACTGATGGAATACTCGCCTTTAGCACTGTAAGATAGGGCCGCTTTGCACTGTTGACGAGAATGAGATCCTCCCCGACTACACGGTCATCTACGGGGCAGGCATACGGAGGGTGGATAACAGTGGGGTAGAAGACCTTAAGATAAAAATGGTCAGACGACAGGTAGAAGTGTTGAAGAAGCTGATACCTAGTAACCCCGCAAAATTTCAGTAATTGGACAGCACTGAACCTCGTCCTGACTTGGACTCTTTGTAATGTAAAGTAAACCTGAGCATTGATATGAACGACGAGCCTTTATGCCCAGTCTTTTCTAGCTGTGAAGCTGCGCTATATGACGTACATCTTGTTTCAAATCCGCCTTATAATGCCAACAAAGCCCTACAAACGCCCATACCGAAGACAGTAGAAAGCCACCATAGCTGTCCATGCAAAACCGAATTATAACACAGTCGAAGTTGAACAGTACATGTGTTCTGACACACTCTATGCGGTAGGACCACCACCTCGTATCCTCTTTTGACCATTTCCCTGCTGTACAGGTGCATTCTGGCTCTCATCCCTTGGATGCTTGTTCCCAGCCCCTGGGCTGAATGACTGGGCTCCCGGGTTCATACTTGCTCCACCACGTTGCGTACCGCCTCCTCTACCTCTGATATTTGATCCTCCCCTAGGAAGCTGGTACGCACCTCCTCGACTTCGTATATTACTTCCACCCCTCGGAATGCCCGACTGGGTGTTACTCGCCGGTTGCGTCGGCGGCTAGATATTCAATTAGCAGCGAAAATAACTAGAACCGGTGGAGTACCTACCGCCGGAAGCTTAGAAACCGGTAAGGATGAAGTCCCGTTTGGTGCTTGTGAAGTATTCGTAGGTTTTGTTGGTAGTTGTGAAGTAGCGGTCGCAGCAGAATCTTGGGAAGCCATACTAGGTTGCGGAATGCCAGAGGTGTTCGGCTCTGTCTTCATAGCCAGCTTTGTAACCTCTTGAGGCGGAGCAGGTGCCTGTGCTACTGAAAGTTAACAGTAGTGTAAGCAGGATTTCATCAAATTGACGGACGGGAAACTATAAGGTGCACTTACCAGTATTGGGAACTGAAATGCTAGGAGACGGTTTCGCATTTTTAGCAATCTCCCATACCTCGCCGACAGGTTTTTGAGGGGTTACTGTTGCAGCTTTCTCGATAATTTCGATCTTTGCGTTGGCAGCCTTCAACTTATTTTCGGCCATGTTGATCTTCAATGCTGACTTCTTTCCCTCCATTAAAACCGCCTGAGTTCTTGCATCTTCAACCTTCTTCGCAGCATCGGCAAATTTCTCAGCCGTGGATTTTTCATATTCATCCCTAAGCTTCTGGGTTTCGATTTCAAGCTTCTTCTTAAGATTACTCGTAAGAATAGCCTTGGCAGTTTGATTAGTCGACAGCAATTCTCGAATCTGAGCATCGGACATGTTCGAAAGCTCGGGCACCTGAGATGTGGAAGACTTTCCCGTCGGGATTGCAGGGGCGGCCTTGCCTACAGTAGCAGTAGCAGTACTCTCACTGTCCGAGGGAAGTACTGCAGGGCCTGCCGTCAATGTATGTTCTGCAATCCAGATTTGCTTCTCCTGCTCGAATTTCATCTTGTATTCCTCTTCAAGGGCGATCTTTGCAGCCGCTCTTGACTCTGCAAGCTTATTATTTAGAGCTGCCTTCATCTTGTCTGATCTCTGCTTTATGATATTGTCCATGCTGTTTTGTATTTCCTGCAGCTTAGCTTCATCTTCTTTGGCTTTTGCCTCAGCCGCAGCCACTCGATCCTCTAAAGCCTTTCGATTCGCATCTGCTAAGGTCTTCTGAGGAGATTCATTGACTTGGCCCTCTTCTATGCCGTTCTGCATTATGGTATCTGAAGCATGTGATGGCTTCGTGATTTTCTGAAGCGCAGCAAGGGATGATAGGGCTTCATCTTTTTCAGCTCGTACGGCTTCCAGTTCCTGACGGAGTGTAGTGAGTTGCTGCTCGGCCCCAGCCTTTTCTGCAATAGCTATTTCTAACTCCTTTCGGAGTGATGCTAGCTGTTGATCAATATCTCCATGCTCCTGGGTGGCAAGTTTTGCACCTGCATGTGCTGGGCCTGCTTGGTCAAGTTCGTTCGTGGCAACCTGTGTATTTGACCTGATAGAAGAGGCCTCCCGTTCCAATAATGTTAACCGTTGCTCTAGAGCCTGCTTTTCTTTGATAGAAGAGCCCAGCTCTTGCCGCAAATCAGACAGTTGCTGGTCAAGATTTGCTTTCTCTTGAATCACGGCATCCCGCTCGGCCACCTTTTCATTCTTCTCGCCTATTAACTTCCGCGAACGTTCCTTGGCTTGCTCAATCAATTTAGTGCGTGAAGTTAGCCATGCAGCCCTTTCGGCTTCGAAACCCTGGACTTGCTCCTGCAGAGGCTGCTGGCCAGCAATTAATGCTTCCCGTTCGGCTTGCAAAGCGGTAATCGATTCTTTGAGCTGCTCCATCTCGGCTGGATCGATACGGTCGTACTTTGAGAGTATTTCTTGGTTTCGCTTCTGCCAACGATCACGATCTTCTTGCAACAGGCGTATCTCACCCTCCTGCATCTCCTTGATGTTCTCAAGTTCGCGCACTTTAGTCTCCAATGGCTGGATTGATTCAAGCAACTCCTCAACCTGCGTTGTTTTTTCCGCTAACTGAGCTTGAGCTTGGCGAGCCTCATTCCGCAGCGTAATACTACTTTCTCGGAACAAGTTCAATTCATTCAGCTTCTCCATAAGGTCCTTATGTGCCATCGTACTTCGAGATCCATCAGCCTGCGTCCGGCGTTCCTGGTCAAGCTTCAATCTACTCTCATCCAGTTGTGATTGAACGTACTCGAGCTGCTGCCTCAACCGTTTCGCCTCTTGTATGGACAACTCGTACTGGACGTCGACAATTTCCTTATCTCGTCTTAGATATGTAACGAGTTCGAGAAGTCCTTCAACTGATCGATCTGGCGTTGCACGGGAGGCTGGTGTTCCTGGTTCTGCATGTTCGACGAATGTAGCCCGGTTTTGTTGAAGCGTAGAGACCTGCAAGCTGACAGCCTCGAGTTGCTGGAGAAGAAGCCTGTTTTGCGCAGCAATATCGTCTCGTCTTGTACGAAGCTCACTTAACTCCCTCTCAAATTGTTCCCGCCTCTCCTCCCAAGAACTTTGGCTTTGATTTAAAGCAACCTTTGCTGACTCAGCTTCAGCCCTGAGACCAGCTGACTCGCTCTTGAGCTGATTATATTCTGCACGCAGACCCTGGAGTAACTTTGCAGCTTCGGCATGCTTTACTAGCTCGTGTTCATAGTCTTGTTGCGCCTTCGCAGCAATCTCTGCTTGAGCCCTGAGATCTTGTTGATGGAACTGCGCTGCAGTTGCATGGCGTTCATCCTCGTCTCTAAGCCTTGCTATTTCTCTCTCAAGACTGACCCTATCTTCCTCAGTGCGTCGGGAAATTTCGCTCTGTTGTGAGCGCAGAGTGTTGAGCTCGGTATTTGTAGACGTAAGCTCTGCTGAAAGATCTTCCACGCGCTGTTGAAGTTCTCGTGTTCTGGTATCTTTCTCCTCCAGGAGGCGGTCCATTTCTTGTCTATACTGCTCTTGCGTCTCATTGAAGTTTTGCAACTCCTCTTCCGAAGCTTGACTGATTGCCTTGTATTGCTCCATTTGAGCTTTTGTGCTCTCAAGCTCTGACTTCGAAAGATCCAGGTCACGCTTGAGCTCTGACACCTCAATCGCAAGCTCCTGCTCCCTACTAAGACCATCATCATCCGAGTTTTGTTGGACGTCTGCAACGCCCTGCGTGCCCGGTCGTGGCGTAGGCCGTGGCTGTAGGACTTGCACTCGTTCCTCTGCACTTTTGAGTTCGATAGTAAGCTCGTCCACCCGGGCCTGAAGATGATCACGGGTGGTTTTCGCAGCAACCAATTCTTCTCGGATGTTGCTGAGACTCGACATCAAATCATCAATCCTCTTTTGACTTTGTTGGGAATCGTATTCTTTCCGGAGCTGTGCCTTCTTACTTTCCTCCGCCTCATCATTAAGCTTACGCTTCGTAGCATTGAGCTCGGTCTCAAGGCTTTCGACCTGCCCTTGAAGTCTTCGTCGGGTCTCTGATTCGGCAAGTTCGCGCTCATTGAGCAGATTTTGTTGGCTAGCGACTAGACCGTTCAGTCGATTACGCTCGTTCATTAAACCCTCATTGTCCTGACTTAGACGGTCTTGGATCTCCTTCCACAGTTTCTTTTCAGCCTTCAGGTTGGCGTTCTCATTGCGCATACTCTCAACCAAGCCCTTTGCTTCAATGAGATCCTCCGCAACTTGCTGAGTCCTGAGATCTTGTTTCGCCGCTGTCTCCGAAAGTACTTGTGATCGCTTCTGGAGTTCCGCGTTCTCACTCTGAAGCATGGTAAAATTGGCGTGCAACATTTCATACCGCTCATTGGCCAGCGTGAGCTGGCTGCTTGTTTTCGCAATCTCTGATTGCAATGAGCCTTTTTCGACTGCAAGTTTCTCGGTTTGCTCTTTCATTGTGCGACGATCGATGGTCTGTTCTTCCCTATACTGGTCGAAATGACTTTGGAGCTCCCGTAGTAGAGCAGCATAATTTACACTGTCTTTTCCATTTGGACTTTGCTCAACACTGGAAAGAACACCGTTTCCTTCAATAGATTGGCCAAAGACTGAGTTCAGGTCCGAAGTAGGAGGTATTTGCCCTCTGTGTTGTAGCATGCGTCTAAACATATCTCGCTCCTTCATGTAGCTTTCTGATCGGATGATCGTAGACTTCAACTCATCTTTATATGTCTCAATCTTCTTCTCCAGAACCTGAACCTGTTCATGATCCTTTGCAGCCTGGTGCTTAGCCGCTAGAGCTTCCTCGCTCTCCATCTGAGCACCCAATTGTCGAGTGATCTTGAGAAGCTCCTGGTTCTTCTCTTGTAGCTCACTGATACTCCGGAAGACGGTCAAGCGCTCGCTGATAAATCGGTCAGTAGCTGTGAGGCCTTCGAAGGCCTCCTCGCTGACCTCTCCCTTCGCCAACCTTTCTAACTGTGCTCGTTCAGAGACACTCAGGGCATCAAGACCTCTTTCGCGAGCATCCAGATCACAGAGAAGCATCTTGATCTGTGCACTGAGATCTCGCATCTGCTGTCGGAGAATGTTTGCTTCAGCTTGTGAGGTGGCGGCTTCACTTTCTGCTTTTCTGGCGTCTTTCTTTGCCCGATCTCTCTCTTTACCAGTCTGATCCACAAATTTAGACATTTCTACCATTTCCTGCCGGAGTCGTTCATGCTCGGTCTGAAGTTCCTCAATTTCAGGTTGTTTGGCTTCTAGTCCCTGTACCATTTCTTCCATTGCCGCCGTAAGGCGCTCATTGTGCTTTCGCTCAGTTGCTAGTTGACCCTTGACTTTGTAGAGTTCTTCAATAGCCTGTGTGGCAGTAAACGCAGACCTGCTCCTCGTTGATCCAGGGGTGGCAAGCTGGGCAGGAGATCCAGCACGTCCAAATATTGAGCCATTGAGGCCTTGTCGCGGAGTCCCAGGTACGGATCCTGCATAAGCTGGTGCCGAAGAAGCAGCGGCCTGAAGGCGATCAATCTCAGCTTCTAGTTCGTTAACCCTTTGATCCAATCTTTCTCGCTCTTCTCGCTCTGCCTCAGCTTCTTGCTGAATCCTGCGAACCTCCTCTGCTGCTTCATCCTTCAAGTGGTCAAGAGATGCTTCAACCTCCTTCAAGCGATTCCGATGTGTCTCTGTCTGCTGTGATTGAAGCTCTGCGAGTCGGCGCGAGCTCTCCAGCTCCTGCCTATAACCTTCTTCCGTGGTTGCTGCAGCTTCTTGCAATTGTTGGACCTTTGCTAAAGACTCCTCTGCCTTCTTTTGCACATCATCTAGCCGACTTCGAAGGGCCAGCTCCGTTCGCTTCAGGGCATCCAAATTGGCATTTGCTTCCTCATTTTGTCTCTGAAGCTCAGCTATACGTGCACCCTTCTCTTTCCGGGATTTCAGGGCATCAGCGCTTTTAGTTTTCAGTTCAGTCTCCAGCCATTCGTTGTTCCGCCTGGCTTGCTCAAGCTCTTGATTAAGGCTTTGTTCTCGAAACTTGGCGCTAGATAACGCTGAGTTAGCGTTTTGTACCGACTGTTGCAGAGCGGCAATCTGTTGGCTGAGCTCCAAGCCTTTTTGATGCTGCTTCTGTAAATCTTGAGCAAGAGCGTCGTTGGCGGTACTTTTCGATTCAAGAATTGCGACTGTGTCACGATTTGCAGCTTCCAGACTTGCTATTCGAATACGTAGGCTGTCAACTTCGGAGGAAGATGTCGAGGACGAAGACTTGAGCTGCTGAAGCTCACTTTCGAGTGTCGCGCGTGTATTTTCTATAGATCGTTACGTTAGTTGGAACCTAAATAATGGGAGTCATGTCGCGCTTTACCTTCAGAGCTCAATTTCTCACGAAGCTCGTTAACATCTTGTAAAGCTTTATCAACTGTCGCCTTTAAAACTTGGCTCCTCGATTCTGAGCTTCTCACAGCATTTTCTAATTCGACCTCAAGACGAAGCTTTTCAGCCTGGAGTTCTTCGTATTCACGAGCTTTCACAGCGACTGCTTCGAGAAGTCCTCGGACTAACTCTGCTGTAGGTGCATCGATGAGATTGTCGAGAGTGGCACGCGGAACATCGAGGTATGCCGACAAGTAGCCAGAATCCAATGCCGCGGCTGCCATTTTGATTACCGCCTCCGCAAAGGGGTGCCTGGATAGTCTCAGAAGTATCTCATCGAGAGTGACGTCCTATAGGAACTTTGTAGATCGCGTCTGTTGTCTGACAGAGTATGAGCTTCCTCAATTCGAGAAATGCGGTTCTGAGATGCTGTACCATTAAGATATCCTCAGGCGATCCAAAGGCACTGAGTTGAGAGTTCGGGGTTTCATGGAACCTTACACGTCGTGTTGTTGATCGTGGTAATTGCGACTCTAGGCTGAAGGTGAATGCCAAATCATTAGCGCCGAAATTCGCGAGGCTGGGCTTGGCATTCCCTCGCCTACAGCCTTTCTGGGTCACTAACGCCGCCTTCAATAAGAATGTTTGCATTGACAAAGGATCACTTCACTCCGATACAGGCTCAGGTTAACATTTCAGCAGTGGAGGTTTCGTCGCAAGTTCTCCGAGAATTGCACGAATACCTGAATCTGCCACTTGGCTGGTCGGATTCTGAAGGTGGCAGTGTTCTCTATCCCGACCTGATCTGATCTGCTTTACTCCTTCGCAATCATCATGTCTTCCTTCCTCCAGAGATCGGAAGAGGCCTTCAAGGGCAGTGTCATGTCTGCTTCCTCCAAAGTCGCCAACAAACGAACCCTCGTACCACCACCAGTTTCTGCTCCCTCACCAGCCCCTTCTAATGCATCCTCAAAGGGCGACAGCAAAGATGCGAAGCGCAAAAGAGAGGCACATCCCGTTGTCTACTCACAGCCGGAAGCAACCGGCTATGGCACAGATCTTCTTACTCAGATTACCTACATAATCGAATTTCTAAAGAAGAAGGACGACGCGAAAACATTCCAAGAGATCCTACAATATCTCAGTAAAGCAAATGCATCTGAGCAACAGAAGAAAGTTATGGCGGGTATTTTGCGGAAGCATGGCAGTATAGAGTGGGTTCCTGATCCAAAAACAAAGGTTCAGCAGTGGGACTCGGGCACATTTCGACACAAGCCCAAGATTAACGTTCGAAGCAAGACGGAACTCCTGTCCTACCTCCAGCAAAAGCCAGATGCCCGGGGTGTGCCCGTCATAGACCTCAAAGATGGGTGGCCTGATTGCGAAGGGCCAATAAGTGAGCTAGAAGAACAACACCAGGTGCTCGTCACGCGGACGAAGAAGGATAATCATGCCAGAATGGTATGGGCAAATGATAGGACAATAGTTCATCGTGTCGATTCAGAGTTTCAAGTAATGTGGCATAAGACGGAATTACCCAGTCCAGATGATCTGGTCAGAAAACTACTAGATGCTGGCCAGAAACCTGCTAGCGAGGATCCAAGCAAGAGAATCAAGGCGCCAGTGAAGCCGAAGGATAAAAAGAAGAGGCCGGCGAGGTGCGAAGGATATTTGGCAATCCATTGTTTCAAGATGCTAATTCTTCTTCTAGGAAGGGTGGGCGTACAACCAACACACATATAGAACATCTGCTGCGTGAATATGATCATCTCAAGCGATAATTGGCTGGGCTTTTGTTGAGTATTCGAAATTCCGCTTTTCGAACTTCCGGTCTGAAGGCAGGGTGCTTCAAATGGGTAATGGTTTGATTATATTAGCTTAGGCGTTCTGGACAACATGGTATCAAAGGCAGGTTAGAATGATAAGTGATCAGTCAATCGAAGCTCTATTCGAGAACGTTCCAGATGAGAGGTAATTAGAAGCATTGATGACTGATCTAAGGAACTTGGGGCTCGACTTACGTCTTCGGCTACTACGTCTCTGACTGCAATGACAAAGGCAATATTAAAATGTATTACCGCCGTTCAACAGGCAAAATCATACTCACTTCTTGGTTCAGCAATTTGAAGTATATCACTTATAAAGATTTAAAGTTAACTTTGGCGGTATATAAGGCAAGCTGTGTCCTGTTGTGGTATAAAAGATCTCTGATACGATACGATTGGGCGCTGGCACCAATTTGGATCCAGCCAGTCGATGAATAAAGGAACAACAAAATCTGAAGCGAAGTTCAGTAATTCAACACCGTTTATGCAGCATCTCAAAGCCTCACTCGTGACTGACTACATCTCACTCTGTCGCCCTTCAAGTGCCTTGATCTTTTCAAACAAACCCAAGAAAACCTGTGGATCCTGAGCTCCCCCAACCTCATACCGGCCATTGACGGTGTAATTGGGCACTCCAGTGATCCTCTCCATACGCGCCTCCATGACCTCCTCATCCACCTGCTTGCCACCCCTGTCGCTCTCCAGCCATTCCATGACCTCATTCTCGTCGAGGCCCGCTTTAACTCCAGCATCCTTGAGCACCTCCAGGCTTGTGATGTCCTGCTCTCTCTCAAAGTAGGCTTCGAAGAGCTCTTCGACAACCCGGGTCTGCACTTCTGGGGACTTGCTCTTTCCCAATTGCACCAGTCGGTGCGAGTTTCGGGTGTTGCCTGTACGTCCGCCAAACTTGAATTTGATGCCCACTTCGGCGCCGGCCTGTGCCACGCGATTAAAAATCATAGCTGCGCGCTCCTCGCCGAATTTGGCTTTATAGAGGGTTGCTTTGTCCATGCCTATCAGGTTAATATTTAGCTCAATTACTCCCACAGTCAGCTCCGAGTGAGAAAACCACACATGATTTGAGATGTATTTCACTCAATTGATGGGAGGGATTGGCATACCTGTCTGAGGAGAGTCAGGATTCAGAAAATATGGCTTCCATGTTGTAGAGAAGATGTCGTTGGAGCCAGGATTCTTCTCTTTGTACTGAGAAATGGCCGTCTCCAGCTTCTTCTTCCCGATATAGCACCAGGGGCACACAGTGTCGCTAACGATCTCAATGGTGAACTGCGTCATCTTGCGAAGTGTCGATTTAAACATGCGAAAGGAAAGAAAGACTGTATATTCAAAGAATTGAGAAGATACAATTACAACAGTAGGCTGACTATATACAAGACCAGCTCATGTTTTGAACCATTGGAACCGAAAAGAAAATGATTACTTATCATGGCGAAGTTGGCGGGGATGGGTGGGATGGCATCTAGGCTAGCTTTTGCAAATGATTAGAAATCAAGCTGGAGGCTCGTCGTCAGTGGGGATAATGCGGCTCAAAGTCACAGGGCTGGTCTCGACTCACAGACCACCTTCTGTTAGACAACCCTTACCACACTTCAGGCCTATCGTTTCCGCAATCCTAATTCAGTATGTATTATTGTGTACATGTATAGCAGAGGACATGTCAAGCTCCGAGAGACCACAATTACGCACAGGTACCACGTCGGTAATCGATATTGTTCTCGAACGTCCTTTAATCTGGTCTCGGGTCGGTGCGTACCATTCCGCTGTTCTACGGCTACTTTGCCTCCCTTTATGCTAACTACTATCATTATCATAATGAAATTGGTTTATAAGGTCATGAATTCTCTTCACCATTCCTTAAGTGTTGCAAATGCAAACTCTAAGGTGAATGTTCTCGAGGTATCGTAGATCTTCCGCTAATGGTTATGTTCGTTCCAAGAAAGTGTTGAGGTCGATGTCGCCCTTCTGAGATTCCTCGTGCCATATACACTTGCAACTAGGAGTACCACAGACTTAGATTATCACTCTATTCTACTGGTCCTGGTAAGTATCAAATAAAACTATTTGTCGGAAAGCTTTCCCACAATCACCTCAACAACACCTACCCACGCTAGTGCCAAGAGTACCCCTTCCATCCTAGCCTACCTGAGAAGGATCGAGGCTGCCGGACTCCGCTCCCTCTTCCTTTTCTCTTTCTTCATTCTCTTCACGTTTTCATCTTCGACATAGCACACTCTCCTTAATCTTTCACCAAGTCACCCGTTACTTGACATCTCGCTCAGCTTGCCTGAGCTTCCTGAGCTCCCTAATACCTGTCATGTTGATCCGTAATTCGGGCAGGCTACAATGCCTTGCCATTTTCCTTCTCTTCTCTCTTTTGAGCACTTGTACCCAAGGTTCCTCCGACACATTCAGTCCCACTTCCTCTTCTATGAGCTCCGTGACCCCTCCATACGGTAACATTACCAGCATGACTCCTACTTTGTCTCCCACCATTAGTTCTTCGAACTCTTTGGCTATCTCAACCGATTCAGGCACATCACTATCTACTACAGACTCTGGTAGCTATGTGTCTACAACCAGCAGCACTAGTATATCGTTCCATACGGACTCTGGCAGCTCTATGACCACGTCAACCGACATAGGTGCAGCTTCTTCTCCCACAGATTCTGGCAGCTCGGTGCCTACATTCGGCGGCACATATGGTCCGTCTGGCAATAGAACAAACATAACATTATCCCCTACAGGTACTACCTGCTCTATGTCTACTACTATCATACCTATCTCTTCTTCACCTACAAATACCGGCACTTTTAGTTTCATGCCCTTGA
>Ga0335072_10006749_pt1 | contig 16759 bp, 10 predicted proteins | sample Lox_Sample_21_FD_206725 | JGI IMG/M metagenome (GOLD analysis project Ga0335072, IMG submission 206725) | Soil microbial communities from Loxahatchee National Wildlife Refuge, Florida, United States - Lox_Sample_2.1 | ecosystem: Environmental > Terrestrial > Soil > Wetlands | place: USA...
CGCGAGGGCAGAGCACTCGACAAACCGATGCTATCGCCGCTTTTGAAGAGTGCGTGCTTCAGTGCCTAAAGGAAATCGCCGACCAAGCCTTCGATATCGCCTGTGCCATCGTGCGCTGGCTCCGATCGGAGAACTGCGTCGTCAATTCCGCTGAATTGGCTGGCCCTCCGCGGCTTGCCGAATCGCAAAAAGAATCAATTCTGCTCAGCGAGCTGGACCCTTCGTCCCTTTGCGCGCCCGTGATGAAGTCTGGGCCTGGCCTGAGCCAACTTTCCGGCTGACTGCGATACAAACATAGTCCCTGAGGAAAAACGAATATGTCAGAGAACCAAACGAAAGCCTGCACGATCCTGCAACTGCGCTTCAAACTGCGGGTACCCCCAAGCGTCTTCCTGGCCAGAAGTCGTGAAGCCGCAACAACCATTGCTTCATTGCGAGGGCTGATTTGGAAAATCTGGGTCATGCGGGAGGAGGATTCACAGCTGGGCGGTATTTATGCATTTGCAGACCGGGCGGCGGAGGAGGCATACCTCAGTCACCCAATAATCCAGGAGATGCACAACCATCCAGCCGTGGAATCCAGCGATTCACAGATATGGGATGTTGGCAGATCCCTTTCGGCGCTTACGCGGGCTCCTCTGCCCGAAGTGCATCTGCCGCATATCAAGCCGGACACTTTGCTGGCAGGAAGCCACTGACGCAAGGCTGATGACCAGATCCGCTGTTTGGGGCCACCTCGGAATCGCGCGGATCAGGCACTCTTCGCAGCAATCAGCCCGGATGCGTTCCGAGTCTTTTCGGCCGCCCGGCTCTTCGCTATCTGCGGCTTCTGCAATCTCTTGGCGGCGCGTACCTGTGCGCGCCTCATCAACTCCATCTGGGCCTGTGCGCACAAGGATGATACCTGGTGATTCGTCGGCGGACCTCGCGGCTTGCATAATGCCAATTGAAGTGTGCTATTTTCCCGGTATGGCAAGGGCCTTAACCACCTCGTTCACCAGTTCGTCGGGAACGAACTTCGCCACGTATCCGTCGGCGCCGACCTTGCTGGCGTGCGCCTCATTCGCCGATCCCGACAGCGAGGAGTGAATCACAACCGGCACCGACTTCATCCCATCGTCTTCTTTCATCTGCCGGGTCAGGGTGAATCCGTCCATTTCTGGCATCTCCAGGTCGGTTAGCACCATCGCCACTTTTTGGCGCAGCGGTACTCCCGCAGATCGAGCTTCCTGAGCGAAGCTTTTCAGCCTTTCCCATGCTTCTTTGCCGGTCTTCGTGCCCACAAATGGCAGGCCAAGCTTCGTCAACACCGTCTCAATCTGACGGCGCGCCACGCTTGAGTCGTCCGCATACAACACAACGCCGCCCTGCGGAATGTGGATGGCGGGAAGATTCTTCAATTCATCGCCGCTCTTAAACCGGAATGGCAGAGCTTCCCTCAAGATGGATTCCACGTCGAGGATTAGTGCCAAACGAGCGTCTTCTTCCCGGTCATCTAGTCTTGCCAGGCTCGTTACAAGCGCTCCAGCCGCAGATTTCTCGGCAGAAACAACCCTGCTCCACTCAAGGCGGACAATCTCTTCAACCTCCTCCACTGCGAATCCCTGGACAGAACGCTCGTACTCCGTGACGAGGAGAATGTTGAATGTCGGCGCCACGCAGCCGACTACCGATGGAAGATCAATGACCGGAATGATCTGGCCGCGAATGTTGGCCACGCCAAGAACATGTTTGGGCGAACCCGGCATCGGTGTGACCGCAGGCATCATCAACGCTTCCCGGACTTTGAAAACATTGATGCCAAAGATCTCGCGCGTTTTCGAATTCTTATCTTCGCCCAGGCGGAAGATCAACAGCTCAAACTTGTTCGTCCCAGCTAGCTTCGATCGTTCCTCAATTTCCTGCATCACGTCGCTCATGGCAGGCTCCTCACTTCTGTTTTTCATTAATTGCGGCGCCCAGCGCGTCAAGCTTGGTTAACAAGTCCTGCTCGATACGCGAGACCTCCCCGCCGTGAAGCAGAACTGCTTCCCTGTCGCCAGACTTGAGAGCCGAGCGGAGATGGCGCGCCGTTTGGTAGAGCAAGATCAGCGGCGCCTCGATCTCCTGAAAGGCCTGCAACTGTCCCCAGGATCCGCGGCCGTTGCCCTCGTACCACTTGGCGAAGCGGCACTGATGATGATCCTGAGTCTCTTCCGGAGCCACGACATGAGCGTGGTCGGAGATTTCGGCCAGCAGGTTGCGTGTGAAGATTTTGGTCTCGTTCTTCGCCGAATCGATATTCATCTGCGCGACCAGTGTGTGCAATGAGCGGACGCGGTCAGCGAGCGACAGAGTCACCGATTCGGCTCCATGCGCCGACTGTTCCGCCGAATGGCTGGTTTTCTCAATTGAGCGCGCCGAACCGTCGATGTCAGTAATATTGCTCTGCACTTCTTCAGTAGCCTTTTGCACGCGCTTTGACAAGTTGCGCACCTCGTCAGCCACGACTGCGAAACCACGGCCATGTTCGCCGGCGCGTGCCGCCTCAATCGCCGCATTCAATGCCAGCAGGTTCGTCTGGTATGCGATTTCGCGGATGGTCTGCGCGATTCTGCCAATCGCCCCCACCTGGGTAATCAACTCTTGCGAGGCATTGCGGCTCTCGCCCACCGATTCTGCAAGACCGCCGAGTGTGCCCCCTACGGCCTTCATCGCCCGGTCCGTTTCCTCGGCTACCCCCATCAGCGAATCAGCATTCTCTGATGCCGCTTTACTCATGTCGGCGATTACCTGTTCAGCCAGCTTTGTGTCGCTGATATTGCGCCAGGAGGCGTGAAAGGCAATCACCTTGCCCTCTGGATTGCGCACCGGCGTGAAGTTCAGCGCAAATGTCACTCCGCCGAGCGTAAGTTCCGTGGCGTGATGACCCGATGGTTCAGCCATCATTTTCCTAAAGATGTCGCGGATGCGTTCGGGGTCCTTGTGGAACTGATGGATGGGCCGGCCCAGCGCATGCCGGACATCGGCACCGCGCAAACTCAAATTTAGGCGCTTGTGATTGAGCGCCATCGACTCGCGCGCCGCGCGATTCATGTAGAAGATCGCGTTTTCCATCTTCTCGTCCGCATCGCAGAGCATTTCCAGACTGGAAAGGGGTTCGAGCAGGATCCGCGCGTGACCCAGAAGTTGTTCCTTCTCCGACACGCCAGCCCGCTCCTTGTTCTGCAGCCGCTTGCGCGGCGCCGAAACGTCGGCGTCTGCCAGCCGATCAGCGGATTTGGCTGCCTTCACTTGGGCCTTTGCTCTCGATGCCAATCTGCCGCTTGCCTTACGGTGATTGCTAACGACCATGCTCGCCATAATCCGATCTCCTTCAGTGAGAAATTGCAGTTCCAACCGTCAACCCGTCGAACCAGTTCAAGAATCGTTCCACGTTCTGTCCTGTATAGATGGCTCCATGCTGAGGGCAAAGAATGTCGATTTCGAACTCACGGACCCGGTCGATCCAGTCCTTCTTAGCGGAGTTTGACGGCATCCAACGCTGATGGAAGAACTTCGCATGCTGGATATGCTCGTCAAATGCCTTTGCCGATTCCATTCCGCGGCGCCCACCTACCCAAATTCCGTGACCTGCAGGAAGCAGCGCCGCTCCGACGTCTCCACAAAAGAACACTTTCGCTTCGCGGTCATAAACGTGAAAATTCGCAGAAGCGTGCAAGTAGTGCGCCGGAATGAACTCGAGCTTACGGTCGCCAAGCATCATCGATCCACCTTCATCCGGAATGACGATCATCTCGGCATCCAATGCACCATAATGCCGAATGAAGCTCTCCCACAATGCAGGCACATGCCATTGGATCTTGTTGTTGCAGGCGTTCCATAGCGGCAGACTGGACGCGATATCAGGGTCCTGGTGCGATACGAACGCCTTATGCACAGACGTCGGCGGCACAACCTCAGCTACCGCGGACAGCACCTGAGGAAAGATTTCAAAACCGCCCGGATCGAGCACCGCGGCCTCTCCGCTCGACTCCACCACATAAACGTTCGAATCGATTACCCGCCGTTCGTCCTGGTCGAATAGGACCCACCAGCGATGATTTCCCGCTTCAAACACTGGTTCTGCTTTCATGCAGCACCTCCTCCAGTTCTCCGCGGTATTTCCAGATCGCTTCGCGAACCTTGGCCACCGCCAGTCCCATCTCGTGCGACACCCGCATCAGCGGCGCGCCGGTGCGTTCGGAAAGTGCCGCCTCGATGCGCCCATTCGTAACCACGTACTCCTGTTCCGCGATCCCTTCCTGCAGCCGGATCACTGTTTCAATCAGCTTGCAGAGGATGGCCAGACCCTCGGCCTCTTCGGCCTCGATACTCCGCTGCCAGTTTGCCTCCGAGTAGTGCGTGAACTCGGCAGCTTTGCTCTTGCCCTTCGCCACCCTCGCCGTACGCCGGAACATTTCGCTGAACTGCCCCTGCTGGAGGACGCGCATGTGCACCCGAACAAGCGGGGCGATCGACTGCTGCAAAGGCGCTGCAGCATGCTTCAAGAGCAGCGCCTGCTCGCGGAACGCCTGCGCAACCACGCCGTAGCTGGCCAACTTGTTGCCATGCCGTTTCACAAGAACCATTGCGTTGAGCGCCCGCCGGTCGATCTCACGCAGGGAGCGTTCAATTGTGCGACGCGTCCGGTGCGAAACGTCCATGATCGCCATGACTCGCTGGATGTCCATCACTGCCCTCCTTCGGCAGCTGCGCTGGCCGCAGCGCTCAGCGCTCCGGCGTCAAGAATCAGAACCACGCTACCGGCTCCTGAGATCGTGGCGCCCTGATACAGGTTTCCACCAGAGAGAAAGTCAATGGGCTTCACCACCGAGTCTTCATTGCCAAGGACTTCGGAGACTGCAAAGAGTCCGCGCTCGGTCAGCACGCCCTCGACAGTTTCGGCGCCAAGCCGCAGCGGCCGATCCTGTAGAACTAATCCAAGATCCACCAGCGGAACCGTTTGAGTACCGTCCACGCGATAGCTCACGCGACCCGCGAAACGGTGCACGCGTTGCTCTTCGAGATCAGTCAGACTGTCGATAGCCGATATCGGCAGCGCATAAATCTCCTGGCGTACACGCAGGTAGAGCACCGGTAGCACCGCGAGCGTTAGAGGAAACTCCATCGATATGGTCGTCCCCAGGCCTGGCTGCGTATTAACTGATAATCGGCCGCGCAGCCTGTCGGTGGTCTGTTTCACCACATCCATACCTACGCCGCGCCCCGAAAGCTCGGATGCCTGTTCCTTAGTTGAAAACCCAGGCCGAAAGATAAGCTCCAGTGCGTCCTGGTCCGAGAGATGTGCAGCCTCGTCCGCAGTAATTACGCCTTTCTCAAGTGCTTTCCTGACCACGAGATTCCGATCAATACCCTTTCCGTCATCTGAGATCTCGATGCGCACGCGATCGCCAAGATGGATTGCGGCGATTCGCAGCACCGCTGTCGCTGGTTTGTTCGCCTGCCTGCGAACGCTGGGCAACTCAATTCCATGATCGAGGCTGTTGCGAACCAAATGCACGATCGGCCCTGACAGCGCATCGACTACTGTCTTATCGATCTCGACCTCTTCGCCCGCAATCTCCAACTGAACCTCTTTGCCTAACTGACGCGACGCATCCCGAACCACCCGTGGCAACTGCTGGAACAGACGTCGACACGGCTGCATGCGCAGGCTCATGACGCTACTTTGAAGATCGCTGACGCGCAGATCCACTTCGCGCGCAATACGCATCATGTTCTCGTCTTCTGTGCTTACGCCTCCCAAGGCCGATGTCAAGCGATTGCGCAGGAGAACCAGTTCCCCCACCTGATTCATCACTGCGTCCAGGCGGGCGGCATCAACACGCAACATCTTCTCCGCAGTCTCGATAGAGTTCGCTTGAACCTTCCGCGCCGCAGGCTTGTTCTGCGCCGCACTCCGCGGGCCGCTCTTCCGGTCTGCTGCGGTTGCAGCTGCGCTCTTAGACTCGTCATCTTGTGGTTCTTTGGCCACTGGCACGACCACATATGAGGTCCGCATGTCCGAAACTGATGCCGGTTCTGCAGACTTGAGCGCAACTAACTCGCCGGAGACATCTTTCGGCTCCGTGGCTCTACCGGCAACGACGGCATAGGGTTCACCCTCCTTGCCGGCCCCCTTTGCTTCTATTCCTGAGCCTTCGCCCCTCAACAAACGAATTCTGGAGCTCATCTCGGCTGGTCCAGGCCTCGGCAACTGTTCTTTCGCAAGCTCTTCGAACATTCTTTGGATGACATCGATGCCGCCGAGAATCGCGTCGACTCGCTCCTGCGTCACTGGGAGATCACGCGAACGCAGCTTGTCGAGCAGTTCTTCGAGCTCGTGGGCCCACTCCACCAGGTGATCCGCTTCAAGAAATGCCGCGCCGCCCTTGATCGTGTGAAATGCCCTGAAGATTGCGGCGAGCGCCTCTGTATCTCCCGGGTCTGCTTCAAGCCGCAGGGTATCTTCCTGAGCCTTTTGCAAAAGCTCCTTCGACTCGACAAGGTAGTCATGAAGAATCTCTAGGTCCACGGCAGCACCCTGCACCGTATATCGACTCAGAGACGCCTACCATTAGAGGGCATGTTCGTTGATGCTTAGGTATTGCGGCTTGGCTTTCTCACACGATGTGATTCGGTGGTCGGGGCAGGATCGCGCTTCGTGACGAATGGGATGTGGATGACCAACAACGTCGGACGTTATTCCTTGGCAAATCGGCGCCGTGCATCTCGAGTTCGCGAGTGGATTCGCGCGGGCTTGATCGGGAATCCCTCATGAGATCCCGCGGTGCCGTTGTTTCCTTGTGCTTCTGCACAACCTTCGCAAGATGCGGTGGTCAAGCGGACAAAGCGGCGGCCGTATTCTCTTTGCAAGTGTTATGCGCCCCACACACGATCACGAACCCGCTACATCCACCAGCTCAGCCGTTACAGGCAGCCCAGCTCTTCACCTTAAGCACTCCGCCCGCTGGAAATGAGCGCACCTGAAATCAAGCCGCCGCGATTGCTTCCGAAATTCACCCTACATCCAGCTGGTCCACTGGGTTTTTCCCAACGGATCGTTCCTGGCAGCCTCAGAACGGGCCGGCGCCCGGGCGAGTTTTATCTGGGCAGCCTCTCTGGCCTTTCGATGCACCTGGCTCTCCGTGCCGATAAGTCTCATCTGAACAGCCACAGAAATCATCGTAGCCAACACGAATAGTCGAATAGTAATGGAGGCGAAATTTCACAATCCAACATCAGGGCGCATGTCGGTCGACTTCAATAACGCGCAGCATCTCATGGGATTCCTGCTCGCCCTGATCTTTCACCGCTTCGAAGCGCTTGGTCTGCTCGGCGCGCCGCGGATCTCCGGTGCGCACGTAGAGCTGCAAAAGTCCAAAGTTTGCGGCGTAGTTGTCAGCGTCGATCTGAAGTGCCTGCGTCAGTTCTGCGCGGGCCTCGTCGTACTTCCTCTGCTGCACGTGAATCTGCCCCAACTCGGCAAGAACCTCAGGTTGATCGGGCTTAAGTTTGTCTGACTTGGTGAGGTCCGCGACGGCCTCATCCAGCATGCCCTTTTCGCGAGCGATGCGGGCTAAGTAATAGTTGGCAGACGCAGCCGTCTTCTCGCGCCCAGCAGCCCTGGCCAGCCACGGTCCCGCATTGTCGTAGTCCTTGGAGCGAAAGTATGCGGTGCCTATGGCGAGGTAGCCGGCCGGATCATCGGAACGCAACACATTGAACTTCTGCAGATAAGGCAGAGCCTGCGTCGGATCGTGATCGTAGGAGATAACGATACCGAGATCGAGATTGTAGAGTGGATTGTCGGGAGCGAGCTTGACCGCCTCTGTCAGCGCCTTTTCCGACTCAGTGAAGAGGTTCATCTGCGCACAGATCATTCCGAATTGGAAGGAGAGGCTTGCATCCTCGGGACGAAGGTCTCTGGCGTGAGCCAGGTAACCGAGTGCGCCCATATTGTCTTTGCTCTCCTGCGCAACACGGGCCAGGTCGATAAGTGGCACGATCGACGTGGGATCAGCCGAAAATGCTCTCTCAAGGGTGGCTCGGGCAAGAACCAGCTTTCCATCCGCCTCCTGCGCCAGCCCGAGGGTGCGCAAGCTGGATGCAGAAAGGGGATGCCGCGCTTCGGAGGCTATCAAAAATTTCTCAATCAGGTCAGCTCTGCGCGCAGCCTTCAGCGCGGGCAGCATGACGGCGACATCCTGTTCTGTGAGTTCCTGATCTGCGGCCAGCGCCTCGGCAGACTTGTCCGCTTCTGCCCGGCGGCCCAGGGCAGCCTCGTCCGCGCAGACGAGAATCTGCACTGCTACCTTCGCATGTTCATCAGCGCCCAACCTTGCCAGATGATTCAGCGACTCTTGATACTTGCCCGTGCGGGTCAGGATCGCGGCGGCCTCGTAGTTCGCCTCGGAATTGTGCGGATCGATCTGCAGTGCAGACTCATAGACGCGCAATGCCTCAGCCTGGCGCGCGAGATCGCCTGCTGCGGTCTCCAGATCGAGTCTGCCGAGATTGAGATAGGCACTTAGCAGTTTCGGGCTGTGACGGATGGCTTCTGAGAAGCTCTGCCGCGCTTCATCATGATTGCCTTGCTGCACCTCCACGATACCCAGCAGATTCTCTAGCCCGCCATTGCTTGGATAGGCGCGCATGGCACCCGAAAGAATACGGCGCGCACCTTCAAGATCGCCCGACTCGATGTGGTTTTGAATCGCGAGGACTGTCTCACGATATCCTGCCGGCGGCTGCTGCGCATAGGAAACGCCGCAGCAAAGGAACGCAGCAAACAGAACCGGCATCTTGCGCAACGCTGCGGCATTCGCAAAGCAAAACCTTCGGTGAATCTGACGCTGGCACGCTCTCGGCACTGCTTTTCCCCATATAAGTTTACTAAAATGTCTGGTATGGCGTTAGATGGCAGAGGGTTTTCGCGGGCGTGCTTATCGGCCTTTCTCGTCTTAAGCGGCGCCGCTGCTTCTGCCCAGAATCAGAACCGGCCAGATGAGTCAGAGCAGAAGCTTGCGACCATTGAGTCGCTGGGGTTGAGCGCGATCGAGTCAACCCGGCTTGCTCGCGCCCTCGATCAGCACGACTATGTTGGCGCAGAGAAGATTCTGCTTCCTGAAATCAACGCCGATCCGCATTCCGCTTCGGCGGCGCGACGTCTCGACTTTGTGGGCAGCATCTATTTTCTTGATCATGACTACCTGAATGCCGTGGTGGCATGGAAGAAGGCAGAGGCGATTGCTCCGCTGGAACCGGCTCTTCGCTTCTCTCTGGCCATGGCGTACATCCGCATTGGCCGCTCCAGATGGGCGCGCGATGTCTTGAGCAGCCTGGCTGTTTCCGATCCGAAGAACGCTCTCTACCCTTATTGGCTGGGTCGGCTTGATTACGATGGCCATCTTTACAACCCGGCCATTCAGAACTTTCAACAGGCAATTGCGCTCGATCCGAGCTTCGCGCGAGCCTACGACAATCTTGGTCTCTGCTACTACTATCAAAACGACAATCAGCGCGCCATTGACAGTTACAAAAGGGCGATTGAGCTCGACCGGAGTTCTGCCCATCCGTCGGCGTGGCCCTACCTCAATTTAGCGATCACACAGCAGTTCCTGAATCAACCACGCGAGGCGGAAGCGAATGTACGAGAAGCGATCCGTCTCGATCCGTCGCTACCTCAGGCTCATTTTGAATTGGGCAGCATATTAGAGGAAGCCGGCCGATTGAATGAAGCAGTTTTGGCGCTTCAAGAAGCAGCCCGATTGGATGCCTCCTACGCCGAACCCCATATGGCCATGGCGCGGATCTATCATAAGCTGGGTCACGAGTCCGAGGCCCACGCCGAAGTACAGACCTATCTACGGTTGCATCCGCATTCAACGCCCCAGTAGCTCGGCGCACAAAGAGTCTCATCGCCGATTCGAGTAATGTCTCCCGAAGACCTGGGCAAAAACAAAAGCGCCACCTGGCCGAGGAAGGTCGAACCAGATGGCGCGATGAGACAAACACTACAGACTACAAGTTAGAATTCGATTCGTCCGGAGAACTGAATCGTTCTCGCGGTGCTGACCGCTTTGTTCCAGGAGCCGAACGGGTTTGTCGTGCTCGTCGTATTTACGTCGGTGACGAAGGCGACAGATGGCCCGCCATAGTTGCCACCTTGCGAGTTGATCAAGTAGTGGTTGTTGAAGGCGTTGAAGAAGTTTGCTTCAAACTTGAAGTTCAACTTCTCAGCAATCTTTGTATCCTTGGCCAGCGACAGGTCAAGATCCTTGTAACTAGGACCATACACTGTGGTGACCGCCTTGCCCGTGCCGGTGTAGCCGAACGAAGTGAAGTCCGTTTCAAAGGCCTGGGCATTGAAATAGGCCGCGCCATGCGACGGATCGAATCCGCTCCGGCCATGCAACTGCACCTGCTGTCCGGGCAGAATGCCAGGTACGCATCCTTCGCGGAATTCAGGCACCAGAGTTGAAGTTGGGCACGACGACGAGAAAAACGAGAACGGCGTGCCATATTCATAACGCCACAGCGGAACAACCGACCAACCGCTGACGAGCGTGTTCATCGGTCCTCCGCCGTTCAGAAATCTCTGCTGACTTCCGAAAGGCAAGTTGTACTGAAATGCAATCTGCGCAGTGACTGGGACATTGTCCGGAGCGATAGTCCAGGCGCGCGGAAACTCATTAAACGGTGAGAATTGCGCGTTATTGCCCTGGTTGCCAGCGCCCGTATCATTGCCCGACTGTGTTGTGTCGGAAGCGTCTGTGTAAAGTTTCTGGACTGTCAGCGAACCCAGGAAATACAGTCCCCTGGTGAAGTGGCGTTCCAGGCGGCCCTGGAATGAGTTGTACTGCGAGGTTGCGTGCTGTTCATTTTCGCCTTGCAGTACTCCGCAATACTGCGGGTACGGTAGAAGGGCCTGCGCGAGGGTCGGGTTGCAACCCGTCATTGTGCTTGCCCAACTCTGTAGATAACCAGTAGCGGCATCCGTCAAGCCGTAACCGTACTTCGCGAAAGTTGCGGGGCCATCAGGGTCTGTGTAACTGACTGCCAGATCCGGTCCGATGGACGAGATGGCCGGATTAAGCGGGTTCAACACGTTCAGCGGGCTCATCGCCGAAGGCAGGTGTGTGCCCTTGGTGCCCACATAGGAAATGCTCAACGCAAAGTTGCTGGGCAACTGTCTCTCGATCGTCAGGTTCCACTGGGAGGAATAGGGTCGATGATTTCCATCCAGAGGACGATACATCGAAGGGCTGGTGCCGTTGTCGAAGTCGGACGTGATGTGTTTGGTCACTCCGACCTGGTTTGCGCCGATGCCGGAAGTGAGATAGATCGCCGGAACCTTGAATGGTCCAGACGACGCCTCGTTCAGGCTCAGATTCTTGTTGAAGCCGTCCTGGCTCATGCCGCCGTTCCATCCCGGATAAAATGCCTGTCCGAAGTAGATGCCATAGCCGGCGCGGACGACCGTCTTCTCGTTGATGGAATAGGCAAAGCCAACGCGCGGTGCGAGCGCATCCTTGAATGGAATCTCGGGATACGGTGCGCCATAGCTGGCATCGCCCCACTTGTTACCGGCGAATGCCAAACGGCCAGCCTGCTGAGCTCCGGTGATGGGGTTGATCGCTGTCGGATTCAAGCCGATCGGATCGAAGAACGACAGGTTGTTGAACTTCTCCTTGAAGGGCTCGATGTAGTCCCAGCGGAGGCTATAGTTCAGTGTCAGCTTGGGCGTAACGCGCCACGAGTCGCCAAAGTGCACCGCATTGGCATATTGGCGGGGATACTCGGCGAAGACGTTGTAGTACTCGACGTTCGCGTTGCCTACCGCGCCCAGATAGAAACTGGCCATGGCGTTGCCCGGGCACTGAGCATCGGCAGGACAGGAAGTGTTTCCGGTAGTGTCAGCATTGAAGGTGAAAGTTCCACCCTGATTGTTGCCTTCGTGAATGCTTGTGCCGGCAAGACGCCATTCATAACCTGCGGTCAACGTGTGATGCCCAATGATGCGGGTCATGACCTCGTTGATCGCATACGTTCCGCGTGTTGTCTTATCCAGCGACGAATCGGGAACTGTTGAGTTACCGAGAGTGTTAAATCCACTAATGGACATTTCCGGCAGGAAGTTTGGATTTGCGACTCCGGGCACTTTCGGCAGATCTGCATGACCGTTGAGGGCGTAATAGCCTTCGTTCCGGTTCAGATAGCCCAGGGTCAAATGGTTGGTCATAACGTCAGAGAAGTTGTGCTCCCAGTTCAGTCGCTGAATCGGGGCATTCTCGGGATTCGCGGGGCTGGCGGTTGAAAGCGCAACCGGAAGGTCGCTTCCCGTGTTGACTCCCGCATACTGCCACCAGTAGGTGTAGTACAGGTGGTCCTTGCTGCCAATGTTGAAGTCGGTACGCCAGAAGTAGACGTTTTCGCTGTTGGTCAGCGAGCCTTGGCCGGACTTCGGGACAAAGTAGTTGCTGGTCTCGCCGCCGTTGGTCGGCGTTGGCAATGCTGCCATCCATGCCTGGGCAACTGGATCCTCGTAGGCCGGGTTGATCTGGTTTTTCACTCCCAGATAAGCAATCGGCTGTCCGGCGTCGGTGCCGTACTTGGCCGGATCATTGGGATAATACAATTGGCTGCTTACGGCGCCGAAATTGCCCGCACGATCGTTGATTGAGGCAATCGATAGCGTGGCCGAGTTGGCGCTGCCGTGATCCTGGAAACCTTCCCAGTTGAAGTAAAAGTAGCCTTTCACGTACGAATTCGCGCCGTGCATCTTCGGCAGATAGATCGGTCCACCGATATTCGCGCCGAAGTCGTTTTCTTTGTCGCCGGGCTTTGCGGTTCCCGGACTCACGCCATACTGAAAGGCGTTGAAGTAGTCGTTGCGGTTGTACTCGTACGCGGCGCCGTGGAAATGTTCACCACCGCTCTTGGTTGAAATGATGAGCTGGCCGGAAGTCGTGTCGCCATATTGTGCCGGGTAGTTCGCAGTCAGCACCTTGACTTCGCTGGTGATGTCAGGCGACATGCCGAAGTCCGTCTGCAGGCTGACCATGCCGCTCTGGTTCATGAAGCCTTCAATTGCCGTTGCACCGTCGACGACGGCTTCATCGCCGGTCACAAGGCCACCATTGATGCGCGCGTTGAATGCGTTGCCGCCGCCGCCCGTGGTCACTCCAGGCATCATGATCGCTACTGCGACAGAGGATCGCGGCGCACCTGAAACCGTCAGAGGAAAATTCTGCAGTGTCTCTGGCGCCACACCGCCTTCCAGCGTCTGGTTTTGAAAGTTGATCAGCGAGGTGTCAGCGATCACAGTAACCGTTTCGTCTGTCTGACCGATCTCGAGATGGACATCCAGGCGTGCTGTCTGGTTGATCGAGAGTTGAATCCCCTTTTGATTGGTTGACTTGAATCCGGTCGAAGTTACGTTGAGGTCGTACTTGCCCGGAGTCAGATTTTGGAATGAATAGGCGCCGGTTGCATCCGACACGAAGTTCACCTGAAATCCAGTTGCTTCGTTGGTCAATGTCAACTTTGCGCCTGGGATCGCCGCATTGCTGGGATCCGTTACCGTTCCACTAAGTGAGGCGTTGGTATCCTGGCCAAACGCCTGCGTGGTTACGGCTAACAGAAAGATCCCCAGCAGCGCGAACAATAGTCCACGCGTCACTGTTGATACCTTGTTTGCCATACTGTCTCCTGTCAATTGCATTGCTGCCTGTGTCCGCGAGCTGTGGCTGTAGCGAAATGCGATGCACTGCATTCCACGCTTGACTGCGAGCGTTCTGCCCTGTGCTCATCGCCGGCTGATTACGCGTCTTCGCCGGTACCTGCCAGGTGGGCGTCAAGTCGTGCAGCACGCCCAGTGAGTTCCAAATGAATTACCCCCGGGTATCCCGCAGGCCTTCTTGGGACCCGCTTGTCATCGAATCGGATTGACCAATTTCCGATGCCCTGGAATGAACCAATCACGACCCCAACACCCCTTGGCGAGCCCGCCATTCCTGATTACGTTTACATCCGCATCGTGTTTAGTGATTGCCATCAAAATGGAAACGTTATCAGAAAATGTAGTCTTTAGGCTCGGCTGTGAAGGTTAATCCATGCGGAAAATGGGTGTCAACACATTTTTTCCTCCGATGTTTCTTGCGCCAACTTCCTGAATTGACATGACATTTCAATTGACCGATTCACTGAACAGGCGAGACGGGTTGGCCAGATTGGCGAGAACGTGTCCGCCTTTTACGCGACGAGCCGAAGACGGCGAAATCGTTATTCCACAACCTGTTTACAACCCGGCTTCGAGCGGTTTCAATGGAACAGACGGCTCAGCCCACGACGCCGTCGTATCGCCTGATTGCGAACCCAATGACCGATCGGACTCGACGCAGCTTCTTGTTCTCCATGCTCTGGGGTCTGGGAGCTTCGGCATCACGCCTGATCTTCCCGCGGCGAATCCTGGCAGCACCGGACCAGTCGGGCCCGACCAAGGCTCCCAATGCGTCACCCGCAGCAATTCACTCTGAAGGTCGCTCAGGCTGGTTCACTGACGTCGCTCCGCATTCAAAGTTCTTCTACAAGTCCAACAACGGCTTCACCGGTAGAAAATTCTTCCCCCAACCCATGTGCGGAGGTGTGGCCGCCATCGACTACGACAACGATGGCAAGATGGACCTGTTCTTCACAAACGGCGCCAAGCTACCTGAGCTAAAGAAGTCGGACAACTCGTTCTTCAACTGCCTGCTGCACAACAATGGCGACGGCACATTTGAGGATGTGACGGAAAAGGCAGGTCTGACCGGAACCGGCCTTGGGTTCTGCTTCGGCGTTGCGGTCGCCGACTACGACAATGATGGATTTGACGACATCTTCATCTGTAACGCCGGCATGAACACGCTCTACCACAACAACGGTGACGGTACTTTCACCGATGTGACCGCCGGTTCAGGCCTCGACAAAAAGCCAACAGACGTCTTGAGCGTCGGCGCTGCATGGTTCGACTACAACAACGACGGCCTGCTCGATCTGCTTGTAACCAATTACACCACATGGACTCCGCAGACCGACCGCCAGTGCATGATGGATCCAAAACATGAGGAATACTGCGACCCCAAGATTTACAGGAGTGTTGCCTCGCGACTCTATCGAAATCTGGGCAAGGGCAGATTTGAAGACGTCACCGATGCCAGCGGCATCGGCAAGTCCCTGGGGAAAGGCATGGGCATCTCCATCGCCGACTTTAATGGCGACGGCTTCATGGACATCTTCGTCGCCAACGATACAGAGCCAAACTTCCTTTTCCTCAATCAGGGCAACGGAACTTTCAAGGAGAGCGGGCTCGATTTGGGAGTTGCCTACAACGAACAAGGGGATTCTGTTTCAGGCATGGGGTGCGACGCCAAGGACTTCGACAACGACGGAGAGGTGGATATCGTCTACAACGACCTTTCGGGTCAGGTCTTCGGCCTGCTTAAGAACGAAGGCGGCAAATCATTCAAGGACATTACCTGGGCGAGCAAGCTTGGGAACCTAAGCCGCAACCTGAGCGGATGGAGTATCGGTTTCATCGACTACAACAACGATGGCTGGCTCGACATCTTCTCTGCCAACGGCGATGTCGATAACCTCACCGCATCGTCGAAGCAGCATGACACCATGTTCCGCAACCTGGACGGCAAGACGCTTGCCGACGTCACCGCGGAGATGGGACCAGATTTCAACTTCATCGGCTATCAACGCGGCTCTGCCTTTGTTGATCTGAACAACGATGGATTCATGGACCTCGTCGTGACCTCACTCGGTGAACGACCCCGGATCCTGATCAACAATGCCCTCGAGAAGAATCACTGGATCAAATTCGATCTCCGTGGCCGTAAGAGCAACCGCAGCGCAATTGGAACTAAGGTCAAAGTGACGACAGCCAGCGGCAGGAGCCTCTGGAGCCACGTTACAACCAGCATTGGATTTATGTCTTCGAGCGACAGGCGTGTCCACTTCGGCCTTGGCGCCGAAAACAAGATCGAGCGCGTCGAGATCCAGTGGCCCAGCGGCATCGTGCAACACATCGACCGGCCTCTCGTAGACAAAGTTATGAAAGTCGAAGAGCCGGCTGAATAGCTCTGCACTCTACGGCTTCTCCACAATCGTCAGCACCTGATCTGCCTTCACGTTCGTCAGCACCTGGTGAACTCCCGTTGGCCAGAAAAGATCAATCTTTTCGATCGTGTCCGCTTTGCCCAGGCCGAAGTGTACACGCTTGTCACTGGACGAACTGTAGCCGACCGCCGTGGTCGCATGATTGTATTGAACACCCTCGGAAGTCGTGATCTTGACTCGTGTGCCGAGTCCATCACGATTGTCTTTGGTACCAACGAGATTCAACTCAATCCAGTGATTGCCGCTCTGCGTTGTATTCATCAGCAGTTGCGGCGTGTCATTCAGCGTGTTGATCACGATATCGATGTGGCCATCGTTTCTGAAATCGCCAAACGCGGCGCCGCGGTGCTGTCTTGGCTCAAGAAAAGCTTCACCCGCGCCGGCGCTGACATTGGTGAAAGTGAAGTTGCCATTGTTGCGCAGCAGACCATTGGGCTGCTTGGTCGGCCGGTGCAGGATCTCCTGTTCGTTATCGAGAATGGCGCCGCCAGCAACAAAGAGATCTTTCTTCCCATCGTTGTCGAAGTCGTATGCGCCTGCGCCCCATGCCGTCATCCGCCGGCTGAAT
>Ga0335072_10006752_pt1 | contig 16757 bp, 11 predicted proteins | sample Lox_Sample_21_FD_206725 | JGI IMG/M metagenome (GOLD analysis project Ga0335072, IMG submission 206725) | Soil microbial communities from Loxahatchee National Wildlife Refuge, Florida, United States - Lox_Sample_2.1 | ecosystem: Environmental > Terrestrial > Soil > Wetlands | place: USA...
ACCCGACGACGGCCTCAAGCCGCGCGCGATCACCCGGTCCAAGCCGAACCTCGACACCTTTGCGCATCCCGGCAGACTCGCATATTCGCAAGCCCGCTGGAATCGTTCGTCAGCGCCCATCCACTAGTGCGTGATGACCGGAGGTGGAAAAACCGTAGGTCTCTCTCACGCGATAAAACAATGACCGAAAGGGGGATGAGTGACCGCGGGCGATCTCATCCGGTTCCAAGGCGTTTTCCGGGCGAAGTCAGATCGGTTCCTTCACCGCGGCAGTTGCCGTGTCCCCCGTATTGGGTGTGCCGAAGGGCTCGATGAGCAGAAGGTGGACCTCGTCTTCGGCAACTGGCCGATGTTCGATGCCCTTGGGAACGACATAGAGATCGCCGGGACCGAGCCGTACTTCGCCATCGCGCAGCTGGATGGTGAGATTGCCCTTGAGGACGAGGAAGAAATCATCCGTGTCGGGATGAGCGTGCCAGACGAATTCGCCCCTGAGCTTGACCAGCATGACATCGTGACCGTTGAAGGCGGCGATGATCTTCGGCGACCAGAGCTCGGAAAACATCTTGAGTTTTGCTTCGAGATGAATCGCTTGTGCCATTCTTCCCTCCCGTCCTTATCGGTTTTCGAAGGATGATGGTCGGGCTCTCTGAAGCTCTTGCGTCAAACGCGCCAGAGAAATTTCCGCTTCCGTGATCCCCTGGCCCAGCGCACGCTCGAGCCAGCGCCGCGCCTCGGCAAGGTCGCACACGCCCGCCGTTCCGTTGAGATAGTAGCGCCCCAGCATCCATTGCGCGCGCCCGTGGCCGCGCTCCGCCGCGGCGAGGAACCAGCGCGCCGCGCGGGAACGATCGGGCGTGATGTCATGCCCGCCGCCATAGAGCGCGCCGATGGCGAACATGGCGCCCACATGGCCGCGCTCCGCCGCCTTCCGGTAAAGCCTGAGTGCCTCTGCATGATCCCGCGTCCCTCCCTGTCCGGTCACGAACAGGGCTGCCAGGGCCGCTTCCGCCTCGGCATATCCCGCCGAAGCGGCGCGCGCGATCCATTCCCGGCCCGCGCGCGGATCAGGCGCGGTGCCGCGCCCTTCGGCCAGCATCCGGCCGTACCAGTATTGGGCATTCACCACTCTCTCTGCGGCGCGGCGCAGCCAGGCGAGCGCCGCACCCTCATCACGCTCTCCACCGAGCCCTTCGGCGAGGCAGGCCGCGAGATTGAACGCGGCCACCGGATCGCCTGCCTCCGCCGCCCGCGCGAACGAGGCACGCACCTGGCCGTGATCCACTCCCTTTCCCGACATCCGCAGCGGGATAGTGGCGAGATCCGCCTTGGCGCCCGCGCATCCTTTCTCGGTGGCCATGCAGAGCCAGCGCGCTGCCTCCTCTTCATCGCGCGCCACGCCTGAGCCCCTCAGATGCAGGCGCCCGAGCGCGTGTGCTGCGGTCGCGTGGCCGGCTTCGGCGGCACGCCGATACCAGATCGCCGCCTCCGCATGGTTGGGCGGCAGATCTCCGCCGCCTGCATGGAGATCCCCGACCAGCGCCGCCGCCTCGTCATCGCCGCCGATTGCCGCGCGCCGCAGCCACGACTCGCCCTCCAGACCATCGGGCGGAACGCCGCGCCCTTCGATCAGCATCAACCCGAGACGCGCCGAGGCCGCCCGCACGCCTTTCGCCGCCGCGCGCCGATAGAGCTGTGCCGCCCCCGCCAGGTCGGGCGCCATCCCGAGACCCCGCTCCGCCATCAGGCCGAGCATGAACTGTCCCATCGGCAGTCCGGCTTCTGCGGCGATGCGAATCGGCCCAAGCGCCTCAGCGTAGCCCGCCATGTCCCTGGCCCTGCGCGTATGCAGAATCCCAAGACCAAGGGCGCCCTGCGGCGAACCGGCTGCCGCGGCACGGCGGTACCATTCCTCTCCCGAAACCGGGTCGCGCATCCGTTCCGGACCGAAACACAGCAGAGATCCCAGCAGTGCCTGCCCTTCGGCAACGCCGGCTTCTGCCGCGCGCCTCCCCCAGGCCAGCGATTTGTCATAATCCGGCTGCGCCGCCTCCTGATTTTCGAAAATCCCGGCTGCAACGCTTTCCTCGTTTCCAGCGTCCGTTCCGAGGCCGTGGAGATAGAGCGAGGCGAGCCATGACTGGGCCTCGGCATGGCCGTCCAGCGCCGCGCGTTCCAGCCAGCGCGCGGCCTCGCGGCGGCTTGCCGGCACGCCGATCCCTTCGAGATAGGCTCGGCCGACCTCATATTTTGCCTGCGTGATCCCGGCGCGCGCCGCGCGGGCAAAGAGCGGGAATGCGGCCTCCGCCCGTCCGTCCGAGACGAGCCGCCTGGCACGCCGGAACGCTGCCGGACCCACCGCGCGCCGGAGCAGCCGCGTCATCCTCTTCTCCCTCGCGGCGCGGCCGGACCTCGTCCTCTCAGAAGGGCTCGGTCATGCCTCGATGAAAGACAGGCGCGATGCGCTCGAGCAGATATTGCAGGACCGTCCTTGTGCCGACCCGCACATCCGTCTCCACCGGCATGCCGGGAATGATGCGGAACGCGGGCGGCACACCGTGCAGGTCGAGATGGTCGATCGTCATCCGCGCGGCGTAATAGAGTTCTCCGGTCGGAATATCTTGCGGGACCGGAACCGATGGGGCCGCGGTCTCACTCAACTGCGCCACCAGCTGCTGCGAGGTGAAGGAATCGGAAGTGAGAACGCGGACCGTGCCCTTGGCGTCGCCGAAAAGCTCATAGGGGAAGGTCGCGAACTTGATCGTCACGGGCTGGCCAACCGCGACGAATCCCTGGTTCCTCCCTTGGATGTAGGCCTCGATCTCGAGCGGCGCATGCAGCGGCGAGAGCGCGAGAAACGGCTGGCCCGACTGCATGACGGAGCCCGCCGAAATGTCGCTCGCGATCTGCAGCACCACCGCATCCGCCGGCGCGCGCAGCGTGATGGTGCTCGCCACCAGCCTGGCCTTGGCGATCGCTTCCCGCGCGGCATCGAGCTCGGGAACATTGCTTGCGAGCTGGCTCGAAAGCGCGGCATCCCATTGCTGGAGGAAGGCGTCGCGTTGCGCCTTCGTCGCCGCGAGCGTTCGCGCCGTTGCCTGCGTGGTCGCAAGAGTCTGCGCGAGCGCGCCTTGTTCCTGCGCCAGCTGCTGGTCCGATTGCAGGACCGTGAGCCGGCTGCCGGCATCGAGCTTCTCCAAAAGCCGGCTCATTCGCTCGATCTCGCGCGCCAGCGCGACCTGATCCCGCTGATAGGCGGCTTCGGTCTCCAGGCCCTGCAACTGCGCGGCATAACCTGCGATCTGCTGATCGTAATTGTCGAGCGTCGATTTCAGCTCCGTCGTACGCTCGGCATAGACCGCCGCCTGGAGCAGCTGATCGCGATTGGCAGGATCGGCGGGCTTATAGGGCTGGCCGTCGAACTCGGCCCGCTCTTCCGCTACCTCTGCGGAAAGCGCTGATGCGCGCGCAAGCATTGTCCGGAGATCGGCCTCCGCCGCGGTCGGATCGAGCAGGGCCAACGCCTGGCCGGCATGCACACTCTCGCCAACATGCACGTCGATCGCGCGCACGATCGCGGTCTGCAGCGGCTCAAGCTCGATGGTCGGCGCACGCGAGATCACCCGTCCCTCCGCCGTCACCTCCCGGTCCATCGGCACGAACGCGGCGATCAGAAACATCGTTGTCACCAGCGCCGCGAGGAGCCAGATCGTTTTGCGTGCCGCGCGCGCTGGCGGGGCGGCGAGGACGATGGCCGAAGGAGAATGAAATTCGCGGATGGCGTAGCCGAACGCGCCATCGTTCGGCGCCTCAATCGGCTTCGATGGGAATGGGGGCAGGAGCTTCATGGCGGGTCGCCTGCAGGTCGAAATGGCGGTTCTGCTGCAGCCAGAGCTGCCGATAGAGGGTGCAGCGCTCGAGCAGCGTCCGGTGTGGCGCGAGATCGAGCAGCCTTCCCTGGTGCAGCACCAGAATGAGATCGCAATCGACGAGCGAGGAAAGCCGGTGCGTGATCAGCACCATCGTCCGTCCCTTGCCGATCCTCAGCAGGTTTTCGTTGACCAGCGCCTCGCTCTCCGGGTCGAGCGAGCTCGTCGCCTCGTCCAGAATCAGCAGCTTCGGATCGCTCACCAGTGCTCTCGCGATTGCCAGCCGCTGGCGCTGCCCGCCCGAAAGATTGGTCGAGCCTTCCTGAAGAAAGGTCTCATAGCCGGCCGGCATTCGCTCGATGAACTCCTCCGCGCCGGCGAGCCGTGCTGCCCGCACGGCATCCGCAAGCGTAAGGCCTGGCCGGCCGGCGAGGATGTTTCCGCGCACCGTGCCGCGGAAAAGGAAATTGTCCTGCAGGACAACGCCGAGGCTGCTTCGCAGATAGCGAAGATCGATCTCGCGAAGCTCATGGCCGTCGAGCCTGAGGAAGCCGGTATAGTCGCGGCTGATCGCCTGCAGCAGCCGGGCGATGGTCGATTTGCCGGAGCCGGACTTGCCGACGATGCCGAGCATGCTGCCCGCAGGCACGGTGAAGGAGAGATCGATGAGCGCCGGGTCCGGCTGGCCGGGATAGCGGAAGGTAACGTTCTCGAAGCGGATCCCGCCTTCGATCCTCGGCCGCAGACCGCTCGTTGCCCTGGCCTCTTCGGGCGGATTGTTGACCACGAGCCCGACTTCAGCGATCGCCAGCCTTAGCTCCTCCTGGTCCTGAATGAGCCTCGCCAGCGAGACGAGCGGCGCGGCCAGCCGTCCGCCCAGCATCAGGAACGCGACAAGGCCGCCGATGGCGAGAGTCGTCGTCCCGTTCAGCAGCCAGTATGCGCCGAGAAAGATGATGCCGCGCTGCATGAACCGCTCGAACGGGATCACCAGGGTCTTCGGCCAGTTTCCGATCCGCCCGCCCTGGATCCGCCAGTCCGCGGCTTCGGCCACCCTAAGGTCCCATTCCGCCCGGCTCTGCGGCTCGATCGCGAGCGACTTGATGGTGCGGATGCCATGGATGCTCTCCACCATGTGCGTGCTCTTGCGCGTCTCGGCCCGCACGATCTCCCGCGTGACGCGCCGTATTGCCGGCATGAAGGCCACGGTGATGAGCGCGAGAACGATCGCCGTCCCCATCGCGACGAAAGCGAGCGACGCGCTCATGGCAAAGAGGATCGGGATCAGCGCGATCAGCATGACCCCGTCGAGCACGAGGTCGAACATCCGGCCGGTGAAGAACATCCGCACCAGGAAAAGCTGGTTGACGCGATGATGGATCTCGCCCGCCGGATGCCGCTCGAAATAATCGAGGCCGAGACCGAGCATGCGGTCGAACACATGCAGATTGAGCCTCGCATCGACCCGCGCGGCGAGCAGCGTCACCATATCGACGCGCGCATATTCGAGCACTGTCTCGTAGAGGACGGAGACGGCCCAGACCAGCGACAAGAGGGCGAGCGTGTCGAGGTTGCCGTAGGCGAGCACACGGTCGATCACCGCCATGACGAGAAGCGGCGGGAGGATTGCCAGCACCGAGTTCACCACCGAGGCGATCGCGACATCGCGCAGCAATGTCCTGTCCTCGAGAAGGAGGCGGAAGACGAAGCCAAGGCTGAATCGGGCCTCATTCGCTCCGCTCTCGCGCGGCTTGCCCACCAGCACGACCTCGCCGGTCCAGGCCTCCGAGAGCCGAAGCTCGTCCACCGGCACTGGAGGCTCGCCTGGCTGCGCGCGCGGATCCCGGATGAGAGCCACACGCCGCGCCGGATCGATCCCGCTCAGCAGCCCGGCGCTGCCGTCATGAAAGAAAAGCACGGCGGACGCGGATGGGCCGAGCTTCATCAATTGCCGCCAGCGCATCCTGCCGGCCCACGCACGTAGCCCGCTCTCGTTCAGCCATGCGGCAAGTGCGGCCCCGTTCGGCACCTCGCTCCCCGGGGCGGCGCGGAAGCTTCGCGGATCCAGCTCGTATCCGTGATGCCGCGCCGCCGCGGTCGCGGCCAGGACGCGCAGACGCGCCGGCTCCTGCCCGAATCCCTCCGTGGGCTCTCCTCTGGCCGGAGCGGCATTCTCGGCGCGCCCTGCCTGACCCGTCTCCACTGCAATGTTCCTCGCCCGGCCATCGTCGGGCGACGCTCAAAGAAGGGCCGTCACCAAAGGTTGCATGGTGGCGGCGAACATTCGCCCATAAGGCACATTAACATGATGAAAATGACTTGTGACTATTTTGTCCAATCGGTGGATCGGGCGTAACGTTTCATCAATTCCGGATGGCGTGCAGGGCGCTATTGCCCGGTCCGCGGACCGAAGCCGAGGAACCCGACCGAAGGGTCCGGAGCGCCGCTGCCCGCCATCACCGGCGGGTCCGGGGTGACGACGGCCCTCGCCATCGATTCCCGTTGGGGGGACGAGGGCGCCGGGGGCTGGTTGGCAAGCAAAAGATCGGCAACGGATCCCTGGCCCAAGCCATCGTCCGTGCCGGTGATTTGATGGCCGCCGGCTGCGGAGCCGCTTGTGGGCATCGCCGCTGGCACCGGCGGAACGCTGAGTGAGAGCGCCGAATTCGTGCCGGCCGCGGCGGCCGTATGCTCATGCTCAATCGACAGCAGAAGGAAGGCGATGTTGTTGCGATTGAGATCGACCGCAAGCTCAAGCGGCGTCATCCCGAGCACGTTGCGGGCATCGAGGTCGGCGCCGCGAGAGATCGCGTCCTGAGCTTCCGCCATGTCGCCGCGATTGATCGCATCGAACAGGGCATCGTTCGGCGAGGCAGCCTGGGACGGCGGGGAGGACGGCGCGAGATTGGTGCTCCCGACGGCTCCTGGCAGACCTGGGGGCGGCGGGGCCGCTGGGGGCGTGGGCTTTGCCGTGTCAACCACCGGGCCGCCAGGATTGGACAAGCTCGGTGTTTGCGCCTGCGCTTCCGGCACTGCCGCAACCAGAAATGCGCCGGACAGCAAAACCCAAACGCAACGCATGGCCAGACTCTCCTCGGGGCAGATGGGAAGAGGGTTCCCTTGCGGCAGCGAAGAGGCCGGGTTCAGCCCTGCTCCCCGGAACGCCTCCGATAGGAGGCCGACTCGGCTCCCTCCCGCTGCCAAGCCAATATCATAAGCCCGATCAAGAGGGGTAGCGCCGCCCAGGCAGGCAGCAAGGGCACTGAAGTGATCCCTGTGACCAGATGGGCATGATTGCGAACGAGGCCGACCCAGTCCCTCCCGGCCGCCGGCTCGCCTCGCTCGACGCGTCGCAAGGCCGGAATCCCGCCCGATTCGAGCCAATCGATGCCACCTCCGCTCGCATGCACCAGCGGCGCGAGCCGGCTCGCGGTGGCACGCAGATCATCCATCTCCAGCGGATCCGCGGCACCGGCTGCCACGAAAGCTGTGTGGGTCCCGTCACTCACCCGCCAGACACCGGGCAGGTCGGCCTTCATCTCCCCGCTCGCCCGGCCCGGTGCGCCGGGCGTGAGCGTGAGCCGAGTCTGCCGGCCATTGGGTGCCGTCACCGTCACTGTGCCGCCGGCATCGGCGGCAAGGGAGCGGCGCTCGATGCGCATCCGCTGGTCCGAGATCTGCGCGGTAACGGTATTCGCCTCCAGCGCCGGCTCCTTCATCAGCCAGTGCGCCACGCGGCGCATCAGCTCGGCCTGCGGCCCGCCGCCGTCATGTCCGCGCGCCCAAAGCCATTGCTGGTCGGAGAGCATCATGGCAACGCGTCCCCTGCCGACCTGGTCGAGCACCAGGAGCGGCGCGCCCGAGGGCGTGCGCATCAGGACATTGCCGCCCACATCGCCTGCAATCGCGTCATAACGGTACCAGGGTCCCCAATCAGGATCGTCTCGTGGCGATGCGCCCGGCAGGTCCGCGGTCACGGGATGGCGCTCGCCAATCGCGGTGAGACGTGGAACGAAGCGGCCGACGACGACGCCTGCCGGGCTGTCTCCTGTCTCTCCGTTATTGACGGGACGGGCCGGCAGCACTGCGGCGAGCGGCGTTCCGGCGAGGCTGTCGGGGCCGGCGAACTCCGGCCCGGTGGTGACCAGCAGCGCGCCGCCGCCACGCACATAATCGGCGATATTGCCGAGATAGGCTGGCGGCAGCAGCCCGTCATCCTGGAACTGATCGAAGATGATGAGATCGAACCGGTCGAGCTTGTCGACGAAGAGCTCGTGGGCCGGGAAGGCGATCAGGGCAAGATCGTTGAGGGGGGTATTGTCCTCCTTGTCCGGCGGGCGGAGAATCGTGAAGTGAACGAGATCGACCGCCGGGTCCGACTTCAGGAGCCGGCGCCAGGCGCGGACGCCGGGATTGGGCTCGCCCGAGACCAGCAGCACATGCAGCCTCTCGCGCACGCCATTGATCGTGACCGCGGCACTGTTGTTGAGTGTCGAGACCTCACCGGGCAATTTTCCCACACTGAGCGCCACCACTGTCGGGCCGGCATGGGTGATCGGGACAGGGATATGGACGATCTGCCCCACCGGCACGGTCACACTCTGGGGAGGGGCGGCGTCGCGACGAATCGTAAGCACGGCGGTGCCCTGCGGGCGGGCGACACCATAATCCTCGATCTTGGCCTCGAGCGTCACGTCCTGTCCGACGATCCCATAGCTTTGGGCGGCAAGCAGCTTCAGGCTGCGGTCCGTCTCCTCGCCGCGTGCGGGGATCAGCGCCGAGAAGGGCGCGCCGGCGAGCGGATCCTGCCTGGTCGAAGGCACGTCATCCACCTCGCCGTCGGTGAGCGCGATCACGCCGGCGAGCTGATCGCGCGGTATTTCGGCAAGCGCCCGGTCGAGGGCGGTGAAGAGGCGCGTGCCACCTTCCGGGCTGTCCGGCACCGCGACGGTGCGAAGCTCGAGGCCGGGCAGGCGCTCCGCTTCCCCGGTGATGCGGCTCGCTGCCGCGCTCACCAGGGCGGCCCTGTCGCCGACCTGTATCGAGGCCGTCTTGTCGATCGCCAGGACCCCGATATCGGGCAGGCTGCGCCAAGTCTCGCGGACCAGAAGCGGCCCGGCGAGCCAGCCCATCAGCACGGCGAAGGCCAGCACCCGCCAATGCCAGCCGCGTGCGCGCCGCAGCACCGCCGGCGCCATAACGGCCAGGGCCAGGATGCCGAGAAGAGCCAGGAGCCAAAGCGGCAGCTGAGGCTCGAAGGCGAGGGCGGCGATGCCGTGGCCGATCGGGGTCGCCAGGGGCGTTCCGAAATTCATCGGCCGAAATTCATCCCCACTGGTTCGTCACTGGCCCAGCCGTTCGAGGATCGCGGGCAGGTGCACCTGATCTCCCTTATAGTTTCCGGTTAGGGCGTACATCACGAGGTTGACGCCGAAGCGGTAGGCGAGCAGCCGCTGATGGTCACCGCCCGGAATCGCCGCGTAGGGATAGTGCCCGTCGGGATCCACCGCCCAGGCGGCTGCCCAATCATCCGAACCGATGATCACGGGGCTTACATTGTCGTTGCGATTGCTCGGATCGCTCGCCAGCCAGACCGGCGCTCCGTCGAACCGGCCGGGGAAGTCGCGCAGGAGGTAGAATGTGTGGGCGAGCACATTCTCATAGGTGAGCGGCGTGAGCGGCGGGATCGCAAGTCCGCGGGTGAGGCGCTGCAAGGCCGCTCCGGATCCGGGCGCGAAGCTCGCGCCCGAGCCGGAAGCCCCCTCGTCGCCGCCCTCCGTATCGATCAGGATGATCCCGCCATTGCCCATGAAGCGGTTGAGCGCCGCGACGGCGGCGGGGCTCATCGCCGGTGCGCTCGCGGTCACCGGCCAGTAGAGCAGGGGATAGAAGCTGAGATCGTCGCGGCCGGGCACGACCGCCTTGGGAGGCCCGAGAGTCGCCGCAGTGCGGGAATTGACGAAATCGGAAAGGCCCTGAAGGCCGGCTCGGGAGAGCTGGTCCACCGCCTGATCCCCGGTGACGACGTAGGCAAGCCGCGTGACGAGGGCTGGATTGTCGGCGGCGATGTCGGCCTGCGCCGCGGCCGGGGCGGCAATGACGCCGAGAAGGAGGATGGAAGCGGCCGCGCGCGCCGCAGGGCGGGCGAGCAGCCCGCGCAGGCCGAGCGCGATCAAAAGGTCGGCAGCGAAGAGAGCGAAGGCGAGCGCGATCAGCGGCGGGCCGAACGGATGCTCACGGGCCATGCCGTCGAGCGCCTCGACCTGCGCTCCGGCGATTTTCGGAGCGAGAATGAGCGGCGGCAGGGCCGAGCCGAGATTGAGCGCGAGCCGTCCATTCTCGGGCCCATAAAGGCCGGGCGGATGGAGCGGTGAAGGCATGGTGGCGGCGAAGCGATCGGCCGCAAGGCCACGCGCTGCCGGTCCCGGGGTCTCGGCCGCGCCCAGCCCATCGAGCATCGAAGCGGGCATGAGGACAGCCTGGCCCGGGCTTTCGGCCACGCCGGCGGACAGCTCGACCAGCCGGCGCAGCATGGTGACGAAGAGGCCGGAGAGCGGCAGGTTCGACCAGGCGGCATTGGCGGTCACGTGGAAGAGCACGATCCGGCCGGCGCCGAGGCGCGAAGACGTGACGAGAGGCGTCCCGTCATCGAGGCGGGCCCAGGTGCGGGTGTCGAGATCGACGCTCGGTTCGGCGAGAACCTGGCGCGTGACCGTGATGTCCGACGGGACGGCGAGGCCCGCGAAAGGCGAGGTGCGCGGGAAGGGCGCCAGATGCTCCGGCCGGCCCCAGGTAAGCGCGCCGCCGAGCGTGCGCTCCCCGGCAAGCAGATGGACCGGCAGGAGCGCATCCGGATGAGCGGCAACGAGAGGGCCGGCAAAGCGGATGAGCAGCCCGCCATGCGCCACCCAGGTGCTGAGCGCGTCCGTCTCGGGGCCGGCGGGGAGCACCCGGTCGGCAAGGACGATCACGGCCAGCCGATCCTCGAGCAGCCGGGAGAGATCTCCCTGGCGGGTATCGGCATAGGGGCCAAGAGCCCGAGAAAGGTAATAGAGATCGCCGACGAAGGGCAGCTCGGCATCGGCCGCGTCACCCGAGGCGAGCCCGACCGGCCGGCGCCGGAAACGCTCATCGAGCAGGAAGACGCCGGCGGCCGATGGCCCGACACCCCGGCCATCGGCGAGGCGCAGCGCATCGAGCCGGTTGGCGAGCTCGAGCGGGAGCGGAACCGCAGCCTCGCCTTGGGCCGCGCCGGGCGGAATCGAGACATTGAAGCGGGCAAGGATGCGCCCGCCGGGCGCCTCGGCGAGGATGGTCGCGGCTTGCCGCACCGGAGCGGGGAGCACGCCAACCCGGGCGATGAGCCGCCCGCCGCTCGGTCCCGGCTCGGTCGATGGCGGCAACAGCACCTGGGCGGCAGGATGGGGATCCGTGATCTCGGTCACGGGGCCGAGGCGGGCGAGAGCGGCTGCGAAAGCCCTGTCGGCGGCCGGGTCAGGACTGCCGATCCGATCGGCGACATAAACGACGCCACGCCCGTGCCATTGACGGAGAAGGGAAGCGGCGGCCGCGTGGTCCGTGGGCCAGGGCTCGGGCTGGAGCACGGCAAGTCGAGCCTGAAGCCGGAAGGCCGGGATGGGCGCTCCGATGACCAGCGGAGCACCGGATGGGCCCCGCGCGGTCGCCAGCAGCGCGACGCGTCGTCCCTCGCGCGCGATCCGGTCGAGCGCGACATTGGCCGCCAGCATCCGCGCGCTCCAGTCGCCGGCCGCGCTCCAGCCATTGTCGATGACGAGAAGCACGGGCCCCTGGCCGAGCGGCAGGCCGCCCACCCGTTCGACCGGCCCGGCGAGACCGACGATCACGAGCGCGGCGGCGGCAAGACGGAGTGCGAGGAGCCACCAGGGTGTGCGCGCCGTTGTCTGCTCGACAGGCCCGAGCTCCTTGAGCAGGCGGACGGCCGGGAAACGCTCGCGACGGGGGGCGGGCGGCGTGACCCGCAGCAGCCACCAGAGGAGCGGCAGGGCGAGAAGGACGAGGAGAAGCCAGGGCGCGGTGAAGGTCATGCGAGGAAGATCATCCTCGGGCGACGCCGGGCGTTCCGCCCCCGAAGGGCCGGAACAGGGCGCCCGAACCGGAGGCTTCCGGGCCGGGAGCGAGCGCCAGATAGAGCGCGAGCAACGCCTGTTCCGGAGGTTGGTCGGTCATGTGGGTGGAGAAGCGGAAGCCAAGCGCCCGGCAGAGCGCGGCGAGGCCGTCCTGGTGGTGGGTGAAGCGCTCGGCATAGGCCTCGCGCACGCCCTCGACTCGCGGGATCAAGGCTTCCCCGTCTTCCTCGAGATCCGTGAAGCGGACGCGGCCGTGGAAGGGGAGCGCCGGCTCGGCCGGATCGAGCACCTGCATCACGTAAGCATTCACCGGGACAGCGGCGAGCCGCGCCAACGATGCCTGCACGGCGGAAAGAGGGTCGAGGAAATCGCCGAACAGAACGACGCTCGCGTGCCGGGGCAAGGGAAGCGATGACGGTGGCAGGCTCTCGGTGGAAGCCGCCTCCGCGCGGGCTTGCATGAGGTTCTGCATGACCCCTTGCGCAAGCCGCTCCAGCGCATCCCGCCCGCTCAGGCTCTGTGCCCCCATCTGGGCGCCCAAGGGCGAATCCGGGGCCATCAGCCGCACCCGCTCGCCCCCGCGCAGCAACAGCGCGGCGAGGGCAAGGAGCAGCAGGGCCCCCCGCTCACTCTTCTCGACCGGGGCAAGGCGTGACCGCCAGCGCATGCTGGCCGAGGAATCGGTCCAGAGGCAGACGGTCTGCGCGGCCTCCCATTCGGTCTCGCGGACAAAGATGCGATCCGACTTGGCCGACTGGCGCCAATCGATTCGCGCCACCGCGTCACCAAGCAGGAAAGGACGGAACTGCCAGAAACTGTCGCCCTGGCCGACCCGACGCCTTCCATGCACGCCTTGCGCGACCGTCGCGGCAACCCGGCGCGCGGCGACCAGGAGAGGGGGGAGTGCCGCGCCTAGCGCCTCGGCGCGCCTGGCATCGCGCGCCGAGGGGGCTGGGCCGGCTTCGCTCATCCGAGCCGTTCCACCAGGGCGGCGATGACGTCGGCGAGTTGGACGCCCTCGGCGCGGGCCGAGAAGGAGAGCGCCATGCGGTGGCGCAGCACGGGTGCTGCGAGCGCGACCACGTCATCGAGGCTCGGCGCAAGCCTTCCATCGAGCAGGGCGCGGGCCCGGCAGGCGAGCATCAAGGCCTGCGCGGCGCGCGGGCCGGGGCCCCAGGCGACATGGCGGCGCACCGCATCGGTCACGGCGGTCTCCGGACGGCCGCCGCGGACGAGATCGAGAATCGCGTTGAGCACGCTCTCTCCCACGGGGATGCGGCGGATCAGAGCCTGAGCGGCCATCAGCCCCTCGACCGAGAGGACCGGCACCGGCCGCGCCTGCTCGGATCCGGTGGTGGCGAGCAACATGCCTCGCTCGGACGCAAGGTCCGGGTACGATACCTGGACCTCAAGCAGGAAACGGTCGAGCTGGGCCTCGGGCAGTGGATAGGTTCCCTCCTGCTCGATTGGGTTCTGGGTGGCGAGGACATGGAAGGGCCGTGGCAGAGCATGCTCGACCCCGCCGACAGCGACCTTGAATTCCTGCATCGCCTGAAGCAGGGCGGACTGGGTGCGAGGGCTCGCGCGGTTGATCTCGTCCGCCATCAAGAGCTGGCAGAAGACGGGGCCGGGGACGAAGCGGAAGCTGCGGCGGCCGGCGGCATCCTCGTCCAGCACCTCGCTGCCGAGGATATCCGCGGGCATGAGATCGGGGGTGAACTGCACGCGCTTGGCGCTGAGGCCGAGCACGGTGCCGAGCGTCTCGACGAGCTTGGTCTTGCCGAGGCCGGGGACGCCGACGAGAAGGACATGGCCGCCGCAGAGGATGGTGATGAGTGTCTGCTCCACCACCACGTCCTGGCCGAAGATGATGCGGGCGATCTCGGCACGGACCGCGCGCATGCGCACGCCGAGCGCCTCGATCTCGGCGAGAACCTCGGTGGTTTGCTGGGATGGCGGAGAAAGGCTGGCGGACATTCAGAATTCCTTAAGCCTGGCGGCCTGACTGCGCTGCTCGGGGATGATGCGACTCGAGCACTTCCCTTGAGGTGGGGTTGGTCCCTATATCATGTCCATAGGGGGAGGGTGCGAAACCCGTGACGGCGTGCGGTGGAGGGCTTCGAAGCTTGAACGACGCAACCTTCCGAGCGCCCGGCCTCAGGGTTGCGGGGCTTGCGGGAGGGCGGCCACGCAGCCCGGTCGATTGCGGTGATCTGCCGTTCCTGATCCGCCGCGACGGAACCTGGCTCTATCGGGGCAGCCCGATTGGGCGCAAAGAGCTTGTCTGTCTCTTCGCAAGCGTGCTCAAGCGTGCGGACGATGGCTCCTACTGGCTCGAGACGCCAGCCGAGCGCGGGCGGATCCAGGTGGAGGATGTGCCGTTCGTCGCCGTGGAACTCGACTGGTCCGGCAGCGGGCGAGAGCAGCGGCTTTCATTCCGCACCAATATCGACGAGGTCGTGACCGCCGATGCCGAGCATCCGATCCGCGTGGCGCATGACCTGCTGACCTGCCACCCGACACCCTATCTGCTGGTGCGGCCGGGCAGCGAGGGGCACGGGGTTGAGGCGCGCATCGGCCGCGCCGTCTATTACGAGCTCGCCGCGCTGGCCGAGCCGGGATGGATCGGCTGCCGGCGGGCGCTTGGCGTGTGGAGCTGCCGGCGCTTCTTCCCCCTCGGCGATTTGCCGCCCCGGGACGGGGCCGGAGAAAGAGGCGAGAACGAGGGCCGCCACCGCGGCGGCCCGGCCTGTCACCAAGACTGATCTCATGGACGAGGCGAGTCTGCGGGCCCGGCTGGCCGGGTTGCCCGCCGCGACCGCACCGGCGCGCGACCCGGGGGAACTGGTGGGCGCCGCCGTGCTGGTGCCTATCCTGCTTTCCTGCCCGCCCCAGATCCTGCTCACGAGGCGGAGCGAGTCGCTGGCGCGACATGCCGGGCAGGTGAGCTTTCCGGGCGGGCGGATCGAGCGTGGCGATGCTTCGCCGGCGGCGGCGGCGCTGCGCGAGGCGGAGGAGGAGCTGGCCCTCGACCCGGCACGGGTGACGCTTCTCGGGCAATTGCCCGAGCATGCGACGGGCACAGGCTTCCTCATCACGCCCGTAGTGGGACTGCTTCCCGACAACGTGCCTCTTGCGCCGGCACCCGAGGAAGTGGCCGCCGTGTTCACGCTTTCCTTCACGACCCTTCTCGACCCGGCAGCGCCGCAGCGGCGCCAGGGTCTGCGCAGTGGGCTGCTCCGCGAATACTGGGTCTGGCCGCACCCCGAGCAGGAGATCTGGGGTGCGACGGCGGCGATTCTTCTGCGGCTGGCGCAGGCGCTGAGGGGTACTGCGAATTGAGGTGATCGCACCGCTCCCGCACAGGCGTTGTGCTATCGGGCGGTTGGCACTTCCCGTCCCGATATTTTGGCTGATGCTCTGGCTGATGTCCTGGGCAATGCCCACGGCGCGCGCGCAGCCATGGCCGGGGGGCATGCAGCAGCCTTCCCGGGCCGAATGGAGAACGATCCGGGAGATCGCGGAGCGGTTCGTCGATCGGGAATCGCCGCCTGGTGTCTGGCCATTTCGCAACCCTTCCCGGGCCGTTCTCGCGTCCTCACCACGCACGACCTTCGCGCATTATTTCCCACCCTATCCGCTCAGCCTGGACAATCTGCCGGCAGGCCGGGATACGTACAACGATGCTCTTCTCGATCCTGCCGGCGCGCGTGGCCGCTTCACCGCAATCGGCGGCTATCTTCGTGACCGGCCACTGCCCGTGGGGCCCTGGAAATCCCGCGATTGGAGGGAGATCGATGCCACGATCGAGATCCTGCGAGCGGAGCGCGTCGGCATCGACGGATTCGCCTGCGATCTTTTGCGCGTTGCCCCGGAGCACCAGTTTAACGCCTGGGATGAGATCAATCTCCTGATGCGGACCGCAGAAGCGGTGGCGCCGCGATTCCGGATCGTCATCGCGCCCGATTCCGTCGCACTTCGTTCCGTATCGGCACCACGGCTCGCGGCGGCGATCGCCGCGCTTGCGCGCTACCCTTCCGCCGGCCGACTGAAAGATGGAAGGCTGCTCCTGGCACCCTTCGCGCCCGAGACCATGGGGGCCGATTATTGGCACGCGGTGCTCGACGATCTCGAGAGCCGGGGTATGCCGGCGGCCTTCATCCCAGTGCTGCTCGGCTGGCGGCGCGCGGCGGCGGAATTCGCGCCGATCAGCGATGCCATGTCGGCCTGGGGCGAACGCGATGCGGATGCGGTCGAGGACGGGGCATTCGACGGGTTCGAGACCGCCATGGCACCTTACACCGCGCTCGCGATGATGCCTGTCGGGCCGCAGGATGTCCGGCCGAAGACGGAGCGATTCTGGGAAAGCCGAAATGCCGATGCCTATCGCCTTCTCTGGATGCGGGCGATCGCGCACGGCGTGCGCTTCGTTCAGATCGTGACCTGGAACGATTATTCCGAGACCTCGGCCATCGCGCCTTCGGCCGGAACACAGTTCCTGTTCTATGATCTCACCGCCTATTTCAATGACTGGTACAAGACCGGCGCGCCGCCGGCGATCCTGCGCGATGCGATCGCATATTCCGAGCGGACCGAAATCATTCCGCCGAACACGGGAAGCACTGCCGGGGCGCCCATGGAGAGGATGGGTCGCACGCCGCTCTGCAACCGGATTCAGATGCTGGCCTTCCTCACCGCGCCCGCGTCGCTCGAAATCGCGCTCGGCGACCAAATCTGGCACAAGGACGCGTCGGCGGGCCTCGCCGTCTTTTCGATCCCG
>Ga0335072_10006753_pt1 | contig 16755 bp, 13 predicted proteins | sample Lox_Sample_21_FD_206725 | JGI IMG/M metagenome (GOLD analysis project Ga0335072, IMG submission 206725) | Soil microbial communities from Loxahatchee National Wildlife Refuge, Florida, United States - Lox_Sample_2.1 | ecosystem: Environmental > Terrestrial > Soil > Wetlands | place: USA...
GGGGTCGACGAGCGCACCCAGGCGCTGCCGGGCGGTCGCTTCGTACCAACTGAGCCTCTCGGCGGGAATGCGTCCGGCCGCCGTCATGGCTCTTCCGCGCATATCAGCCGCACGGCCTGGGCCAACCGCAGGGTCACCGTGTCGGGACGCGCCCCTGAATCGTTGATGGCAATGCGCAGTCCCCCTGCCGCGCGGCGCGCGACGAAGTCCGCGACGACCGCCTCCCAGACAGGTCCGAAGCCGCGCGCCGAAGTAGCGACCTCCACGCTGCACACGTCAGGCGGCAGCGCACGCTCGACGAGCACCTCCAGATTGCCCGAGGCGACGACCCCGACAATCGCCTGGCGGCGTGTTCCGCCTGCGGGGTGCGGCGCTGTCAACCGATAGGCCATCCTCTCCATTGCGCCCCTCCGTCACCAGTTCCGAAAGCGGCCGGGAGGACGGTACAGTCCGCCCGACGCCAACACCAGGTCCTTCATGGACCTGGCCGCGAGCAGGCTGCGGTCCGCATCGAGGGGATCGATGCCGAGATCCTCGGGTCGCAGGATGATTCCACGTTGGCGGAGGCGCTCGACCATTTTGGGATCGCGCTGCCGCCCGAGTCCGGTATAGCCCGCGATGCCCCGCAGCGCCTGCTCCCGCTCATCCGCGCCCCTGCAGAGCAACAGATTGGCGATTCCCTCCTCCGTCACGACGTGGGTCACATCGTCGGCATAAACCATGATGGGCGCGAGCTTCAAACCCAACCTCTCAGCCAGCTCCACCGCCTCGAGCCGCTCGACGAACAGCGGCTGATTCCGCTCGCCGAACGTCTCGCCGATCTGCACCACGAGCTTGCGGCCCCGGCGCATCGGCGCCGGCGTTGCGGGGTCGGCTTGCGCACCGGCCTCCAGCCAGGCATCGCTCGCGTGCCGCCTGCCGTGAGGGTCCGAGCCCATGTTGGGTGCGCCGCCGAAGCCTGCGATACGGGAAGGGGTCACGGTCGAGCTGTGGCCCTGGAGATCGATCTGCAGGGTCGAGCCGATGAACATGTCGCAGGCATAGAGGCCCGCGGTCTGGCACAGCGTCCGATTGGAGCGCAGCGATCCGTCAGGTCCGGTAAAGAATACGTCCGGACGCGCGGCGACGTAGTCCTCCATCCCGACTTCCGAGCCGAAGCAGTGGATCTGCTCCACCCAACCCGCCTCGATCGCCGGGATCAGCGTCGGATGCGGGTTGAGCGCCCAATGCGTGCAGATGCGGCCCTTGAGTCCCAGCTGCTCGCCATAGGTCGGCAGCAGCAGCTCGATCGCCGCCGTGTTGAAGCCGATGCCGTGGTTCAGCCGGCGCACGCCATAGGGCATGTACAGTCCCTTGATCACCAGCATGGCGACCAGAATCTGCGTCTCGGTGATGGCCGCGGGGTCGCGTGTAAAGAGCGGCTCGATGTGGAAGGGCTTGCCGGTCTCGACGAGGAAGTGAACCTGATCGCCGGGGATATCGACGCGCGGAACCCGCTCCACGACCCGCGCCACCTGCGCGACGACCAGGCCGCCCTTGAAGCTGGTCGCCTCCACGATGGTCGGCGTGCTCTCGGTGTTTGGCCCCGTGTAGAGATTTCCCTGCCGATCCGAGCTGACCGCGGCAATGAGCGCGACCTGAGGGGTCAGGTCGATGACGTAGCGTGCGAGCAGCTCGAGATAGGTGTGAATGGCGCCCAGCTCGATTTTCCCCGCCGCCAGCAAGCGCGCGATACGGCCCGACTGCGGTCCCGAGAAACTGTAGTCGAGCCGTCTGGCGATGCCCTTCTCGAAAACATCGAGGTGCTCGGGAAGGATGATGCCCGACTGCACCATGTGCAGGTCGCGGACCCTTGCGGGATCGATGGCGGCAAGGGCCGCGGCCAGCGCGTCGGCCTGTTTCTGGTTGTCGCCTTCGATGCAAACCCGATCGCCCGGGCGGATCACGGCCTGGATGAAATCCACCAGGACTTCGGCCGCCACGATCTTGCCTGCCGCGTATCGGCCTCCGGCTGCGATCCGCTCAGCGCGCGCGCTGTTCTGTGCATTCCAACCCGACATCCTCACCCCCCGGGCACGCCGCGGCGAAGCTAGTTGACGTGCCTTCGCAGCAGACCGATGACCCACTGCACGTGCTGGCGCCAGGCGCGCTCGGCGCCGCGGGCATCGCCCCGCACGAGCAGTCCGCCGGTGACGCGGTAGTTCTCGGTGTACTGGTCCCAGAAGTCATCCGGCAGGAGGTCGGCCATCTGCCGGTAGAAGTATTCCAGGTGGATGCGGGTGAGAATCGGATTGAGGTAGGAGTTGCCGGAATAATCGTTCACCAGCCGGTGAGAAGCGGCGATCGCCGTGAAGAAATCGTGGGGATTGCGCCGCCGTCCGGCCTCGAAGACGGGCTCCAGAGCCCGCTCGATCTCCAGCCGCACGGCCGGATCCTTGAGCTTCGGGGCAATGAGCCGCAAGGCCAATCCGCCCACGGCCTCCAGCACCTGCAGGCCGTCGATGAACGTTTGCGCGTTCAGCGTGCGCACGCTGGCGCCCCGGTTGGGGCGCATCTCCACCAAACCCTCGCCGATCAGAATGTGCAACGCTTCGCGCACGGGAGCCAGGCTGGTCTTCATTTGTGTCGCCAGCTCGGAGGTGATCAGCCGCTGGCCCGGCGCGTAGCGCCCGCGCTGTATTCCGGTACGCAGTTCCGTGAGCACCAGCTCCACGCTAGCGTTGGTCCTGGGCATGTTTTTTAGTTCTGGCAATCGCGAGGCAGGCAGTGTAGCAGCATTGAAAACGACGATCCCGCACGATTCGCCTATAGGTACGATGATCGATAAGGATCTCAGCCGAGTGCCACGCGCAGCTGCGCGAATCCCCGCAGTCCGTTGTTGAACCCGCGCACCGCCTCCAGCAGCGTGATGCGCCCGACCTGGTTGAGCAGCTCGGTCAGCAGCATCGTGAGCTCCAGGGTGGCCAGATTTCGACCGAGGCAGACGTGCTCGGAGTAGCCGAAGGCGAGATGGTCGGCGGCGCTGCGCGTCATGTCGAACTTGTCCGGATCGGGATAGTGGCGCTCGTCGCGGTTGGCAGCCGCAAAACAGACGAGCAGTCTCTGCCCGGCCTTCACTTCATAGCCGTCGATCTCGCAATCCCGGCTCGCCACCCTGGAGAACGCCTGCACCGGGCCCTCCAGGCGAAGCGCCTCGTGCACCGCGCGACCGCTCATTCCCCGGTTGGCGCGCAACCACTGCCAGCGGTCGGCATCCGCCGCGAGCAGCCAGATCAGGTTGGTGGTCGCATGGATCGTCGTGTCCAGAGCGGGCAGCACGTAGTTGACTGAAAGCAGCGTGCTGAACTCGTCCGGCCCGATCTCACCCCGCCGGACCGCCGCCTGCAGCCGGTCCGCCCAGCCATTCGGAGCCAGGCGCGCCGGCAGTGCAGGATCCGCGAAGTACTCCTGCATGGTACCCATCTGGGCCATCCCCTCCTCCACCCGGGGAACTCCCACCGGCGCCAGAGCATTGAAGGCGCCCGCCGCCCAGTCGAGCATCCGCTCGCGCCCCTCCGGCGGCAGACCGACCAGCTCCGCGACCAGCGTCACGGGAAGGTAGGAGGCGAGTTCCGAGACCACTTCGACCGATGGCTGACCGAGAAGACGTTTGATGAGCCCGGCCGCGAGCTCCCGGACCCGCTCTCTCACCGCCTTGAGGTCGGCGGCGGACAGCGGCCGCTCGAGAAGGGAGCGATAGTGGCGGTGCCGCGGCGGGTCGGAGCCGACGAGGGAGCCGGCAATCAGCGCATTGATCGGCTCGTTGAATCCCACTCCCGCCGCGCTGGAGAAAGTCTGCCAGTCATCCAGTACCCGCTTGACGTCGTCGTAACGCGTGACCGCGTACAAGTCGTGCCGCGTGAGATGCACGACCGGCGCCAGGTCCCGCAGCTCCCGATAGGCGGCAAAGGGGTTGGCGAGCAGCTCGTCGGACCAGAGGTCGACGGGGGAAGCCGGGGGCAGCTGTGACATTTTCGGGCTCCGTCTCGTTTGTTTATCGATATTATTATCGATAGCCATTTTCGGCAAGCGGCATCCCCGCGGGCACCGGACTGCCGCGGCAGACCCTAGCCGAGGCCCGTCGAGATTCCCTCGTCGGCGAGGAGCACCGCCCCGTGCATCGCTCTCGATTCATCCGACGCCAGGAAGAGCGCAACGGCTGCGATGTCGTCGGGCTCTGAATACGTCCGCTTCGACGGCGTAGCCGCCTCCATGCCGGCGAGCTGCTGTGCGTACGCGGGATCCGTGCGCACCTTCTCGTTCATCGGCGTCGCGGTGTTGCCGGGTGCTATGGCGTTGATGTTGACGTTGAACGGCGCCAGCTCGCGTGCGAGCGCGCGCGTCATCTGAGCCACGGCCGCCTTGGTACCGCAATAGAGACTCCGTTCCCGCACACCCATCACGGCCGCCACGGACGCAAAGTTGATGATCTTGCCGCGACCGGCCTTCTGCATGGCCGGCGCAGCCGCGCTGACCACGTTGAACGTCCCTTTGAGGTTGATGTCGATCATCCGATCCGCGTCCTCGGCGGACGTCTTGCCGATCGGCGTTGCATAATAGACACCGGCTGAATTCACCACTATGTCGACGGGTCCGAGCGCATCCACAGCCGCACGCAGCGCCTGCTCCACGGCGCTGCGCGAGCGCACGTCGCAGGCGCATGCCCACGCCCGGCCGCCCCCGCTCTCGATGGACTTCACGACCGCCTGCGCCTTGGCGAGATCGCTGCTGGCAGCCACTGCCACCTTCGCGCCCTCCTTGGCGAATCGCCGCGCAATGGCCTCGCCGATTCCGGATGAGCCGCCGGTGATGAACGCCACCTTGTCTTTCAGCTTCATGGGACCCTCTCTCAGTACCGGCTCGGGGTTGCGGAGATCCCGAGTATCTTCCGCGCCTGCGCAGGTGTTGCGACCTCACGATTGAGCTCGTGCGCGATGCGCACGGTACGCTCCACGACCTCGGCATTGGAGCGCAGCTTCTGCCCCCGCTTGAGGTACAGATTGTCCTCCAGTCCGACGCGCACATGCCCGCCGAGCAGCAGCGCGAACGTGGTGAGCGGCAGCTGGAAAGGGCCGATCCCGGAGCACAGCCAGATGGACTGCGCGGGGAATTCCCGCAGCAGGTCGATGACGTTCCCGGGCGCCGGAAAGCTCGAGGTTTGATAGCCCATGACCGTCTGAATGTAATACGGCGGCCGGATGAGCTGCCGCTCGATCAGGTCGCGGATCACCCAGGCGCCGCCCGGGTGATAAGTCTCGAGCTCCGGCTTGATCCCCCGCTCCTTCATCGCCTGCGCGAATTCGCCGACCAGCCGATAGCTGAACGGAATGCAATCGTCGAACTCGACCGCGGGCCGCGGATTGGGCAGCGGCGCCTTGCGCTCCTTCAACCGGAAGCGGCTCATGTCGGGTGTCAGGTTCAGCGAAGCCAGCTCCGGCTTCGCATCGAGGCACGACAGCCGGTCGGCCATCGTCGAGTTGAGACCGCCGCCGGTCGTATTGTTGATGATGATCTCCGGGCAGCGTTCGCGGATCTTGCTGTTGACCTCCCACCATACCTCGGTCGTCGTGGCCGCCTCGGTCAGGTTATTCGGCTGACGCGCATGCACGTGCACGACGCTCGCGCCGGCGCGATAAGCGGCATGGACGGAATCCGCGATCTCGTCGGCGGTCTCCGGCAGGGCTTCGTTGGATTCCTTGCCCTGCACGCCGCCGTTGCACGCCACGCACACTATCGCCGGCGGCATGCCTCCCTGTACTCGCTCCATGAACTCGTAGGTATCGGCATAGCGCCACATCGCGGGAATCGGGTCTTTGACGTTCGCGTTCATCACATCTCCCATTCGATATTGCCGTCCACACCGAGGAGCTGCCCGGTGATGTGCCGGGCGTCCTGCGAGCATAGGAAGGCCACCGTCGCGCCAATCTCGTCCGGGTCGATCGCCGTGCGCAGCGAGATGTAGCGCAGATATTCGTTCTTGAGCTCTTGCGCGGTGCAGCCGCGCTCGCCGGCCTTGCGCTCGATGATGGCGCGCATGCGGGCGTTGTCGATCAGTCCCGGGAGGATGGCGTTGACGCGGATCCGGTACGGGCCGAGCTCCCGCGCCAGCGCCCGTGTCATGCCCTCCACGGCCCACTTGGACGCGACGTAAGGCAGGCGATTCGGCATGTTGGTGCGAGTGGACCCGGAGGAGAAGGTCACGATGGCGCCGCCGCCCGCCCGCTTCATGTCGACCGCGGCCTCGCGCACGGCGTAGAACAGGCCGGCGACATTCACCTCGAACGTCTGCGCCCATTCCGCATCCGTGATCGCCTCGACAGCGGCTTGCGGTCCGGGGATCCCCACGACACTCACCAGGGTATTCACCGAGCCAAAGCGTGCGCGGGCGTCGGCGAAAATCCGGCGCACGTCATCGGAGCTCCCGATGTCGGCGACCGTGCCCGTAAGCCGCGCATCGGCCTGGCAGGCGCGGCGTACGGCATCCTCCCGCACATCGGCGATGTGCACCTGCGCGCCCCGCAGGCTCAACTGCGTTGCGACGGCAAGGCCGGTACTGTCGGCACCCCCGGTCACCACGGCGCGCACGTCCTCCAGGGCGTTCGCGCTCATTCGCTCACCTTTCCCCGCAGCTGCTGCGTCGCGGGCCAATCGACCGAGCCGTCCGCTTTGAGTGCAACCCGATAGACGTCGCGTGCGCGCTTCAGACTGACCAGACCCTCGCGCACGCTCTTGGCAACCGCATCGGGCGCGCGCCGTTCGGGCGGTCCATAGCCGCCGCCCCCGGTGCTGGTCGACAGGATCATCTCGCCCGCCTCCACCCGCACCTGGGCGCAGGCTGCAAGCGCCTCTTCGCGGCCGTCGCGGTGCCGCAAGGCTTGCGCGGATCGGCCTCCGGCCGAGCCGCCGCGCGCGCCGAGCGGGGGGTTGTGATGTCCGTCGCTCACATAACCGATCTCGAGCTGCGCGAGCGTCGGGCCGAACTCGACCCGGATCGAGTGTGCGCCCATGTAGGTACCCGCGCCCTCGGTGTCGGGAATCAGCTGCCGCCGCTCGACCACGATGGGATGGCAGAGCTCGTCGAGCTCGATGCCGTCGACGCAGGACATGCCGGCATTGCCGACGTGCCCGATGGTGAGCCATGCATCCGCGTGCGGGCTGCCGGCGCCGCCGGTCATGCCGAGAAACACCTGATTGATGTAGCGCAATCCCGTGCGCGGGTCGTGGCCCGACACCACGCCCACCGCGGGCGGAATGACCGCGCCGCACTCCGCCATTCCCACGCCCTCCCCGAGCTCCGCGAAGGCGCGCTGCACGCCGTTGGCAACCCGGTCCGCGATGTTGGTCGTCGCCGCGGAGCAGCTAGTCGGGTGCCGCGGGATGCCGACGATGCAGTTTTCGCGCAGCAGCACGCTGACGCGGCGAAACGCGCCGGCGTTCTTGGGCACGGTGTGGTCGATGGAGTCGAACACTCCGACCAGCGCCGCGGTGCGCGCGCAGGCCTCGCTCAAATTGAGCCCGCAGGGCTGACAATCGGGATTGTCCCGCAGGTCCACCTCGATCCGCCCGCCCTGAGGATCGACCGTCACGGTCGAGCGGATCGCCACGCCCTCGGCGGGCGTGCCCGGGAAGGGATCGTGCGTCGAGACCGCCGTCGCGGTTCCGCCGGGCAGCGCCGCAATCGCCTGCGCCATGCGGTTCTCGGAGTAGTCGAGCCACGCGCGCGCGAACTCGTCGAGCTCATCCCAACCGATCTCGGCTCCGAGTGCGCCCAGCTCGCGCTCGCCGATCCGGGCTGCGCCGAGGGCGGCCAGATAGTCCCCGCGCCACTGCTCGGGCACCCGGATGCGCATCTCGCACATGCGGATGACGTCGGCAACATCCCGGTAACCGCGCTGAATCGCGACGCACGGAAAGATGACAGCCCCCTCGTTGTATACATCCCTTGCGTCGGCCATGTAGGTCGTCGGCTGCGAATTGCCGATATCCGCCTGGTGCGCCTTGGCCAGCACGGTGAAGCGATGGCGCCCCGCGTCGTCGAAGACCGGGACCAGAATGGTCTGGTCGGCCGCATGGCTGCAGCCGTGGTAGGGGCTGTTGTGAATGAAGGCATCCCCCTGCTGCAGATCATCATGTGACTCGGTCATGCTTCGGGCCATGAGGTCGGGGCCCGACAGCACGTGGATGGGAAGGCTCTCGGCCGTCGCGAGCAGGTCGCCGCGCGCGGTCACGATGCAGCAGGAGAAGTCCTTGGCGCGATTGAGGACACCCGAGCGGCCGGTCCGCAGGAGCGTGTTCGACATCTTGCGGGCGATGCCCTCGAAGCGGTTGATGAGAATGGCGAGGCTCGCGCCTTGGAATCGGCTCATGGCATCACCACCAGGCTGCCTGTGGGACGGCGCTCGTAACGCGCCTCGGGATCGATGACGACGGTCGTGAAGGGCGATTCCAGGACCGCCGGCCCGGTGAAAACCTCCCCTTCCGGCAAGGCATCGAGCCGGCGCACGGGAACGCTCATCCGCTCATGACCGGGGAATGCCACCTGGCGCTCGCCGCGGCTCACCTGGGCGCCGGCTTCGCCGAGGCGAAAGCGCGCGCGCATTCCCAGGCGGCAGCTGACATTTGCGCGCAGCATCACGATCTCGACCGGCGAGTCCGGATCATCGACGGTGAAGAGACCGCGATGCTGTGCATCGAACCCGCGCCGGAAGGAATCCACCGACTCGGCGCCCTGAAACCCGCCCGGACTCACCGGCACATCGATTTCCCACACCTGGTTCTGATAGCGGGCCTCGGCGATGACGCCGACGGAGGTCTCCGCGGAACCGGCGCCGGGGCCGGCGGCGAATTCGCGGCAGCGGCCCAGCAGCGAATGCAGCGTGGCGTTGACTTTCGGCTCATCGAACGCGCGGGTGCTGGTGAAGCAGGCCTCGGCGAACTCCGCGGTGAGGTCGGAAAGCAACGCCCCGGCCGCGCTCAGCGCCGCACCGGTTTCCGGAATGAGCAGGCGTTTGACGCCCAGGCGGCGCGCAATGTAGAGCGAGTTGAGTCCCGCCGCTCCGCCGCCGCCGATGAGCACCGCCTCGGACGGGTCGACACCTTGCGCGACGGTGATGTCGAGAATGGCCTGCACCATGTTCTCGGTCACCACCTCGATGATGGAGCGCGCGGCAGTGTCTACGTCCGTCGCCAACGGCCCGGCGACGTCGCGCTCGATCGCGGCTCGCGCGGCGTCGGCATCCAACGGGATGGCGCCGCCGAGGAAGAATCTCGCATCGATGAAGCCGAGAACCAGCGCCGCATCGGTGACCGTGGCGTGTCGGCCTCCCCGCCCATAGCATGCGGGACCTGGCTGGGCGCCGGCGCTTTTCGGGCCCACATGCAACAGGCCGCCGGCATCGATCCAGGCGATCGAGCCCCCGCCCGCGCCGACACTGCGCATGTCGACGGAGGGAAAGCCGATGAGGTGGCCGCGCATCGGCTTTCCGAGCCAGACTTCCCGCGTGATCGGGATCTCGCCGTTGCGGATGAGTCCCACATCGTACGTCGTGCCGCCGGTGTCAGCGACGATGGCAGTCGCCGCGCTTTCGGCGGTCGCGTAATAGCGGCCGGCCACCGGCGCCACCGACGGACCGGAGTTGATGACCTGGATGGGCGTGCGCGCCACCTGATCGGCATCCAGCACGCCCCCGCGGCTGGTCAGCACCAGCACACGCCCGTCGAATCCCGCAGCCGCGAGCCGCCCCTTGAGTCCTGCGATGTATCGCGTCATCAGCGGCTTGAGAGACGCGTCGATTGCCGCGGAGATGGCGCGGCGGTACTCGCGCGGGGTCGGATTGAGCTGGTGGCTGAGCGTCACCTCGACATCCGGCGCATGCCTGGCGAGAAGCTCCGCGACACGCAACTCGTGAGCCGGATTCACGATGGACCACAGCAGACAGACAGCGACCGCGCGCACCTCGCGTGCTTTGATCTCTTCTATCGCGCCGAGGACCGCGGACTCGTCGAGCGGCCTGTGGACGCCGCCGTCATAGAGCAGCCGCTCGGGAATCCCGAACGTCAACGCGCGGGGCACATACGGCTCCGGGTAGGGCTCGGTATGGTTGAACGGCTGCGATCGTCCGCCCTCCCTCAAGGTGAGAACGTCCCGATGCCCTTCGGTCATGAACAAGGCCGTGCGCGCCGTCTCACCGGTCACGATGGCGTTGATGGCGTGCGTCGTGCCGTGGATGAAAGTGTCGGCGCGGGCGAGGAACTGCGGCAGCGACTCGCCGTGTCGTGCAGCGGCGAGCGCGAGTGCGTCGAGCACGCCTTGTACCGGATCGTGCGGCGTGGTCGAGGCTTTGAACAGCTCGATCGAGCCGTCGTCCCGCTCGACGATCAGGTCGGTGAAGGTCCCCCCGGTATCGGTGGCAAGTCGCATCGCACCCCTTCCCTCCTGCCGGGGCTCAGACCGGCAGGCTTAAATATTCGAAAATAAGTCCATAACGAGCCCTATATATCGCCTTATAAGGCAAAATCTTCGAATATTCAAGCCAGCGGCGGCTGAAGCCGGGAAGGTCAGGGGGCGGCCGCCCTGCGACGCCGGCGCTTGCCGTGCCCGTCGCGCTCGGTCCGCTGGCGGATCAGCTGGATCGACCAGTCGGCGTGGTAATGCATGACCGCCGCCGCCGCTTCACCGTCGCCGGCCATCACGGCCTCGTGCATGCGGCGGTAGTTGGTGAGGTAACCCTCGATGTTCGCGTGAACGTCGATGAGCTCGGCCAGGTAGCGGTCCCAATACGGCACGCCCAATCTCTCGAGCGCCGGCGTCACGAACTCATTCCCGCCCAGGCGGTGCACGGCCCAGTGATATCCGTTGAGATGCAACAGGAAGGCGACGGGCGAAATGGCGAGCGGCTCCCGGCCGATGTCACGGTAACGCGCAACGATTTCGCCGGTATCGCCGCCGGCCGCGGCGGCGCGCGCGGCGGAGCGCAAACCCACCGCGCCGACAGCCGCGATCACCTCCCACATCTGGCTCACCTGCTGCGCCGAGAACGGGCGCATGATCGCGCCGCGGTCCGGCAACAACTCGAGCACGCCGCGCCCGGCCAGAATGCTCAACGCCTCCCGGACGGGTGCCGCGCTCAGATCCAGGGTCGCCGATATTCGGGCCGCGTTGACGCGCGATCCCGGCCCGAGGCGGCCCGCATCCATTTCCGCCAGGATGAAATCCAGCACGCGCTCCGCGGCAGGCACGCGCTTTCCGTCCTCGCGCAGCTCCAGATCGTCGGCCAGTGGTCGTTCATTCATGCCTTGAGCCCTCCAACGCGGCGCAGCGTACGGGCCCCGCGCGGCAATGCCAAGCTCCGCAAGGCGCTTGACGTCGGCATAATCTTCGAACATTCTATTCACATAAGGGGTGTATTACGCAAAATAAGCAGGTATTTACGAATATGCGACCTGGAAGTTCGATTTCGGCCGCCGGCCGCCGGCGAAACGCAGGCCTTGGCTTGGGATTCACCGCCCTGGCGCTCGCCCTCGCCCGTCCCCCGTCGGCGCTCGCACAGGACAGTGCGCAACCGACCGATCAGCTGCAGGAAGTGGTGGTCACGGCGCAGAAGCGCGCGCAGAACGCGCAGAACGTGGGAATCTCACTCGCCGCCTACAGCGCGAAGGATCTCGCGGCCGCAGGTGTGGAGAACCTCACGGACCTCGCCCACCTGACGCCGGGACTGGGCCTCTCGGGCGCCTTCGCCGGGCAGAACGCCTCCATTTCCATTCGAGGCGTGACGCAGCAGGATTTCAATGCAATTTCCGAGGGTCCCAACGCCGTTTACATCGACGGCGGCTACGTCGGCATCAACAACGTCGCTTCGGTGGGCCTGTTCGATATCGATCGCGTCGAGGCTCTCAAGGGTCCCCAGGGCACCCTCTTCGGACGCAACGCCACCGGGGGCGTGCTGAGCATCACCACGAACGCTCCGTCAGCGACGCCGGGGGGCTACGCGGAGTATTCGTACGGATCCTACAATTCGAACCGCTTCGAGGGCGCGATCACCGGACCCCTGCTCGGCGATACGCTGACCGCCCGTCTCGCCGTCATGTACAACCATAACGGCGCCTACGTCACGAACCTGGCGCCGACGGGGGGCAACCTCGGCGGGACCACCAACTGGGGATCACGGGCCGAGGTCGACTTCAAGCCTTCGGGCGATCTCGACATTCTGTTCACCGGATTCCTGACGCGGTGGACTTCATCCTGGGGGCCCTACTTCAGCCTGCCCGAGACGCCGGTCTACACCGGTACCGGCCCCGACGAGCGCCAGATCAACTCCGTGCCGGCCAGTGCCAGCCTGCTGTGGCCGACCAACACCTCGGACCCGAACACGCTGACGCTCGATGCTCACGATGCACAGAGCCATGGAGATTCCGAGACCATGGAGGGCGGCAACATGCGCGCCACGTACGACCGCGCCGGCTGGACGTTGACTTCGATCAGCGACTACAAATCATATGGGTCAGCCTTGCTGCTGGACGATACCGCGCTTCCCCTGTCGCTGTTCGATACGCCCGACTACGCACGCTTCGCCAGCTTCTCGCAGGAGGTCAGAGCCTATCGCGACATGGGCTTCCTGCGGCTGACCGACGGTGCGTACTACCTCTACATGCATACGAACCAGGATCCGGGTGGGCAGCTCATCGAGCCGGATCTCGGCGGTCCGGCGTACTACCAGGGCTATGCCTCCCTCAACACGAACTCGTATGCCGTGTTCAGTCAGGCCGAGTGGGATTTCGCCCGACGCTGGACCTTCATCCTCGGGGGGCGCTACTCCGACGACCGCAAGCAATACCACTACGTGCAGTATCTCTGCACCAGCAGCGCGCTCTGCGGCAACGTCTTCTACCCCAATCAGTACCTCAGCCGCGACGACGGGCTGGCGACCGGCAAGGCGGAGCTGGATTACCACCCGGTGCGATCGATGCTGGTCTACGCGAGCTACAACCGCGGCGCCAAATCGGGCGGCTTCAATTACCCTCTGAGCAGCACCTCGCCCACGGCACAGCCTCCCGCGACGCTGCCGTACAAACCCGAGTATCTGACGGACTACGAGGCGGGGTTCAAGAGCGAATGGATGGATCGCACGCTGCAGCTCAACGGCGATGCGTTCTACTACGATTACAAGAACTTCCAGTCGTTCATTCTCCTGCCGCCGCTGACCACTTACCTGCGGAACAATCCGGCCACCACCCGCGGCGCGGAGCTCAGCCTGATCGCCAAGCCTCTCAAGGGGCTCACGCTGTCACTGTCGGCGGATTACGTGCACAACCAGGTCAAGGACGTCGATATCGCCGCGCTCTCGGGGGCACCTTACTACTACACCAAGGAAGCTCCGTTCACCTCGCCGTGGCAGGGTACGGCGACGGTCCGCTACGAATGGCCGCTCTTCGGCGGCAATCTCGCCGTCCAGGGCGACGCCAGGTTCATCGGTACCTACTACTTCTCGCTGACCAATTACACGGATACGGAGCAGCCACAGTTCACTCTCTACGGTGCGGACATCTCCTGGATGAGCCAGGACGGCCATTGGAGTCTCTCTGTCAACGGCAGCAACCTGACGGACGTACGGTACAAGACGGTAGGATTCGATATCGCCGGGCTGTTCGGTGAAGAGCAGGTGGCCTACGGTCAGCCGCGGTGGTTCATGGGGCAGATCGGATACTATTTCTAGTGGCGCAGGAGCGGCGCACCTTAGGCATCGTCGGCCTGGGTACGGTTGCAGAGCCGCACATCGAGGCGTATCTGCGACTCGACTGTGTCGAAATCACGGGCGTCGCCGAACCCGCCCCGGAACGGCGCGAGGCCGTCTCCGGACGTTTTGGTCTTCCAGCCTTTGAAAGTTGCGCACAGCTTCTGGCCGCTGCACGGCCCGACATCCTCTGTGTATTGACGCCCGCCAGCACGCATCGCCGGATCGTCGAGGAAGGCGCTCGAGCGGGCGCGCATATACTCTGTGAGAAGCCGATGGCGCACACGCTGGAAGATGCGTACGCGATGGAGCACGCCTGCAGGCAACACTCGGTCCGGTTCTGCTACGGGTCGTCCTACCGGCACCTGCCGGCGGTGATCGAGGCGCGCCGCCTGATCGCGGAGGGCTCCATCGGCGCCGTACGTCTGCTCGTCGAAGAGGTCATCACCGGCGAAGGCGAGTCGTCTTTTCGGCCCCTGTCGGCGACACACTACCCGGTCGGCGGTCCCGGCGGAGGCGGCTATGGACTGGTCGATCACGGCATCCACATGCTGGACATCCTGCCCTGGCTGTGCGATAGCTCGATCGCGACCCTGAACGGCCGCGGAGACCGCACCGGCGCCCCCGCGCGCCCCGAATTCGCCCTCCTCGGGCTCACCAACGGGGCACTCGGCGTGCTCCTCTACGACGGCAGTACCTGGCCCCTGGAACTGCCGTCAGAGGGCCTGTTCAGCGAGGGGCGCGAGTGGGTCGATCGACGGGGATGGGTGGGCTCACGCGGCCTCTGGGACGCCCATCCCGGCAACATCCGCGTGTACGGCAGCAAGGGATCCCTTCGCATCTATCATTATGCAAACCGCCTCCTCCTGAGCCGTGACGGCGGCCTGCGGGAGTGCGAGCTGCCGCGGCGTGCGACGCCCGCGCATTTTGGCGCACAGATGCACCAGTTCTGCCAGGAGCTCGACGCCGGCGCCGATCCTTCGTGCGGATCCGCGGCCGGGATACGGACGTTGCAGGCCTTATTTGCGATCTACGACAGCGAGACAAGCGGTACGTGGCAGACGATATCCCTGCCACCACGCGGATGATGCAATGCGGCAACTGACTTCGGCGGTCATTCATCCGTGGAACTGCGATGCCCAGGGGCACCTCAACACACGCCATTACGTCGGCATCTTCGATGATGCCAACCAGGTGCTGCTGGCGCGGATCGTGGGCCGGCCCGCAGACGCAGACTCGAGTCTGGGTTGGGCGGATGTCAGAAACGAGATCGATTTCCTCGCCGAGATCACGGCCGGTACCGTCGTCGATGTGTTTGCGGCGATTCGCCGGATCGGAACGAAATCACTCACGATTGCCGCGGAACTCCGCCGGGCGAATTCGAACGAGGCCTGTGCGCGGATGCAGGCGATCATCGCGCGCTTCGACCTGACCGCGCGCCGGGGCGTGGCCCTGTCTCAGCCGCTCATCGAGTCGGCCCAGCCGTGGCTCGAGATGCCGGGCACCTGATCTACCGCTGCCGACGACCGCCCCTGGCGCTCTAGATCACCCTGACCGTGCCGCCATCCACCGGTATCTGCGCGCCCGTCGTCTTGGCGAAGAGCGGCCCGCAAAGCTCGGCGGCCAACTCCGCGACATCCCGGCTCGCCACCTCCACCTTGAGCACGTTATTCGTCCTGTATTCCTCGACGCTGACGCCGTAAGAGGCGGCTCGGGCGGAAATGACTTCGGGAGTCCAGAGGCCGGTATCGAACACCGCGTTCGGATGCAGCGTATTCACGCGGATCCGATCCGCCCCCCACTCGAGCGCGACGACGCGCGCGAGTTGCTGCAGGGCGGCTTTGGACGCCGAGTATGCTGCTGCGCCCGGACCAGGAGCCGGCACATTCTTGGAGCCTATGATCACGACGCGGCCGCCCCGGGGGGACAGTTTGAGCAACGGGTGACTCTCCCTGAGGAGGACGAGATTCGCATCCAGATTGATGCTCATCGTCTGCCGCCAGGTGTCGCTCGACAGACCGCTCACGGGCGCGCTCGGCGGAAAGATTCCCGCATTCAACACCAGCATGTCGAGGCCGCCGAAGGCACGGACGCCCGCCTCGAGCGCTCGGCCGATCTCCGCCTCGCTGGTCACATCGCACGTCAGCCCCAGGTAGTCCTTGCGCCGATGCAGTGAGCCCACGGTCTCTGAGCGATCCAGCGCCACCACCGCGGCGCCACGGGATAGGAGCGAGGCGACGCACGCTTTGCCGATCCCGGAAGCCGCACCCGTGACGACGGCGATCTCGCCCGTCAGAACCGACGGCGAGCCACCCTTGCGGACCTTGGCCTGTTCGAGATCCCAATACTCCACGTCGAAAATATCCTGCGCCGGCAGCGCCTCCCAGCCGCCCAACGCCGTGGCCTCGGAGATGATCTGCATCGTGTGGCGGTAGATATCCTCGACGATGGCCGCGTCCTTCGCCGTGCGGCCTATCGTGGCCAGACCGAGCTCCGCATCGAGAATGACCCGGGGCGCAGGATCAAGCATGGTGAGCGACGGGTTGCCGAGCTTTCGGAAGTACTCTTTATAGGTGGACGCGTACGCCGTCACGTCGCGGCCGACCAGGGGGAGACGCTTCGTCCGGATGACGTGATCGGGCGTTGCAGGTCCTCGTTGCGAAACTTCCCGGACGTCCGGGCGAGTCGCAAACGCGAGCGCCTCGGCGTCCGCATGGACGCTGAGAATCATCGGCGAACCGGCGGTATCCGAGACCGCCTTGCGAAGAGCTGCTATGTCGGCACGCAGCGCTTTGGAGTCCGGCTCAGCCGCACAGCCCGGCGCAGCCGCCGAGCCCTTGCGCTGCTCAATGGACACCCCCATTCGCGCTCCCTGCCTGGCGAGATATCCCTCGGCCAGGCTCACCAACTCGATCATCCGCTCGTAAGAGTCCTTGGCGGTCTCGCCGAACGTGAACAGGCCGTGCTTGAGCAGCAGCATGCCGAC
>Ga0335072_10006754_pt1 | contig 16753 bp, 19 predicted proteins | sample Lox_Sample_21_FD_206725 | JGI IMG/M metagenome (GOLD analysis project Ga0335072, IMG submission 206725) | Soil microbial communities from Loxahatchee National Wildlife Refuge, Florida, United States - Lox_Sample_2.1 | ecosystem: Environmental > Terrestrial > Soil > Wetlands | place: USA...
AGCGACGACGAGATCGAGATTCCTATAACGCCGAGACGACTCGCAGCTAGCCGAATGTGACACACTCCACGGTGCTGCATGATCAGTTGCAATTGGAGATATACCTTGTTGGAGCTTAATAATCCTCTACAACGTCTCGATGACTTTTCCGTCTTTCAGTTCTGGTTTGTTAGACGCTTCTGACGAATAACATTTGCCCATGATTTCACTTGGAACTAACACAAATTTCCGGGAGCATCACATGCTTTGCGTGCCTTCGACGTTTGGATACCCCTTTTGTACGTGCTAATTGCATTTTGAACCCCGCATATTTCTGGGTTTTGCATATTCGGTCTTTGGGTATTGGATGCCACTGACTGTGGAGTTTGGGGTTTGCAGCATTTCAGGAGGAAATATTATCCGTAGGATCGTATCATCGTGTACATGGGAGGAATTCTGATAATTTCTTATTTCTGTGAATCTTCACTGTGCATGACTTCTCTCATCTGATCGAGGAGAGTTCATGCAGATTTGCAAAGAAATCTTTGTTTTAGACACACTATCCATCTATCATAGGAATATGTTGAAAGTTGGTGTGATCTGCAAATATAACAGTATTATTAAGTGACGCAGTCAGGAAGTTCGTGGCAGTTTTTGTAAAAGCTGATCTATGCATATTGATTGGCCGCGGGGCTCCCGTCTTAGTAGGTTTCAACTAAGAGAAGCGTGTTTCGAGAAAGTGGACCACTTCACACGTGGAGCTCAAATTCGACAAAGCAGGATCTGTCACTAGAACCACCCGAGCGTTGACTTGCCCTTTCAAGTCAGTGAAACACCCGAGATGCGGGAGAATCTTGGCTAGGGACCATGAGAAACCGAAAAGCCCCGAGTTGGTATCAGCTCTTCAAACAGCGATTCATGCCCAGCTTAGCGAGGCCTCTTCAGTGGCCGGCCTGTTTAGAGGCGTTGCCACGCCCGTTGCAGATCCTGTCTGTGGGAAAGAAAAGGGGAAACCTGTCGCGTAGCCTGCATGAAACGCGCCTGGGGTTCCAGTAACTGCCGACAGCCTGTGGAATGGAGTGGAGTGTGCTCCCACTGGAACGCTTACGACCGCTGCGGCGCTGTCTGATACCAGTCTCTATCACATCTCCTTTCTGCTCAGCACCTTATTCGCAGCTCTGCTACTGTGCCGTTGGAAGTCATGACTGTATGTCTAGGTAGAGCCTTATTGTTCCTTTTTCATTGGAGCTGTGTGCTGTCAACAGATTGCAGGGTGAAAGGTCTCCACTGCAGGACTGCTGCTTTGATCGACTTTGCTTCGCTAGCGATAGCCCGTCAACAAAGACTACAAATTTTTCCACGTCAGTTGATGACAGTATCGCTTTCTCTGCCTTCTCCCTGTATCAGGCTGTGTCCATGCAACCGAATCAGAAGGCTTGAAAACTCGCACATACCTATCTGAGCTCTGATGGGCCCAACCGGCCATCTGAGTTCCCCGCCATCATGCCGCAGTTCACGTCTTGACTAAGAGACTACCCATGTTGCTCTGAGGAATGCAATTCTTATATGCTTGCCAAGACTCCTAAATCTTTATCTTATTTTTCAGATTGAGTGCTTCCGCCTCAAGTTGTCCTTTCCGACTTCTTCTCTCCTCTTCTCTACCTTCATTCAACCCGACCTTCGATTCACTCTTGGACAGGTTCCATCGGTTTGGTCATTTTGTTTTTATACTGCATATTTCATAGAGAGTGTAGCATATGCTCATTTGACATTTTGACGAGCAGCCCAAAATCTTTTTCGAACAACCACCTGGTGTGGTCTTTCTGGACGACTGCTCATTATCCTCGCACTAATGCCTTCCTACAATATCGCCTTGGTATTCACTCTTTTGATCTCATCAGTACTTGCCATTCCAGCACCTGTACCCTCATCCCAACGCAAAGGACGCTCCTTTAAAGTAGAACGCGTCCGCAATGCAAATTTCGGCGGCCGTGATGGCACGGCCGCTATTATCAAGGCAAAACGGAAGTGGGGAATGGAAGTGCCTTCTGAGCTGGTAGAGAGTCACGCGTTGGCGAAGAGGCACGTTATTCAAGAGGGTGCCTCTGAAATTAGTGCGGCGCTAGTTGGTGCTTTGGGTCTTAGTGGTGGTGGAAGTCCAGGTGATGAGGCTGACGATGATAATACGCCGGCTAAAGGGGTTGTTACGATCACACGTACTTATACGCATCATCGTCACGCCACATCTACTGTTGCTGCTGCCTCTACCGCCACCGCTGCTGTGTTTTCCAACTCTTCAGGAAGTGATGCAAGTGGGACAGGAGTTGGAGAGGTCACTGCTACGCCAGAGACGGGAGATGTGGAATTTCTTTCCCCAGTTCAAATTGGGGGCCAGACGTTGAACATGGATTTTGACTCTGGCTCTTCCGATCTTTGGGTCTTCAACACACAGTTGTCTGAATTTGCGCAAGAAGGCCATACGATCTTCGACCCAACAAAATCCCCAACCTTCCAATTGATACAGGGGGCGACTTTCAGCATCTCTTACGGCGACGGGTCTGGAGCGGCAGGAGATGTTGGTACCGACACCGTCAATATCGGTGGAGCAACAGTCACCTCACAAGCCGTTGAACTAGCCACTGCTGTCTCCAGCTCTTTCGTGCAGGACACACAGAGCAACGGCCTTGTCGGCCTTGCCTTCAGCAAACTCAACACAGTCCAGCCAGTCCAACAAAAAACTTTTTTTGAAAATGCTATACCGACTCTGGCAGAGCCTGTCTTCACCGCAGATCTGAAGACTGGCACAACTGGTGCTTATGAGTTTGGTGCAATCGACACTACGAAATTCAACGGCTCTCTGTCATGGGCACCAATCAACACAACGAGTGGATTCTGGCAGTTTTCTTCCACAAAATTCTCCATCAACAATGGGGCCCAAATGACGGAAGATGGCGGGCAAGCTATTGCGGACACCGGAACGACACTCATGCTTGTCAACCCCGCTGTCGTCAATGCGTATTATTCAAACGTCGACGGAGCCGTCAACAATGAAACCGTGGGTGGTGTCACGTTCCCATGTAGCGCGACACTTCCAGATCTACAGGTTGACATTGGAGGGAATTATATGGCGAATGTTCCAGGTCATATAATCAACTTCGCCCCGGTTGATGCTACAAACACGAGTAAGTCTATGTCTCTCGAAGCTTTCATGTACCCCTAGAAGATTATAAGCTAATTTACATCTTTACCCAGCTTGTTTCGGAGGTTTGCAAGCTACAACTTCTGGTCTTCAGATCTATGGGGATATTCTTTTCCAAGCGCAGTTTGTGGCTTTCAATGGAGGCAATAACTCCATTGGAATGGCGCCGCATAACTAAATGATCTACGCGAAACGACTTCTTGCATAGGCATGCTTGAGGCTGTAGCGATGTATTTAAGGAGAACATAGAGTTTAGTCAATAAATGCATAGACTTCTTACTCCAACGTGAAGACATCTACCTCGTTTCCCAACCATGTAACTTCTGAACAAGTTCGTGTTGAAAAGTTGTAAAAGTATACACCCCAAAATGGTTTAGCTACGATTTAGACTAGTTCCGAGCATATCTTAACCCTCATTTAGAAACCAATAATCTTTAACATTGGTGGTGGATCTGGTGTGAATAAAGAGTCTCAAACCTTTCACGTCACATTGAATCAAACCGACTGTACAGACACACTTGGAAACATTTCTCATAAAACGGCCTTCTATCACGCTGACTCTATAGAAGATCCTATGATACAGTCGAAGAGAAATTGAAAGACTGCCTTGCGGAAAAGTGCGCAGTACACCAAAGCAAAAGCTGCTCCCTTCAATCATAACAACACTTTTTTTTCTCTCGAAAAACCCGTCTTCATCCATCAGATATCCTACATCGATTACTAACGCCCAGAACCGACGAGCAAACTCCATAGCCAGACTTTTACGCCAAAGCATTCCAGGAACAAGCCGGAAAGCTTACTTCTTAGCCTTGGGAGCAGCCTTCTTAGCAGTGCCTTTGCTCTCCTTGTCAGCCTTTTCTTTGGCAGCGTCTCCCTTAGGAGTAGCTTTGGCTTTCTTAGGAGTGGGCTTCTTCTTTTCCTCTGCCTCATCTGCCTCCTCGTTGTCCTCTTCATCGGCAGCCTTTCGCTTGGGGGCGGCTGCTTGACGGGTGCTGCTGCGGGATCCCTTGGCAGGCTCCTTCTTCTCTTTTGCGGGGGCGGCAGCTTTCTTCTCCTTGGCGGGAGCAGGCTCTTTCTTTTCCTTGGCAGGGGCGGGATCCTTCTTCTCCTTGGCCGGGGCAGCCTTCTTGATAGGAGTAGCCTTCTTGCTGATATTAGCCTTGGGCTTCTCATCAGTCTCGGCGGCTTCCTTCGCCGCGTCTACACCATCTTCAGCGGCCTCGTTGTCCTTGTTGGCTTCCTTATCCATCTCCTTGTCGTCGACGGCCGCGTCCTTAGAGGAGGACTTGGTCTCCTTAGCTTTGGCGGCGTCGGACTTGGCCTTGGGAGGACCTTTCTTGGGCTCGTTCTTAGAGCCGGCTTCGTTCTCGTAGTCGCCACCCTTCTCTTCGTGCTCCTTGGAGACTTTGTTTGCCTTCAGATGCCTTGTGTTAGTACTGAATGTAATGAAGTCCAAATACGAGATAGATAAAGAAAAAAATACTCGATCTCATATTGCGGCTGTAGTAATAAGATAAATCTGCACGAAGAGAAGGGTCACTAGATTTTAGATCACATACCTTCCCAGCTGTCATCTGGCCCTTGCCATTGCCGTCCTTGTTGGTCTCGTTCTTGGCCTCTATGAATCGAGTCAGCAAAATGACATAGATAAAGCTGCACCACAGCTGCACGAGCCCGGAAATATATCGGGAACATACTTTCAGTCGCCTCTTTGCGCAGCTTCGGGTCAGTAGACTTTCCCTTGGAGGAAGGCATATCTGCGACGACTTATGATAATTTTAAGTCGAATACTGAGTATTTGCAGGACCTGGCACAGTTGAAGCTGTAGAATGCGATGCTAAAGGGAATGGAGCAAAGATCGAAGATACGCGACCGGAGGTGGTGGTGTGTTGTTTGGTGAGACGTAAAATAGGAGGGGGCTGGTGTTTACCAAATCACGCTAAGAGGTCCAAATATCGGCCGTGATGTTTCCATTACTCCGTGCTACACAATATAACACATCTGCAACCAAACCAAATAATTTCGGGCACGACCGCGAGTCAGGCCTTAAGTATATAATGGTATGAGTTAATAGCCAAAGTATCTTCAAAGAAAATACTATTGCAGCAGTGCACCCTGACAAGCTCTAATAGGCCTTTGACTCAAAATAGCTCCCGTTATCAGTACGGAGAGATAATCATGTTGAGTACAGGTCTAATATCTACAGATGACCACTTATCTCAATATGAGGCTTAATTTGATAATATTATTATCGTGTATTAGAGTTCTCTCCCTTTTGGAATACACTGAGTCATGAGACATAAAACTAACTGTATGAAAGCAAATCCGTAGCTCTACACTGGATTTACTTACGGTTCTGCAACCTTAATTTTATATCAAAGGTAACGTCTTCCTCTCAATCCTACTATTTACCTCCACCATTCGCCTTGGTTCCATGTTTCAATTTCTTCGAGCTTCTAGACCAGAAGTCCTTACCCGAACTTCAGTTCTCTTCGGGGATTCTGAACCTCCTGAACCCACTATATCTACCACTCTTAGTACGCCTTCTTTGCACTCAGACATACGCTCTATGTATCGAGTGTTCTGTGCTCAATCAAACGTGGAGCTCAGAGCTTCACTAATGAAGAAAAGCAGAGAAAGCAGCAGACATAGCGGCGATTCAAAATCTCACATCAAGACTGAGCAATATGCAGAGAGAAATCATTGCGTATCTACTCAAATGGAAACAAGACTTCCAATCCTAGCCTGAAGTATGAAGATTGTTGTCATGAAACACGAGAGATGAGAGTATCCACAAGCTATAATCGTAACAAGAGCCAACCCATGCCAATCCGCCCTTAAATATAGCAGGTTCCCCAAAATATTAGAGCCCCAAATTTACTTCTTCGGTGGGTACTTATTCTTGAAGAGGTATCTGTTGCATCGTGATTAGTACGTACCCTCCCAAATACATTTCCAAGGTCACTCACTGGCTCAAGTAATAATCACCCGCAGCAAACAACCCCACCACACCCGCCCAAGCAGCCACAACCTTCCACGTCAACTCTCCCGCCGCATACTTCCTGTACGCACCAAAACCCAGACCCGCACTAATCGCCACAACCGCAACCGCATTACCGACGAAGACCGGATTATCAGAATTCCGCTCCAAGTGGCCCACGGCCTTCTTCGCCTTCGCCTTGGCCTCCTTCTCCTTCTTATGGAACTCCTTCTCCGCGCGCTCCATTTCTGCTTCAGCCTTGGCCTCGGCTTGCTCTGCTTCGCGCTCTAGACGCTCGGCCTGCGTGTTGGTTTTCACGGATTGCTCCATGAAATCTGAGGGGACGGTATGCACGGAGGCGGTGTCGACATCGATCAACGAGGAGGTAGAGGCCGACTCGGTGTGGAGGACTTCCTGTGGGGGCGGGGCACGTTTCTGTGAGGGTGGACAGGGTTAGCTTTGAGTATTTGTTGTTTGCAAGGTGGATGGGCAGCTAGAAATTGCAATCGTGAAAGATCGGCACGCATTTCTATTTAGAGGGGAAGCTGTCGGAAGCTTCTGGTTATAAATAGATGCGAAAGATATGGTACGTACCTCCTCAGGGCCCTGCTTGGGACCTTTGGCTGCAGCAGCTGCGTATGACATCTTGACTGCCTAGGGATCTTTCTTGAGAGATCTAGGATGGCCTGATAACAGCAGTCAGCTATTGCGATTGCAACCGATAAGTAACAAATAACAATACAGTACTTACTGAGGAAGAGGATGAGTGTGGGAGGAGGAATGTCAAGAAGAATACTTTGATACTTAAGGTTGAAAGTCGTGTGCTTGTCGCATGTGAATGAAACCTTTGGTCAGGTTTTGGCTGGTATTCTCGCTTAAGCTCTACAGTATCATTTAGTGACGTCGGCGGCTCATGACCGTGCGTCGGGGGCTGCTTACGTGCATACTTTAATAGTATTTCCTTTTACGTACTGTATCTTCAAGTATTATATGTTTTAGGCCCTGATAGCTTGCTTTTCGATAAGATTCACTTTGTTTTTCTCAAGTATTTACAATGCTGTATGAACTCCACAGTCAACTATCACCTCTCCATGGCAAAAGCTACAATGAGATACAAGTGGATCATTGAATCATTGAATTTCACCTCGTTATCATTATTGTCATTATGCATCTGCAATGTGCTATATAGCGAAGCTGCAGGAGTTAACACCAAATGGCTCAGCAGCTATAGATGATCAATATCTGGTTGTTTCTGTTGAAAGATGTCGTCCATGAAACCCTATGCCAACGGCAACGTCACACTCTGCTCGTCCCACCTCTTTCATGGTGCGCGCATCCAAGCAGAGCAAGTAGCTCGTTCCCTTGTCACCGTCCAATACGACGCTCAACAAGAAGCCCGCATCTTCCGTGTTGCCCGTAGGGTCCGGAACGAAGATCGATTCTCCTGGAGTATGATGAGGATAGTCCCAGTAAGTAGTTTCTTTAGTTTCTAAGTCCGTTTTGACAATTCCGTCCATCCATGATGACTTACCACGATCAACTATTGAATACATATATCGTGTCTTCTTTGTTGCATAATCAGGGTTGATAGTGGGGAGTTCCCCTACGGCAGGGCTTCGAATATGGAATAGGACTTCCGCCTCTCCAGGAACCCGTCGAAGGGAGGGCTTCATGCTACCTGATGGGATCCCAGGTAGGCGATATCTGGTGAGTTTGGGCGCGACCATTGAATTGGCACCGGCAGCATACTTTATCACACCTTCACCTGTGGAGAGAATGTTCTCATAATAGAAACGGTGAATGATATCCAAGTTCTGATAGTCAACCACATCGCAATAGATATCTGTCTTGCCGTCATGTCCTTCCTGCCACGCATTGACAGTGTGAAAGGAGAATGCAGCGGGACTGCTAAATTTGGCGACCAGGCCCCGGCCATGCTTCCGATCAATGACGAGCCATTTTGTCTTATTAGTGGGATCCCAAGGCTGTATGGCAGCAACGATGTTTTGCTCCCACAGTATCTTGACCCCACTGCCAGCGAAATATGATGGCCAGATAGCAAGGATCACATAATCCTCTGTGAGGAAGAACGAATGGAGATATGCTGCCTTAAGATCCTTGCTAATTGTTGCCAATATCTCGGTCTGTCCAGTGGCTCTCACGGTCCTGAATAGCCGGTAGGTAGCTGAGACTCCCAAAGCAAGATTAACATTGTATACGTCTCCATTAACAGGATCAAAGTGCGCGTGCGCACAAGATATCGGCCCTGTCAGTTCCGGATGGAGCGAGCGCTGGTTTGTCACACCAATGGGCTCCAAAGTTTCCGGGTCTATTCTCTTGATGCCAGTGGCGTCAGTGAAACAGACAAGATTATTGACCTGCGGCCCCTTATCCCCGTTTATTGCCTTCGACTTTTCCGTATTCCCAACACCAGGAACGTTAGGCACAATAGTCACTCCAATATTCGAACGATCCGGAATTGTTTCATCCCTTTGAGAAGGAAACAGTATGGGTGCGAATGTCGTCTTCATCTTTTTAAAGACGCTTTCGCAAGGATCTCTTTTCTGACCAAAAGTTATGCCATCGAGCTTTCCTGTCTTGCGCACCTTCTCTATGAGGCCATCCACCTGTCTCCGAGAGCTGTATACTACCTTGCAAGTACCGTCTGCGGTGGGAATGACTTCGAAGCGGTAGACGTGTGAGAAGCCATCAAACCAGTGGCTACAGCTGAATTCTCCAACGGCAGTATCTTTGATGCGGTGGTTGCCCGGACCTGTGCGGTACAATGTCCCTGCGACCGCTGCTGGAATGGATCCTTTAATAGCTAATTCAATGGGTTCACGTTGCTCGATGGATGCGTCGAACTGTTATAGGGTTGAGTAGAGTAGATTCCGAGCGATACTGACTTGCTAGAGATTTACTTACGCCGGCATCATTAGGCCAGTCCTTGAAAGGTCTTTTGGCCTCATCCACCTTGCTCTTGGCTTCAACGCCCCCCATTTTTTAAACTGCGGAAAATACGTTGGAGCGTAAAATATTAAAATACAATCGGCGCGCTATGGCTAGTAGTTATAATATACATGATATCTTAGAACGAGCAGGAAATCATCTCAACTTTATAAGTTTATATAACCTCATCTCCAAATAGCGTACATACAACACTGCTCTAGGAGAGGCAACTTGGCCGGCTGAATACTCGTAACACAAAGGTGGAGGCCAAAAGACCGCACACCACTCACAGCCCGATGTGTGGGGAAAGTACGGCCGTACAAGCCCCTCCCTTGCCAAGTTCATAATCACGTTACCCGTAAGACGGTGATATATGAATTTGATCATGTATTCACTCCGACTAACGGCCGTAGCTAACAACATCTCGAAATAGTCCTTCTATGATACCTTCTTAGACCTCTTACCCAAACATTGAACGATGACAACAATCAACCTCGTGTCCAGCTTTTCCGGGGAAGCTGTTCAAGTTCCCGTACCCTGAATGGCACATGAATATACTTACGGCGGGAAAAGGGCTTCTCAATAATGCTCCCAGCCCCAAAATTCATAGATGGATAATCTCGATGCCAGGCCTTTTATAACCCGTCTGTAGACGGGAGCTAGCACGCTATTTCTTCAAATACCATTAACCTAGTAGTACACACAAGAACTTCTTATCATAAGCCAAACAACCCCACAATTCCGCCACCATCCCACAATTCCTGTAGCCCTTCTCATACTTACACGGCGCTGAGGCATAAAGAACGTGGCTTAGTAGGCGTGGTGTGAAAGGGGGGTGTGGATAGGGTCAGACGAGGTGGATGCGGACGAATTAGGAGCAGATCGGGGTTACAGTCTTGCCATCTCCGAGTCGAAGATATGACTAGGAGTTACGAGGCTGTTCCTAGGGATAGAGAGATTGGTGAGAGTATTTTCCGTTATAGATGGTGATTCTGTATTAAATTCCTTTCGAAGAATATTGTTATTACTCAAACGACAAATTGACTGCTATTTTTCAAATCGGTTTAAACGCTGTTTCAAGTGGTATACTTGAAATCACTCGAAGCCAGACTAATCAGAGTGAATTCACTCGAGTGTAAAATATCCGAATTTTTCAGCACCTAGTTATTTAAAACCGTTCACCTACTAATACGAATACACTGTTCAATTCCACATACTAAATTTTAAGACCGTCATTCCTATGAACAGGCCTTCATCTCGCAAACTCTGTTATGCCTGTCATCTGTCGGATATTGCATGCGAATCATTCTGCCAATTCCTGTGAATCCCACCACATGTGGTGCTCCAGCCAAAGCCTTTTCACTTCATCCCAGTTAGCTGCGATGTTAGTCTCCAGAGCGGCTTCTGGAGTCTCTGGGTGTAGCAGATTATCCGTTGCCTTGTAGACCGAATGCAATGGTAAGTTTGACTGCACTATAACTGGACCTTCCCCACAATCCTCGCAAGCTTTACTCTTAATGCTGCCACGATAATAGAGCTCCCGAGCATGCATCATTGAAACCAATTGTCGAGATGTAATTCGTGTCTTAGGCTCAGGATCGAGCATTAGAAATGCAAGGTCATAAACAGCTGCGCCATGCTGGAGGAAATCATCATAAGGAAGTTGTCGCCGCCTTATGAGCTGGCAGTACTGATCCCAATAACCCCAGAGATGCCATATCCATTGCACAAGTTTCATAGGGCAACCTGAATATGCTCGATGACCGTCAATCTCTCTAAATTCAGAAAACCTCTTCAAGGACCCCGGTGCTGCCATTATAACCGTTGCTATTTCGAGGAATATACAACCTAGGGAGAATATGTCCACAGCACGGCCACGGCTAGAGCTTCTAGTAACCTCAGGTGCCATATACATTGGTGTTCCGCTAGGTCTATGTGTGATCAAACTCGCTGTAGTCTCTTCATCGACAAGATCTTTTGAAATGCCAAAGTCTGCTATAAGCACGTGATTGTCCTTGACGAGAATATTAGAGGGCTTAAGGTCTTTATGTTTGACTCGCATCTCATGCAGGTAGTCAATTGCTTGAATGAGACAACCAGGCCACATCTGCATTGGCAATCTGATGGCATATCTTTGTTTTTCTTCTGTCACAGAGTCTGCTAAGTCCAGATATTTTTCCATATCAAGGTCTGCCACTTGAAGCATAATGATAGAGAGCTCGTTCCGATGTGTGTATAACTCTAATATGCTGATGATGTGCTGATGCTTTAAACGACGAATCACTCGTGCTTCATTCTGTGCTGTCTGCAGGTTGGATGGGCCATTTGGACCAGAGACTCGAACTGTCTTCCTAGCGAAAATAACACCTGGATTACTTCTCCTCTCGACTTTGTCGACGATCCCATAAGCGCCGTGACCGAGGAGACCGATTGATTTGTAAGGGTCGCCATCGAGGAGAGCTTGCAAAGGCTGGGCCTGGAATGACGCCATTATCTGTCCATTACCGAAAGATAAGACAAAGAAGAGAATAGCGCTGACTTAACTAAAACGTGACGTTAAGGCAGGATGAACAGTGCCCAGCATAAGTTGCATATACTTCGACTTTTTATTTCCACACCACTCGATCAAGCAGCAAGGCGCTAGGGCAGCCAATTAAAGGGCTACCGCAGTTTCCAGATGCAGACTTGTTGAATACTCATTATTAGCTGGCTAAGGTACTTATGTACCGTAGCCACAGAATGCTAAAAAGTCCATACAAGAAGCAAGATTATTCTCGTGGATTTCCTCGAGGCTCAGCCCATTTGTATTTACTCACTGCCTTGCCTTGCCTTGCCTTACCCTGTCTCCTGACAATATGACTCCAAACTCCTCGCTCCCAAGCCCGTAAGGTTTACTATAATTTTTCACAGCCTTCTGCCCCCCTAGACCAGAATCCATATTCCCACAAGAAGGCGACTATCATCTAGAACGGCAACTCATCATCGCAGATACCTCAAAACCAACCAACAAAACCCAAAGAACACCACCACCCCAACCCAAAATATCCACTTGTCCTGCTTCGCCCGCCTTTCCACCATCCGTATCGTATCCCCACTCACCCCCAGCGTATTCGCCACGCTATAAAGCTTCTTCTGTGTCCCCTTCAGCATCTCCCTCTGCTGCCCCAAATCCCCCAGCACCGCCTGTCCCCGCGCCAGGTACTCGTCGAGCGCAGAGTGCGTATTAGCAAAGAAGTTCTGCTCGCGCAACGCGTGTGCTTCGCGCGTTACATCGCCGCTGCCTAGGCCGAGAGACGTGCTTCCGGTAGAAGCATGCGAAGGGGCCCAGGGGCTGCTCGTCGCTGAGGCGGAACTGATGCTGGCGTTTGAATAGGGATTTTCGGGCGTGGAAGCGTGGTGGGGCCGGCGGCCCAGGAGCTCGGTGCGGTTAATGGTTGTGAGGGAATCTTCGCGGGCGGCTTTGAGGGTCTCGAGTTGGGCGCGGTAGGAGGTGAGGTCGGCGCGGAAGGACTTAATGCGATCGGTAGCCTTGTCTGCTTTGGAGGGGTTGAGCTCGTGCTTGGCGAGGTCCGCATATTGGTCTATGGTGCGCGAGAAGGAGGTTAGAGAAGCGGAGATTTGGCCTTGTAGGGAGGGAGGGGTTGTAGTGGGGGAGGCGGCGAAGGCGTCGAGGTCTTTGCGGATGGAGGAGGATTGTTTGAGGGCGGAGTTGAAGACGGAGTTCTGGGAAAGCACGTTTAGTTGCTGATGTAATGTGTTTGTATGTGGATGGCTTAGGTGCTTACCATGATGACTGTATGGAAATCTTTTATGACTTGATCTGGTATTTCGTAAAAGTCATTGATTAATCCATAGATGCTTCATGTGGACATTTCAGTTGACGAAATGTTGATAAAACGTGGCCTAGAACGTCGACGGCGACGAATTGGGGCGTTTTCGATCTTCACCGCCTGCCTGATAAAGATAAGCCGATCTCGACGCAGGAACGGGAGATGAGGACCCTGCACAGCTAAAACTTTGCCAACAGAATCATCGGCCATAATCCTTACTACTATTAACCCATCCACGCTTCATGGTAGACACTTTCTTTATTCGCACGCATCTTGATGGGGTTACTAAACCTCGAGTTGCAGCGGCCCGCAGATCTGCCTGTTGCACCTTAGGCACTGGCTAAAGTCGGGGCTTCTAAGCCTCTAGCGGTGGATGTAAATGCTGTGTCGAGTTTGCCTCTCATGCGGGTGACTTTCTCGCTTTACCGATGCATCACTAGTTCCTGAAATGCATGGAATGTGCTTTTCTTCCTCAACGACTAAAGTTCACGTCAAACTTTGGGGGCATTACTTATCTTACTCGTTTTCTCTTCCCCTCCCCCACCACGTTCTTCCTACCGGCTACATCTCCATTGATTGACATCTTTGTGTCAATCATCTCTCTTTATTTACTTTCCTGAGCACAATCTTTCAGCAAAACTGTGACACAGGGTCTCGTCATCGGTTGGATAACGTGGTCAATTGCTGGTGCTTGACCGCGGAATAGTGCCCACGTCAGACAGAGCTAAGAGTCCTTGATATCGTTGGCTATCGCAACTTCATACGTCGATTAGCACCATAACTCAACAGGAAATTTGATATTACGATTTAACGACCTAATTCGTCACCTTTTGTTCTCAGGCACCTCACCAAGTTTAGAACTTAAATTGACCTATCTAACCACGATTAAATCGATTGCGGACTGCATGATAGCTCGACTGAAGTTGTAACTACTTCCAATGTAAGGAGTGAGATCTTACCAATATATCTTCAAGCTAACCCTAGTCCTAGAAACCCTCAAAGCCCATCGTCCTGTCAACATGACCTCACTCTCGTCAACCTACCTCATTCCAGCCGTCCTCCTTAATCCAATCGTCATACTACACGGCTTCAACACTTTCTGTTCCCACTTTATATCAAGTACACTCCCCGATTCTACTTCAAACCACCAATGGCTGGAGAATTTAGGACCAACTGCCTCTCTTAGACCTTACTTCGATGTTCATAGCAACGGTCAGCTGTGCTTGGGCTACACGGCCTTAATGGTATTGGTACAGATATTGGCGTATGGCAAAGTTAATGACACCAGAGTAAGAAAAAAGAGCGCAAGGGCAGCAGCAAAAGCAGAGCGGGAACGACAGGCAGCATTACAAGCATGGACAACGACGATAGATGGTCATGTATCAGAGTCTGATAACCCCCAGAACACCACTTTTCCACAATATACCAAGAACGCCATGAATGGAAATTCACCAACTGCGCATGATGAATGTGCGGGGCAGCGGAGCAAAGAAGACAAACATATCGAGGATAGTACAACGGAGCCATCGAGTGAAGAGGAGATAATATTATGACTTACGACTTACGACTTACGAGTAGTATGATGCAAAGAATTGATGCGCTGGCTCGCTCTGCACGAGGTATACATTGGACGACGAAGGCGTTATTGATGGATTGTCTACGGGGTGGATTTTGAGCACACGATGTAACGGCCTTTGGAACGTACGACAGAAGCCTAGGAATGAAAATGACGTGAAGTATGTGTACCTTTAGAAACAAAAACTATGATGAACGTATGGAGGAGTGCTTCCACTTAACCAAGATATATTGATAGGGTTTATCTTTTGTAAACGATGTTCATACATCCAATCTTGCGCTTACACGAGATAACAAAATTAGTGAAGTCACACAATCACTGATGAATCTGTGCATCGCTGAAAAGTTCTATTCCTATTCTAACAGATAATACCAATTTATTGCTATAACAATACCTCTCCGCTCCCGACAGCATAATTATACAATTGAGCTCCTCTCTAGTGTTACAGCAGTCATTCTCAATGTGATGGCTGGCCGTTTAGGCTTCGGTCTAATCTAATAAGAATAACGGTTACTTTTAGTACTAAAGACCGTGCCATCTTCCATACTAATAACAGGTGTTAATTCACGCCTGAACTCTGGGTGCTCGTGATTGCCCGCCGGGAAGTTGAGTTCAACGGTGAACAGGACATCGCCCGTCGTGGCGATCTCAACTACGTCCTCTCGCACATGATTGCTTGTGGAAATTTGTCCGCCGAATTCAGTGGGCCAGTCTGTGACGTCCCATTCTAGGCCTTTCGTGGTGATAATGGATGGTTCTCTGAGAGGGATGATGCCAATATGCTTCCCTAGGATTGCAGCATTTGGGTCATGGACTCGGATGCGATGCCTCCCTTTCTTGAGGACAAACGTGATGGCTTCTGTCGAGAGCAGATAGACGCGGCCGTTATTGTAATGGGAGTCCCGCTGTTCCATGTAGAGATGATGGAGCTGAGAAAGGCCCTGATCTACTCTCCCACCCAGACCACCAAGGCACAAAATATTAGATGGCCGACGAAGTCTAGGGAAGACCTTTTCCCGCAGAAACTTGACGCATTTCGTGAAGTCCGTGGAATTCTGGTCCGGGTCTTCTATAATTTTAGTCCCTCGTCGTAGTGCATCTTCCTTCACACGATTGGACAGGGAATCAAGATCACCGCAAATAACTTGCAGACCCTAAAGGATGTCAGTTCATCGAGAGCGCCCGCACCCTCCAGTGTGAGTCCTCGGTGACTTGTCTTGAGTTCTTACAATCTTTTCAAAATCTTCGTTAAGACACGGGTTTTTAAAAGCCTCTGAAAGGCGGTTGGCACCCCCGTCAGCGGCGATTCGAAAGAAAGCTGAGATATCATGAGCAAACGGTATTTTTCGTCATTGATAAGACGCTATTGAAGCAGCAGAAACACACCTTTCTTCCATATAAGCCTTAGCATGTTTAAGTTCTGGATCGGTTGATTCAGGACGAGTAGAGCATACTGGCTATCGGGCTCTTCGTTATCCATGCAAAGAAGGCCCGTGGGATCCCACTCTGTGACAGCAGCAGTTTGTAATCCATCAAAGGCCATCTCCAAACTCCTGGTAGAGTCATTTCTCGTCTGAGGCGAGTTTTTAACCAGTATTGACAACGGATCCGGAGACATAAAAGGTCCAGTTGTGGACGATGATGGCCTACTTGATTGTCCAGATGAGATTCCATTCATGTGCTGCTCCTCATTGACTGGAATCTGCATCATGGAACCTCTGGTTGATTCATTCACATATTGCACGTCATTACTAAATCCAGAGAGCACAGCTTTTGATGCAAAAGAGCCTTCGGGGGGGTCCGTTGCGTCATTTCCCGATTCATTCCAAGTAAGAGTTGCAGGGCTGGGATTTTGTCCCCTGACTTCCCATGAATCTTGATTATCCATCAAGTCTTTTGGTGCATTGAGGAAACATGAGTGAGGCCAAGATATACTCTTCTCGCAATGGATCTGCCTCGCTTGTATGCCCGATAGACATGGTTCAGCTAGTGAATTAAAACTTTGAAGGATGCGGGCGGCTTTGTTGGTGAAGGACTCTCTGTAGCCTCCCGTCACGATTCCTGCGGAGAACCCAAGCTGAAAACAGATGTTTGTGGTGGAGGGATCTTAGTACCCGCTTCTTCAACCTTGGGGCCGAAGAGCAGTATGGGACGAGTGGCGCCGAGGTGGTCGCCCGCTTGAACCCTGAGCTTCGCTTCCCATGGTTTCTTTCTTGTTATGTCTACGTTTGGTGGCAGTT
>Ga0335072_10006755_pt1 | contig 16751 bp, 11 predicted proteins | sample Lox_Sample_21_FD_206725 | JGI IMG/M metagenome (GOLD analysis project Ga0335072, IMG submission 206725) | Soil microbial communities from Loxahatchee National Wildlife Refuge, Florida, United States - Lox_Sample_2.1 | ecosystem: Environmental > Terrestrial > Soil > Wetlands | place: USA...
GGCTGCCATCGAAACCGCACCCGCGCCGGAGCCGGAATTGCAGCCGCCATCCACGCCGATTGAACCGACGACGGACGGTGAGGCGGTCAAAGCCGAGGAACCGCGCGAGGAACATGATGAACGCCGCGGTTATCAGCGCGATAAAATCGCCGCGTCGCTCAACATCGCCAAATTGCAGGCGATGAACATGACCGAGTTGAACGGCATGGCCAAGGAACTCGGCGTGGAAAATTTCGGCACGATGCGCAAGCACGAGGTCATCTTCCATGTGCTCCAGAAAAACGCCGAGCGCGCGGGCGTTTTGTTTTCCGAAGGGGTGCTGGAAATCCTGCCGGAAGGTTTTGGCTTTTTGCGTTCGCAGAGTTTCAATTACCTGCCGTGCCCGGAGGACATTTACATTTCGCCGTCGCAAATCCGCCGCTTCGATTTGCAGACCGGCAACTTGATCGCCGGCCAAATCCGGCCGCCGAAGGAAAAGGAAAAATTTTTCGCGTTGCTGAAAGTCGAAGCCGTGGACGGCGAAGACCCGGACAAGGCGAAGGAAAAAACGCACTTTGACAACCTCACACCGCTGTTCCCGAACAAACGTTTCATTTTGGAGACCACCGCCGATGAAGTGAACACGCGTGTCTTGGATTTGGTCTGTCCGATTGGCAAGGGCACACGCGGATTGATTGTCGCGCCGCCGCGCACGGGCAAGACGGTGCTGATGCAGAAAATCGCCAACGCGATTTTAAAAAACAATCCCGAGGCGTATTTGTTCATCCTGTTGATTGACGAGCGGCCCGAGGAAGTAACGGACATGGAACGCAGTTGTCGCGGCGCGGAAGTGATTTCGTCCACGTTCGACGAGCCGCCGGAACGGCACGTGCAAGTCGCCGAAATGGTCATCGAAAAGGCGCGCCGCATGGTCGAGCACAAACGCGACGTGGTGATTTTGCTCGACTCCATCACGCGTCTGGCGCGCGCCTACAACACGATTCAACCGCACTCAGGAAAAATTCTTTCCGGCGGCGTGGACGCGAACGCGTTGCACAAGCCGAAACGATTTTTCGGCGCGGCGCGCAATGTCGAGGAAGGCGGCTCGCTGACCATCATGGCGACGGCGCTGGTGGACACCGGCAGCCGCATGGACGAGGTGATTTTTGAAGAGTTCAAAGGCACCGGCAACATGGAAGTGCATTTGGACCGCGCGCTGGTGGACCGGAGAATTTTCCCGAGCATCAACGTCGAGCGTTCCGGCACGCGCAAGGAAGAATTGCTTTACCATCCCGACGAATTGAACCGCATCGTGCTTCTGCGCCGCGCGCTCACCGGTGTGCCGCCCGTGGAAGCGATGGATCTGCTTTTGGGCAAGCTCAAAAAAACCAAGAGCAACATCGAGTTCCTGCTCGGCATGAGCATCAGTTGATTCGCGCCCGTTGAATCAATACGCCGTGTTGTCGTGTTCCTTGCCGTGGCATGTCAACGAACACGCGCCGCTGAAAGCGCCCGTCGAAATGTAGTTCAACTGTCCGAGCGAATTGGTGCTCACATACGTCAGGTTGAAGTTGATGAGATGCGGCTCGTTGGCGACGCCGTGCGAATCGTGACAGGTCGTGCAGGCGGTCTTCTGCTCAACGACGTGCAGTTCGTGGAAACGAAAACTGGTGTTGCTCAAAATCACCGAGCGGCTGTGGCATTTATAGCACAGCGCGTAAGCCGCCGGGCTTTCGGCCTGAAAATCCTCGAATACAAGATTGCGCTCCAAAATCGGCCGGAACGCCGAGCCGTGCGGGCCGTTCGCGCCGTTGCCGCCCGCAGCCGGGCTGGTGTCGCTGTTGTGGCAGTCGGTGCAGTAAATCACGCTGTTCACGGTCCATGGTGAAATCAAGCTCGGCACACTCGTGGTGTTTTTCCCGGCGACTTCGACAGGATGAAAACTCTCGTTGCCGGAGGCAAATTGCAACCGCGTGTTGGTTTGCGGAAATTGCCGTGTGACGGTGGCCTCGCCGCGTTCAACGCTGTCGGCGTGACAACGGAAACAGACCTCGTATTCCTTCTGCGCCGGCTTGATGATGCCGCCCGCCGCCGTGACGCCGGTGACGCCGGCCAGCGCGCCAGAAACGTTGGGCGCGACGGCGACAGTTTTGTTTGCGGCGTGCGGATTGTGGCAATCGGCGCAGGTAACGTGGCGCTCCGGCGGATTGATCGGGTCTTCGTCCGGGCTGTGCGTGTCGCTATTGAGTGTGATGGGATGGACGCTGATCTTTTCAAAATCCGCCTGGACGTTTTTCTGGACCGCGGTGCCGTTATGGCAAACAAAACAGTTTTGTTCGGCCACGGCGGATTGCATCAAATATTTTCCACCGCCGGCGTTGTGACTGACGTGGCAGGCTTCACAACCGACAGCCGCCATCGTTGCCCCGGCGGCCACACGCGGGGTTGCGCCAGGCCGGATTTTTGTGCCGCCGGAAATTTGGGCGATGATGGACTGCGGCACGATGGTGGAGGAAATGGCATGCGCGGAACCAGTCCAGGAATTCGGCTGGTGGCAGGCGAGGCAAAGCGCCGAACCGGAGTTATCCATCACCAGAAAATCGCCATACTGGTCGTCGTGCGGATCGTGACAGGAAGTGCATTGCAGGCGATGCTCGTTATCCAGTTTCACCGGGCCGGTCAACTGGCTTGGGTCCTTGATTTCATCCGAGTCGAGCGACGCCAGCGTGGAATCATAAACAAACGAAATCGGATGATCGGAGGCCAAATCCGTGCCGAGATTATTTTCGCCCTGCGGCATGGTGGTCACACCACCCTGCATGGCAATCGGCGTCGTGCAACTGCTGACGTCGCCAAGCGCGACCGTGCCGTCGTGGCAGCTCAAGCAGAGCCGCGACGAGCCGTTCGGCTGCGGCACGACGACATGCAAGTCGGTCAGGTGCTGGCTGCTGTAGACCGTGTAGTTGGTTTCAGAGGACATCGAATGGTTCCACAGCGGCGTCTCGCCGTTTGCACGATGGACGGTGTGACAGAAAATGCACGCGTTTTCCTCGGTGGTCGCCTTGATGGTGCCGGGGCCGTTGACGGAAAGATTGTGAACGGTGTTGATCACGCTCTCCGCGCCCGCCGTGAAGGCGACGAGCAGCGGCAAGCCGAGGAAAAATTTTGGAAACGATTTCATGGGCCGCCGAGGTATTTGAAAATTTGCACGCGATGGTTGTAGGAATCGGCAATGTAAATCGTGTTGTCCGGCGCGATGGCAACGCCGGCGGGCAGCCCAAATTCGCCCGGAGCATCGCCGCCCTGCCCGAAACTCAGGAGCAACTGGCCGGCCTCGTCAAAAATCTGCACATTGTCGAATATCGCGTCCGCGACGTAAATGTGGCCGAAGGAATCCGCCGCGACGCCCTTGGGCCGTGCAAAATCTCCTGGCGCATCTCCGTTGCTGCCGAATTGCGAAATGTATTTTCCGTCGCTCGAAAAAATCTGGATGCGGCAGTTCAACGAGTCCGTCACGAGCCAGTGGCCCTGACCATCGGCGGCGATGTGCGTGGGGTAATTGAACTCGCCCGGGCCGGTGCCGCGTTTTCCGAATTTGAAAAGAAAATTTCCCGCCAGGTCAAAAACGCAAACATCGTGCGCTTGCGAATCCACAACTGCGAGCGCATTGCCGGCAATCGCCAAGCCGACGGGACGCACGAGCGAATTGGTGATTTCAAAAGCGGATTTGCCGCCGGCGCGGAACGCCAGCACCTTGCCGAGTTCGGAATCCGCGACGTAAAAAATGCCGTTGCGTTTGGCGACGGCGACCGGCGAAAGGAACGCCGTTTTCCCCGCCGCCGAATAGGTTTGCCACTTGTTGTGCGCGAAATCGAGATAGCAGATGCGGTTTGCGCCGGTGTCCGTCACGCACAGATTTCCGTTTTCGTCGAGCGCCAGACCGAATGGTTTTTGGAGCGCAAAACTTTCGCCGTTTTCGCCTGTGAGCCAATGGCCGATGCGGGTGAAGACCGACGCACTTTGGCCGATGTCGCGCGGCATTCGCAGGCTGCGAACATAGGCGATGCGCGGCTGGTCAGGCGGCGAAGGCCAGACCAGTGACACGGATTTTTCAGCCGTGCCGCTCGGCGGCGTCGCACACGAGGCAAGCAGCGCGGCGGCGAGCACGACCGAAATCCATCGGATTGGAAAACATTTTCTCATGTCAAAAATTCCGGCGCAATTGCACGAAGGCGTAATTCTGCTCGCGTGTTTCGGTGGTGTATTCCTGGTTTTGAAATTCGTAGCCGAGGCGCACGGCCAGTTTACCCACAAACCAATTGAGATAGCTCCGCGCGACCACGAAATCCTGATTCTCGCCCGCGCCGCGTTGCAATTCGTAACCCAGTTCCGTGTTCCAACTCAATCTGGAAACGGGCTGCCAGTCGTAATGCGCGGTGAAGGAATAATAAGTCAAGTCGGGCGTCGAATTCGTGCCGGCGTCCGGATACGTGCTCCATTGCTGGCGCAAATCAATGCCGGCCGTCGAATGACGCGAGGCGCGCAGTGAGTAAGCTTCGGTCAGTGTCACCGAGCGATAATTATAAAGCGAAGAATGGCGGTCGGTGAAATCGGCGTCGCCACGGAAACCGCTCCAGTTGACGTCGCCGCCGGTTTGAAACTCGGAAATATTTTCGAGGACAAATCCCGGCGAGTCGGCGGAGTTGTCGTCGAAATCATATCGGGCGTAAATGCCGGCGCGGTCCCGCCAAAAATCGAGGCGGGCTTGAATCTGGTTGTTGAGCACCGAGTAATCGCCGGTTGGATTGGGCTGGATGCTATAATTCACCTGCACAACCGGCGAACTGGAAAGGTCAATGTGGCTCGGACCGGTGTTGTAGATCCGTATCTGCCACGGATCGGTCGTGGTAATGATGTCGTAATCGCCGGCGGGCGCCGTGCCCGGCACAAGCGTCACGGTGGCCGAACCGTTGAAATAAGTGATGCTCTGCACGGCCAAGTCCAGGGGCTGTTTCAGAAAAAAAAGCCCGGTGGGTGGCACGGCGTGCGGTTCATTGGCGATGAACAGTTCCGAGCCGGAGCTTTTTTGATGCGTGAGATCATAGCTCACGCTGTCGCCAATTGAAAAATGTCCCCAGTCGCCAAGCCGTTTGGAATATTCTTCGGAAGCAGACGTGCCGGCGCTCTCTTGGTCCAGTGACGTGCCGGGAGCAGTGTCGTCCGTCAGCGCACCATGAACGTCAATGCTCGAGGACAGGCTTTCGTAAAGCTGGTGTTGTAATCCCACGCGGGCGAGCTGGTTGACGGAATTTGCGCCTTCACTGGAGTAAGTCGCGAACGAATAATCGTAAAAACTTCGCAAGTTGGCCGTGTGCTGCACGCCCAAATCCAGCGCCGCGGAAAGGTTGTCCGACGGAATGCCGTCGTTTTCCTGACCGCTGTAAATGAGCGACGAGTTCAAGGTGCTTTTTCCCCAATGTTCGGCGTCTGTCAGCGAGACATAATGCGTCGTGCTGGTGTCCTTGAAATTTTGCGACGCATACATCGTGCTGCTGTCGTATTGCGAAAACTGGTAGTCCAAGTCGGTGAGATTCCCGTTGGACCGCGAATTTTGCGCGTGAAAATTGAACGTGGTCTGGTCGCTGTCTCCATCCAGCGAAATCCCGGTGCTGTCACGCGTGGAGTGTTGGAATGAAAAATTCACCGGCACCGGGCCTTCGCGGTAACCGCTGGTCACGCCCCAGTTTTCCGCGTCCACTGTCGCGGAATTGAAAAAATCATAGTGGTAATCCTCGTGCGAACGGCTGTAGCTCAAAACGGTCGCATAAGGTTTCATCTGGAGCACGGTCCCGGTGAAGTTTCCATTCAGCAACAAACTGTCCTGCCGGCTGGTCACGCCATTCAAGACGTATTCCTGCCAGGCGTAGCCCGGCTCGGCCAGCAGCGAAAACGTCAGCAGGTTTGGATGATAAATGAACGAGTCCCAGCCGATGCCGACGGCTGGCGCGAGGTAAATATCCTGCGTGTCCGTCTTGCCGCCGTTCGAGCTGGAATTCACCTGCTCCACTTCCGTGTCCAGGCTGATGTATTTGAGCCGCGGCATGGTGGGCTGCGGTTCGGGCGGCGCAAAATAATCGGACTGCGCCAACGCGCGCGACGCGCCTGCCGCCAGCGCCAGCGACGCGAGGGAGACGGGCAAATGCCGGTGCAATTTTTTCGGGCGATAACGCATGGCTTATTTGGGAATGGCGGACGGCTTCAAAAGATTTTGGTTGTCGCCAACGTGCGGGTCGTGGCAGTCCGTGCAATTTTTTCCTTCGAACCCGGCGTGACCCTTGTCAGTCTTCAAATCTTTTTCGTCGTGACAGTCTTCGCACAACTGCACTTGATTTTTCAGGAGCAGGAAATTTTCGGTCGTCGAGTGCGGATCGTGGCAGGAATCGCAATCTTCCACGACGTCATGCTGGAACTTCGCTTTTTCCAAAAAGTTGTCGTGGCAATCCCAGCACAGGTCCGGCGTGGTTTTTTTGACGAGATTCTTGTTGTTCGACGCGTGCGGGTCGTGACAGTCGAGACAATCGCCGTCGTCAACGGGTTGATGAACGTCTTTCTTCTTGTCGAGGTCGGCGTGGCAATCCTCACAGGTTTCCTTGACGGATTTTTTAAGTAATCCCTTGATGTTTGATGCGTGTGCATCGTGGCAGTCGAGACAGTCGCCCAACTCGACCGCTTCATGCTTGAACTTGAAATTTGCCAGCGGATCGTCGTGGCACGACAGGCAAAGCGCGTTGCCATCTTTGAGCAGGAGATTTTTATTTTCAGATTGGTGCGCGTCGTGGCAGCTTAAACAATCGCCGCTATCCACGGGGAAATGCACGTCCTTTTGACCGGCGGTAAAATCCTTGTGGCAGCTCCAGCACAATTGCGGCGGCTCCAACTTCAACGCCATGCCCGCGCTGGGCACGTGACATTGATCGCACTGGCGTTGTTGGAACGGCTCGTGGACGGTATAGGCATTTTCCGGCGGCGCGTTCGTTTGCGGCGGCGCCGTGACGACAGCTTGGTTGGTTGTCGTCGTTATCGAAACTTTCGCCGGGCCGGAATTTGTCCCCGTATTGAGCGGCGGCACGCCGTCGAAAAAAACCGTCAACAGCTTGTGCCGCGCTGGCGTGTCATTGCAGGCGGTGATGAACCAAAGGCCGCCCAGCGCCAGAAACAACGTCAGCCGATGTAAATCACGGAATTTCATTGTGCATGGGCAGCCGTCATTTTTTGTGGCCGTATCCAAAAACGCTGACTTTGCGCGGGCCAAGCTGGTTGATGACAATGACCAGATAGTCCACCTTGAAATCGGGCGAAATGTATTTTTGAAAATAGCCCACGTCGTCGTAATCAATCACGACCTTGGACGGCAACATAAGGCTGACCGGACTTCCGCCGGGTTCGCCGAACCACATGAGCAGTTGCCCCTTTTCATTGAACATTTGCACGACCTGTTCGGCCGCATCCGCGACGTAAATCCAGCCTTGACGGTCCACGGCGATGCCCTTGGGCCGGGCGAATTCGCCGACGTTGTCGCCGTAACCGCCAACCGTGTGAATGAATTTCCCGTTGCGGTCGTAGACTTGAACGCGATACGCGCCGATGTCGCTGACATACAATTGGCCGTTCGTGTCCACCGCGATGTTATCCGGCTGAAACAATCGTTGCTTGAAATCTTTTGCATCCTCGGCATTGGGAATGTCGAATAACAATTGCCGGTTCTGCCGGTCATAAACGTGGACGCAGTGAGTTTCACTGTCGCCGACATAAATCCTGTCCGCCGCCAGCGCCACGTCGCGCGGCTGATTTTTTCCATTTTCACCAAGCGTGGCGACAAATTCGCCGTTGGTATTGAGGATGACCACCTGGTTGCGCACGCTATCCGCGATGTAGAGCAAACCGTCACCGCCCCAAGCCATGTTCAGCGGGAGCACAAGCCGGCCGGCTCCTGTTGGCGCGATCATGGACATTTTTTTCGAGGCCAAATCCAGCCGCAGAACAGCGCTGATACTGGTATCGCAGACATAAATGCCGTGGTCGCCCGTAGCCGCGCCGTAGGGTTTGAAAATCGGGTTGTCCGGCAATTGTTCGCCGGTGACAAAATTCATGAACGTGCCACCGCTGTTGCCGCGGAGGTCTTTTTCGGAAGCATACGAAGTCAAATATTGTATGCGCGGCTCGTCCGGCGCGGGTGGAAAGAAAATATATTTTGGCCCGGTATTTTTTGGCGTGGTGGCGCAGCCGGCCAGACAAAACATTCCCGTGGCGGCAAACGCGAACAAAATGTATTTGAAGAAATCGCGGTTTTGATTTGTTTTCATGGATTCAGTTTCACATTTCTCCGTAAATGCGACTCCACATATATTGCTCATCTCTGAACATTATTTGGTTAGCCAATCGCGAGGCAGCCGGAGGAAAGTCCCACGCCGGCAAAAAATCAGGGCGTCCGATTTTGTCAGACGCCCCGGTGTGTTCGACGATTCGTTATTTGATATGGCAACCAAGACAGAGATTCTGACCGGAGGCAATCGTGTAGATGCCCGTGGTTTTTCCAGCCGTGGCACCGATGGTTGCGTGAATGTCGTGGCAGGTGGAACATTCAACCTGATGGTTCTTCAGGACACTGCCCACGGTCGGTGAGCCATTGGCAATAAAGGTAGCCGACTCCAAGTTCAACTGTCCCGGCAACGCGGCGTAGGCCGCATCGTAGTTGACGCCAATCGGGTGCATGTGCGTCAGGTCGTTACCGGACGCGCCTTCGGTCACGATGGCGCTGGAATTGATGAACACTTGCGTGCCATTCGTGGTGCCAACGTAACTTACGTTGCCGCTGGCGTCGGTCGTGCTGTTGATCGCGACCGAGCCATCATGGCAGCTTAAACAAGCGAGGCTGCCTGGTCCCAGCGTGATGCCAAGACTGGACGGGAAGGTCGCGCTGCCGGCTTGATCGTAAGTCTTGAAACTGCCGATGTTCGCGGACGGCGAGTGGATGAACAGCGGGCCGTTCGCAGCGCTTTGAGCGTGATGGATGGTATGGCACTCACCGCAGACGTTGGTTGAACCGTGGGAAACGGCCCAATCACCGCCGGCTACGCCGCCGACCCAGTAGTTGGTGTTCAAACTGAAGTCGTGTGCGGTGCCGATAATGGAAGCATTGCCCGGACTTGGCAGCAGCATCACCGCCGCCCCCAAGGCAAGTCCTCCGAATATGAGGCTTATTTTTTTCATAGTTTATTGCATATGCGTTTGTTGGTTTGTTCAAATCAACCCGGCGTCATTGACACCGGGCGTTCCAGCGAAAAACCAAGCACTGAGCTCTGCGCCGATTCTCCGTTGAAAATATTTTTGCCTATGGCAAGAGGTTCGCGAACCGCGCCGCTCAAAAACCAGCCGGGCAAAAGCTCGACCGTTTCCCGCGGCTTTCCCTCGAAGGGCAAATCGAACCGCTGCATCAATTCCGCCACACGTTTTTCGATGATGGCATGGCAAAGCGAAAGCTCCTGCTCGCGGTTTTTGGTGTTTTCGCGGACGACCGCTTCAAGGTCGTCAATGTTGTAAAGAAAAACATTCGACAGCTCCTGCACGGCCGGGTCAATATCGCGTGGCACGGCTATGTCCACGATCACCATCGGCCGGTTCCGGCGCGCGGGTAGAATCGCCGCGACGTCTTCACGCCGCAACACGATGTCGGGACTGCCGGTCGAGCTGACCAAAATGTCCGCCTCAATCATTGCCGCGCGCGAATCCTCCAGCCGCACTGCGCGTCCGCCAAATTCCACCGCCAGTTTTTGCGCACGCTCGAACGAACGGTTGGCAACCAAAACCGTTTTCGCGCCGCGCTTTGCCAGATGTTTCACGCAGGCTTCGCCCATCTTGCCCGCGCCGAGAATCATCACGGTCTTGTCGCTCAAATCGCGGTCGAAAACTTTTTCCGTCAACTCCACTGCAACGCTGCCAACCGAAGTAGCGCCGCGGCCAATGATCGTGTTCGTGCGGATTTCTTTGGCGGCCGACATGGCGGTTTGGAAGAGCCGGTTCATTTTTTTTCCGGTCAGGCCCGCATCCTTCGCCGCCTGGTAGGCGTTCTTGACCTGCCCGGTGATTTCTGTTTCGCCCAGCACCATCGAGTCGAGACCGCTGGTGACGGCAAACAGATGTTTCGCCGCTTCCGCGCCTTCCTTGACGTAAAGATAAGGCGTCAAATCGAGATCGCTGTTCGTCAACTCCTGGAACAGGCTGCGCACGCGGCCATGAATCCAAGGTGACACGCCGTAAATTTCCACGCGATTGCACGTTGAGAGGAGGACCACCTCGGAAAGGTTGCCGCGCAATTTCAGCCGGCAGCCGTTGCATTGCAGACGCGAGGGGTGGATGGCGATTTTTTCGCGCACTTCCACTGGCGTCGTCTTGTAGCTTAATCCCGCAACAAAGATTTTCATGTCAGTTTCAATGTGAACCGATTTTCCTGCCGGGCTGGTCTCAAGGTTCACGGTGAAACATTAAATTGCCGCCATACAGTTGGCTCACCCTTTGTTGCGAAAGGCTTAACATAAATTGCCAAAACCACTCTCAAATTACGTTACCAATAAATGTTGAGCATTGGGCAAAGGATGGTTTGTCGTTTTTGTTCTGCTGGATGAAGATTTGTGCCGAACAAGGGCGCACAAGGCGCCGCAAAAAATCAAACCGGAGAAAATGACGATGAAAAAAGTAATGCTGTTTGCCGTTATGTTTGGAGTGGCGGCGGCGCTGACTGCAAAAGGCGCCGAAGCCAAAGATAATTGGACTGCTCATTGCGCCGCGTGCCACGGTGCCGATGGCAAAGGCGACACCAAGATGGGCCAGCGACTCGGCTGCAAGGATTTCACCGACGCCAAAGTCCAAGCCGACATCAAGGATGATGCCGCCTTTAAAGCCATCAAGGAGGGATTGAAATCCGACGACGGTAAAACGTTGATGAAACCGTTCGATCAGTTGTCTGACGATGAAATCAACGCGCTGGTGGCCTACGTCCACAGCTTTAAGAAATAATCCATTTCAATGGCCGGACGGAAATCGTCCCCGAAAGAAAATCAAAAAATGGCCGGAGGTGTTTGTTTTTTCCGGCCAAACGCGTAAGTATTGCAACAAAGCGCCATGAGCAACGACACCGCACCAACCACGAAACGGCCTTCTGCGTTTCAAAATTGGATCAGTCTCACCGGCACTGTCGTTGCCATCGGCGCGTTGTTTTCATTTCTGCTGCTGTTCCTGATGGATTCATTGGCCGGCGGGCGCAATCCGTATGTCGGCATCCTGACTTTTTGCGTCACGCCGGTTTTTTTGATTTCAGGAATTGTTCTGGCCGTCTTCGGCGTGTGGCGTGAGCGCCGCAAACGGCGCCGCGCTGGCACGGAAGTTCCCCGGATTCAGATTGACCTTTCGCGCGCGCGCGACCGGCGCATCCTGTTCATCTTTGTCATCAGCGGATTGCTGTTTATCATGCTCTCGGCAATCGGTGCCTATAATGCTTTCAACGTCACCGAGTCGGTGGCGTTTTGCGGCGAAGTCTGCCACAAGGTGATGCAGCCGGAACTGGTGACGCACGACCTCGGTCCGCACGCGCGCGTGGCCTGCGTGCAATGCCACGTGGGCCCGGGTGCATCGTGGTTTGTGAAATCGAAAATCACCGGCTCCTACCAGCTTTATGCCGTTGCGTTCAACAAATATCCGCGTCCGATTCCGACGCCCATCAGCAACCTGCGTCCGGCGCGCGAGACTTGCGAGCAATGCCACTGGCCGCAGGCGTTTGACGGCAACATTGACCGCACTTTCACCTATTTCGAAAGCGATGAATCCAACACGCAATATTCCATCCGTCTGCTCATCAAAATCGGCGGGGTGGATCCGACGCGCGGCCCGCTTGGCGGCATTCACTGGCACATCCTCGCCGGCAATACCGTGCAATACATCGCCACCGACCCGGCACGGCAGGTTATTCCGTGGGTGCGCATGACGGACGCGCAGGGCGTGGTCACGGTTTTCAAAACCAAAAATTTCACCAACGACATTTCCAAATATGAAATCCGCACGATGGACTGCATTGATTGCCACAATCGGCCGTCGCACCGGTTCCTGTCGCCGGACGTTGCGGTGAACCAGGCGCTCGCGCAGAAGAAGATTGACCCGGCGATGCCGTGGATCAAAACCAACGCCGTCTATGTTCTCACTCAAAAATACCAGAACGACACCGAAGCGCGTGATGGCATCGCGACCATGCTCGCCGAGCGATATCCCAATGACCCGCGTGTTCATGCCGCCATCGCCGCCGTTCAGGAAATTTATACGAATAATTTCTTCCCGGAGATGAAAACCGACTGGAGTGTGCATCCCGATAACATCGGCCACATGATTTGGCAGGGGTGCTTCCGCTGTCACGATGGCAACCACAAGACCGTCGACGGGACACGAACCATCACCGCCGACAACTGCAACGCCTGCCACACCATTTTGGCGCAAGGCTCGGGCGCGCAACTGGAACAATTGACGCCCGGTGGCCAGGCCTTCCAGCATCCGGCAGGAGACACCGGCGGCATGACCTGTTCCGATTGCCACACCGGCGGAGCGTGGTAGGCGGGCACTTTCTTTGAGCAAACGCGCGTTTTTTATTTCAAATCAAGGAAGCATGCCGTCCCGCCGCTTTTTGATGTTGTCTGATATTGTCAATTGAATGACAATAAATGTTGCATCAATGGCAAAGGATGGCGTGCGGCCGGTCGCTAACCGGTCTAAAGTCTGGAACAAATGATGAAGACATTTTTATTCGGCACACTGGCAGTCTGGCTGGCGGTTTTTTCCACGGGCTGCAATCGTGACAGCGTAAAGGTCTACCATGTGGAAAACGGCGACACGTCCACGCCGGTTGCGCCGCCGATGACCGCGCCGGCAACTCCAATGGCAAATGTTGATTCCAACGCCCTGCCCACGCCGCCGCCAGACATGTCATCGCAATTGAAATTTACCGTGCCAGGCGGCTGGCAGGAAAAACCATTGTCGGAAATGCGCGTGGCCAGCTTTGGAATTTCGGCCGACGGGAAAAGCGCCGACATCAGTGTGATTCCGCTCGGCGGCATGGCCGGCGGTGATTCGGCGAACGTAAACCGCTGGCGGGGGCAGTTGGGATTGCCGCCGCTGGCCGACGATGATTTGCAGAAGCTCGCGGAAAAAGTCGAGGTTTCCGGACAACCCGCGGAATTATATGACATCGCGGGAACTTCGCCCGACAACGGCAGCGCCCAACGCATTCTTGCCGTGATTCAGCATCGCGACGACGCGACATGGTTTTTCAAAATGATCGGTGACGCGGATTTGGTCGAACAACAAAAGCCGACGTTCATTTCGTTTTTGAAAACATTTCAACTCGGCGCTGCCGCCGCGCCGCCAGCGATGGACTTGAGCCAGTTGCCGCCCTCGCATCCGCCGGTCCCCGGAATGGACACCGCCGATACGACGGCCTCGGCAACTGATTCCGGCAGCAAACCGACTTGGACGGTTCCAAGCGACTGGCAAACCGGCGCGCTCGAGGAATTTCTGGTCGCGCGATATATCATTCCCGGCGCGAACGGCTCGCAGGCAACGGTGAATGTCAGCGCGCTGGCGGGCGACGGCGGCGGTTTGCTGCCGAATGTGAACCGCTGGCGTCAGCAGGTCGGCCTTGCGCCGGTGGTCGAAGTGGATCTGGCGAGCTTGCCGGTGATTGATGCTTCCGGCGGCAAGGCAACGGTGATTGACGTTTCCGGCACGGACGGCCTCACCGGCAAACCGGCGCGGCTGGTGGGCGTGGTGTTGCCGTTTGGCGGGCAGACGTGGTTTTACAAATTGATGGGCGATCCGGATGCGGTGGCGCAGCAAAAGGATGCGTTCTTGAAATTCGTCCAGTCGGCGAAATATCAGTGACGTCATTTTTGATTTTGGAAAACAATTGCCACTAAAAGAAAAGGTTTCGATGTTCATCAAAAAAACAGTCGCGTTTTTCACGTCGCTCAAACTTACTTGCGTGTTGTTGGCGTTTTCGATCGTGCTGGTGTTCGTCGGCACGTTGGCGCAGGTGGACGATGGGATTTACGTGGTGCAGGCGCACTATTTCAAACAATGGCTGGTGATCGGGATGCATTTGTTCGGCCGGCACATTCCGTTCATTTTGCCCGGCGGCTATCTTCTCGGCACGCTGCTGCTGGTGAATCTGGTCGCGGCACACATTTACCGTTTTCAATTAACAACCAGAAAAATAGGCATCCAGCTCGCACATGCCGGCGTCATCCTGCTGCTCGTCGGCCAGTTGGCAACCGACATGTTCTCGCGCCAGATGCAAGTGGATTTTTCCGAAGGCCAAACGATGGCTTATTGCCAAAGCGTGACGGATTACGAATTGATTTTCCGCTCCGGCGATGTGGAAACGGCCATTCCAGCCAAAATGTTGAAAACCGGCAGCGATTTGACGGCCGAAAAAACCGGCCTGCCGTTTGACGTCCACGTGAAAGCTTTCTGGAAAAATTCCGATGTGGAGTTCCGCGCGCCGATGATGCAGAACGGGCCGCCCCTCGCCAGTAACGGCATCGCGCTGAATTTCAATTTCCGCCAACAGCCGCCCGTGGAGACGGTGGACGAAAAAAACATTCCGACGGCGCTGATCGAATTGTCCGGCCCGAACGATGCCCCCAGCGATTGGGTGGTTTCCGCATGGGCGGGTGACGAATCGCTGATTGAAGAGGAACAAAACCAATACGTGCAAATGGTTGGCGCGAACATGGCACACAACATCGCCAATCAGCTGGCCGCGCCGCAATCGGTCGAGATAAACGGTAAACAATTCACCTTCTGGATGCGGCCGTTGCGGTTTCACACTCCATTTTCGCTCACGCTCCTCAAGGCGACGCACACGGTTTATCAAGGCACGGACATCCCGAAGGATTTCCACAGCCGCGTGCAGTTGAAAAATCCGCAGACCGGCGAAAATCGCGAGGTTGAAATTTCCATGAACCATCCGCTGCGCTACGACGGACTGACGTTTTACCAATACCAGATGGACGCCGGCCAGGTCGCCGAACGGGCCGGGCGCGTGCCTTCGTCCGTGCTGCTGGTCGTGAAAAATCCAAGCTGGTTGACACCTTACATCGGTTGCGGGATGGTGGCGGCGGGATTGACCATTCAATTCCTGTTTCATCTGGTCGGATTCATTTCCAAAAGGAGAACAAAATGAAAAGAATTTTTCAAAAATGGTTTCCACCGCTTTTGATGTTCGTCATGGCGGTGTGGTTTTTCGGGGGGCTGCAGCCGCCGAAGGACAAGGATTTTGCTTTCAACGAATTTGCAAAACTGCCGGTCGTTTTTGACGGACGGTTGAAACCAATGGATTCGCTCGCGCGCAATTCCCTCCTGCAAATCCGCGAAACCCAAACGCTCAACCTTGAACCGTGGGAAGCCTGGAATGAAAATCCGAAAATCATTTCCGCCACTGAATGGCTGGCCAACGTGATGATGAACCCCGCCGTGGCCGACGGCTGGCCGGTGTTCCGCGTGGACAATCCCGATTTGACTTCTCAACTGAAGCTGCCGGAGAGAAACCCGGCGGAGCATCAGGACGGCGAACATTTCTCGTGGAACCAAATCGCGCCGATGCTCGACACGCTGGACAAGGCCAACGATCAGGCGCAACAAATTGACGATGCGAGCCGTACCGCCTATCAACGCGCCGTCGTCAAGCTGCACGACCAGATGGCGCTTTACGCCGCGCTAAGAAACACCGTGCAACCCGCCGACACACAGGATTGGCCAGCGGAACTGGCGGATTACGAAAATCTGATTCCCGCCGGCGTGGCGGCGGTAAAAGCGCAACAGGCCGGGCAACCTTACAACCAGACCAATTTCGACACGTTCGTCGCCTTCGCGCAGGAATTCCAATTCATGTCCAGCCTCAACCCGCCGCTGGTGCTGCCACCGAACGGTTCGGGCGATTGGCGGCGCATGGGCGATGCCCTGCTCGACGCGCCACGCGGCGTGCCGATTGACAATTATACCCGTGATTACGCGAAGATGGCCGGCGCACTCGCCAATCAAAACGCCGCGGATTTCAATGCCGCGCTGGCGGATTACCGCGCGTCGCTCGTCCCGAAATTTTCCAACGCGCTGGCTTGGGCGCGCGCGGAGGTCTTTTTCAACCAGGCGCAGCCATTTTACCATGCATTGGTCATTTACGTCCTGGCCGGGTTGCTCGCGATTTTTTTCTGGTTCAATTTGTCGGAAACTCTGCGCCGGGCATCGGTCTGGCTGCTTGGGCTGGCGCTGGTGATTCACACCACCGGCCTGATTTACCGGATGGTCCTCGAAGGCCGGCCGCCGGTGACCAATTTGTATTCGTCGGCAATTTTCATCGGCTGGGTCACCTGTTTGCTCGGGCTTATCCTGGAAAAATTTTACCGGAACGGAATCGGCGCCGTTGTCTCGGCGGGCATCGGATTTATAACGCTCGTCATCGCGCAAAATCTTGCGGTGGATGGAGACACGATGGAAATGATGCGCGCGGTGCTGGACACGAATTTCTGGCTCGCCACGCACGTCGTGGCGGTGACGGTCGGCTATGCGAGCACGTTCGTGGCTGGATTTCTCGGTCTTATTTACATTGTGCTGGGCGTTTTCACAAACCGGCTGAACACCGTTTTTGCGGGAACGGGAAAATCAGTTCCACTCCCGGA
>Ga0335072_10006756_pt1 | contig 16743 bp, 14 predicted proteins | sample Lox_Sample_21_FD_206725 | JGI IMG/M metagenome (GOLD analysis project Ga0335072, IMG submission 206725) | Soil microbial communities from Loxahatchee National Wildlife Refuge, Florida, United States - Lox_Sample_2.1 | ecosystem: Environmental > Terrestrial > Soil > Wetlands | place: USA...
TTCCGGTCGGCGCCCACCTGGCACGTCTCCCGGCCCGCCGGCACATTCACAACCGGGCGCTGCGCGCCGCAGCCACGGTGTGGGCGGCGATCTCCTGCATCACCGGGTTTTCATGCAGCGGCCGGGCCGAAAGCAGCTCGCACGCCAGCACGGCCATGTCGCGCCACGTGATCGCGCGCGCGCCGGTCCCCAGCGGCGCCGGCTGACCCGGCGTCGCCGCGCGTGCCCACAGCGCAGTCACCAGGAACCGTTCCGCCCAGATGCTGCGCCGTGCCCCCATCGGTCCATCCAGCAGCGCACGGGATGCGGCAGCCGGGGACCGCCTGCGCATCGTCCCGAGCAGTTCGTTCACCTGCGCGTCGTCTTCGAACCACGGCTCGGTCAGAGGGTTATGCTTCATCCAGGCAGCCATGCGCGCCAGCGACGCGCTCACCGCCGCGTCGGTCCGTTGCTCCGCCGGCAACTCCGCAGCCAGGCGTTCGCTTTCCGCCGGGACGTCGAGCGCCCGGTCCTTCCAGTCGGACCCGTTCGCCGCTTCGGCGATTTGCAGCAGCGCCGGATCGGGCGGATGGGCCTGCCCCACGCCTGCGGCAATGGCGTTCTGTACCGCGACATCGACAAAGGCGCGCTCGACCTGCGGCGATGCGACCCGGCGCTGCAACTCGGCGACCGCCGAGGCGATCTCGCGCCGCGGCGTATCCGGGCTGCACCAGGCCTCGCGAACGCCGAAGCCCTGTTTCAACAGCAGCCCGGCGAACAAGCCGGTGCGCCCGGACGTCCCGGTAAACACGATGCTCTGCGCACCACTGCCATCGATTGGCGAAGCGCGCGCCACATGATCCACCGCAGGCTGCCATTGTGCCGGCTGCACGCCCTTGGTGCGCGCCTTCCGAATCGCCTGGTCCAGCGCGGTGCGGTCTGCCTCGGGAATCCAGTTGCGCAAGGCGATGGCGCGGCGCAGCGACACCGGCGACAGCGTCTCGGGCGCCGCCGTCTGGTCCAGCGCCAGTGTCGCCGCGCGCCGCACGTCCTCATTGGCGTCCAACAGCATCAGCGGCACCGTCTCCCGCATGACCGCGTGCGGCGACAGCGCCAGTTCATGTGCCATGAAGCAGCGAATTTCCGCCGGCAGCACGCTGGCAGTCTCGTTCATTGCCTCGATCACCTCGAAGGCTGACGTGACCTGGCCCGCCATCTGGTCGATCAAGGGGCGCACAAGCTGGTCCAGCGCCTTGTCCGGCTGCACCGAGGCAGGCAGGCCGGGCCCCGTGCCCATCAACGCCTCGCTCAATGCGGGTTTGACCTCCACCCGGGCTTGGCCGAGCACGGTCACCAGCGGCAACAGGTCTTCGTGCGTCAGTGTCTCCGCCAGGGCAATGCGGATCAAGCGCTCCTGGTAGTCGTCCAGCATTTGCTCCGCCCAGTCGCGCCCGCGTTCGGCACGATAGCGGATCAGGGTCAATTGCTCGCCGAGCAAGAACTGCCAGGCCGCAATCAGCTTGTCGTCCCGCTTTTTGGCAGTTGCCGCGGCAATGGCGCCGTCGAGAATCGGCCACAGGCATTGCGGCTCGTTCTCAAGCCAGGCGCTGTCCTCCCTGCTCAGCTCCGGCAGATTCGCGCCGCGGATCCGCCGGCGCAGGTGCTTCGCCATGCGGCCCACGGTGCGCCGATCCTCCGCCGTGACGTCGTCCGGCTCATCGGAGTGCTCTGCTTCGTCGTCGGGCCCGAGCCCCGACAACATCTCGGCGATACCAATATCATCCAGCTCTTCCAGATCCGCTTGCAGCACGTCATCGATCCAATGGGCTGCCGCCGCGGCCGCCGCCGCGACCTTGCCCCGGAAACGCTCGATGCGGCCGGATTGCAGGACGCCGTCATCGACGTCGTAGGTGATGGCGGCCTCAGCCATGAAATCCGCATGCTTCAGTTCGAGACTGAACGTATTGACGGATGGCAGCGCCACCAGCAGCAGCGATCCATGCTCCGGATCGTCGTCACGGTCGTCGATCAGAAAGGTATCGTCGCGGCCCTTTCGTCGATGCTCGTCTTCCTGCCACTCGGCATAGGCAGTTTCCTCGGGATCGTCCTCGAAATAGCTATTCAGCAGCACGCGGGCGAGTGCCAGCATCTGATAGGCGAGGAAGTCGCGTTGCGGGTCGGAACGCCATGCCTCGTCCGGTGGAGAAGTCCGGTTGGCCATGCCACAGAATCCAGTGCGGGGAAATTGCGCGTCCTGATCTGCTTACCCGCGTCCCAGCGGCGGGGTAAGGGGCGGCTTGCCACGCGGCACCGATCACGCCAGAGATGCTGCCATTGATTGGCTGCAACGAAGGGGACGATCACGATGCGACGCCTGCTGGCTGCCGCACTGCTGGCGGCTGCTACCGTCCTGACCGCGGGAAGCGCCACCGCCCGAACCCTCCGCATCGCCCTGCGCGAAGATGCCGACCTGCTTGATCCCACCCTCGCCCGCACCTATATCGGCCGCATCGTCTTCGCGGGCCTGTGCGACAAGCTGTTCGATATCAACGAGAAGCTGCAGATCGTACCGCAGCTTGCCACCGGCTACGAATGGGCCGACCCGAACACGCTGCTGATCCACCTGCGTCCCAACGTGTTGTTCCAGGACGGTGAGAAGCTGGATGCGGCGGCGGTGAAATATACGCTGGACCGCGATCTGACGATGCCGGGCAGTTTCCGTCGCAGCGAGATCAGCGACATCCAGGACGTTCAGGTCGTCAACCCGCTAACAATACGCGTGGTGTTGAAGTCGCCGTCGGGTGCGTTCCTGTCGCAACTGACCGACCGGGCCGGCATGATCGTCGCGCCGAAGGCGGCAGAGCAGGAGGGTAAGAATTTCGCATTGCATCCGGTGTGTGCGGGGCCGTTCAGCTTCGTCGAACGCGTGCCAGAGGACCATATCACGCTGCAACGTTTCCCGGGATACTGGGACGCCAAGGACATCCATTTTGACAAGGTGATTTACCGGATCATCGTGAACAGTTCGGCACGGTTGGCCAACTTGCAGGCGGGTGCAGTCGATCTGGTGGAATACATCCTGCCGACCGATGCCGCGGCAGTGAAGGCCAACCCAAAGCTGCGGCTGGTGGTATCGGATTCGCTCGGCTATTTCGCCATCACCAATAACCTGGCGAACGGCCCGCGCGCGGACAATTCGTATGGCAAGAGCGCGCTGGTGCGGCAGGCGTTCAGTCTGGCGATCGATCGCAACGCGCTGGTGCAGGTGGTCTACAACGGCATGTACGCACCGACGATGCAGGCGGTGCCGTCGAGTTCCCCGTTCTACGACCCCGACCTGAAGGTGCCCGCCCGAGATGTCGCAAAAGCGAAGGCACTGCTGGCGCAAGCCGGGGTGAAGACGCCGGTGTCACTGGAGCTGATGGTGCCGAACGATCCGGACACGATGCAGGCGGCGGAAGTCATCCAGTCCATGGCGTCGGAGGCAGGATTCGACGTGCATATCCGTGCCACCGAATTCGCCGCGTCGTTATCGCTGTCGGAGCAAGGCGATTACCAGGCCTACGCGGTCGGCTGGTCAGGGCGGTCGGACATCGACGGCAACGTGTACTCTTTCCTGCACGGCAAGCAGGCGCAGAATGTCACCGGCTATGCCAATCCAACTGTGGACAAATTGCTGGATGAGGCGCGCGCCCTGACCGACGTGGCGCAGCGCAAGGCGCTGTACGCCCAGATGTGGACGCAGGAATCGCAGGACCTGCCGATCACCTATCTCTGGATCCCGCGCAATATCGTTGGCATGACGGCGAAGCTGCACGGCTTCCGGCCGGTGCCCGACGGCATGATCCGGCTGCAAGGATTGGAGATGGCGAAATAGTGCGCAACCCCACCCCCACATGTCGTTGCGAGGAGCGAAGCGACGAAGCAACCTCGGTCATACGGACGCACGGAAGGTCCGGACACACGTTTGAACGCACTTGCCTCGTCGCTTCGCTCCTCGCAATGACATGTTGTGGGTTCGGCACTGCCTGATGCGTGGGCATCTCGGCACGCGCATAGCGCAGATCATCCCGACCTTGCTTCTGGTCAGCGTGCTGGTGTTCTGCCTGCAACAGTTGATGCCAGGCGATCCGGCGCTGGTGATGGCAGGCGAGGAGCGCGGCGACCCGCAGGTGCTGGCGCAGATCCGGGCCGAGCTGTGGCTCGATAAACCGGTGCCGGTGCAGTACGTGCACTGGCTCGGCAATGTGTTGGAAGGGAATCTGGGGTATTCCTGGCGCATCCGCCAGCCGGTGTCGCAGCTCATCGCAGAGAAGCTGCCGGTGACGTTGCAGCTCAGCGCGATGGCCTTCGTGTTTGCCGTGCTGATCGGCGTGCCCGCGGGCGTGATCGCGGCTGTGCAGCGCAACCGGTTCTGGGACTACGTCGCGAATGCCGCCGGATTGGCGGGGTTGTCCGTCCCGACGTTCTGGCTGGGGATCATGCTGATCCTGTTGGTCTCGGTCGATCTTGGATGGCTGCCGCCCTCAGGCTATGTGCCGCTGACGCAGGACTGGCGCGCGTCGCTCGCAACCACGATCATGCCGGCGTTCGTGCTGGGCAACTCGATTGCCGCGATCCTGATGCGGCACACGCGCAGTGCGATGCTGAGCGCGCTGGACCAGGACTTCGTGCGCACGGCGCGCGCAAAGGGCTTGCGCGAGTGGATCGTGATCGTGCGGCACGCGCTCCGCAATGCGTTGATCCCGGTGGTGACGCTGGGCGCACTGGAACTGGGGACGCTGTTGTCCGGCGCGGTGCTGACGGAGCAAGTGTTCTCGATTCCGGGCTTTGGCAAGCTGATCGTCGATGCGGTGTTCAACCGCGATTACCCGGTGGTGCAGGGCGTCGTGCTGGTGACGGCAGCCCTGTACGTGTTTCTGAATCTGCTGGCGGACGTGTTGTACGTGGTGATCAACCCGAGGCTGCGCGTATGACGCCGAAAGGTCATGTCATCGAGAGGAGCGCAGCGACGAAGCAATCTCGTTCAGGAAGTCCCCGTTGCTTTTCCGTATTGCTCGATCGGGATTGCTCCGTCGCTTCGCCCCTCGCAATGACCTGTGAAGGCGCATGAGCGCGACCACCCTCTCTCCCGCCATCCCGCTGCCGCAGAGCCCGGCGCGGCTGGCGCTGCGGCGGTTCCTTGCGCGCCCGGTCGCCGTGGCCGGCCTCGCGGTCATCGTCGTGTTCATCTGCGTCGCCGTCTTCGCGCCGCTGATTGCGCCCTGCGACCCCATCGCCACATCCTGGACCGCGATCCGCAAGGGCCCGTCCGCGCTGCACTGGATGGGTACGGACGAAGACGGCCGCGACGTACTCTCCCGCGTGATCTTCGGCGCGCGCGCCAGCTTGCTCGCCGGCGTGGTTTCGGTGCTGATCGCCGCCGGCATTGGCGTGCCGATGGGCTTGCTGGCCGGTTTCGCCGGCGGTTGGACCGACGCTCTGCTGTCCCGCCTGATCGATGCGATGCTCGCCTGCCCGTTCCTGATCCTGGCCATCGCGCTGGCGGCGTTCCTCGGTCCGGACCTGACCAACGCGATGATCGCGATCGGCGTTTCCACTGCGCCGCGCTTCATGCGCGTTTCGCGTGCGGCAACGCTGGATGCCGCCAGCAACGACTACGTGGAGGCCGCGCGCGCGGTGGGCAATCCGGCCTGGCGTGTCGCCGCGCGGCACATTCTGCCGAACATCGTGCCGCCAATCCTGGTGCAGGGGACGCTGTCGATCGCGCAGGCAATCATCGCCGAGGCATCGCTGTCGTTCCTCGGATTGGGGCAGCAGCCGCCGGACCCTTCGTGGGGCTCCATGCTGAACTCCGCACAGCGATTCCTGGAACAAGCGCCGTGGCTGGCGATATTCCCCGGGTTAGCGATCTTCCTGTGCGTGCTGTCGTTCAACCTGGTGGGGGACGGGCTGCGCGACGCGCTGGATCCGAGAAGGCGATAAGACAAGTCGATCCGGATAACCGCCTGATCTGCTCGGGGCATTGGCAATGGAGCCGTTCGCCTGGCGGAAGCGGCAGGTGAACTCGGCCGCACGCAGATTCGCGCGGATGGTCTCGTTCGGAACATTCCTGCCGGGGTCGCGCTGCATGTGCATGCGCACAGGGTGACCCGTGCATCGTCGTCACAGCCGCCGGCGTGCCGCGTGCCACATCCGCGTTCAATTGCGGTTCCATTCCCTTTTGCCGACAGGACCCCGCAGCCTCGTGTGACGCCGCCGGCCGCGCCGAACCGCGATTATTGACCCTGTTCCCGAACCCGCGCAGCCTCTTGCCCGTGAACGGAGGAGGAAACGCACATGCCGCTGCCAAACGCGGATACCGACGCCACGACGCCAAAATACCTGCGCGACAAATATTCGATCGTCGGGGTTGGTGAGACCACCTATACGCGCGGTTCCGGTCGATCCACGCGAGCGCTGGGGACCTGGGCGATTCGCAATGCCATGATCGATGCCGGGCTGAAGGCGTCCGACATCGACGGGATGCTGTCCTACTCCGGCAATGATTCCACCATGGGGCCGTTCCTGGCGGGCGATCTGGGCATCCGGCTGAACTTCTTCATGGACGTGCATGGCGGCGGATCGTCGACCGAGGCTCTGATCGGCATCGCGATCGGCGTGATCGAAGCCGGCATGTGCAAGTGCGTCGCGATCTTCCGCGCGATGAACGGATTTTCGCAGGTGCGGATCGGCGGCACCGGGGCGCGCTCGGCGGCGCCGGTCAGCGGCGATGCGCTGCACAGCCGCGCCTATGGCTGGCAGAGCGCCGGCCAGAGTTTTGCCCCGACCTTCATGCGTCACATTTATCATTACGGCACCAGGCCGGAACAAGTTGCCATGGTAAAGGTGGTGCATTCGGAGCATGCGTCGAATAATCCGAAAGCTTATTACAAGAAGCGCTATACGGTGGATGACGTGCTCTCCAGCCGCATCATATGCAAACCGCTGCACCTGCTGGATTGCTGCGTAGAGACGGACAATGCGACCTGCGTCATCGTCACCCGGGCCGAGCGGGCGAAGGATCTGCGGCACCGCTCGCCGTTGATCCGGTCGGTGGTCGGGCGATGCTCCAAGCCGCGTACCGACATGCATTACCAGTGCGGGCCGATCGATCGCGTGGCCGGCTACTACATCAAGGACATTCTCTGGCCGAATGCCGGGCTGGGTCCGGAGGACGTGGATGCTACGGGCGCCTATGATGCGTTCACGTTCACCTCAATGCTGCAACTGGAAGAGTACGGATTCTGCAAAAAGGGCGAGGGCGGCGAATACGTCGCCAGCGGCATCACCCGATTGGGGGGCAAGCGGCCGAACAACACCTCCGGCGGTCATCTGTGCGAGGGCTATACCCACGGCATGAACATGGTGATCGAGAACGTGCGGCAATTGCGGCACGACGCGGATGATTCGTGTCCGATCGGCCCCGATGGCAGGCGGCAGCATACCTACGATTATCGCGAGGGCGGCTGCCGGCAGGTGAAGGACATCGAGATCACCTGCAATCTCGGCTGGGCCAATCCGATGACCGGATCGTCCATGGTCATGCGGCGCGGATTTTAAGAGGGGATCGGACCATGGCTCTTAAGGGCGAATATCTCGGAATGGCGCTGACCGTCGACGACCTCGACATCGAGAACCTCGAATATTTCAAGCGCTGCGCGGCGCACGATTTCCATCTGCAGCAGTGCGACGACTGCAAGCGCCTGCGCTACCCGCCGACCACGGCCTGTCCGTGGTGCACCTGTCTGACATCGAGCTGGAAGCGGGTCGAGGGAAAGGGCGAGGTGCATTCCTACACGGAAGTCCACCACGCGATTCAGCCGGCGTTCAAGACGCACACGCCGTATCTGATTCTGCTGGTCGAGCTGGACACGCAGAAGGGCGAGCCGACGCCGGACGAGGCGCTGCGCGTGATCGGCAACCTGACGACGCCGGACGGCAAACTGGCACCGCCGGAGCAGGTGAAGCAGATTGGCGTCGGTTCGCGCATGCGGATGGTATTCACGGACGTGGCGGACGGGCTGTCGCTGCCGCAATGGACGCTGGACGAGAGCGCGAAGCAGCCCGAGAAACCGTGGCGATATCCGCAGGAATAACGGGTGCCGCGGATAGCGGGTCAAGCCCGGCCATGACGAGTGGTGACGGCGCCGCGCCGTTTCATCCAGTCGCGAGTCAGCCGCGCCGGCCGATGGTCAAGTCGCAATGCCATCGGGCGCGTCCGGCTCATGCTGCAGAGATCGCGGGCAGTCGATCACTCCACCCGGAGCGCCGCCCGCAGATCGGCAACGCTGCCAGGGTCTTCCAGCGCCGCCAGCCGTCCCGCGGCCAGCAGCGCAAATCGATGCAGCAGAGCGCGCCGCCGTGCGGTAGCCAGAGGGTGGGTGGGCGCCTCCCGCAGCAGATCGGCCTCCAGCCCGGCGGCCACGATGAGCCCGGTTTCCGCCGGCAGCAGTTCCTGCGGGAAATCCACGTCCACCGCGAAGAACAATGCATCGGAGAACGCGCGGTAGTCCGGCCATTTCAGGTCCGTCAGGAAATCGCGCGCGCCAGATTTCACCTCGATACACGCGAAGCAGCCATCGGGCCGCAACGCCAGGATGTCGGCGCGGCGGCCATTCGGCAGGGGCACCTCGTGCAGCGGCGCCCAGCCGAGCCGGCCGCAAAGACGTGCGGCAGCGCGGCGGATCGCCACCGCGCGTTCGGGGAAGCTGGCGTCAGTCATTCAATCAGGGCGTCGATGGCTTTCGCCAGCGCCACGTCCTTTGGCGTCAGCCCGCCGGCGTCGTGGGTGTGGAGCATGATCCGCACCGTGTTCCACACGTTCGACCAGTCCGGATGGTGATCGTGCTTCTCTGCCAGCAGCGCGACCCGGGTCATGAAGCCCCAGGCGTGGCTGAAATCCTTGAAGCGGAATTCGCGGCGGATCGATTCCGGCGAGGATACGACCTCCCATTTGGACAGGCTGGTCGCCAGGGCGGTGCGTTCGGCATCGGTCAGGCGTTGCGGCATGGCGGAACCTCCCGTTCAAGTGGCCTCTCCGGCTGTAACGCGGAGAGAAGGTATCCGGCTATTTGATCAGCACATATCCCACGAATGCGGCACAGCCGAGCAGATAGGCGGCGAGCACTCCGGCCCTGATCTTACCCGCATAAGGGCGCAGCCCGGGAACCAGTCCGGCCATCAGGAACAGCGCCATGGTGCCGCCCGTCAACATCTGCGCCGCGCGGATTTCGTCCGGGGAAACCGCATTGAACATGATCGTGGCCCCGCGGTTCAGCCTATCCCGGGCGTCGGCACATACACCCGGCCATCGAACAATCGCCGGGCCGTGCGGTAGAACGCGCCGCTATGCACAATCCGGGCACCGCTTCCGTCCTGCCCTACATCCGCGCCGACCGTCAGGATTCCGGACGGCATGCCGATGCGGATCGTTTCCCCGGCGCCCGCACGCAACGCTTCGTGGGGCAGCGAACCAGGGATGCGCGCCGCCACCGCGGTGCAGAGCGAGGCTGTCAGCGGCAGTGCCCGGTGCGGCTGCCCGCTGGAAATGAACCGTGCCGTCAGGTCCACCTGCCCTGCGGCGATCGGTTCGCCGGCCAGTGTGGGCGCATCCATCGGCGGCGCCACGAAGCCCACGAAGGGCACGCCGCGGATCGTCGCCGCCTCGGCATCGTCGTGCGTGATCCCCATGGCAACCGAGGCTGCACGGCGGATCAGTTGCAATTGCTCCAGCACGTGTACGTTGCGCTCCAGCTCCTCGGGCAGTTCGCGGCCGGTCAGGCCCAGGTCGCGGGCCCGCACGAACACGCAGGCGTTGGCGGCATCGACCATCGAGACTTCGATTGCTCCGAGTCCGGGGATGTCCAGCCGGTCCAGCGGCGCGCCGGCCGGCAGCAGCTTGCCGGTCGTCGCGCCACCGGGGGCCAGGAAATCCAGGCGCACCGGGGCACCTGTGCCGGCCACGCCGGGAATCGCCAGGTCGCCGTCGGTCGCCGCACGGCCATCCTGCAACGGGAAGGTGGAACGGATCAGCTTCCGCGTATTGGTGTTGAAGATGCGTACCACGGCGGTGTCGCCGTTGGGGCGGACGATGCCCTCATCCACAGCGAATGGCCCGACAGCGGAACTCATGTTGCCGCAGTTGCCGCGATAATCGACGGCGGCCTCGCGAATCTGCACCTGGGCGAAGGTGTAGTCGATGTCGGCGTCGTCCCGATCCGATGGCGCCAGCACGCAGACTTTGGAGAGCGAGGAGACGCCACCGCCCATGCCGTCGAGCTGGCGGCCGTTCGGGTCCGGGCTGCCCATGGCGGCGAGGAAGATCGGGTCCCAATGCGCCCGGTCGGGCAGGTCTCGGGCGTGGAACATGATGGCCCGGCTGGTGCCGCCGCGCATGAACACGGCAGGCAGGGCGCGCAGAGGCATGGCAGTGGCTCCTTCGATCGATGCCGATCCTGGGCCGTGATCCTGGCGGATGATGGCCGCTCCACATGTCATTGCGAGCGCGGCGAAGCAATCCCCAACGGGCAATCGATGCGTCAACACGTGCCCAGGACGAGCATCGATTTCCTGTCACCCGTCAATGGCCAAAGGACGCGCCGCAACCCTCTGCCGCCGCCGATGTCCCGGGGGTAGCAAGCCTTCGTTAACACGTTGCTGGTACACTGCCGGGTGCATCATCGCCTGGCCGCAGCGCGCCCGGGCGATTTCCAACGAGCGAGGACCCGCCATGCGGCACCTGTTGCGTTTATTCACCCGCTGGCCGATCGCCATGAAGCTGGTCGTCATGGCGGTGGCGGGCGCGCTCTGCATGGTGCTGGTCGCTGTCACCGTGTTGCAGATCGCCCGGAGCGCGCTGGTCGCCGAGCGCACCCAAAAGGCGCACGCCATCGTCGACAGCATCTGGAGCATGGCCGACCATTTCCAACACGAAGCGGCGGCCGGAAAGATGACCGAGGCCGAGGCGAAGGCTCGCTTCTTTGATGCCGCCGGCGCAGTCTGGTGGGAAGGCCATACTGACTACGCGTTCATCTACGACACCGCGACCGGGCGGAACCTGATGAACCCCGGCAATACCGCGATGGTCGGGCGGGACATGCGGGCCTCCAAGGATGCACACGGGCTGCCGTTCGGCGCGATGATACTTGATACCGCCCAGCACCAGGGCGAGAGCACAATCCGCTACGCGTTTCCCAAGGGTACCAATCCGACGCCGCTGGCCAAGATCGCCTGGTTCCGTGCTTTCGGGCCGTGGCACATGGTGATCATCTCTGCCGAATATATCTCCGATATCGACGACACTTTCTGGCAGATGACGCGAACGGCCGCGACGATGATCGGCGCCTTGCTGCTGGTGTCGCTCGGGATTGCGTGGGCGGTGGGGCGCAGCATTGTCAGGCCGCTCTCCGGGCTGCGGGCGAGGATGGCGACGTTGCAGGGCGGCGACCTGGCGGCAGCCGTGCCAGGCGCGGAACGGCGCGACGAGCTGGGTGAAATGGCCCGGGCGGTGCTGGTGTTCCGGGATCACATGGTGCGGGAGAATGAGCTGTCCGCGGCGCATGAGGCGGAGCGTGCATCGGCCGAGCAAGTGCAGCGCCGGGCCGCGCTGGTCGGCATGGCGGACACGGTGGAATCCGAGACTGCCACCGCATTGCAGAGCATCGGTGCCCGCACCAGCGCCATTGCCACGACCGCGGATGCGATGAGCGAGTCGGCGAACCGGACCGGTGGTTCGGCGGAGGACGCGGCTATGGCCGCAGGGCAGGCACTGGCCAACGCCCAGAGCGTCGCCAGCGCGGCGGAGGAGCTGAGCGCGTCGATCCGGGAGATTGGCGGGCAGGTGGGCCAGTCTTCGGCGGTGGTGGCACGGGCAGTGGGCGCCGGGTCGGAGGCGCGCTCCACGATCGAGGCGCTGAATGCCGAAGTGGAGAAGATCGGGAACGTTGCCGACATGATCGGCGAGATTGCTGCCCGGACCAACTTGCTGGCGCTGAACGCGACGATCGAGGCGGCGCGGGCCGGCGATGCCGGCAAAGGCTTTGCGGTTGTGGCGGCGGAAGTGAAGGCGCTGGCGACGCAGACCGCGCATTCGACGCAGGAGATCGGGCGGCATATCGGCCAGGTGCGCGCAGCGACGGGGGCGTCGGTGGCGGCGGTGGCGCGGATCGAGCAAGATATTAACGAAATCAATGCGATAGCCGGGTCGATAGCGGCGGCGGTAGAGCAACAGGGGGCATCGACCGCGGAGATCGCGCGCAACGTCGCCGGGACCGCCGATGCCGCGAACCAGGTGACGAGCCGGATTACCGATGTGTCGAACGAGACGACGGGGGTGCGGCAGCTTGCGGTCGAGGTGCGGGACAACATTGTCGCGCTGGATCAGGCGGTGGAGGAGCTGCGGCATTCGGTGATCCGGGCGGTACGCAGCTCGACGAGCGACGTGGATCGGCGGCGGGAGCAACGCTACCGGGTGGATCTGACGGCGCGGCTGAGCGTTGGCGGAGTAGAACATGCAGGGAGGGTCGGCGACTTGTCCGCCGGTGGAGCATTCCTGCGCGGCGTTGTAGCCTTGCCGGTTGGAACGCGGGGTACGCTGCGCCTCGATGGTGTTGGTGCCGCCCTGGGCTGCGAAATACGGGCGGCGGACCAGGACGGGGTGCACGTTGCGTTTGCGGCGGAGGAGGCGGCCAGGGCGGCGCTGGAGCCGGTGCTGCGGCAAGCGGCACAGCGTCGGGCTGCTTGAACGCCAAGTTGGCGACGGCTTTGTCGCAACTCTCGCCGCGCGCTACACCACGATGGCAGCCCGCTCGCCCGCCATGCGTGCCCACGCCGCCGCGGCATCCTCATCGAACAATTCGGTCAGCTTCTGCATCATCGTGCCGCCGAGCTCTTCGGCATCCACGATCGTCACCGCGCGGCGGTAATAACGGGTCACGTCGTGGCCGATGCCGATCGCGATCAGTTCCACCTGGTCGCGGTTCTCGATATCGCGGATCACTTCGCGCAGGTGCTTCTCCAGGTAGTTGCCCGGGTTCACCGACAGGGTCGAATCATCCACCGGCGCGCCGTCGCTGATCACCATCAGGATGCGGCGATGCTCTGGGCGCACCAGCAGGCGGCGATAGGCCCATAGTAGCGCCTCGCCGTCGATGTTTTCCTTCAGCAGGCCCTCGCGCAGCATCAGGCCCAGGTTCTTGCGCGCTCGTCGCCAGGGGGCATCAGCGGCCTTGTACACGATGTGGCGCAGGTCATTCAGCCGGCCGGGATTGCGCGGCTTGCCGTCCTGCACCCATTTCTCGCGGCTTTGGCCGCCTTTCCAGGCGCGCGTGGTGAAGCCGAGCACTTCCACCTTGACCGCGCAGCGTTCCAATGTGCGGGCCAGGATATCGCCGCACATCGCCGCCACGGTGATGGGGCGGCCGCGCATCGAGCCGCTGTTATCGATCAGCAGAGTCACCACTGTGTCGCGGAACTCCATGTCGAGTTCCCGCTTATAGGAGAGTGCCTGCAACGGATTTACCACCACGCGGGACAGCCGCCCGGCATCGAGCAATCCCTCGTCGAGATCGAACTCCCAGGCGCGGGTCTGCTGTGCCAGCAAGCGGCGTTGCAGCCGGTTGGCAAGTTTGGAAATCACGCCTTGCAGATGTTGCAACTGTTGATCCAATTGCTGGCGCAGCCGCGTCAGTTCGTCGGGATCGCACAACTCCTCTGCTTCCACCTCTTCGTCGAATTGTCGGGTGTAGGCGCGATACACCGCGGAATCGTCCACGTTGGGACGTTCGCGGCGGGGCTGCGGACCACCGGGACGGTCGTCGCCCTCGGCGATGGCGGCTTCCTCGTCGGATTCGGTGCCTTCGTCGTCGGCCGCGTCGCCTTCCATTTCCTCAGGATTGGCCCCGAGCATGGATTCGGATTCAGACTCGCTCTGGCCTTCGCCTTCCTGGCTGTTGTCCTGCTGGCCGGATTGCTCGCCGCCGTCCTCGCCTTCCTCGGTTTGATCTTCGGGCTCGGCGTCGGCTTCCGCTTCCGCGAGGTCCAGTGCGGCCAGCAGCTTGCGGGCGGCGCGGGCGTAGGCGCGCTGGTCGGCCTGGTTTTCCTTCATCTCGGTCAAAGCGAGATCGGCCTGCGCGCCGAGAGTGTCGCGCCAAAGATGCAAAATCCGTTGCGCCGCCGCCGGCGATTCCTCCCCCGACATTTGCTCCCGCGCCAGCAAGGACAGGGCAGCTGCGATCGGCAACTGGTCCTTGCGGGTCATGCGGTCGTAGCCTTCGGCTTCGCATTCCTCGCAGAGCTTGGCGCGCAGGTTGGCGGCGACGCCGGACATGTGCTGCGAGCCGATCACCTCGACGCGCGCTTGCTCCAAGGCATCGAACACATCCTTCGCTTCACGGCGAGCGGGCATGCGCGCGGCGTGCAGGGCGTCGTCGTGGTGGCGCAGGCGCAGGCCCAGCGAGTCGGAGGCGCCACGCAGGCGGGCCATTTCGGCTGCCGGCAGCGCGCGGGTGGGCAGGGGCAGGCGGGCACGCTTGCCTGACAGGCCGGACGGGCCGGGCTGGAATGCCACCTGCACGTCCGATTGCTCCGCGATCGCGCGCAACACGCCGGCGGTGGCGCGCTTGAATTCCTCGGTCCTGGCGTTGTCCTGTTTGGTGGCGCTCATCGGTCAAATGTCCTCCCCCTCCTCTTGTCGGAGGGGGTTGGGGGGAGGGCCGGCGGGCAATGCGCGAGACCCCTCCCCCTAACCCCGTCCCACAGGGGGAGAGGGAATCCTTCCTTTCGTTGTCACTTCCGCGTCGTGAACCCGCCTGTCGGGATCTCCTCGTTGAAGCAGCGCTGGTAGTATTCGGCCACCGTCGCGCGTTCCGCCTCGTCGCACTTGTTCAGGAACGTCACCCGGAACGCAAACCCGACGCTGCCGAAGATCCGTGCGTTCTCGGCCCAGGTGATCACCGTGCGCGGGGACATCACCGTGGAGATGTCGCCGTTGATGAAGCCGGCGCGAGACAGGTCTGCCAGCGCCACCATGCTCTCCACCCGCTTCTTCATCGCAGTATCGGCCGGGTCGATACCCATCTTCGCCAGCACGATCTCGGTTTCCATGCCGTGCGGCAGATAGTTCAGCGTGGCGACGATGTTCCAGCGATCCATCTGGCCCTGGTTGATCTGCTGCGTGCCGTGATACAGGCCCGTGGTGTCGCCCAGCCCCACCGTATTGGCGGTCGAGAACAAACGGAACGACGGATGCGGGCGGATCACGCGGTTCTGGTCAAGCAGGGTCAGCTTGCCTTCGACCTCCAGCACGCGCTGGATCACGAACATCACGTCGGGACGGCCGGCATCGTACTCGTCGAACACCAGAGCGCAGGCGTGCTGCAGCGCCCAAGGCAGAATGCCTTCCCGGAACTCCGTTACCTGCTTGCCGTCGCGGATGACGATGGCGTCCTTGCCGATCAGGTCGATGCGGCTGATGTGGCTGTCCAGGTTCACCCGGATGCAAGGCCAGTTCAGCCGCGCCGCCACTTGCTCGATATGCGTGGACTTGCCGGTGCCGTGGTAGCCCTGGATCATCGTGCGGCGATTGAAGGCGAAGCCTGCCAGGATCGCCAGCGTGGTCTCCTTGTCGAAGCGGTATGCGTCGTCGATGTCCGGCACATGCTCCGTGCGTACCGAAAACGCCGGCACCACCATATCGGTATCGATTGCAAACGCCTCGCGCGCGACAACCTTGGTATCGGGCAGGTCGATGGCAGAGGTGGGGCGCAGTTCGGCGAGGGCGGTAATCTTGTTCATCGGGCAAGCGGGTCCTGGAGGTTCCTGGAAAAGTCTAGCCGCGCGGCCCGTTGGCGCAAGGGCAGGCGGCGGATGCGAAGAGGTTAACCGGCGGCGGCCCGCGGTTCGGGCAAAAGCCGAGACCGCAACGTGGCGTAAGCGAGATTGATGGTTTTCAGCCGTTCCTCCGACTCCCGGCTGCCGCCGTTGGCGTCCGGGTGGTGGCGCTTCGCCAGCTCCTTGTAGCGCAGCTTCACGGCATCGAGCGTCGTGGGCCAGCTCAGGCCCAGTGTTGCAAGCGGCTCGCGCAACTCGGTGGGGGCACGGTCGGAGGCGGGCGGCGGGCCGCGCCGGACCCGGCCGGCCGACAGCACGTGCAGCGGGTCGCGCAGCAGCTCGTCTTCGAAGGCGTGGTGGCTGCCGTTGTGACCGAGCGGCCAGGACGGACGCTGCCAGGCGGTGTCGGCGCGCATATGCGCCTCGATCTCCGCCGGGGTCATGCCTTTGTAGTAGTCCCAGGAGCCGTTGTAGGCACGCACATGCTCCAGGCAGAACCACCAGTACTCGTGGAGGTTCAGGCGGGACTTGGGCGCGCGATATTCGCCGGCTGCGCCGCAGCCGGGCATATCACAGGTACGCCCCGGCGCGGCCGGGTCGGGCGCGTAGGACCTGGATCGCGCTGTGGGACGACTGGTCATGGGCGGTGTTATGTGGCCCATGCCCGCCGCTTGGCAACCGCCAGCGACAACCGATGAGGCAGTGCCTGACGACGGGCGGAGGGGTCGCGGCACAGCGTTTTTCCTGGGCATGTTTCTTGGGGATGTTTCCCGGGTAGGAATGAAACATGGTTCGGTGGAATGAAACCGGATTGCGCGCAGGCGTTTCCGATGTGGAACTGTCATGGATCGGCACGTCACGCCTTGCCACTGCTTGTGGAGCTCCGCTCGAGCG